>JABAOH010051671.1_pt1 | contig 11121 bp, 15 predicted proteins | sample 7062181 | NCBI WGS metagenome assembly JABAOH01 (sample SAMN14538630, study PRJNA623070) | marine sediment metagenome | biome: marine biome [ENVO:00000428]; feature: marine pelagic biome [ENVO:01000023]; material: deep marine sediment [ENVO:00002113]; isolation source: pool of 5 deep marine... | reverse complement strand
ATTACCGCTTTCACTTTTTTCCAATTGGCTTCCAAATAATCTGGTTTGGGAGCCATCGCCTTGTAGAGATTAGGGACAAAATCGATTTCGAGAGAGGTTTTTATCTCCTCGTAAATGGCTTTAACTTTGCCTGTGGCTTTCTCTTCAGGGATCATATCTACTGATGCCATAGCCTTCCTCCACAATGATTTCTAGCAACTATCGAAGATCATCCTAAGAATTACTTGCCGTCTTTTTTGCTTTATCGCCTCCTCATGATCTTGGGCTGATACCGCGGATACGGAGTAGTGAGAGATTATGGAATTAACTCCTCCTCAAGAACAGGATCGCTTATCCAATGTGCTTTTGTGTTATCTCCCTGGTGCTCAGCTGAGATCTCATAGTATCCCAAGGTGAGCACTACTTTATTGATTAGACCTTCCAAGGAATCGGGGAGGGTGAAACCGGAAATCCACGCCTCACCACTTTGACGTTGGGTATTCCCCAGGAGACTATACGGCATAAGGCCCCAGATTGGCATGAGCTCGAACTTCTTGCCGAACGTCTGATATAGATTGTAGACTTCTGTTCCTTGTTTATCTCGAAAAAAAATCTCCAGCGCCATCACCTTTGGCAGTCCGCTTGCAGGGATGGCGTGACCCGATACCAGGTTCCTAAACGTGAAACTGAATTCTAGGAAATCAAATTTGATGTCCTCAATGCTCAAATCGTCACGATAGATATTGACATTGCGCGCCACCTCATCAAACTCATGATACGCCCTCACATTCCCGCGAGGCCCCATGTGACAATCCTGCCAAGTGGCGTGATTAACATCATCCTCACTCTCACTCTCCTGCCATTCGCTATACACAGTCATGAGGAGATCACCTGACAAACTTTCCAATTGGTGGCAAGGGGCGCAGAAATCTGGCTCCCTGAGCTTCTCCATTCCGGGTGTGAATTTCTGATCATGAGTTTCTTCTATGGAAACATTTGATATGACTGTACCGTGACAGGTCTCGCAGTTTACGCCTTCGTCGACCAACATACTACCGTGATAGGCATAGCAAAAGGATTCGCCCAGCATAGCGTCGTATATTGAAACACTCATGAATAGATCAATTGATTGAAGAAAGCCCTAGCGACTTGTAGCCAGCGCATGGGTTGAATTTTGCCTCCACTCGTCGTAGATTTCTCGATGACACTGGGAGCAAAATTGTGCCCCCTTCTGGTCTCCGACTTCGCAATGTGGGATCTTTACTGCCAACAGCTCTTCATTGATCTGTCGCAACTGCTGGTAGATAAGACCGAACACGACCAACAAGAAAACGACCAACAGGATTATGAATATCCTTTTTCTTGTGTTCACCACACCTATCTCAACGACAACAATAGATTGACCGTTTCACCTTTGTCCCCTGAAAATTGCCTGTTTCCCAAGTGAGGATAACGGCTTTGAGCTGAACTGCCCCGCTAAGGGCATGCAATTAGGAAGAATCTCGTTGCTGTTACAACGAGATTTATTTGGAAATCGCCTTGCTGGCGGGGTCCGCTCAAGCGATTTGTTAGGCAGCGCTATATCAAACCACGAGCTCAAATCGAGTGACCGAAGAACATAATCACGCGGACTTGGAAGGCGTGTTATCTACCGAGGGTTGTTGTCTATGTGAACGTGATTAGAACCTGCTGCACCCACATGCTTGCCGCAAATCCAGCCATCTTCATTGCGGTCGGTATCCACGCCCACGTGTCGATGATCGCTATGATGGTTGTTGCCACCGTGATGGGTAGCCATGTGTAATCTAAATCCATCAGGGCAGCCTCCCACTGGATCGGATAATGCTAATGCTGGGGAGAAAGCCATAAAAAGTACGATAAGGGAACCAAGAAGGACAGCTCGTATTATCTTTGCCATTGCGCATTCTCCTTTTGATATTTGGTGTACTGAAAACTTATCACCTGTAGAATGGAAACTCGGGAAATCGACAGACAATACAAGCTTAGCAATTCGAGAGGCACCGAAAAAGCGCCAAATGGCGCGCTAATGCTTAAGCTGCCCAACGACTCGAGCTGAGCGGCGCAGCTTCTCTACCCCTTCCATGTTAGCCCGCTTAGGCTGCGACCGCTCCAGCGAGTTGATTATATGAAAACACTGCACTTCCAGCTAAAGATGTTTCTGCGAAGTCCCGTGTTCTATACCGGGGCAAGACCGGCTTTGTCCTAGCAGGTTGAGTCCCAGATTGTTAATGTGCCTTGTGAAGGAGAGGTCGACTTTGATTCCAGAAAAGATAACTTGACAGTGGTAGCGCATTCATAGATGTTAGGTGCCCAGACTTAAATCTACCGCAAGATGCTCAATTAACGATTATAGAAATATTGGCTCGCCCAAATTGTGCAAGCTTGTCTTGATGATCCCAAGCAAAACGGCTTGGCATCAACACGCCATTTCGCGCTGGTCTGATTTGGGGACCGCAGATTATTATTTATGTCAGCCTGAAGCTAGAAGGTGTTGCCATCATGTTCATCTTCAAGTTCCTTTACCACCGAATGTCGAGAAGCGCGTTGAGACAGATTATCCAGGGAAGGATGAGGGTACGTGAGAAACCGGAAGCCGGGAGATTCCTCCAGACAGATGTCAGGAAGATTTATGACGATGGCTGGAGCAATATCGAGAAAATACTGCAAAATTCAGATTTAAGTGAGATCCCGACCTTGGGAAATCGGCACAACGTGTTCCTTGCTATCATTACAGTTGGCATGTATCACGCTCTACTCGATGCCGGAATTGAGCGATCTTATGCCATCGAGCTCTTGGCAGATGTGGGATGGAAGATCTATGGCAAATTTATACCCATTCCAAAACGAATTGCCAGACTAGCCACCTCCAATCCGCAGCACCAGATAAACCTGATATTGCGGATGTTTATGCGCTTCCCTTTCAACGCCCCGGGTAGACCGGGTTATGAGGTGAGGGCTTGGGCGGAAGAAGACCGCTTCTTAACCTACTGGACTTTTTGCCCACCTTTCCACTTCGTCAAGCAATATACTGAAATGAATGGTGACCGAGGCGAATTAGAAGTTTTCGACCGAACCTGGTGCTCGTTCGACTGGGCGCTCACCTATGCGATGACAGAAGGATCTGGAAAATCAGGTTATTACGCCCGTCCGCACACCCTGTCCCGTGGAGACGATGTATGCGACATGTGTTGGTCTGCTGAGCAAACTGATGAAAGCATTCGAGTTGCATTTCCCGCAGTGTGAGGGCGCATAACGGTCGAGATAAGCCGCCACCTATTGGGGCAAGTATGCACCGCCAAGAGTATACACCCACAGACAAGTCGGGGTAGTGTCTCAACGAACGTTCGAGCCTTGCTTAGTTATGGCTGGGCAGAAAAGGTGACCTTCCCAGGTGATCGGACAACTTATTATCGTTTTTCACCATCAGCTTGGGAAGGTGTGATGGAGCAGCGAAAACAAGGCTTTATACCGCTCAAAACGATGGCCGAACAAGCATTGGCGGCATTACCGCTAGGCTATCCAGCCAATTGGCAGCTCGAAGGCATGGTAGAGTGGGCGAGTATGTTGATCGAGCATTATGATAACCTGATGTCTACCTGGCAAGCGCCTGTGGCCGAGCGATAGTCCTGATAATTCGAGAACGGCCTGGCGCTTTTGGGTATTCCAACTTTGACTAGTTCACGGCAAGCTAGCTTGCCAATTCGGATATTCGGATGTTGGATTCTGATGACAATCGATAAAGGAAAAAGAACAACGCTGAGAAGAATCGAGAGCGCTGGTTTCGAGGAGCGTCGATTCAATACAGGCGAAATCGAGATGAACTATGTTGTTGGCCCAAACCATGGACCGGCCCTAGTACTAGTACCTGCTCAGATAGGTACCTGGGAGAGTTATCAACGTGTCCTACTGCCTCTCTCGCACAAGTTTCAAGTCTACTCCATTGATATTCGAGGACATGGTAAGTCGGATTGGACAACCGGTGATTATTCGTGGGAAAGTATCGGCAGAGATATGACAGCCTTCTTGAAGCAGGTTGTCAGACGCCCGGCGATCATTTCGGGTAACTCGTCAGGAGGACTCATCGCGCTCTGGTCAGCCGCCAATCTGCCAGAGCGCGTTTCAGCGATAATTCTTGAGGATACCCCCGTCTTTTCAGCTGAAATGCCTCGCTTTCGGGACGAGGATCGTTTTGTGTACCAGGGACTTCAACATGTCGTCGAAGCCCTCGGCGACCCGAAGAATCGTGATCTGGCAGACTACTTTCGCGGACAAGTCCTTCCTGTGAAGGGAAGTCGTCGGGAGCGACGCGTGCCTGATTGGTTCATCAACATTCTGTCGCGGCTCATTCGTCGCTATGAAGCATCTCATCCGGGGCAACCGGTGGAGATCAGTTACTTCCCTTCAACAATGCGGCGGCTGTTCAAATCCTTATCAACATTTGATCCCGACTTCGCCCGCGCGTTTGTAGATGGTCGCATCTACAAAGGGCTAGATCATGCTGAGGCGCTCAACCGGATAAAGTGCCCGATGCTCGTCCTTCATGCAAATTGGTTCAGGCATTCAAAACATGGTTTGGTCGGCGCAATGGACGATCGAGATGCCGCGCGTATACAAACGCTTGTTCCTCATGCCCAATACAAGGAAATTCCAGCCAATCATGTGATTCACGTTTTTAAGCCAAAGATATTTGTTCGGGAGGTTGAGGCCTTTGCGGCGCAGATAGAGAACCAACTGAAGCCCGAGGTTCAATAGTATAAGACCTATATAAACCGGTTCATAGGTGTGGTACCAGTGAAGAGCCGACTACCGCCGCCCAGCGGCCTCGAGCTGAGGCGCCGGGGTTCGCCCCAGCACCTGCTCGCCCGACACCCCTATCATACTGCTTGGTTGGCAATTCGCCTCGCACCCCCGGTCGCCTCCAGCGAGTTGTTGGGCGGCAAGAGGTCAACCCGCGGGCGTGAATTCCGCCTCCCTATTCGGGCCTGATCACCACCATGGCGAGCCTGGAGGCATATCCTTCCAGATCGGCACGGCCGGGGGCTGCCGGCAGCCCCTCCTCCCGCAAAATGGCGCCAACCACNNAGCAAGGGCTTGGAGTTCCCTTGACCTGACCCTGACAAACACATGGGGATCCGCGAGGATGTTCCGGTACCAATCTGCTCTGCCCTAGTCCCTCGGGAGGACCCGACAACAATGGCATCGTCGATCTCCTCATACTGCAGTGCGGTGACCCGGGCAAGGCCTGTCTTCCGGTCTCGGTCGGTCAGCATCAGCATAAGCGGTGACGCCCGCGCATAGATGCCCAGCACGGCTGCGCCTCCCAGAACGTTGATCAGAACCAACCAGCGTTTCATTGAACGTGCCTTCCTTTGTAAGCAATGATTCTCGGAAACGTGGCGTATGTTCCGCATGCTGTGTGAAGGCGTATTATGGAGTTGGCAAATTGAAGCTGTGCCGCTCTTCGTATTGCCGGCCCATGCTGATCAGGATCTCACCCGTGCTCATCCCGTAGACGACCGACCATTGGGTTCCGGCCACCGAAACATCCTGCAGAAGATCCATGGCTTGCTGAGTGCTGATCTTCCCGGCAGTACTCTCAAGCCGTTGATAAATTGTATCGTATCGCCAGCAGAAACCTTCGTCGCTCCCAGCTGCCTCAGAGCGCAGGAAGTTGGTGGCTAGATGCCAGGGTTCGTGGTTGTCGATCACGACCATTTCGCCGCGGTAGAACTCCACCAACGCCGAGCGTCCTTTCCGATCGGCGATTAAGTAATGAAGCGGGGGACCGCCCGACATGTCAATGTTGTGATTCCGCATGATGGAAAGCGCTTCGTCGACGTCAGCCGCCTGGTCGAGGATCATGCGAATCACTCGCACCGAGCCGATGGTCTCCTTCTGCGGATCAGGGACCATGTCCCCCGGCGGCACTTCAGCCATCCCTATCGTCAGCCCTCGCTCGTTCATGCCATCGAACGGCAGCAGAGGAGCTTGCAACAGAGCACTGCGTTCTGCAAGGGAAAGGTCCATCAAGTTGCCCGCCCTGGCGCCCCCGAATCCGAAATAGGCAATGTCGACCACCGACACTGAAGCATAGCCCTGCGAGGGGTGCGTGAAGAGCAGCATCGCCGGACTGAAATCCCAATCAAAGTTACGCCCAAAGAGCATGTTCGTCTCATCACTCAAGGCGGTAAATAGCGAACAGGCCCAGGGTTCGCAGCACTCGAAAGCACCGCTGTCATGATGAAGATCTTCTGGTACTGGAACTGAGTCGTTCAGATCGTACGAGGCATAGAAATGCATGACATACAGTGGATAGTCATCCACCATCTCGAGGCTGGCGAGCGTCCGCATCTCCTCAGCCGATAGACCAGCGACGGTCTCCAATCGAGGGGGTGCTGTGGGCGACTCGGGCGGTGAGATTTCAGCTCGAGGAGTGCAGCCGAACAGCGCCAATACCAGCAGAGCAAAGACCAGGATTCGGCGCGGTGAAGATTTGCAGCTTGTGCGAGTCATTGGCTTCACCTTTCTGCGATGGAGGTAGATCCCTTTCTCATAGGAATTACTCTCATCTCATGGTTTGGGTTTGAATTGCATCTTCACGGCGGCATAGAGGGAGATTGCCCCCTGCCTTGTATAGGCTATGGCAAAAGCACGTTCAGATGATTCCCAGATGCTGACTCTTGATCCAGCCCTTTGGGAATGGGGCACTCTCATCAGTAGTCAAGACCATAAGCGCATTGCGCACACGCGTCCGAATGGCGATGCTGGGATCGTTTTGGAGCCTGGCGATGCTGTCCACAATGCGGGCACGCTCCTGCGGATATTTCCTTCCCATGATGCACACGCTGGCGATGACCCAGCTTCTTGCAAAGACACCTTCGCCATCAAGCATGGCCATGAGCGTCGGCTCTTACGCAAAGCCCGGTCCACACGCCTTGAAGTAGATATCACCCACGGTTGATGGCACGCGCATAACCGTCGACGAGAGACTCACATCAGGCTGCTCGTTAAGACCGGTCACGTAAATGTTTTGGCGTTCGAACTCATTGTGAACCCAGGTACTGGCCTGCTTGAACCAACTCTCTTGACTCTTAGGAAGTTGTATCGATTAATCCGGCATCAAGTATCCTATTCAATTTCCGAACCTTTATTTTCGCCTAGTCTCCAGGTCAGCTTCAGAGAATCGATTTTATGAAAGCGCTGCACCCCCAGCTACACTTATTGTATCCCGACAACTCGTAGCAAAGGAGGCGCAGCATGACTAATTATAAGATCGGTTGTGATGCTCATCGCAGGTTTTCCCAGTTTGCCATACTCGATGCTGATGGGCAATTCCTGCAACAAGTCCGGGTTAATCACGAACCTGGTGCGATCCAGAAGTTTCTGTCTGCATATCCACCTGGAACTCCTGTTGCCCTCGAAAGCGTTGGCAATTGGTACTGCCTGCACCTGTGGTGCGGCACAGGTGGATCGTCGACGAGATCGAAGCCGCCGGCTGTATTCCGCTCATGGCTCATGCAGCCAAAGCCAAAGTGATGATGGGTAACGTCAACACCCGTGCCGGGTACAGGCAAGACGGATAAGTTGGATGCCAGAGCTCTCGCCACCTTGCTGCATCTCGGTTCACTGCCAATCGTCTGGCTGCCACCCCATGAAGTTCGAGACGAGCGCGAACTGCATCGAACCCGCATGGCGCTCTCAAAACAGCGCACTGCCCTCAAGAACCGCATGCATTCCACTCTGGCCAAGTACGCCCTCTCCCTGGACACAGACAGCGACATCTTTACCCCGAAATGGAGACCAGAGCTCACCAATGCCTGTTGTGCCCTTCCGCCAGAAACGCAGCGCTGTATGCAGCAGCACCTGATTGCACTGGATCATGTTCAGGGCCAGATCAAAGAACTCGAAGCGCGCATTATGCAAAGAGTTGAAATCACCCCCAACATCCAGCTTCTCAATACGCTTCCCGGCGTAGCCAACATCCTGGCGATCGTGATCGAGCGCGAGATGGGCACCTCTGATCGCTTTTCTTCTTCGGCTCATTTCGCTAGCTATTCCGGAACGGTTCCAACTGTCAAATCCAGCGGCGGCAGGACTCGCTACGGAAGGCTCAGAAAGCAGTCAAACCAGTACCTCAAATGGGCTTTCACCGAGGCCGCCAATGTCATCGTTCGTCAGCGCCGCCATCCCACTTGGAGGGCGAAGCACGTCACCATACTCTACGAACGCATCCGGCGGCGAAAAGGTCATTCCGTCGCTGTTGGCGCGGTGGCGCGACACCTATCCGAAGCAGCTTTCTGGATGCTGAGAAAGCAAGAAACCTATAAAGATCCAGCCAGGCAAGTGGTCACCCGAGGCAAGGGTCAGCGCGAAGCTAACATGGTGCAGGCGAAACCGTGAATTGATTGCGACTCCCTCGCTGAAGGTGCTCATGCCGCAGAGACGGCGAATAGATGTTTCCGCGAAGTCCCGCGTTCTTTGCGTGGGGGTAGACCGGCTTAGCTTTCTTAGCTCGACCCGAGTGATGTTATGGTGCTTGATACTGAAAGGATGTATTTGATTCCATCAAAATCCTATTGACACCTACAGCGTTTTCATAGATGTTAGGCATCGCTCAGAGTACATCACAGTAGATTTCTACTCTGATCGAAACTCGTCCTCTATCCGCTCCGCCAGAAAAATCTTCATCAGTGATTGATAGGGGATATCCCGCTTATTCGCCAGAAGCTTCAATTCTTCCAATAATGTTTCAGGCAATCTCAGGGAGATCGTTTTCGTCGACGGTTTCAAACGCGATAGAGTAACTCGCTTGGCTTTTTTCCAATCAAGATATTCTGACGAATCATGATCAGACCAGAATTCTCTCTCCTGGTCCTCACTCTTAAACTTCGGTATCTGCTTCTTCTTTGACATCTTGATAGATCCTTCGCTCTTTTCGACTCATATCTCGTGCTGTGATGACGTGGATGTTTTCTCCTCGGATTGTGAAAGCAATAAATAGTCTTCGTCCCTGATCCGTTTGGCCTAGAGCGTAATATCTTTGCTCCTCGATTGAATGCTCCACATCTTCAGAAATTACAAATGGTCGGTTGAAGAAGACTTGCTCACACTCTATACTTCGTACTTGATGCTTGGTCCAAATCTTTTCGGAATTATACTCATCCCATTCAAAGCCCGTACAATTAGCAAGTTCTTCCACAGGATTGACCCCGCTATTTGTATACCATGTTTATATACAATTGTTGAGTTTTTACAAGAGGGAAATTGCGATGCCTAACGGTTTCGAGATGAGCGGCCCGATTTCGACTGCGATAATACATCAAGACTTGCGCAAACTCGCCAGATTCTCGGGTCCGCTCCATTGAGTTGTTAGCCATCCTGCTTAAACGATTTGTGTAATTCCTCCCTCACATTGAACACAACTTCAGCTGCTTCGTTCTCCATACAAGTCCAAAGCTTATCATGTACGACTTCCTCAAGAACTTGTGAACCTTCTGGGGGCATTTCGCTACTACGTGGAATTATTATGAAATGAACGTGCTTAACCCCATCACCAAACGAACAGGCATAGATCTTGGCAGGTTGAAGTACTTTCCTCAAAGCGAGGCAAACATTCCGTAGCAAAGGGGCAAACGATAGCATTTCCTCAACTGAAAGGTCAGCTATATGCTCTACATGACGCTTGGGTTGAATGATGAGAAGTCCTTTAAGAAGTGGTTTGGGATTTGCTACAGCATGATTCACAACCCAATGTGAATTCTGATATATGATTCCCCCAGGAGGATCAATCCTTCCTACGATAACATCGCACCCTATGCATTCATCTGACATTCTTTATCCTCATTCTCAATTTGGGAATGCATTAAGAAATCCGCAGGATGGCTAACGGCCTCGAGCTCATCTGCGGCGGGTATTTCTTGGATAGTTAGAACGATGAAACTGGATTGTTGATTTGAGAGTTACAGAACGCAACCGTGTAGCCGTCAGATGGAGCGAGTTGTTAAGCGGCCGTGGTCTGCATTCCCGCACTGAAATTCCCATGATGTGTAAGCGCCCAATTATTGTCGACTGGTGCCTACCATGAAAGCCGATTATCAATCCATGCGAAAATTGGTCTGACTATCGAGACCCCCCATTGTTGGTCATAGACTACTACTCCTGGGCACTCGTGCTCAGTGCTTCGATTACTCCGATATCAACCCACCAGATATCTTGTCGCAGAGAGAAGAAAAGAAACTTGCCATCTGGAGAAATATAGGCCCCTCCAGCCATAGGGTCAAAGCCATGATCTGTCAAGTCTATCGGCTCTCCCCAATTACCATTGTCATCCTTGAAACTTACATAGAGATAATTACCACTGTCAACATCAAAGAGAATATAGCTTCCATCCGGCGAAATGCATGGATGTGCCGGTTCTCCCCAAGGAACTTGGATTGGCAACCTTTCGTAATCAGTAAAGATACCGTCAGTCGTCGATATCCTGGCCAGATAAGTCCGACCATCGATATTTCTTGATGACATGTCGGTTGTATATAACTGACCATCTCGGCTTGAGCTAAGGAACATGCCTTGGCCGGCGTATTGAGGCTCTGACCAGCCATCTTGTGTTCTCTCAACGACGTAGTACGCTGGATGCTCTGGTTCTCCTTGGGCTAACGGGCGGTTCCACATGAAGTACAGTCTTTTATTATCAAAAGTAACAAGAGGCTCATAAGCACCGTGCTCGGACGTTAGTGCAAGCTGCTGAGGAGCTAACCATTCTCCATCTACCACTTTGGTGAACAGCAATTTGGACTGAGTATCCTCAGAGTATCTGAAAAAGTAATATTCGGTTCCATCAGGGGAAAAAACACCCGAATATTCGGACCAATCAGGATCAGAGATAAACCCCGGAGCAAAAATCTCTGGTTTCATTCCAGGGGGTTTTTGACCAAGATAGGCTACATACGATTGCGAAGTAGCGGTAGGAAGTATTTCAGCAGGTGTGGGTGCAAGTGTGTTTCTTCCATCACTACAACTCCCAATGGTGAGCACTACAAGAAGGAATAATCTGGCATCCCTAAGGTACTTGATGACGACACCTCCTCTTCTCGTCGAACCATGTAGTCAATCGAATGGCCG
>JABAOH010014038.1_pt1 | contig 11121 bp, 3 predicted proteins | sample 7062181 | NCBI WGS metagenome assembly JABAOH01 (sample SAMN14538630, study PRJNA623070) | marine sediment metagenome | biome: marine biome [ENVO:00000428]; feature: marine pelagic biome [ENVO:01000023]; material: deep marine sediment [ENVO:00002113]; isolation source: pool of 5 deep marine... | reverse complement strand
ATTGTGATAATGGCAACCCTCTCGGCGGCACCGTGTGGACCGACGAGGGCAAGGCGGGGCGTCCCATCATCAACATGAATGACGGAAACCTCATCTGGCACTCCGAGGTGAACGCCATCATCGCGGGGCCGAACGCAAACGGGACCTTCCCGGATGAGACGTATCCGCTGGAGAGTGCGGGACTGCGCAACCCCACCGTGCCGAACCGCCTCGAGCCCTTCCGGGAGTTCTCCTCCATCTGGCACGACGAGAACGCCGCGGCGCAGGCCTTCCCCGGATTCTTCAACGCCTTTCCGACCGGTGCGGGAGTGGATCAGAACCCCCTCGCCCACGCCCTCCACGGGGTGCGCGACTCCTTCATGATCAACTACGCCTCGGGAGGCATCGGGAGCGAGATCATCGCCAACCGCCTTGGCGTGGGCCCCATGTACGACTGCCTGGGGTGCGCCTACGAGGAGTTCTTCTTGACCTCCTTCACCGTGGGGGACCCGGGGATGCGGGTCGACGTACCGGCAAACTTCAACCTCGAGAACTGCGGTCCAACAAACCTCCCGCCGGGCTGTTTCGGTACCGCTCCTGGTGTTGATCCGGTGGGCATCAAGGCGCAGGAGGCCTTCTTCCCCGAGGACCCGGCGAACGTTCACCACAGCTACACGGGCGACTTCGCCAAGTTCAGAAACGTCCACGCGGGGCCGAAGGAGCAGCACGTCTTCCACCTCCACAACCACCAGTGGCTATTTAACGCCAACGACGACAACGCCAACTACCTGGATGCCCAGGGCATCGGGCCCGGATCAAGCTACACCTACGAGATCGCCTTCGGCGGGAGCGGGAACAGGAACAAGACGGCGGGCGACGCCATCTTCCACTGCCACTTCTACCCCCACTTCGCCCAGGGGATGTGGTACATGTGGCGGGTCCACGACGTGATGGAGACGGGGACGGTCCTCGCGGTAACGCCGAATACCGACGGTACAGCCACCGGATTCCACTCCTCACTCTTCGGTTTGAAGAGCGGCAAGCCGGCCGCCGGCGCACGGGCGCTCCCCGACGCCGAGATCATCGCCGGTACGCCGATCCCGGCGGTCGTACCCCTTCCGGGGAAGGCGATGCCGCCCATGCCCGGACGGGTCGAGGTCGTCGCCAAGGACGTGAACGGTGACGGCGTCGCCGACTCGAGCCAGGCGAACGTTATCGACCGGAACGTAAATCCCGGCTACCCCTTCTGGATCGCCGGCGTGGATTGCAGCATCGATGGAACAGCTCTGACAATNNATCCCGGCTACCCCTTCTGGATCGCCGGCGTAGACTGCCGGATCGATGGAGAAACGGTGTTAACAACAGACTTAAACGGAAACGTTACCAACTGCGACTACGGTGTCGTGGGGCAGCGGCCGCCGACGCCGAACCTCGACATGCTTACCAAGGCGGAAGCGCAGGCTCTATTCGATGAAACAAACGGCGATTCTTTCTATATTAATATTGCCTCACTGAATCCAGACTACGAAACCAGCTTCGTAAACGCCGCCGGCGGGTTCGACGGCGGCCTGCCCCGCCACTCCATCGACGGCTGCAAGGCGGCTGCGTTAGAACTCAACTCAGCTCTCGTACCGGGGTGCACGATCCCCGCTTTCAATCCCGGTCTGGCAGGCGTCTTCGTGTCGGCGGAGACGAAGCTCGACTTCCACAAGGAGGTCCTCTTCGCCAAGGGTATCTTCTTCCCCGAGGAGGGGACGGACCTGGAGAAGGTGGCTATGGCCGAGCATGCCATACGGGAGCGTTCCACATATCTTCCCGATGGGACAAATGCTGGCACTAATTTCGTCCTGAACGGCGCGCCGCCCGTGCCGGGAGCCCCCTACAACGATCCATGCATCGACGACCAGGGGGACGTCCTCTACCAGGGTGAAACCGGACAGTTCTTCGGCGTCACTGGATTCGATGTAACGGGGAGCAGCAGCCGGAACGCGACCATCCCCTTCACCTACAAGGCTGCGAACATCCAGATCGACGCCGAGTTCAACAAGGTGGGCTACCACTACCCGCAGCAGCGGATCATCACCCTCTGGGGGGACGTGGAGGACACCATCAACAAGGATAAGGCGCCCGAGCCCTTCGTGATGCGCCTGAACACCTTCGACTGCGCCAAGTACCTCCATTCCAACCTGGTGCCGAAGGAGTTCGAGGTGGACGACTACCAGGTGAGGACGCCCACCGACATCATCGGGCAGCACATCCACCTGCCCAAGTGGGACTTAACCACCGCCGACGGCGCGGCGAACGGCTGGAACTACGAGGACGGGACGCTCAGCCCCGGCATGGTGGTGGAGCGGATCCACGCGATAAACGCGTTCAACGGCGACTTGCCTGAAATAATCCCGAATCCCGACTTCGAAGCCTGCAGGGCTGAAAGGCCGAGGCGGCGGGACTGCGAAGAATTTATTCCCAACCCGGCCGTTTTACACCCACAGCCCCATCCGGAGCTCGGAGCGGGAGTCGGCGGCGAGTGGCTCGGATCGCGGGTGACGATACAGCGGTGGTTCGCCGACCCGGTGGTGGACAGGAACCACAGAGACCGCGGCCTCGGCATCATCTTCACCCACGACCACTACGGGCCCTCCACGCACCAGCAGATCGGCCTCTACTCCACGCTCCTCATCGAGCCTGCGGGATCCGAGTGGCGGCACAACGAGACCGGCACGGTCCTCGGAACAAGGGACGACGGGGGGCCGACCTCCTGGCAGGCGGTCATCATCCCGCCCGATGAAGACGAGGCCTTCCGCGAGTACTACTTCGAGTTCTCTGACTTCCAGCACGCCTACGAGGCGGGCGTCTACGTGGGCGCCGGACCGGATGGGAGGCCGAATGCTGTACACAATGCTGACGGAATCAACACAACCTTCCCCGTCACGTCGGACACCTTCCGTTACGCCATCAACCCCTCGTACCGGCAGCAGGCGGGCCCCGTCTTCCCGGACATCGGGAAGCACCCGGCGGTCTGCCCCGACGCTAGCCCGCGGCCCTGCCCCGAGGCGATCAGCGCCGACGACCCGGGTATGCTCGTGGTGAACTACCGGAACGAGCCGATCGGGCTCAGAGTCTTCGACCCGAACAAGGTGGGACCGGACGGTAAGAGCGGCTCCCAGGCCGACGGCATTGCCGGCGACCTCGCCTTCGCCCTCAAGTCGCAGCTCCTGGTCGACCCGGTGACCGGCCTGCCGACGGACGTTCCCCTCATCGACCCGGTAACCGGTGAGACGCTGAACGAGGTCGACCGGGCCATACCCGAGATGAGCACCATCAGCGGTGTAACGAGCTACCCGACCGGCGGACCGAACGCCTTGAACAGTGACAGGCGTCCCGGAGACCCCTTCACCCCGTTAGTGCGTTCGCTCGTGGGCGACAAGATCTCCATCAAGATACAGGCCGGCGGCCACGAGCACGAGCACGGCGCCCACATCCACGGTCACAAGTGGTTGCAGGGCAACTCGGGCTTCGGCCCGGACAGGCCGACCGGCGGCTGGTCCAGGCAGAACGCGGGAATCTCCGAGCAGTTCAACTTCAACGCCCCGGTTATTCTCGATCCCCGGGCAAGCGTCGGCCAGGGGAACATCAACGACCTGGTCTACAGCGTCGACGCGAGCCAGGACGGCTGGTGGAGCGGCATGTGGGGCCTCATGCGGGTGTACGACCAAAACCGCGGGGACCTGGAACCGCTCCCCAACAGCAAGGTGCCCCTGCAGGTGCAAAACCGGGACGAGTTCATCGAGCAGTGCCCGGATTTTGTTGATAACGGAACATTGGCAGAGGGACCTGACGGGATCCCTGACAACCCCCGCTTCTACGACGTCACGGCGGTGCTCGCGAACGACGTGCTGGAAAACGCCCTGGGCGTGCAGATCGACCCCGACGCGGCAAACGATACCGAGGACCCGAACTTCATCCTCGACGATCCGGACGACTCGGGGATCATGCACGAGGGCGGGCCGCTCGATGTTAACGGCGGGACCCTGATCTACAACCCGAGGAATACGCTGATACCGGTCCAGGGGGATGATCCGAACGGAACCGGGCCGCTCCACGACCCGACGGCGATGATGTACGTCATGACGGACGACCTCCTCCCCGTGGGTGCGGATGATACCCCGGAAAACAGGAGGGACCCGGAAGTCGATGTCGAGCTCAGACCCGGAGCGCCCGTCGAACCCCTGGTACTTCGGGCGAATGCCGGCGAGTGCATCGTCCTGACCTTAAGGAACCGTCTGCCCGACCTAGAACAGGTGGGGGTCATCGAGAGGGAAATCAACGAGTGCACAATCCAGCTCATAGATGGCATAGAGACGGAAGTATGCACTCCCGTACCTCTCGAGATCCCGGTGATGAACTCGGTCGCGCCCGACCTGGCCGGGTACAACACCCTCCTGCAGGTGGTCATCCGCGACAGGGGTGAAGTAGGAAACGTAAACCAGGGCGTCACCACCTTCAACAACAACCTGATCCGCCCTTCGAGCTTCGTCGGCATCCACCCGGTGAATGTGGCGTACGACGTCACGAAGAGCGACGGCACGAACATGGGGAGTAACCCTGAGATCCAGACCATCGCCCCCGGCGAGTCGAGGGTCTACAACTGGTACGCCGGGGACGTGTCCTTCGCGGATGCGGGTCGCCGCGGCAGAGTGAGCCTTGTCAACCTGGATCCGACGGCGATCGAGTTCGGCGGCGCGAACCTGTCTCCCGCCGACAAGATCAAGCAGGGCCAGAAGGGCCTGATCGGCGCCCTCGTCATCGGGCCGCCCGATGCCACCATCGACGAGACGGACGTAACGGCGGACCGCCAGGACGGCGCAGGTACGCGTGATACGCGCCTCTCGGCCACCATTACAGGCGACGCCGATTACCGCGACCTGGTCGTGGCGGTTCAGAAGGGGCTGAACCACCGGATGAGAGATGGGCGGGCCATCCCGAACATCGCCTCCGAGGGACAGGGAATCCCCGAGGACTCACACGACGCGGGTCAGAAGGGCGTCAACTACGGCACCGAGCCGGCCTGGTTCCGCTTCGAACTCGCTGCCGACGCTGACCTCGGAAACGGGGCAGCCGGTTCATTCGGCGCCCAGGCAGACGCCTGGAAGCTATATAGCAACAATCTGAATAGTTACGGAGATCCCTGGACCTCCGTCTTCACGGCAACCGCCGGGGACGAAGTCAGGATGCGCGTCTTGCAGCCTACCGGCGTGGGCCGGGGGACGACCTTCACCCTCCACGGCCACATCTGGTCCCGCGACCCGTACCTGCCGGAGAATCCCGGTTGTCTGTTAACGCCGGGTGTTGACTGCGGCTTCTCGTCGGTCGAAATCGGGCTTAACCCCAAGGCCTGGTACCTGAACGGACAGGAGAGCATCACACCCTACAACCAGTTCGACATCGTGCTCCCCTCCGCGGGCGGGGTAAACGCGGTCGATAACACCGACTACCTCTTCCGCGACCAGGCATCCTTCGGGAACACCGACGGCATCTGGGGCATCCTGCGGGTCAACCCGGTAACACCGTAGTGAACCGATGAAACCAAGCAGGCGCAGCCTTGCCAAGGGCTGCGCCTGTTTTTTTTTGTCCGCTTGCCAGATATGCCGGCTCTTTCGGATAACTCCGGAGTGGGAATAATCGCACCCATGCCGTATAATGGGGAGTCGTAGAACGAGGAAATAGAGGGAATACGGCCCGACGAATCAAAAGGAGGGACCCACCCATGAAGGACAGACGCACGGCGACGTTGTTCCCCTTCATCCTGCTCCTCTCGCTCCTTCTCTGCGCCCCCGCCACTTCGCTTTCCGGGGCAGAAGGCGCCAAGGGTGGCATGCAGACCGAGGAAAAAAAGAACGAGGAATCAGGATCCTCTATCGACCGTATCACCCGGCAGGGGGTTACGGTCGAGTTCTCTGCCGGGAAGGGGACGCCGGGCGGGGAACTGATCGCGGGCGACTTCGTCGACGTCACCTTCCGCATCACCGACGCGTCGACCGGCGAGCCTCTCAAGGGGGTCTACCCCGGCGTCTGGATCGATCCCGCCGAGGGGCAGGCAGGCAGTGTGTCGAGCGAGGACAGGTGCAAGCAGCGCGTGGGCCTCTACCTCATGGGGCTCGTGGGGATCCGGCCCATGATCGACCTGAACAGCTTCTACGTGCTGGTCATGAACCAGGACCCCTCCATCTCCGTCATCGACCCCGTTACCGGGATCACCGGCATCACCAACCTCTACGGCCTGATCGTCCTCAAGCGGGCCGGCGCCGACTGGGCGAAGACGGAGGACGAGAAGCGACTCTTCGTCTCCATGCCGGTGGCGGACATGGTGGCCGTGGTCGACACGGAAACCTTCAAGGTGACCCACAACGTGCAGGCGGGAGACAACCCGCTCCGCGTCAGGCTCCAGCCGGATGAAAAGTACCTCTGGGTGGGGAACGACTCGCGCACGGGAAAAAAGAGCGGAGTCACGGTGATCGAGACCGACCCCCTCAGCCGGAAGGCCTTCATCCAGACCGGGGAGGGGCACCACGAGATCGCCTTCTCCGGCGACAGCCGGTACGCCTTCGTCACGAACCGGGAAGGCGGCACCGTGACGGTCATCGACGCGAGGAATCTTGAGAAAGCAAAGGACATCGAGACGGGCCCTACGCCCATATCCCTGGCCTACTCGAACCTCAGCAAATCCCTCTACGTGGCAGACGGCAAAGAGGGTGTCATAACCGTCATCGACGGCAGGAGCCACGAGATCGTGACCCGCATCGAGACGAAGCCCGGCCTGGGGCCCATGGGCTTCTCCCAGGACGGCCGCTGGGGCTTCGTCGTCAACACGCAGGAGGATGCCGTGTTCGTCTTCGACCCGTCGGTAAACGCCCTCATCCACGATATCAAAGTTAGCAACGAGCCCTACCAGCTGGCCTTCAGCAGGAGCTTCGCCTACGTGCGGTCCCTCGGAACCGAGCGGGTGAGCATGATCGACTTAACAGAACTGGACAAAGAGGAGACGACCCCGGTGGTCACGTTCCCGGCGGGACAGACGCCGCCCAAGAGCGCGGGGCAGGTCAGCATAGCCGATGCGATCATCGAGGCGCCCGGCGAGGCGGCCGTCATGGTGGTGAGCCCGGCGGACAACACCGTCTACTACTACATGGAGGGGATGAACGCCCCCATGGGGAACTTCCGGAACTACGGGCACCGCCCGCGGGCCGTGCAGGTTGCCGACCGGGCGATGCGGGAAAAGGAACCGGGAGTCTACTCCGGCACGGTACGGATACCGTCAGCCGGAATGTTCGACGTCGCGTTCCTCCTCGAGTCACCCTCGATCCTCCACTGCTTCCAGATGACGGCGAAGCCGAACCCTCTGTTCAAATACGAGGGGCCCCCCATCAAGGTGGAGTACTTTCCGGAGAAGAAGGTTGCGGCGGCCGGCGAAACGGTCAGCCTCAGGCTTCTCGTGACAGACGCGTTAAGCGGGGAACCGAGGACGGACCTGAAGGATCTGTCGGTCCTCTACTACAACTCGTCGGGACAGTACCGCACCGAGGTCCTGGCCCGCCACGCGGGAGAGGGCTATTACGAGTCCTCGCTGACCCTGCCCGAGCGCGGGGCATACTACGTGTACGTCGGCTGTCCGTCGCTGAAGGTAAAGTACGGGGACCTCGTGTTCCTGACCGTCGCCGCGTCATCCAGGAAAGATACGAAGCAGGGGGACCAATGAGAACCTGCCGAACACAGGCGTTTCGCTGAGAGCATCCCACACGGGTCAGCCCACGGGGCCCCCGCCACGAAGGAGGAGCCACTTTTTTGGCGAGACAACCTCTGATCATTACACGTGCATTGTGCATAACCATATTTCTTTTCGCACTTTTCGTAGCCGCGGGGAGCGCTCAATCCGGTGAGGAGAAGAAGACGACCGAACACCCGATAGAGGAAAGAGCCGTTCCCCCTAACCGGCCCCTGGGAGATGGGGGGGAGCGGGCACAAAAGGGCCGGCCTGTGGATATCAACCCCGCGGCCAGGGTCAACGGCGTGGCGATCAGCAGGGCGGAGCTCGACAGGAGCTTCGATGCCTTCATCCAGCAGCGGGGGATGGACACGCGGATGATCACCGATCCCTCACGCTATGCCCAGGTCCAGAGCGAAGTCCTGAACGGGCTCATCAACCGCGAACTCCTCTGGCAGGAGGCAAAAAAGATGGGCCTCGTGGCGAATGACGCTGCCGTTTCGGAGGCAATCATGGATACGAAGAGCAGGTTTTCCTCGGAAGAGGAGTTCAACATGCGCCTTGCTCAAAGAGGCATCAGCGAGGAGGACTACGCGGAATTCCTCCGGCAGCAGCTCTCCGTCGGGAATCTCGTCCGGGAGGTTATCGCCGAAGAGATCTCCGTGTCGGACGGGGAAGTCCGCGGTTACTACGAGGCGAACCCGGAGCAGTTCAGGACGCCCGAGCAGGTGCGCGCCCGGCACATCCTCGTGAAGGTAGAACCGGGAGCGGACGAGGCGATCCGGGGAGAGGCGAAGGCGAAAATCGACAGTATCCTCGCAGAGACGAAGAGTGGTGCAGATTTCGCAGGGCTGGCGCGCAAGCACTCCGAGGGACCGAGCGGCCCGAAGGGCGGGGACCTCGGGTTCTTTTCACGGGAACAGATGGTGAAGCCCTTCTCCGAAGCCGCCTTCGCCCTGAAACCCGGGGAGATATCGGACGTGGTACAGACCCGTTTCGGCTATCACATCATCAGGGTAGAGGAGCGCAAAGTACCGTCTACGATCCCGCTAAAAGAAGTCAAGGAGCAGATCCGGAAGTTCCTCTACGCGGGGAAGGTCCAAAAGGCCGTACAGGATCGGGTAGATGCCCTCCGGGAAGAGGGGAATGTGGAGATCCTGGTCGGGCAGTGAGGAAACGGCGCGTACGCCGGGACAGGTGCAAATGGGAACGGGAAAAAGAGAAAATCATCTCTCCATGTGGGCCGCAGCGGCGGCGTTTCTCATCCTCGCCACCTCGGTAGGAACGGCTGCTCTCGCCGGGACGGCGACGTACGCCGACGTGGCGCCCGTATTCAAGGAGAACTGCACCGTCTGCCACAGCGGGGAAGGGGCACCGAAGGGGCTGCGTCTCGACTCCTACGGAAACATACGGAAAGGAAGCGTTGAAGGGCCCGTCGTGGTTCCCGGGAACCCGGAAAAGAGCGAGCTTATCCGCCGGGTGAAAGGCATAAGCCAGCCCCGCATGCCCCTGACCGGCCCGCCCTACCTTCCCGATGAAAAAATAGCCCTGATCGAACGGTGGATTCTGGACGGCGCGGAGCGGGGGACCGCGGCGGCCGTCACAGGTGAAGAGAAAGGGGAGCCCGCAACCCGGATTCCCGGGCCGGGGGAACCGGTCACCTACTCCCACGTGGCGCCCATATTCCTCAAGCGATGTGTGAAATGCCACGCCGAGAAGGGACATATGGGCGGGCCGCCGGAAGGGCTGATCCTGAAGACCAGGGAGCAGATCCTCGGCGGCGGCGAGCGGGTGGTCGTCATCCCGGGAAACCCGGGGGCCAGCCTCCTGGTGCGCCACATCGAAGGCCGCGAACGCCCCCGGATGCCCTTCGACGGGCCGCCCTACCTCTCGTATGAGGAGATCCGCCTGATCTCCGACTGGATCGCCCAGGGTGCCCCCGATGACGAGGGAACAAGGGCCCGCGTCCCCGCGGGAGCCCGTGTCCGCCTCGAGGGGACCCTCACCGGCTACTGGGAGGTAGACGGGACGCCCCTCAGGCTCAAATCCGGAACACGGATCAAGAAGCGGCCCGCTCCCGGCGACCGCGTCGAGGTGCGGGGAACGCTGCTTCCCGACGGGAGCATCAGGGTCGAGCGGATCCGGAGGCGGTGAAGGGGGACGGCATGGCCGTGAAGGGGGAAATCGATAAGGGCTTAAATAATGTAGGTAAAATGACGATATAAGGTGAAGAAAACAGCCGGTTTTCGCATNNTTCGCATCTAATGTAGTGGAGTTAACGAGAAAAGGGAGGCCATTTCATGAAATTCGCAACACGCACTTTTATTGTTATCCTCGCGCTGCTTTTTGCCCTCTCCCCCGCCCACGGAAAGTGGCTCGGAAAGGATGACAAGGATATCCACGAGCGGCACCGGGCCATGCAGGAGATGGGGGAGCAGGGAGAGGCGATGTTCGTGGACGTCACCCTCCACGACGAGGAACTCTTGAACAGCGAGGGGAAGAAAGTGAAATTCGTCACCGATGTGATCGGCGACAGGCTCGCGGCGATCACCTTCATCTACACCAACTGCACCACCATCTGTCCCGTCTTCCAGGCCATCTTCGCCGACCTCCAGGGGATGCTCGGCGACCGTCTGGGAAAGGAGGTGGTCCTGATCACCATGTCCCTTGACCCGACGCGGGACATCCCGCCCCGGATGAAGATCGAGGCTGCAAAGTGGAACGCGAAGCCCGAGTGGATACATTTAACGGGCAAAAAGCCCGTCATGGACAAGGTGCTTCAGGGGCTCGACGCCTACTTCGCCGATTTCACCCAGCACCCGCCCATGGCGCTGGTGGGCGACGGAAAAGCGAACAAGTGGAAGCGCTACAACGGTTTTCCCAAGCCCGAGGAGCTTCTCGCCATGCTCGACGGGCTTAAAATGGCCCGCAGCGGGGGGCAGCACAAAGACATGGACCACTCGGGGCACCACGGGGAGGAAGCGCAGGGAGAGCACGAGAAGCACCACGAGATGCGTAACGAGGGCAAAACAGAGGATCGGCATCATGACACGCACCAAGGAGCGGGGCACGAAAAGCACCATGAGATGCACGACGGGTCGAAAGCCGGAAGCGGTGAGGATAAACCGGCCGAAGGGCAGGAAAAACATCACGATATGAAACCGGAGGGGGAGCAGGAATCAAAATTGGAAAAACCCATCGCGGACGGTTCGAGCAGCCGAGCATCCGAGGATCCGAAGACCCGGAAACACAAAGGCGCAAAAGAAGGGATCACGGAGGAAGAGAAAGGCAGGGAGTACTTCACGGACCTGCCCGTGATCGACCAGGACGGGAAAAACCTCAAGTTTTTCAGCGATGTCCTGAAGGACCGGGTGGTGCTC
>JABAOH010137520.1_pt2 | contig 11125 bp, 4 predicted proteins | sample 7062181 | NCBI WGS metagenome assembly JABAOH01 (sample SAMN14538630, study PRJNA623070) | marine sediment metagenome | biome: marine biome [ENVO:00000428]; feature: marine pelagic biome [ENVO:01000023]; material: deep marine sediment [ENVO:00002113]; isolation source: pool of 5 deep marine... | reverse complement strand
CCTCCTCGATGAAGAGGAGCCCGGTCGCGATCTCCCCCTTGTCGGCGGCGGCCCAGACGTAGTCGATGACGTGGTGGCGATCGGTCGGATCGTAGTCCTCCTCGACCTTGCGGAGCTTGACCACGCTCCCGTCGTGCATCGTGACCTGGCGCACCGAGCCCTTCGGGTACTCCGCGGTGATCTCACGCCGCAGCGGAACGAAGTCGGCCTCGATCACCTCGTGCATGTGCTCGCGCGTGTGCGCGTAGCTCTTCGTCGAGCCCTTGTGGTCGTTGAAGGTCACGCACGGCGAGATCACGTCCACGAAGGCGAAGCCGTCGTGCAGCAGCCCGGCCTTGAGGATCGGCACGAGCTGCTCCTTGTCCCCGGAGAAGGATCGGGCCACGAAGCTCGCACCCAGCGAGAGCGCGAGCACGACGGGGTCGATCGGCTCCTGGCGGTTGGCGATCCCCCCCTTCGACGTGCTGCCGACGTCCGCCGACGCGGAGAACTGGCCCTTGGTCAGCCCGTACACGCCGTTGTTCTCGAGCACGTAGAGCATGTGCACGTTGCGGCGGATCGCGTGGCAGAACTGGCCGAGCCCGATCGAGAGCGAGTCCCCGTCCCCGGAGATGCCGACGTACATGAGGTCGCGGTTCGCCGCGTTCGCCCCGGCCGCGATCGAGGGCATGCGGCCGTGCACGGAGTTGAACCCGTGCGCCTCGCTGACGAAGTACGTGGGCGTCTTCGAGGAGCAGCCGATCCCCGACAGCTTGACCACGCGATGCGGCTCCACGCTGAGCTCGAAGAAGGCCTGGATCAGCGCGGCCGTCACGGAGTCGTGCCCGCAGCCGGCGCACAGCGTCGACATCGAGCCCTCGTAGTCCCGCGGCGTCAGGCCGAGGGCGTTGACCGGCATCTTCGGGTGCCGGGCGACCGGCTTGGCGATGTAGCTCATGACGCCACTTCCAGGGTGGGTATGCGCAGGTGGGGCGCGAGTCCCTCGAGGACGTGACCCTTGCTGAGCGGCTGGCCCCCGTAATAGGTGATCGAGATCAGCTTCTCCTTGGGGCAGCCGCTCTCGATCGCCAGCAGCTTGCGGAGCTGCTCGTCCCGGTTCTGCTCGATCACGAAGACCCGCTCGTGACCGGCGAGGAAGTCCTCCACGGCGCGGCCGAAGGGGAAGCCGCGCACCCGCAGGTAGTCCATCTCGACGCCCCGCCGTGCCAGCTCGTCGCGGGCCTCGAGCACCGCCCAGTGGCACCCGCCGATCGACACGAGCGCGTCCGCCGACCCGCCGCCGCGCACGTCCGGCGCCGGCACGTGCTCGCCCGCAGAGTGGACCTTGGCGAGCAGCCGGTCCACGACCTCCACGTAGGCGTCGGAGTCCTCCGTGTAGCGCCCGTACTTGTCGTGCCCGGAGCCCCTCGTGAAGTACGCGCCCTTCGGGTGCACGCCCGGGAGCGTGCGATACGGCACGTGGTCCCCGTCGACGTCGAGGTAGCGGTAGAACCTCTCGACCGCCTCCAGCTCCTCGGCGCCGAGCACCTTCCCCCGGTCGGGCACGTAGGCGTCGTCCCACTCGAGCTTCGGGATCATCCAGTCGTTCATCCCGATGTCGAGGTCGAGGACCACGAACGTGGGCGTCTGGAAGCGCTCCGCGAGATCGAAGGCCGCGACGGCGAACTCGAAGCACTCCTTCGGGTTGGCCGGGAAGAGCACGATGTGCTTGGTGTCTCCGTGCGAGGCGTAGGCGCACAGCATCAGGTCGCCCTGCTGCGTGCGCGTCGGCATCCCCGTCGACGGGCCGGTGCGCTGGACGTCGAAGAAGACGCTCGGGACCTCGGCGTAGTACGCGAGCCCGATGAACTCGCTCATCAGCGAGATCCCGGGGCCGCTCGTGGGCGTGAAGGCCCGCGCGCCCATCCACGAGGCGCCGATCACCATGCCGGCCGCCGCGAGCTCGTCCTCCGCCTGCAGGATGCAGAAGTTGTTCTTGCCCGTCTCGGGGTCGACCCGGAAGCGCCGGCAGTACTCCGTGAAGCCGTCCATCAGCGAGGTCGAGGGCGTGATCGGGTACCAGGCCCCGACGGTCGCCCCCGCGTACACGCACCCCAGCGCGGCCGCGGCGTTGCCCGTGACCATGACGCAGTCGCGCGTCGCGTCCATCGCCTCGAGACGGATCGGCAGCGGACAGTCGAAGTGCTCCGACGCGTAGCCGTACCCCAGCTCGATCGCCTTGTGGTTGGCGTCCATGAGATGCTGCTTGGAGCCGAACTTCTCCTGCAGCATCCCCGTCACCACGTCCATGTCGATGTCGAGCAGGGCGACCAGCGCGCCCACGTACGTGATGTTCTTCATGAGGATGCGCGTGCGCGAGCCCTCGAAGTGCTCCACGCACATGCGCGCGAGCGGCACCCCCAGGAAGGTCACGTCGTCACGCCGGAACTCGTCGTCGAGCTCCTTGGTGCTGTCGTAGAGGACCCACCCGCCGGACACGACCTCCTCGATGTCGCGCGCGTAGCTCTGCGGGTTCATCGCGACGACGAGCTGGAAGTCCGGGCTGCGGGCCGTGTAGCCGTCCTTGTTGACCCGGATCTCGTACCAGGTGGGCAGGCCCTGGATGTTCGACGGGAAGACGTTCTTGCCGGACACGGGGATCCCCATCCGGAAGAGCGCCTGCAGGAGGAGCCCGTTCGCGCTCGCCGACCCGGTCCCGTTGACCGTGGCGACCTTCAGGGCGAAGTCGTTGACGCCGTAAGCGCTGTCTCGGGCCAAGACTCGTGTCCCGCGTGAGGGTTGAGTAGGTCGAACTGCATCATGTCCCACGCCGCGGTGGGGCAGCGCTCGGCGCACAGGCCGCAGTGCACGCAGAGGTCCTCGTCCTTCACCATCACCCGCCCCGTCTGCGGCAGCCCCTCGGAGACGTACAGCGCCTGGTCGAGGTTCTCCGCAGGGGCCGTGAGCCGCGTGCGGAGATCCTCCTCCTCGCCGCCCGCCGCGATCGTCAGGCAGAGGACCGGGCAGACGTCGATGCACGCGTCGCACTCGATGCACAGGTTCGCCGTGAAGTCGGTCTGGACGTCGCAGTTCAGGCACCGCTCGACCTCCCGGGCCGTCTGCTCCACGTCGAACCCGAGCTCCGCCTCGACCTTCATGTCCGCGAGGCGCTTCTCGAGCTCCACGTAGCGCATCCGGGTGCGCTCGTTGGGATCGTAGTCGTTCGAGTAGCGCCACTCGTGGATCCCCATCTTGGTCGACTCGAGCGTCATCCCGTAGGGCGGGCGCTCGGTGACCGGGATCCCCCGGCAGTAGTTGTGGATCGAGATCGCGGCCTGGTGCCCGTGCTCCACCGCCCAGATGATGTTCTCCGGACCCCACGCCGCGTCGCCGCCCACGAAGACGCCCTCGCGCGTCGTCATGAAGGTCGCCCGGTCGACCACGGGCATGTCCCACTCGCCGAACTCGATGCCGATGTCCCGCTCGATCCACGGGAAGGCGTTGTCCTGCCCGATCGCCAGCACGACGTCGTCGGCCGGGATGAAGGTCTCGTCGAGCTTGGTGCTGACCAGGCGTCCCTTGTCGTTCTCCTGCCACTCGACGACGTCGAAGACCATCCCCTTGAGCCGGCCGTCCTCGACCACGAAGCGCTGCGGCGCGTGGTTCACGAGGATCTCGACCTGCTCGTCCTCGGCGTCCTCGAGCTCCCACGGCGAGGCCTTGAAGTACGGCCGCGTCTTGCGCGCCATCACCTTGATGTCCTTGCCGCCGAGCCGCTTCGAGCTGCGGCAGCAGTCCATCGCCGTGTTGCCGACGCCGATCACGAGGACGCGCTCGCCGATCGAGTCCACGTGCCCGAAGTGGATCGCCTCGAGCCACTCGATGCCGATGTGGACGTTCGCGTCGGCCTCCTCGCGGCCGGGGATGTTCAGCTCCTTGCCCTTGGGCGCGCCCGTGCCGATGAAGACCGCGTCGAACTCGTCGGCGTCGAGCAGCTCCTTGAGGGAGTCGATGCGGTGGTCGTACCGGACGTCCACGCCCATGTCGAGGATGTAGTCGATCTCCTCCTCGAGCACCCTCACGGGAAGCCGGAAGGAGGGGATGTTCGTGCGCATGAGGCCGCCCGGCTTGGGGAGCGCCTCGAAGATCGTGCACTCGTAGCCCAGCGGCATCAGGTCGTTGGCGACGGTCAGCGAGGCCGGTCCGGCCCCGATCAACGCGATCCGCTTTCCGTTCTTCTCTTCCGGAGCCGTGGGGAGCAGGTGCTTGACCTCGTCCCTGAGGTCGGCCGCGACCCGCTTGAGCCGGCAGATCGCGACCGGCTCCTCCTCCACGCGCGTGCGCCGGCACGCGGGCTCGCAGGGGCGGTCGCAGGTGCGGCCCAGGATGCCGGGAAAGACGTTGGACTTGCGGTTGAGCATGTACGAGTCGGTGTACCTGCCGTCCGCGATCAGCCGGATGTACTCGGGCACGTTCGTGTGCGCGGGACACGCCCACTGACAGTCCACGACCCGGTGATAGTATTGAGGATCCCGGGTGTTGGTGGGTTCCATGGACCGCTCCCTTGTCCGCTCTCGTGGCGCGTGCATCGGGGTGGGCATCGATCAACGGCCGGAGGCGGGGCCGACCGGCAGAGGCCTCGGGGTCCACGGGGACGCGGAGGCTCCGGGCGCTATCAATGCGGCGGGGCAGCGGAATCCGCAAGAAGGCTGGAGCCCCGGCCCCGGACGCGCGCCCGAGCGTGCCTCGGGGCCTCTAGCGGGGGCGGACCCGGTCGAGCCGGTCGGCGAGCCCCGACAGCTCCCGGGTGGCCACGGCCAGCGCGGGCAGGCCGATCGCCTGCTCCGACTTGAGCTCGGCGACGATCTGCCGGAACCGCTCCAGGCCGCGCGGGTCGAGCCGCCCGAGAGAGTCCTCCGGCGCCGACGCCGAGCTCTCCTCCGGGCCGAGCTCGCGCACGACGCCGAAGACCACCCGGCGGTGCGCCCGCGAGAGGTCCTCGGACAGCCCCTGCGCCGCGCGGATCTCCCACTGGTCGTCGCCGGCGGCCGCGAAGATCCGACGTCGGAGCCACGGGATGTCGAAGGCCTCGGACATCCGATAGTACGCGCGGGCGGTCCGAACCGGATCCGTGGAGGTCTCCCGGGAGATCTCCAGGACCTCGAGGAGCTGGTCCAGGAACCGCAGCGTGATCAGCCGGCGTGAGAACGCCTCGTCCGCGCCGAGATCCTGGATCTCGAGCACGCGGGCCTCGAAGAGCCGCCGCTCCTCGCCGAGGACGAACTCGCCGAAGCTCTCGCGGAGGATCGCGAGCCCCGCGAGGTTCTGGTCGACGATCCTGGCCGGCGACGCGTCCGGCGCGACGTTGTGCAGGACCCACCGCGTCGCCCGCTCCAGGACCCGGGTGAGCCCAAGCAGCCAGCGGTACGCCACGCGCGCGTTCACGGCCGAGCGCTGCGCCCGCATCTCGGTCACGAGCGCCCGGTGGTCGGCGAGCCTCGAGGCGACGAGCCACGCGCGCACCACGTCTTCCGCCGAGCGCCCCGTGTCGCGCATGATGCGCGTCGCGAACCCCGCGCCCATGAGATCGACGAGGTCGTTCGTCAGCTCGGCCGTGATGATCTCCCTCCTCAGGCGATGGCCGCTCAGGTTCTCCTTTCCGGCGGCCATCACGGCCGTCGGCGGGAAGTAGCCCAGGAGGTAGCTCTCGGTGACCGCATCGTCCGGCAGGCCACTCTTCAGCAGCTGGGTCTTCAGCGAGAGCTTGGCGTAGGCCAACAGCACGCAGAGCTCGGGCCTGACGATCGAGAGCCCGACCTCGCGGCGCTCGGCGAGGACGTCGGAGGAGGGGAGTCGCTCCGAGACCCGATCGAGGTCGCCCGACTTCTCGAGCGTGAACATCAGGTCCCGCAGGTCGTCGGTGCCCTCCCGGGCCCGGCGCTCGTCGAGGGAGACCCCCAGGCTCTGCGACCGGTTGTTCTCCAGGACGAGCTCGGCGACCGCCTCGGTGAGCTCCTGCAGCAGGCGGTTGCGCTCGTCGACGGTCATCCGCCCGGAGGCCACCGCCGGCGCGAGCAGGATCTTGAGGTTGACCTCGTGGTCCGACATGTCGACGCCGCCCGAGTTGTCGATCGCGTCGGTGTTGATCCGCCCGCCCGCGAGCGCGTACTCGACCCTCGCGCGCTGCGTCAGCCCGAGGTTCCCACCCTCCCCGATCACCTCGCAGCGGAGCTCCGCGGCATCGATCCGCACGGCGTCGTTGGCCGGATCGCCGGCTTCGGCGTCGGTCTCGCCGGACGCCTTCACGTACGTCCCGACCCCGCCGTTCCAGAGGAGCTCCGCGGGCGCGCGCAGGACCGAGCGGATCAGCGACTCGCCGTCGGCCGGCGGCTCCTCGTCCTCGGCGATGCCGAGCGCCCGGCGGGCGCCGGGCGTGAGCTCGACCTCCTTCGCGCCCCGAGGCACGATCATCCCGCCTTCGCTCAGGAGGGTCCGGTCGTAGTCGTCCCAGCTCGACCGCCCCAGCGCGAAGAGGCGCTGGCGCTCGGCATGGGACGACGCCGGGTCCGGGTCGGGATCGATGAAGACGTGGCGATGATCGAAGGCCGCGATCAGGCGGATCTGATCCGACAGCAGCATCCCGTTGCCGAAGACGTCGCCGCTCATGTCCCCGATGCCGACGACGGTGAACGGCTCGCTCTGGATGTCCTTGCCCATCTCGCGGAAGTGACGCTTGACGCACTCCCACCCGCCCCGCGCCGTGATGCCGACGGCCTTGTGGTCGTACCCGTGGGAGCCGCCGGACGCGAAGGCGTCGTCCAGCCAGAAGCCGTACTCGGCCGACACGCCGTTCGCCAGATCGGAGAACGTGGCCGTGCCCTTGTCCGCCGCCACGACGAGGTAGGGGTCGGGCGGGTCGTAGGCCACGACACCCTCGGGGGCGACGGCGCGGCCGTCGACGAGGTTGTCGGTCAGGTCGAGCAGGCCGCGCATGAGGGTCTGGTACTGCTCCCGCCCCTCCGTCCAGCGCTCCTCCGGGTCGGAGGGCGTGCGGCGCGAGACGAAGCCGCCCTTGGATCCGCCGGGCACGATCACCGCGTTCTTGATCATCTGGGTCTTGACCAGCCCGAGGACCTCGGTGCGGAAGTCGTCGGGACGGTCGCTCCAGCGGATCCCGCCGCGAGCGACCGTAGAGCCGCGCAGGTGGACCCCCTCCATGCGCGCCGAGTGCACCCACACCTCGAAGAGCAGCTCCGTCGGACGCGAGGTGGCGATCTCGCCGAGCATGAACTTGTAGGAGATGTAGGGCACGCCCCCCGAGCGCACGCCCGGCTCGCGCCCGCCGTGCCGGTAGTAGCTCGTGCGCACGCTGCGCGAGATGACCTCCTCGAGCCGCCGCAGCGCTCGGTCCTCCGACAGGAGGGACACGCTCCGCAGGGACGCGTGGAACGCGTCCCGGATGTCGGACAGCGCGCTCGACCGCTCCTCGACGGAGCCGGCGACCGCGGGGTCGAACTTCGTCTGGAACAGCTCGAACAGCTCCCTGGCGATCCCGGGCTGCCGCACCAGCGCGGTCGGAAGCGCCGACCGGCTCGGGACGGCTCCCGCCTGGAAGGCGTACGCGGCGTACCCTCGCAGCACGTCCACCTCGCGCCAGTGCAGACCGGCCGTCAACACGAGGGCGTTCAGCCGGTCGCTGAGCACGTCCCCGGTGCGGGCCGCGAGCACCGTCTCGGCGAGGCGCTCGCCGCACTCTTCCACGTCGAGCGGCCGTCCTTCGTCGTCCTGGACCGCGAACACGTAGATCGTCGCGCCGGGCAGGCCGTTCGCTCCGACCTCGTACGGCTTCATCGCGACGACCTTGAGGCCCGCGTTCTCGAGGATCGGCATGAAGTCCGACAGGACGAGCCGCTCGCCGCGCAGGAAGACCTTCAGCTCCGTCGCCCCGACGACCCCCGCCACCGCGGCCAGCGAGCCGCGGTCGTGGATCATGACCGAGATGGAGCGCCCGTCCGCGGACATCGCCTCGAGCTCGGTGATGTCCGCGACCGCGATCTCCGGATCCCTGGCGGCCTGGTACTCCCGGCTGAAGGCCTCGCCGTACTCCCGCGCGAGCCGCCGGGCCTCGTCGGTCGGCCAGCGGCCCTGCAGCCCCTCCTGCAGACGGTCGGTCCAGGTTCGGATCAGGCGCTCGATCCGCCGCTCGAGATCGGCAGCCTTCACCGCCCGCAGGCGCGAGATCTCCCCGCCCACGTAGAAGTGCAGACGCGCCTGGACCCCCTCGCCGAGCGCCAGGTGGTAGTTGAGCACGACCCCCTCGAAGGCCTCGACCAGCGCGGCCTCGATCGCGCGCCGGACCTGACCCGAGAAGCGCTCCTTGGGCAGGATCACCATCACGGACAGGCCACGCTGGAGCGGGTCTTCCCGGAGCGAGACCCTCACCTCGCTCGTGCTGTACGACGTGAGGACGGTACGCACGTCCTCGCCGACCTCCGCCGCCGACGAGAGGAAGAGCTCCTCCTTGGGCAGCGAGTTGAAGATCGTGATGATCTCCTTGTAGTCGTGCGAGCCCTCGCGGACGTTCGTCTCGGCGAGGATCGCGGCGAGCTTGCGCCTCAGGATCGGGATGTTCCCGGCCGGCTCGGCGTACGCCTTCGACGTGAAGAGGCCGATGAAGCGGTGCTCTCCCGCCGCCTCTCCGTCCGGGCCCAGCTTCTTGACGCCCACGTAGTCCATGCGCGCCCGCCGGTGCACGGTCGACTCGGCGTTGGTCTTGTTGATGATCAGCACCGGGCCGTGTACCGCCAGCTCGCGGATCCCGTTGGCGAGCGTCGACACCGGCACGGGCTCGGCGAAGCGCGAATCGCCCTCGTTGCGCAGGAGCCCGAGGCCCGACCCCGGCTCGACCACGATCGCGGGCTCCCCGGTCTGGCGGACGATGTCGTACGCGCGATAGCCCAGGAAGACGAAGCCTCCTGCCCGGAGCCACTCGAGGAAATCCTGGATCTCCTCGAGCTCCTCCCTGCGGGCCGGGAACTCCTCGGCCTTCTGGTCGAGCTGGATGACGACCCGCTCCACCGCGCCCACCATGGGGACGAAGTCGTCCGTGACGCGCACCACGTCCTGCAGGCGCTGGGCGAGCTCGGAGCGGACGACCTCGCGGCGGCCGGGATCCTCGATGCGGCCCACCTCGCAGTGGACGACGGACTCCTTGGCTCCCCCGTCGGAGGGCGGTCGCACGCCGACCACCCGACCGTCCTCGTCCCGCTCGACGTCGAGGAGGGGGTAGACCATGGCCTCGATCGGGATGTCGCGAGAGGTCAGGTATTCGCGAATCGTGTCGATGATGAACGGTCGCTCGCTGACGTTGGTGCGGATCACCGTGACGTCGGCCTCCCAGCCGTCCCGCTCGCGCCCGGGGTTGTGGACCGCGACGTCCACCCGGTACGGCCTCGAGTCCAACAGGAAGCGGAAGGCGCCGAGCGTCATCGCGGCGAGCCCGTCGTCGGACCGCCGTCGCAGCAGCTCCTCGGGAGCGCGCTCGAGGAAGATCTCGGCGAAGGCGCGGGCGCGCTCCTCCTCACCGGGAGCGGCGCGCTCCTCGACGAACCGGCAGATCGCTTCGATCGACGAAACGTCGTGCCCGACGCGGCGCTCGGCCGCTTCGGTCGTGTCGCTCATCTTGGGCGGAAGCGCGGTAGCAGGAGATCGCCGGCCGGAGCCCAAGGGGGCACCGGGGGGCGCGGATCGGATGAACGGAAGGTGGACGGCTCGGAGCCTTCTGGGACGAGCCGTTGTCTCAACGTTACCCGAGATCGGTGAGCGGGGAAACGGGTACGTGCGAGCCCCGTGGCCCGGCCGTCCCGACCCGTCGCGTGATTCCCCGGCCCTCCGCTTTGCTCTACTTTGGCTCATGCGCTTCGTGCACGTCGCCGACGTCCATCTCGACACGTCCTTCGCGGGCCGCTCGGAGGCCGTCCGGCGCCGCCTCCGGGAGGCGTCCCGGGAGGCCTTCCGAAGAGCGGTGGACCTCGCCATCCGCGAGGACGTGAACGCCTTCCTGATCGCGGGCGACCTCTTCGACGGGGAGAGGCTCTCCTTCCGCTCGGAGCGGTTCCTCCTGGACCAGCTCGAGCGGCTCGGGGACCACGGCGTCACCGTCGTCTACGCCACGGGCAACCACGACCCCGGCTCCCCGGTGAGCGGTCCGCGCCCCCTGCCGTGGCCGGCCTGCGTGCGCCTCGCGGCCGATTCCACCCCCCGGCGCTTTCTCGTCCACGACCGCTCGGGCACTGCGGTCGGCTACGTCACCGCCGCCGGACACGCCACCGAGCGTGAGAGCTCCGATCTCTCCCGGAACTTTCCCCGCCCCGCCGGCGAGCTGCCCGAGGTCGGCCTCCTCCACACGCAGGTGCATGCCTCGCTCGGGTCGGAGGACCATCACCCCTACGCCCCCTCCGAGCTGACCTACCTCGAGCGCGCCGGCTTCGACTACTGGGCCCTCGGGCACGTGCACGTGCGCCAGACGATCTCGGACGACCCGCCGATCTGCTACTCGGGAAGCCTGCAGGGCCGCACGCACGCCGAGCGCGGCGAGCGGGGGGCTCTCCTGGTCGACCTCTCGCAGCGCGACGCGCCCCTCGTCGCCTTCCGCGAGCTCGCGCCCGTCCGCTGGGAGACGCTCGACGTGGGCAGGCTGGAGGCCGTGACCTCGCTCGACGAGCTCGAGCGCCACGTCCAGCTCGCCTGGCGGATGCAGCGGGACGCCGACCCCGGAGCGAGCGGAACCGAGTGGATGGTCCGCGTGATCCTGTCCGGACCCTGCCCGCTCTGGCCCGAGCTGCGAACCGAGGAGGATCGCGACCTGCTCGCGCGAGAGCTGCGGGAGATCCTCACCGCGCTCGAAGTCTCGGTGATCGCCGAAGGGGTGGTCCCGGTCGTCCCGGTCGAGGAGCATCGAGGGCGCACCGACGTGCTGGGCGAGACGCTGCGCCTGCTCGACGCCGTTCGCCGTGGGGCGGCGACGCCCGAGCTGGACCAGGGCGACCTGGTCGGCATCACGTCCGGCGACCCCGCCGCGATCGCGGCGTACGCCCGCGGCCTCCTCGAAGGGGCCGACGGGGAGCTCGCCTCGCGCTTGCTCGAG
>JABAOH010136749.1_pt1 | contig 11125 bp, 3 predicted proteins | sample 7062181 | NCBI WGS metagenome assembly JABAOH01 (sample SAMN14538630, study PRJNA623070) | marine sediment metagenome | biome: marine biome [ENVO:00000428]; feature: marine pelagic biome [ENVO:01000023]; material: deep marine sediment [ENVO:00002113]; isolation source: pool of 5 deep marine... | reverse complement strand
GAGTCGCGTGACTTCAAACGTTACGGTTATCAAAACAGCCATTGACAAACCGAAGAGCACTTTATAGAAAGTGAATCCGTTATACGCACTGATCAGAGTGAATCCCGCAGCTAGGAGCGTTAACGTCATTTTCGATGCCCTCGATATTTCGGGCTTTATTGTTCTCTCTTTGCTCATTTCTAAACTCTTTTTAAATCCGGCTTCTCATAAGCCCGATTAGGGTTATGATAAGCCTTCGTTCTTTTTTTCGTTTTATCCCTGCTTCCGCAGAATCGTTTTTTCGTTTTTTCCTCTTTTCTTTCTTTTTTCGTTTGATTTCGTTTTTCGTTATCATCGTTTATAATGTACAGTTACAATTTGTGTCATTGTCTGTAAACCCTATTCGGTTCCTTAGTTCTTTCGTTTCTTTGCATACTCCAATTGCAGATTTAGGGAAAATCTTTTGTATTCGTTCGATCAGGAAAGAATAGACTTCAATTCTCAACTCAAGTGGTATTCTTAACCTTGCCTGTATATTGCATGCGTCTGCATCCTGAAGCTGGTCCAAAGGAACAGCGAATTCTGTATCCAATATTTTGTCAATATGCCCACATCTCTTCAGAACCCTGTATAAACCTATAAACCTAATGTGAATCTCTCCGGTCTGAAATTCAATTCAGCCATCTTATCAAGAAATTCACTGTAAACCTTTTTCCAGTTTTTAACCGGGATTATCGGATCTATCCGAATCCTTGATGGATAACCACCCTCATTCTGAGCAATAGAAGCCGCCTGAATTCTCTCTTTTATTGAAGCCTGTGGAAATGTTTCAAACAAGTCCGCCACTTTTTGTAGATTCAAACTGTATGATAGAATCATGACCTCATGATGATCGATCTGGGGACCGGTGCCTTACTTTCTTACTTTTTTTTATTTTCTTCCAATAAAGCCGTATCCATAAATAAATTACCTGGCACCACTCTAAAGCTAATCTCTCCTACCGCACGGGCACTCTGAAAAAACTGATGCCCTCCCTGCGGATCTACTAACCCATATTTTTATCTACAGGGTGGACAGAAATACCTGAGATCTCAAAAAACGTTTAGTCTGTCCATCCTGAACTCCTTTAAAACTCTAAAAGAACTGTCTCCGGCGGCCAGGGGGTTCTTTTGAAAAACCCCACTGCGTGGGGAAGCATTTGCAGTGCCAGGACGGCGTACGTCGCTTCAAACGATGTATCGTCTCCATGGGTATTCCTTAATACCGCACTGTAAGTGTCCCTGGACCCCCGCAAAACTTTTCATACAAGGTCAACCATCGTACCATGCTTCATAAGGGTATTTCCCATTGGTACCATTCTCTTTCTTCTCTTCCTACTTGCCAACTGCCAACTGCCAACTGACTTCGTGCCCCATTGATATCATCCTGTGTCCCATTTTTAAACACCAACCCTTTTTTTCACAAAATTTTCATCCTTTTTTCAAAACCGCTTCCCCTCCTTTTCACATCGGAATTCTACTATAGGAAATAAAAAAGACTGACAGGAGGTGCAAAATGAAACGGTCTGATTTAAGTTCCGTCGGCTTTGCCGTTATTTTAATCGTATTTACATTAATCGTTTTCCTGGGACTGAACGGATGTAAGTCCAAAGAAAAACCAGGACAAAGAGAAATCACTTATACCCTGACTACCGCCGAAGTGATCAGCCATGTAACTTCCGGTACAATCTCTTCCACAAATGAAATCATCCTGCGATTCGTCCGCCCTGAGATCGATGCAGACCAGGTAGGCAGTGTTTTGAAAAAACAAATTTTTTATTTTCAACCCGGGATTAAAGGAACGGCCTCCTGGAAAGACCGGCGAACGGTGGTTTTTAAACCCCGAGAAAAACTGCCGTTCCGCCGGGATTTTTCCGGGGAAATCCGATTAAATGAATTGTTTCCCAAATACAACCATTTAAAACCGATTACTATCGGTTTTTCTGTCGCGGGAAGAGAAATCCTTTCAACCGTGGGCGATTTCGAGCTGGTGAGAAAAAACAACCCCAGCCTGGTTAAATATAAGAACACCATTACCTTCACCGAACCCATTGAAATAGAGAAAGTAAAAAAAGCCGTTTCCTTTTCCATTGATTCCCGGACGATTCCCCTGGAATGGCAGGTCCACCCGGAAAAAGGAAATAAAAAATTTACGTTTATCTCTGCCCCACTAAAACGAACAATGAAAACCAAATACTTTCTCCTTGGCATCGAAAAAAAAACCGCTGAATTGTCCAGTACCTATGAAAGACACATCGAGTTACCGCCCCTGAAGGCATTGACAATAACCGGGTTAAGAAAGTTCGACCAGGGAGAGCGTCCCGGTATCGAAATAACCTTTTCCGATCCCCTAGACCCCTATCAAGACAAAACCGGCCTGGTTCGAATCGCACGAGGTGATGATAATTATACGTCTGCCCTGGATTTGCAGGCCGATATAAAAACCGTTGGGAAATCCCTTTTTGTGGAGGGCGGCTTTTTATACGGCGAATCCTATACCATTAAAATCTTCGGGATAAAAAGCAAATGGGGAACCAAGTTGAATATGGAAATTGAAAGAAAATTCGATTTTGAAGATAAAAAACCGGAAATTTGCTTCCTGGGTAACGGTGTGTTTTTGCCTTCTGCTAACCGGCAGAGAATCGGCTTCAAAACCATTAATGTCAAACGAGTGCACCTGGAAATAAAGAAAGTGTTTGAATCCAACCTGTGCCAGTTCCTGCAAACCGAAAAAATAAGCTCCAATAAACAGAGAAACTTCGATTTCAATCACCAGTATGTCCACCGTGTGGGGGTGACAGCGGCAACCAGGACATTGGATATCGGGGAGACCAAAAATAAATGGTTGACCCATGAACTGGACCTTAAGAAACTAATTAAACCGGGTGAAAAAGGATTATTCCTTATCAAGCTGTCCTTTTCCCGCGGCGACATGATGTACGACGGGATGAGCCGCAATAGGCGTTATTATTCCAGCAGGGATTATTATACTAATCCCAATTCCAAAAGGTACTTGAAACGGCATGGGCACATTTATAAACCGGTGGTATTAAGCGATATCGGCTTACTCTACAAGAAGAGTGTTGACGGCCACCTGGTTTTTGCTTCTCATATCATCACTGCTGCACCGCTAAAGAATGTAAAAATAACCCTGCGAACCTTCCAGGACCAGGTTATAGCCACAGCTTATACGAATCGAAACGGAGAAGCTGTCTTTGCTAATACTAAAGAAAAGGTATTTTATATCGAGGCGGAAAAGAACGGGCAGAGAAGTTTTATTATACCCGGGGAAATGGCCTGGAACCTTTCCACTTTTGATACCGGCGGGGAAGAGCTTAAACCCCGGGAAACCCGCGCGTTTATATATACGGAACGTGGGGTATACAGACCCGGCGATGAGATCAATATCTCCCTGCTGGCCAGGAATTATGATAACACATTCCCGGATGACCACCCGGTGACGCTTAAAATATACAATCCTAAAAATCAATTAATTTACAATAAAACCCGGACCGATGGCAAAGATGGATTTTACAGTTTCAAATTTAAAACCAAACCGGAAGATCCGTCAGGCAACTGGAAAGCAGAGTTCCTGGTGGGGAGCCGGGCCTTTTATCATACCCTGAAGATCGAAATGGTTGCCCCGTACCGGTTGAAGGTGAAAATCGAACCGGAAAAACCGGAAATTTCTGCCAATGATAAAAAAATAACCTTTTCTGTAAGCTCCAATTATCTTTTTGGCAGTCCGGCGGCGTCTCTTAAAACCCAGGCTATTATTACCTTAAACCACAGATCAATCACATTCCCCGGTTATAGGGATTTTATATTTGATAATGAATCGATCAAATTTAAGCCCATCAAGCAGACGATTTTTGACGGGACGCTGGATGAAAACGGGAAAGCTAAAATTCAATGGGATTTGCCGGATCTGGACGCGGTGCCCTCTTCAGCCACAGCCCGTATCACTGCCAGGGTATATGAAAAAGGGGGACGGCCATCCATGAATGAGCGAATTATCCGGGTTCACCCCTTTGACTATTATATCGGCTTGCAAAAACCCGCAGCCAATATCCGGCCCGGTTCATCAGTGCGTATGCCCGCGGTCCTGGTGAATCGGAAGGGAGAATCCCTGGCCGGGAGGGGTTTAAAATACTATATTTATGAAAATACCAGGAACTGGTGGTGGGAATACGATGATATTAGCCGTTTCCGGGTTCGTTATAAAAACGATCGCTATACCCGGTTGGTGAAAGAGGGGACCCTGGTTTCTAAAAATGAGCCTGTTCTTATTGAATTTACCCCGGGGAAGCGGGCAGAGTATTTGATCGAAGTGCGGGAGACCACTCAGAACGGACACAAGGCCGGCATTTTTTACGGTTTGCATCACCGGGACGGTTCGGACGGCGATGCGGATAACCTAGGCATACTGATCTTGAAGGCCGATAAAAAGGTCTTTCATCCGGGAGAGACAGCGAGAATATCCTTTCCCAAACCAGGAAAAGGTTTGATTCACGTTTCGGTGGAGAAAACCAATCGGATTTTATATACCCGGGTTTACCCGGTTGAATCCATTAAAGGTGACAAGTTTGAAGCCCGGATTCCGGTATCTATCACTGATGAAATGGTCCCCAATGTTTATGTGTCGGTATCCATCATCCAGCCCCACAGCGAAACGAAAAATGACCGGCCTATACGGATGTATGGAGTGATTCCCCTGTTAGTAAAAGACCCGGATACCCAACAACATATTAAAATAAACATGGCGGAAACGCTAAAATCAAACAAAGATTTTGAAGTGGAAATCCAGACAATGGATCGTAAGCCCACCCAATTTACTATTGCCGTGGTGGACGAGGGGCTGTTGGACATCACCCGGTTTCCCACGCCGGACCCCTGGAGACATTTTTTCAAGAAACAGCGGTTGGCTGTCAAAACCTTTGATTTGTTTTCCTATGTTATCGGCGCTCACAAAGGGGATATTTTCCGGTTGTTTTCCATTGGCGGCGACATCGATGCGGATGACTCTTACCGCTCATCAAAATTAAGCGCGGGAAAAGTCAGGCGCTTCAAACCGATATCCATGTTTAAAGGTCCGGTTTTTACTGATGAAAACGGGTATGCAAAAATTTCCTTTAAAATGCCCAATTATATAGGGTCGGTCCGGGTGATGGTGGTATCGGCAAAGGGCAATTGTTATGGAAAAGCGGAAAAGGCGGTCCCGGTGAAGACCGATTTAATGGTTTTACCCACATTACCCAGGGTTTTGAGTCCCGGGGACCGTGTTGTTGTACCTGTTTCGGTTTTTGCCCTGAGGCAGGATATCAAGGACGTAGACGTTTCGATTCATGCGGAAGGTCCGGTGGATATCGTTGGCGAGGGCCGGCGCGCTCTTAAATTTGAGAAACCGGGTGAGCAGGAGGTGAAATTTTCTTTGCAGGTGAAACAAGCGGTGGGCAGTGCGGCTATTACCATAAAGGCTGTTTCCTCGAATTTAGCGGCCCATAAAAAAATCGATATTAAGGTAAGGCCCAATTCGCCGTGTGTCTACGACTCGGAAACCATTGCATGCAAATCCGGCAATTCAGTTGAATTTATCATTCCCGATCGAGGTATCCCCGGTTCCAACCGTGTGTCCGTTAGCATCCAGAGGAAACAAAAATTAAACATGAATCACCGTCTGGGGTGGTTGATTCGTTATCCCTATGGGTGCATCGAGCAAACCACGTCTTCGTTGTTTCCTCAATTATATTTAAAATCTTTCTTAGAGAAATCCAGGAAAGATGAAAAGAACATCGATAATAACATTAATGCCGGTATTCAACGGCTGCGGTGGTTTCAGACTCCTTCCGGAGGTTTTTCTTACTGGCCCGGAGGCAGGTCCGCCAACATCTGGGGCACCAATTACGGGTGTCATTTTTTGGTGGAAGCCCAAAAACTAGGATACCATGTGCCGGAGGGGTTATTGAAAGGGCTCATCCGTTTCCAGAAGTCTCGGGCATTAATGGATACGGACAACCTCCTGGAGAGAACGTACCGCCTGTATATCCTGGCACTGGCTGGTGAACCCCAGGTTGGACCGATGAACCTTCTTAAGGAAAATCACCTCTCCCGTATGCCCAATGCGGCAAAATGGATGCTGGCTGCGGCTTACTATCTTTCCGGCAGGAAGGAGACAGCCAAACGTATTTTAATAGATGCTGAGACAACGGTTAAATCGTATTCCAATTATGGGAGGACGTATGGGTCGCGTTTAAGAGACCAGGCCATTATACTTGAGGTGGCTGTCCTGACCGAAGACTGGAACCGTGCCGATGTGTTGTACGAATATATTCTCAATCAGATTTCAAGTAAATCATGGTATTCCACCCAGACCCTGGGTTACTCTCTCCTGGCAGTGGGGAAATATATCCGGGTTAACGCCCTGGATGAACGGCAGGAAAAACCGCTTATGTCCGGGTATATTAAACTCCCCGGCAAACAGCAAATCCCTTTTGAGACTGACAAAATTAAATTAACATTTCCTGTGGAGCAGGGGTTTGGGCAAAACGGGAAGGTTTATATCAGCAAGAATTCTGCCATTAAACGGGTTATTGTGGTGGTGGAATGGGATGGTGTTCCCCTATACCCGGATATTAAGGATAAATCGAAAAACCTGGGGTTGACTGTGGAGTGGTTGAATGAAATGGGGGAACGTATCGATACCACGGATATTAAACAGGGAACCGCTTTCTGGGGGCATTTTAACGTTTATATGAATATCTACCGAAGCGGTAGGTTGGATGAACTGGCCCTGGTGCAGGTGCTTCCTGCCGGTTGGGAGATCGAAAACATCCGGCTTTTAAAGCAGGATATGCCCCGGTGGATGAAACGGTGGAAATTAAACAATGAGGAGTACCTGGATATCCGGGATGATCGAATCATGTGGTTTTTTGATTTCCCCAATTCTAATACCACTTATGATTTTGTGGTGAAGTTAAATGCAGTGACTGTGGGAGAATTCACCCTTCCGCCCACGCTGTTTGAGGCCATGTACGACAACAAGTATAAGGCGGTAAGAGTCGGGAAAAAGGTTACGGTATCAGCCAGAGATGAGTAGGAAGTAAGAAGTAAGAAGTAAGAAGTAAGAAGTAAAAGGCAAATGGTAATGATTCCGATTGGGTATGATGACAGAAACCTCGTAACACAGGCTTACCATGTATGAAAAGCTTTTGCGGGGGGTCCAGGGGGGCAGTTTTCTCGAAAAGAGCCCCCCTGGCCGCCGGAGGCATAGAATGAATATCAAAAAATTGAAAAAACTTGTCCTGGGGATAGTGGTTCCGGCATTGTTTTTATGGATGCTCTACCTGGCTATTCCGCTGCCGGAGCCGTTATTCAAAAGCGATTATAGTACGGTTATAATGGATGAGGATGGGAATATACTGCGGGCGTTTTTAAACAAAGATCAGCAGTGGTATTTTCCTCCGGAGGCGGGTTTGGTTATTCCCGGGAAATTGAAAACCGCCATTTTAATGTTTGAGGACCGGTATTTTTACAAGCATCCGGGAGTTAATCTTTTGTCTCTTTGCCGGGCGTTTTATCAATATATTTCTTCCGGGAAAGTCAAAAGTGGTNNTCGATGCAGGTGATACGGCTGTCGGGTAAACGGAAACGGTCTCTTTTGAACAAGCTGGTTGAGATGCTGCAGGCGGTCAAATTGGAAACCCGGTATTCCAAGGAAGAGATCTTAAAAATGTATGTGAATCATGCGCCTTATGGTGGTAATATCATCGGTTATCATGCGGCTTCGTTAAAATATTTTCACAAGAAGCCGGAGGAATTAACCTGGAGTGAGGCGGCGACCCTGGCGATTCTTCCCAATTCTCCGGGGCTTATTTCGCCGATGGTGAACAGGGAGAAACTCATAAAAAAGCGGAACAAATTATTAAACACTCTTTTTGAAAAGAAGATCATTGACCTGGAGACGTATCGGTCAAGTATTTCGGAACCGATTCCGAAGGAATTGGGTTCTTTTTTTAATCATGCGCCTCACCTGGCCCAGGCTTTGGTCAGCAGATATGGGTTGACATCCCGGGTTATTCGTACCACCATTATTCAAGAGCACCAGGTAAGGATTGAGAAGTTGATGGCGGATCATCTTAAATACCTGGATTCCATTGGTGTCAAAAACGGTGCGGCGCTGGTGGTGGAGACTAAAACCGGGAAAGTAAGGGCCTATGTTGGCTCCCAGGATTTTTTTGACAAAAATTCCGGTGGTCAGGTGGACGGCATTTATTCGCCCCGTTCTACCGGGTCGATTTTGAAACCTTTTTTGTATGCGTTGGCAATGGATGAGGGTGTTATCTTGCCTCAAACATTAGTAAGGGATATACCATCTTACTTTGGTTCGTTTTCTCCTGCCAATGCGGACGAAAAGTACAGTGGTGTGGTGACAGCCAAAGAGGCGCTAATACGCTCGCTTAATGTTCCGGCTGTGAGGTTATTAAATACGTATGGGCTGAATAAATTTTATATCTTTTTAAAATCAGCGGGAATGTCTACGCTGTTCAGGTCGCCGGATGAATATGGCTTAACCCTTGTGTTGGGTGGAGCGGAAGCCACTCTTTACGATATGGCTGCGCTTTACAGCGGCCTGGGTAACCAGGGGAAATTCAAACCTCTGCAGGTTGTATATGATAAAAATAATAAAACGAGTGGTCAAAAGGAATTAATCAGTCCGGGTGCCTGTTATTTAACGCTGGAGGTATTAAAAGAGCTTAAACGGCCGGGTGCGGAATATTACTGGGACCAGTACCGGGATCGATACCCCATTGCCTGGAAAACCGGGACCAGTTACGGCCAGCGGGATGCCTGGGCGGTGGGAGTGACTCCCCAATGGACCATTGCCGTGTGGGTGGGAAATTTTAGCGGTGAAGGAAACAGCAATTTATCAGGAGCCAGGAGTGCGGCGCCGTTGATGTTGGATATTTTTAATTACCTCCCTAAATCAAAAGAAAACAACTGGTTCAAACAGCCGGTTAAAGGCTTGAAATCGGTAACAATATGTTTAGACACCGGGTTCGCTGCCGGGCTGGACTGCGAGAAAACCGTGACGGTTCTTTCTCCTGGAGGTAAAAAGCCCCTCAAACCTTGCCCGTATCACAAAGGTATTTGGGTAACGCCGGATGAAAGGCATCAGGTCTGCTCGCTTTGCTGGGAGCCGGGTAAATACAAACGAGTAAAGAAACTGGTTTTCCCACCGGATATTGCCCAATATTTGAGAGAGAGTGGAGTCATTCTATCAGAGCTTCCCTGGCATAAAAAGGGGTGTCCCGGGATTACCCCGGGAAACCCGGTGCGGATTATTTACCCGGTTCGCAATGCAAAGTTGTGGATACCCAGGGATTTTGACGGTGAGCTTCAGTATATTACCTTCAAGGTGGCCCATGGGAATCGTCAGCGGTCGGTTTACTGGTATATCGATAATGTATACAAGGGTACCACGAATCATCAGCATAAGATGATTGCCCATCTGGATAACGGATGGCATACGCTCGAAGTAGTGGATGAAGAAGGAAATAGGGCTTCCCGCCGGTTTTATGCGGCGGTGTTGAATCATAAAAAGCGTTGATGGCGATATGGTGGCAGGTAATTTATTTGCCTCATAACTCTTTCCCCAAAAAATCCAAATTTCAAAGTTCCGTCCCTGGTTTCCTGGTTTCTGGTTTTGATTTTTGTACACTTTGACGTTTTGACGCACCGTCACCGTTTTGGTCACCGTTTTGTTATTTTTCTTCGTACAGACTGGCTAAAAATTTGCGGAAATCGATACACTCCAGGTTGGATGGCCCATTTTCCCGGGAATGATTGAGCGTGAGGTTTACCAGGTATCCTTTTTCGATTTTATTCTCATCAGCGAAATAGGTGAGATGTTTCATACCTTCCGGTTTTTTCAACTTTTTGTATTTTAATTCCAGGGGCAGCGGCTTATTTTGTTTAATAATGAAATCGATCTCACTCTTGGATTTGGTCCTGAAAAAGCAGATGCTGTCCTTTTCAAATGCATTTATCAATTCATTTAGAAAAAAATTTTCAAATAATGCCCCATGGTCGTTCCTTATGGTTGCTTCGTTAAAGTTAAGCACCAGTTGGTTACGAATACCGGTATCGAATAAAAATACCTTTTTCATTTTTACCACCTGGGTACGCACATTGGAAAAGTAGGGAGGAATCACATAAATGAGACCGGAAAGAATCAAATTTTCAAGGTATTGCTCGGTTTTTCTCCTGGGAATACCAACCGTGTTGGATAACTCGGAAGTATTTAACAGGCCGGAAACCTGGTTGGCAATTACAGTCAAAAGGTCGTTATATCTTAAAATGTCTTGATCTCCCCCAATGAAACGGATATCTCTTTTCAAATAAGTGTTTACATATTCCTTGAGAAGGGTTCTCTTCATCTCTTTATCATCTGTTAAGACAATTTCTGGCAGACCACCGTAAACCAGGTATTCTTGCAGCAAACTTAAAAATTTTTCCTGGATACTTCCCGGGATATCCATTTTATAAAGGTAGGGCAGGAGCGCCTTATCCTTGAAGTCTACAAATTCAGCAAAGGTTAACGGCGTCAGGTTAAAACTTACCTTTCTACCCATATCCTCCAGGTTCAGGGTAAAAATTTTATTTTCTTTAATACCTTTCTTTATCAATTCTTCCCTGATCAGCCTGAGTAAGGTGGTTTTGCCTACTCTTCGCGGTCCGGTAATTAAAATTATTTCATCTCTGGCCAACCATTTACCAATACGATTGAGTAATCTTCTGTTCTCTGCCATTTTTTCATTCCTGCAAAAAAAGCACTACTATTTTAACCGATCCCACAAAAAAAGTAAAGATATTTGTTTGGAAAAAGAAAAGGCACCTGTCAACAGATATGGTGCCAGGTAATTTATTTGCCTGATAACTCTTTCCCCAAAAAATCCAAATTTCAAAGTTCCGTCCCTGGTTTCCTGGTTTCTGGTTTTGATTTTTGTACACTTTGACGTTTTGATGCACCGTCACCGTTTTGGTCAACGTTTTGTTATTTTTCTTCGTACAGACTGGCTAAAAATTTGCGGAAATCGATACACTCCAGG
>JABAOH010050993.1_pt2 | contig 11125 bp, 8 predicted proteins | sample 7062181 | NCBI WGS metagenome assembly JABAOH01 (sample SAMN14538630, study PRJNA623070) | marine sediment metagenome | biome: marine biome [ENVO:00000428]; feature: marine pelagic biome [ENVO:01000023]; material: deep marine sediment [ENVO:00002113]; isolation source: pool of 5 deep marine... | reverse complement strand
TCCCCGGCTTCCTTCGCTTTGAGCATGATCTCGAGTACGTGAAATGCATGTTCGGGCGTGATGAGGGGGGACGTATCGTTTTGGATGCATTCGACCATATGTCTCAGGCCATCGGTCCAAAGCCAACCCGGATCGGTCTCCTTGAAGGTCAACCATGCACCTACCTCATTGAGCCATAATTCATAACCTTCCGGATCCCAATCGTCACCCAGCATTTGGATGGCGCCCTTGGTTCCATATAGCTCGATTGCCGGACTGCGATATTGTTGGATGGTGAAACCGGCGGTGATGACGGCAAAGGCGCTCTCGCCGAAGTCGAGTAGCACCTGAGCGTTGTCTTCGACCTCTACGCTCATCATTTCGTTGTCCACCATCCGTTCCTGGATGGCAGTCCCTGTCATGGCCATGACCCGCTTGGCGGGCCCGAGAAACCCTGTCAGGCTGGTCAGGTTGTATGGGGAAAGATCAAAAAGGGCGCCACCACCGGGGCGAAAATACCATTGACCCCAAGTTGGCCCGGCGTGACCGTAGCGAGCTCGTGCTAGTTTCACGGAACCGATGTCCCCGCGCTGGATACGATGCCACATGATTTGATAGGTCGTGCTCAGGATCACGTAGGGCGCGCAGATGAGATGACCTGAACTGCTCTCGGCAACTTCGAGCAGCCGTTCCGCTTCGTCGAGCGTCAGGGCCATCGGCTTCTCGAGCAGAACGTGCTTGCCGGCTTCAAGCGCTGCGATGGCAACGGGCCCGTGCTCCGCCATGGAGGTCAGGACCAGGACGAGATCGACGTCCTCGGACTGGAGCAACTCGTGGTAGTCAGAAGTAAGAGATTCAACGCTATAACGGTCCTTCATGTACTGCAACCGCTCCTCGCGCACGTCACAGGCAGCCGTAACTTCGACCAACCCTTGAGCTCTCAACTGCTGGACCATATACATGTAGGCGGTCATGACGTCGCCACATCCGATGATGCCTAGTTTGATCGGTCCTGCCAAGGCTTCCTCCTCTGGATACGTCTCAGGTCGTTCTCACCTGTCACTGCTTTTTGTGGATAATGTCGCAACAGGCGGTTTCTCGGTTGACCTCTTCTTTCTTTTAATCAACCAATTCACGCCGCGCGGCATCGACGATCTTGTCGATCTCTTTGGCCAGCGCAGGTTCCATCGGTTCGGGCTGGTGATGTTCAAGAATCTCGTTTACTCGAGCGATGGCACGCTCTTCTGTCGTCGTATTTCCTTTCGACATCCAGGTTTCATAGGTGTCGCGCGTCCAAACATCGCTTGGAATCCACAATTCTTCCCGGTAATGCTGGACGGTATGCGTTTGAGCGAGATAGTTCCCACCCGGTCCCACATCGGCGATGACTGGCCCTGCCAATGTCTCTTCATCAACGGTGAAACCACGAACGAGACGTTTGGCGAAGTCCATGGCTTCATCATCCATAACAAGCCACGGCAAAGACCCGCCGTGGTCCGAGCCAAGGATCCCTGCATGTCCAAACAAGTCTGCGCCAGCGAGCATCCCCGGCACCAAGGTCCCCAGTTTCTCCATGCCGGCTTGCGCGTCAAGCGTCTTGGAATCTGTCAGGTTTACGTTGATGTAAACAGGTAATCCGTAGCTTTTTCCAATCTCGGTCATGGCGACCGCCATCAGTGCTTGTTCCGGAGAGCTGAACACGCAGATGGACGTCCTAGGGTCCATGGTATGGGGTATACCGCCGTACATCATCGGGGTACCTGGGCCGAGGGTTTGGACGGTGATGATCCCAGCGAGGATCTCTGCGTTCTCCTGAGCCAATGTGCCGGCGAGTGTTCCCGGACCAGTCCCGGAGACCATCGCCATGGGGCCGACGCACACGGGCTGGCCGTGATCGATGTATTCGAACAGGTTGTCCAGACCCGGGTCGGCCAATTGCAGCGGACTGACGGGCTCCAAGAACGTCTCGACCATCGGCTTCTGCTTCAAGGCGTCCTTTCCTCCTGCGATCGCCTTATAGATCTCAAGAACATAACGAGAGCTGCTACGACTCACGGCCCAGCACCAGGTCGGCTTGCTCGTCGTTTTTACGAGTTGGGCGGTGAGAGACACGTCTCGAATGGGGTTGGGAACGTCGGTGGGTACGCTCATCCCACCAACAATGGTCACATTGGATAGTGCATCCCCTACAGTCGCCGCAGTCGTTGCATCTTTCAATACCGGATCTCGCCGCTCCCCGGTTTGGTGATCAAACCAGGCGTACTGACCTGGACTTGAGATCAGATTCAGGTCGCCGTACCCTAATCGTGCAACCTGTTCAGGATCCCGACCATGGACGATGTAGTGCTTGCCCACAGTTTCCAACGCACCCATGACCATGTTTTCGTCGAAGCGAGCGAGTTCTTCTGTTTTATCAACAGTTGCGCCTGCAGCGGCCAACAGCTCGAGGACCTCGGGATTCTTGACCCTTATGCCCACATCCCTCAGGATCACCAGGGATGTATCATGGATGGTTTGAAGTTCGTTCGGATCGAGTAAGGCAATTTTCGGTTGGGCCATGGTTGCCAACTCCACTCAGGGGGATCCTCTTGAGAGCATGCTCGTCAAACTGAGTTTGTAGTCCATCGCATCAGCCCTTGACTCCGGTCATGGCGATGCCCTCGATGAAGCGGCGTTGAGCCAGGAAGTAGAAGATTAAGAGAGGCAGGATCGTGATTGTCGAGGCTGACATAATGAGACCGTAGTCTGTGTTGAAACGTCCTCGCAGACGAGCCAGGCCAACGGGCAGTGTCCAGAGCTTGGGTTCATCCAACACGATAAAAGGCCACAAGAAATCGTTCCAGTGGGTGATCAAAGCGAAGATGGCTAACGCTGCCAACGCCGGTTTGCAAAGTGGGAGCACGACTTTGAAAAAGATCGTGAATTCATTGGCACCGTCCACTCTCGCAGCGTCTAGGAGGTCATCGGGTATCGAGTGAATGAATTGTCGCAACAAGAAGACCCCGAGCGGTGTATACATGCTGGGGATGAGGACGGCCCAAAACGTGTTGTTCCATTTGAACTCCACCATCATCTCATACAGGGGGATGAGGGGGACGAACCAGGGGATCATCAACCCACTGAGGATGAGCAAGAAGAGTAGCTCCTTTCCTTTGAAAGAGTGTTTGGCGAACACATATCCAGCGATAGCGCTGGTGGCGATGTTGGAAGTGACTAGAAATAGGCAAACAAAGGTACTGTTGAGGAAATAGCGTCCAAAGTTGGCCATGCGGAAAGCATCTACCCAATGTTTGAGTGTGGGGTGATCGGGCCACCAGGTAATGGGTAGCGTGAGGATCTCTTTTTGATCTTTAAATGACGTGACCAGCAACCAATAGAAAGGCAGCAGCATGGCGATGGATCCAATACCCAGCAGGATCCATACGATCCAGGTTCTAATTTGTCTCTGCCGGTAATAACCGGTTCGGGCGAGTGAATCCATCTGACCCATGTAGCTAATCCTCGTTGATCGATCAGTACTCCCAGCGCGTGCGGAGCCAGCGCAACTGAAGGATGGTGAGCCCAAGGATGATCAAGAGAAGTATGATACCCATCGCGGCCCCATACCCTAAGTTCAGCTCGCGGAATGCCGTCAACCATTGATAAAGCACCACGACCATGGTGGAATTTGCAGGCCCACCGGGGGGAGAGTCGCCCGACGAGATCCCTGTCGCCGTCATGATGTAGATGGGGCCGAATATTTGAAAGGCGTTGATGGCTCCCACCACACTTACGAAGGCAAAGGTGGGTCGTAGCAACGGAAGGGTGATGTGCCGGAATAGCTGCCACGAACTGGCGCCATCCACCAGGGCGGCATCGTAATACGTTTGGTCTATGGTGGTAAGACCGGCTAAAAACCAGACCATGTTCAAACCCAGGCTCTGCCAGGCGGCATACACGACCACGCTGGGGAGCGCCTGTCCGATGTCCAGGAGCCACCTTTGGGGCGGAAGATGAAGGGCTTCAAGAAACATGTTGAAAATGCCGATCCTGGGTTGGTACATATAGCGCCACACAAACGCAGTAGCGATGACCGAAGTCACGACGGGGATGAAGTAAATCATGCGGAAGGTTTCTTTCAATCTACCGGCGGCGTTGACAAGTAACGCCAGCACCAGACCACCGATGATGATGAGCGGCAGGTAGATGATGGCGAAGAGGATAGTGTTGGACAACGATTTGATGAAGATGGGATCCCCAAAGGCGCGCGCAAAATTTTCCAGTCCAACGAAGGGATGTTCACGCTCGAAAGCTTGCCAGCGGGTGAAACTATAGATGAGGGAGGCGATAATGGGATAAATCCAGAATAAAAGGAAAGAAATCACCAATGGCACCAGGGTGACGGCCATTAGCCAGGGTTTTCCGCCCCATCCGATTCGTAGTGCGAAGGCTTCCAAAGATCCCCGAACGCGACTGAACTTCCCCGTTTCAGGTCGCATTTAACCTCCAAACGGTAAAGTATGGGTGCGCCTGTCGGCGCACCCACCTTGACCGAATGTGCTCAGCCTCAGGCTGGTGGCGAGTAGTTTCGTTCGGTGAAGTAGCGCTTCTTGGTTGGCAAATCGATGTTGATAGCGTCGGTTGCCACTTTCAACGCTTCCCGTACGTCACCTTGCTCCAGCGTCACGCTGTCGAACATGGTGCGCCAGTACTTCTCGGCTTCGATGGGCCTCTCGCCGAAGCACACGCGGTATTCCATGGTCTCGGCCTGGCTCTTGACACCAGGAATTGCCGTGATGCTTGGGTCGTCAAGCATCGCCTTGGTATCCGGAGCGCACCCTTGTGCCGTAGTCCATTGTATGGCTCTCTCATCGCCCACCATGAGATGCTTGATGAAGGCGAAGGAGGCCTCTTGCACTTCGGCGGGATGGTTGGCGAAGACCTGGAAGTTCTCTTCAGGGCTGCCGATTCCATAAGACGGGGCCGGCTTGCCGGTAAACGTCGGTATTGGCGCCGTGTCCCACTTCCCCACCATGTCCGGGAAGTCGGCTTCGAAGAACCCGTGGTTCCACCCCGAACCCAGGAACATGACCGCCAGCTCGTTGCAGAAGCTTCCGTACCCTTCAGGCAGATCGCGGCTGTCGATCTTGTGTTTGAAGTACCAGTCCTGGATGAACTGCAGGGCGTTGACGCTTGGTTCTTCAAGCCACAACGCCTCCGTGCCTTCCTCGTTGTACATCCAGCCGCCCTGCTGGTAGATCAGGTCCTGCCACAGGTACTCGTGCTGCCAGTAGTCGTTCATACCGCAGCCGGCAACGACCACGTTGCCATCCGCATCCCTTTGTGTCAGTTGATCCGCCAGCTTGAGGAAATCGTCCCAGGACGTGGGGATATCATCCGCCGTAAGCCCTTCCGCTTCGAAGAGCTCCTTGTTGAAGTAGATCATGTCCACGAACCAGCCGCTGGGTAAGGCCCGCACGCGGCCGGTCTCGTCCTTCATGAAGGGTGTGCTGACGCGTTTATCCCAATCCATGAAGTCATCCGGGTAGGGGACGATGGCGTCGGCCCGTTGCAAGTCGTAGCGCCAGAAGTAGAACACGTCCGAGATGGGAGGTGCGTTGCCTGCCGTCCCCGCGGCGAGGATTTTGGTTTCGATGTCTGCCCAGGGAAGCGCGATGTAATTGATCGTGATGTCGGGATGCATCTGATTCCATTCCTCGATCAATTCTTTGACCAGCGCTTCACGGACCGGAAATTCCCAATCCCAGATTTCCAGTTCGCCCTTATAGGACAACACGCCTTCAACGATCTCTTCCTCGGTTGGTGCGGGCGTCGCTCGGCGGCATGAGGCCAGCACGGCCGCTCCGAGCGCAGTTCCAGATAGGCGGATGAAATCTCTCCGGTTGATCGCTCTCCGTGAGAGCCTTCTCTTTGGTCTGTGCATCTCTTCAGCTCCTATCTACTCGTGTCTTGCCCAGGTGGTGCTCATCTGATCATGCATATCCCCTCCTTCTGTTTATGCACTGGATCGTTTCGCTCTTCCCTATGCTCCTTCCACCCCAAATAGAGTCTCGTGAGGATGTCGATCCACGAAGCCTGGATCGATTAAAAGCGGGGCTTATGATCGAACTTTGCTTGACCCCTTCCCTTCAAGCGTAGATTGAGCGACGACTACTAATCATTCATACGTTGGTTAAAACCAATGCATGAAACCATTCACAACCAGCCTAAACCGACACAAACAGAAGGGACCTGGTTGTGCTTATTACCTGCCCAGTATGAATGTCATACCAATGGTTAAACGACTTGAAAGGAAATCACTATGTGAAATGTACCAATATTATGATATTGGATGTTTTCGGTGGAGTCAACCATGAAGGCTGTCACTCAAGGCGGCGTACAATTATCGAGGGGAGAATGTAAGGATTAAGCTAAATATCGGAAGCTGCTCATTCCTTGCTTTTTTTTTCATTAACACGAATTAGAGGGAAAAATTATGATACAGGGCTACTCAGGTGCTAAGATAAACCTACGCCAATGCTCTAACTTCTTCTCTCAAGCCGATCTCCGAGCTCCATCTTCTGCAACTCGAGGTCATAACGTGCCTGAAGATTAAGCCAGAATCTTTCAGATGTTCCAAAGGAGCGAGACAGTCGAAGGGCAGTATCCGCTGTGATGGAGCGTTGACCATGAACAATTTCGTTTATCCGTAGAGGATCAACATTGGTATCCTTTGCAAGCCGGTATTGGGAAATGCCCACCGGTTTAAGAAACTCCTCAAGAAGAATTTCGCCTGGGTGAATGGGTGGAATCTCTCTATTGTTCATATCCATCTTCCTTAACTATGGTAATCCGTGATTTCCACTTGATAAGCATGACCTTCACGCCACACAAAACAGACTCTCCATTGGTCGTTGATGCGAATACTGTACTGGCCTTCCCGATCTCCCTTCAGTTTCTGCAATCGATTTCCAGGTGGAATTCATAAATATAACAGCACCTCACGCTAATGGTGTCAAGCACAATGGCTGTCGGGAATTTGTAAAGAATTTGGGTTTCGCTATTGCAGAATACCCGTTGCTCACGTGTTTGGTCCAATTTCTCGACCAGCTCACCAATAGACGATGCACATAGGAGGACGTTGCTCGTTGACCATCACCTCGCGTCAAGTGAGGGAGTCGCGATCTCCCGCCGACAGAGGTACCTTCGTCGGATACTCTCCACTCCCACATTTCCTGTAAACTAGAGGAGTCCGGTCCCCTGAGGACCGGAGGAAACTAAAACTGATAGGCGCGCCCTCGCAACATCGATCACCCCAAGCGACACGCACAGCTCCCCCTCCCCCTCACGACGCTCTGCGCGCTGAAATCGAAGCGAAGCAAGGAGTGTACGAAAACGATTTACCTCCCTCGATGATCATACGCCTTATCGGAACCGAGGCACGAACTTATGCATGCTTGAGCCAAGAGAGGGTTCCAGTCGAGGGAAGGGTCGATGGATAAGATCAAAGTACTGGTCGTCGACGACAACGTCGCCGCGGCGGACAACCTAGCCAAGCTGCTTCAATTTGAAAACGACATCGAAGTCGTCGACAGGGTACACACCGGTGAGGAAGCGATCAGCAGCTACGAGTCTTCTTCACCAGATGTCGTGCTGATGGATCGTGGTCTGCCTGAGATGGACGGATTTCAGGCAACAGCGACGATAAAAAAGCTCGATAAGTTCGCACAAGTCATATTGATATCCATTGAACCCGGGACGGATCACGCTCGCCGGGCGATCAAGTGCGGCGCGACCGATTTCCTGACCTCACCCATCTCTCCCGATTTGTTAGTCTCTGCTATTCGAGAGGCGGCCGAGAAACGTGTGCCGCCTGCGCCCCCGGATATTGGGCTTAAGCCAGATCGAAGACCTTTAGGAAAAATCATCTCACTGTACAGTGGTAAGGGCGGCGTCGGCTGCACAATAATCGCCACCAACCTTGCCGTGGCGCTGCATAGCGACGAGACCCCCTGCGTCCTCGTCGACGCCGACTTACAGTTCGGCGACGTGCCCGTCGCCTTTAACTTGCAGGCCCATTTCAGCATCGCCGACGTCGCCGTCCACGGCGAAGGGTTGGACGAGGAGCTACTTCAAGAGATCCTGCTCACCCATGAGAGCGGCCTGCGGATCCTGGCTGCGCCGCCCCGCCCGGAGATGGCCGACGAAATCGAGGCTGAATCCTTCAGCCATGTTCTCGAGTTGCTCAAGCGACTCTTCGCCTACGTGGTCATCGACACGGCTTCGTATCTCGACGGTATCGCGCTCGCGGCTTTGGAAGCCAGCGATCAGATCCTGCTGGTTCTCTCACCCGACATCCCGTCGATCAAGAACGCACGCGCCTTCCTCGATACCCTGAGGGAGCTGGGGATCCCGCATGAGCGCGTGGGCTTGATCCTTAGCCAGGTGAGAAAGGGTGACCCTATCCGCTCCGAGCAGGTAACGCAGAGCCTGCGGCAGGAGGTGCTGGTCGAGATTCCCTATGATCGTGAAGGGGTAAAGACCGCCATCAACCGCGGCAAACCCCTGTTGATCGATCGCAAGACGCACCCGCTGACGAAGCCGCTGCTGGAGCTGGTGGGGATCGTCAGGGAACAGTTGATAGTTTTGGCCGAGTAATGAGCAAGGAAGCACGAGAATCAAAGGCGATCGAAAAAGCCTCTAGCAGTAGTAGCGAGTAAGTCACCTCATACTGAGGGAGATCAAAGAATGACCAACTACGCTCAAGCATTCACAGGGATATCAGGGGGCGGGAAGACGTTAATTCTTCATGCCGTACACTTTCAGGAAACATCGAAACACCCTAATTTGGGGCTCTTTCACCATTTATCGGCGCTTCTGGATCGCCATCCTGAAATGGCCATCGAAATGGTCAAAGAGCTCAATCTGACTACGTTGAGGGACTTTCTCAAAGAGAGATTGGATTCCGGAGAGACAGGCCCACAACTTGAAGTCGAGGAATTGGTCCATCTGGCGCGTGAGAGAGCACGTGCCCGCGGTAGAGGCCAAGCAGTGGAAAGGGATATCGCCGCCGTGATCCTCTCCACTGCAAATTATGAGATTACAGACTTCATCCCTGCGTGGTCGGATTCAGACGAGCAAAGAAAAGCCGATCATCAGCAGGCCACAACTCCTTCAACGAGTGACAAGCGATCCGCCTTCCCTATACTAGAAAGATTCGGCGTCAACCTAACGCAGAAAGCAAAAGAGGGAAAACTTCCCAAAATTGTGAGTAGGGACACGGAATTGGACTTGATCATCGAGACGCTTTGCCGGAGGACGAAGCGTAATCCCATCTTGATCGGACATGCCGGTGTGGGCAAGACTGCGATTGTAGAAGGACTAGCCCAGAGGGTAGTTGATGGCAAAATCCCTGAATTGCTGCACGGATTCCAGATTTGGATGCTGCAACCCTCCTCAATCGTTGCAGGCGCGCACATGGTGGGTGAGTTGGACAAGCGTATGGGAGCCCTGCTCGAGGAGGTGAGTCAAAAAGGCAACCTGCTCTTCATCGATGAGGTGCACACCGTTATCGGCGCAGGGGGTCAGCCCGGGATGAGTGATATTTCCAGCATGCTAAAACCTCACCTCGCCAAAGGGGACATCGCCTGCATCGCCGCTACGACCGATTCTGAATACCGGCGTTATTTCGAGAAGGACAAGGCGCTGGAGCGCCGATTCCAGCCGATCCTCGTTCAGGAGCTATCCAAAGAAGACACGCTCGAAGTCCTTCAAACTCTCAGGGACGATTTCCAAAACCGAAACACCGTCGAAATCAAGCACGATGTATTGCCATGGCTTGTTGAGTTTGCTGCTGAAAGAATGCGCAACCGCTATTTTCCTGATAAAGCCATAGATTTGCTTGAGCAATGCGCAGCGTACGCTTCTGCCCAGGGCATCCCTAAGCTTACAAAAACGGATGTAGAATCCGTTGCGCTGCGCATGATTGGCGTGCCCCAAGACCTGAATTCCCAGCTGGATTCACTTAAGCAAGAACTACTCCTGACCGGATTGCTTGACCAGGAAAGCATCCAAACCCTTGTATCCCGGTTAAGCGTCACCATGCACAGTTTAGATCTGCGCACTGAACGGCCGAACGCCGTCGTACTGCTGGTGGGCCAAGCCGCAAAGAATATCAACATCCTGGCCGAGACAGTTGCAAAAGCCTTTCTAGGATCGAGCGACAGACAGGTTTTGATTGAACTGAACACAATGATTCACGCTCACGATGTGAGCATGCTCTTGGGATCCCCTCCTGGCTATGTGGGCTATAACGACGATCTGTTGCTTCACAAGGTCAAACAGATTCCCTGGAGCGTCGTCCGATTAGAACGCATCGACGCCTGCCACCCGACGATTCTCGAAATCATTGCACAAGCTCTGGAAGTCGGCTTCTTCACAGACGCCCAAGGGAGGCATATTTTTCTCAGCGATGCGATTGTGCTGCTCACAGCCGAATTGACTGGGCTGGAGAGAACACAATTGGGCTTCTCGACAGATAATCAAGGAGAGGAAATTGACCTCCGTGACCTTGTAGAAGCGGAGTTGGGAAAACGGTTTGTAGATCAACTCGATCTCATCCTCATTGGAGGAGAAAAGGCGCAGGAATCCGATCCGGATTGGTACTGTAAGGCGTTGCTCGAGCCGCTCAAAGCACGCTACGCACACCAAGGTTTGAATCTGACATGGGACCATTCTATTATCGAGTGGCTGGAGTCCCAAAAGAACGAGATGCAGACTTCCCGAGATTGGGAGCGACTTGTCGAAACCCATCTTGGCGTACTGCTCTCAATGCATATCTCGGGTGCGAAGGACGGGGGTGCGGACGAAATTTTACTCACCCTCGATAGGGGATCCATCGTGGCTAAGAAATCCAGAAAACGAAAGAAGGAGTAGACGCTATGGACTTCAAAACTGAAGCGCAGAAAGTATGCTATCAGAACATCTATAGATGGCTTACTGAAATCTTCGGTGAGTTCGTCCTTGAGAACAAGGAACAACCCTCCTTCGCAATCCAGAGGGGATCTGCGCTGGTCGAGATCTGGATCTTTCCATGGCGGGAGGATGATTCCATGGTCGGCGTACGATCGTGGGTAGTCACCGACGCGGACCTGCGTCCGGATTTATT
>JABAOH010048040.1_pt1 | contig 11126 bp, 8 predicted proteins | sample 7062181 | NCBI WGS metagenome assembly JABAOH01 (sample SAMN14538630, study PRJNA623070) | marine sediment metagenome | biome: marine biome [ENVO:00000428]; feature: marine pelagic biome [ENVO:01000023]; material: deep marine sediment [ENVO:00002113]; isolation source: pool of 5 deep marine... | reverse complement strand
GCTTTAATAATATCTTTGGAAAGCGAATGCTGGGTGAGGCAGTGAATCTCACATAACCTGCATCCTATACAAACTTCTTCTTTTGCAATAATTCTTTTCATCACTGTTACCAATCTTTATATATGTTGACAATCAAATTATCTTGTATTAGGCTATCGGTAGCCGATTGCCATCAGCGGGTAAGCGGCTATTTTACTATGTAAAGGATAACGGTAACCGTTTACCGTTATAAATTTTAATCTATATATACCATCATGTCAATATTTTTTAACATTGTGAATATGTGAAATCTAAAGATATGAGTAGAGACGTTGAAAGAAAAATAGTGGCAATTCTAAAAATACTGAGCAAAGAAAGCGATGCCGTAGGTGCAAGTTTTATATCAAAAGGGCTTAAAGATTTTGGCATTGATTTAACTGAGAGGGCTGTAAGATATCATCTAAGGATAATGGATGAGAGAGGTATTACCAGGGGAATAGGAAGAAAAGGGAGGATGATAACCGAGAAAGGGAGGGAAGAATTGGAGAATGCATTGGTATCAGACAAGGTAGGTATGGTTATAACAAAGATATTGAATCTCTCTTACCAGACAACCTTCGATATAAATAAAAAAGATGGAAAGATTATTTTAAACGTATCGCTTATTCCGCAGGAAAGTCTTGAGCAAGCATTAACCGTAATGAAGGATGTCTTCAAGGCTAAACTCTGTACCAGCGATCTCATAACTATAAATCACGCCGGCGAAAAATTAGGTGAGATGGAGGTTCCGGCAGGTATGGTGGCAATCGGTACGGTTTGCAGTGTNNTGCGATTCACTGACCTTATTAGCTATGATGGTTCCTCACTTGATCCTCATGAAATATTTTTGAAAAGCAGGATGATAAAAGTGCGTGATGCTGCTACTTTAGGTGAGGGCAAAGTGCTTGCTGGTTTCCGTGAAATAGCTGCAGTAAGTCTTGACCGAGTACAAAATATTTTAAAACAGCTAGTAGAAGCCGGTATTTATGGTGTGTTCACTATCGGTAAACCCAGCCAGCCCGTTGTGGGTATCCCGGTTGGTGTTGATCGCGTTGGTATGGTAGTTGCGGGAGGACTTAATCCCCTTTCAGCAGTCGAGGAAGCTGGCATACCTACAGAAAGTAAAGCTTTGTCGACGCTTATAGATTACAAAAAACTGAGGAGCTTTTGGAGTGTAATATCTGATGAACATCAAGAAACTGGATTGTAGGAAGACTAAAAGCTCAGAACCTGAAGCTTACAATTGGAAGAGATACGTCCCCAGAAATGTGTGTAAAAGAAACGCAACCTAATCCATTTGAGGTTATACGAAGACAGTTAGATGAGCATGCAGAGATTCTAAAGTCAGATGTTGATGTGCATGCAATCTTACGGATTCTGACGCATGAGTTTTATATTGTTGCCAATTTGAAAAGAATGAAGGCACAGTCAGCATATTTTAGGAATTGAGAGTTTAAAAATGTATCAAAAGAGTATTGAAAGGGGAAGAAATGTCTCTAAGTTTACCTAATGCGAGCGCAGCTACTTTAACTAGAAACAGAGTAGGGCGTGCACCATGTTCTGGGATATGTGTTACTTGTATAGATGGATGTTTGGGGCCATGCGAGATAGGAAGGTCGGCTCTAAGGGGAAGAGAAATCCTTTATCCTCAGCCGTTTGGTAGAATGACATCTGGTTCAGAGAAAGACTATCCTATAGATTTTTCTCATTTTAATATCCATGGTTCTTGCGTTGGAGCAGTGGGAATTGAAGCAGATTCTGATAAAGCTGTTTTTCAGGCAGTGGATATTTCTACCAAAGTAGGGGCAGAAAACAAAATAGAGATGGAAGTCCCATTTTTCACTGGTGCTATTGGCTCAACGGAGATTGCCAGAATTCACTGGGAATCAATAGCCGTAGGTGCGGCACTCTGCGGAGCAATTATTGTTATTGGTGAAAATGTCTGTGGTATGGATCCGAGAGCTGAAATAAGAAACGGTAGAATAGTGAAGTCTCCTGAAATGGAAAGAAGGATTAAGATATATAAACAATGGTATACTGGTAAAGGGAATGTCATCGTTCAGATGAATGTCGAAGATACCCGTTTGGGTGCTGCTGAATATGTTATAGATAAGCTAGGTGTCGAGGTAATAGAACTCAAGTGGGGGCAAGGGGCTAAAGATATTGGCGGTGAAGTGAAGCTCCCTACTTTAGAGCGAGCACAACAGTTAAAAGAGAGGGGCTATACAGTTCACCCAGACCCTGAAAATGAAATAGTTCAAGAAGACTTCAAAAAAGGTGGATTTAAGGAGTTTGAACGACATTCAAGATTAGGTATGGTTGACGAGGACAACTTCCATAAAGAAGTGGGTCGGCTAAGAAAATTAGGCGCTAAGTATGTCACTTTGAAAACAGGTGCTTATCGGCCCAAGGATCTTGCCCTGGCGGTTAAGCTTGCCTCTGATGCCAAAATCGATCTGCTTACTGTTGACGGTGCTGGTGGGGGTACGGGGATGAGTCCTTGGAGAATGATGAATGAATGGGGCATTCCTACTGTCGAACTTGAATGTCTACTTTTCAGATATCTGAAAAAACTTGAGCAAAAAGGAGCCTTGGTTCCTTCCTGTGCAATTGCAGGAGGGATTGCATTTGAGGATCAGATCTTTAAAGCGCTGGCTTTAGGTGCACCCTATATCAAGGCTGTCTGCATGGGTAGAGCAACAATGACGGCAGCTATGGTGGCAACCACCATCGGGCAGATGATTACATCTGGAAAGGCAATGCCAACTGATTTGAGTAAATATGGGGATACTATTGAGCAGGTTTTTGCTGGTACCTCGAGTCTGAAGAAGAGACTAGGAAAGGACTTTGATAAAGTTCCTCCGGGTGCTATTGGCATGTATAACTTTTATGACCGTTTGAGTGTTGGACTGAAGCAGTTTATGGCCGGTGCCCGAAAGTTTGGGCTAGAACATATCTCAAGAGATGATATTTTTACCCTAACTCGCAAGGCTTCTGATATCTCTGGTATTAGCTACGTCATGGATGCAGATAAGGAAGAAGCAGACAGAATTTTGGGGACTTAAAGTGAAATTCGATGTAGTTAATTCAGTTGTAGAGAAATATAAGCAAGAATCATGGGCATTGATTTCTGTTCTCTTGGACATACAGGAACAGATTGGATATCTTCCCCCTGATATCCTCAAACAAGTTGCTGGGAAGATGAACATTTCTCTTCCTCAAGTTTACGGAGTGACAACGTTCTTCAAGTCGTTGCGCCTCACACCACAGGGAAGACATCAGGTAACTCTCTGCCTTGGCACTGCCTGCCATGTTAGAGCCGCGGACAGAATAATATCTGAAATTACCGACCTTCTTCAAATTAAGCCTGGTGAGACAACTAGGGATAACGAATTTACCTTAAACGTAGTTAACTGCCTGGGTGCCTGTGCTATTGGACCAATAATGGTTATAGATGGTAAATACTACGGCAAGATGTCTGCATCCAAAGCCAAGAATATTCTTGCCAAATTCAGGAGTTAAAGCATGGAAAAATTAGGAAATGCATATGAGCTGGAAAAACTAAGAGAGGTTATTGCGAGCAAAAACAACCAGTTCAAAACAACTATTGCTTTATGCGGAGGAACAGGTTGCCGTGCTTATGGATCTGAATTATTAAAACAAGCTCTTGCACGTGAACTGCGAAGAAAAGCCCTCCATAACAAAGTGAGACTGATATTTAGCGGCTGTCATGGTTTCTGTGAGCAAGGGCCGCTTGTAGTAATCCGACCTCAAGGCATTCTCTACTGTAAAGTAAAAGAAAGAGATATAGTTCCAATTATTTCAGAGACGTTAATCAAAGGCGAAGTTTTAGATTCTCTTTTGTATGAGGACCCTGTAACCAGGAAGAAGATTACTTATGAAAAAGACATCCCGTTCTACAAAGTTCAGAAGAGGATTGTCTTTGGTCAGAATGGTTTAATAGATCCTACAAAGATTGAGGATTACATCGCCAGTGGAGGATATAATACTCTGGCTAAGATTTTAACCAAAATGAATCCGCAAGAGGTAATTGATGAAATAAAACGCTCAGGGCTAAGAGGTAGAGGTGGAGGAGGTTTCCCAACAGGGAGAAAATGGGAAAGTTGCCGACGCGCAAAGGGAGACGTAAAGTATGTTGTCTGTAACTGCGATGAGGGAGATCCTGGTGCATATATGGATAGGTCCCTTATGGAAGGCAACCCTCATTTGGTTTTAGAAGGCATGCTCATTGGTGCTTATGCTACTGGCGCTCAAGAAGGATATATTTACGTCCGCCATGAATATCCTCAGGCTTGGGAAAATGTAGGTGTTGCTATTAAACAGGCTAGGGAAATTGGCCTTCTGGGAAGGAATATCCTTGGTTCTGACTTTAACTTAGATATCCGAATTGCCAGAGGTGGCGGTGCATTTGTCTGTGGTGAATCAACGGCCCTAATGGCTTCGCTTGAAGGGAAAACAGGTGAACCGCGCGATAAACAGCATTTGCACACAGTAGAAAGCGGCTTGTGGGGTAGACCCACTTGCTTAAACAACGTAGAAACTTGGGCTAATGTGCCTATTATTATTAACAAAGGTGCCACATGGTATTCAAAGATAGGTACGCTTAATAGCACAGGGACGAAAATCTTCTCCTTGGTTGGCAAGGTAAAAAATACTGGGTTGGTTGAAGTACCTATGGGCATTACTCTTAAAGAAATAGTCTACGACATTGGTGGTGGTCCCCCCAATGGTAAGGACTTTAAAGCAGTTCAGACTGGTGGTCCCTCTGGAGGATGTACTCCTAAGGAGTTTTTGAATCTTGCGGTTGACTTCGATCAATTAGCTAAGGTGGGTTCGATGATGGGGTCTGGCGGAATGATTGTAATGGATGAAAACACTTGTATGGTAGATGTTGCTAGGTACTTTTTGAAATTCCTTCTAGAGGAATCCTGTGGCAAATGCCTTCCTTGTCGAGAAGGATTGAAAAGAATGCACGAAACTTTGACTGATATCGTTGAGGGTCGGGGAAATGGAGAAAGCCTTGAACTCCTGGAGGAACTTGCTGAAGTGGTAGGGGAAGCTTCACTTTGCGGGCTAGGTAAGACAGCTTCGAATCCTGTACGTTCTACTCTAAAATACTACCGAAGCGAGTATAGAGCACATGTGCAAGATAAAAAATGTCCAGCCGGCGTTTGTACCACGCTTATCAGCTATTCCGTCGATCCAGAACTTTGTGCTGGGTGTGGCGCCTGCTTCAAAATCTGTCCTCATCAGGCAATAAAAGGTGAGAAGGAGAAACCGCATAGGATTATCCAAGAATTGTGTACCAAATGTGGCTCTTGTATAAATGTCTGTAAATATGATGCTGTTAAAGTACAGTAGGAAGGGAAAATGAATAATACGTCAACCATCAATATTATTCTTGATGGAAATCAAGTGAGTGTAGAGAAAAGCACAAAGGTACTTAATGCTGCTAAAGCTTATGGCATAAATATTCCTACGCTTTGCCATTTAGAGGGACTTTCCCCTTACGGCGCTTGCAGAATATGCAGTGTTGAGGTTTCCACCAATGAAGGAGAGAATTTCAAAGTCGTTGCCTCCTGTACTTATGAGATTCATCAGGAGACTATTATTAAGACAGATACTCCCAGAATAAGAAGAATAAGAAAGATGCTAGCTGAACTCCTGGTTGCCAGTGCTCCTAATGTAAAGGTTGCTCAGGATATTGCTGCAAGAATGGGAATCACGCGGGTTCGGTTCAAAATGGAAGACAACCGCTGTATTTTGTGTGGTCTCTGTATCAGAATGTGTGAAGAGCAAATGGGTGGCAAAGCACTTGGGTTTGCTGGGAGAGGAGTTGAAAGGTGTGTATCCCCTCCATTTGCTACCAAATCAGAAACGTGCCTTGCTTGTGGTGGATGTGATTTTGTCTGCCCAGGAAAGATTATACCATGTCAGGGGATTAAGGAATCCAGCGAGTTATGTGGAAAGTGTTTAAGATTAGAAGATATGCCTTTCTGCTGCTCGATGGGCACCTTTGGGTGTTTCTGTGAGAGAAATCCGCTTTAATTATTGAGTGTTTAAAATTAGGAAAGCCATAATATCAGTTCTGTAAAGCATATAGTCAATTGTTTTTATCCCCAAATAGATTTGTATTACTTTTATTTCAATAGAATGTGTAATCCGATTTCGTCCAAAAGAGACGATTGAACTGTAAATTAACACTTACTACCTGGATGAAATAAGAGTGTACCCTCCTAGATCTTCATTTCAGAGGAGCGAAAGGCGGCATTGTCTGCAATACTAAGCAGCTACAGCAAGTAGTACATATGTGGGGTATTTAGCGAATGGTTCGATTAGTGAAACTCTGTGGATATATTTGCTTTTCACTGGTAAGGAATTGAAAAGTGTGAACAGGGTTGTCCTTCCTGGTGGAGCCTGGCGCCTTGCCTATTTGTTACAGCTAAAAATACCAACTGCTTGCTCTAATCAGATTTCCTTAATAGCCCTTTTTACCCTTTTAACGCTCCTATTTTATTCTGCCTTTGCATTTATAAACAGTAAAATGTTGGGGTGCTGGAACAAGATTGCAATTTAACTTATTATATATCCATGAATTATTTTTTATATTTAGTAGTTCCTTAGTTTAGAACAGATGGAAGAATTGCGCTCAAAACTTATTAACTGGATAAGGATGAAAGTTGGGGAGGCAGACAAAGACGGAGCTGTAGTAGGCCTTAGTGGAGGAGTAGACTCTGCTGTAACAGCGGTTCTATGCAAAGAAGCGTTGAAAGACAAAATTTTAGGCTTACTACTGCCTTGCCACAATCTTGAGGAGGACATGGAAGATGCTAAAAAGGTTGCCAAGCATTTTAAGATTAAGACTGAGGAAACTGTGCTCAATAGAGTATATGATAGTCTAGTCGATAAATTGGAAAAAAGCAGTTTTTTTTCTCAGTCTGATAAAATTTCTTTGGCAAACATCAAACCCCGCCTAAGAATGATCACGCTTTACTATTTTGCTCAAAGATTAAATTATCTGGTTATAGGAACCGGGAATAGAAGCGAGCTTATGGTAGGCTACTTTACCAAATATGGGGATGGGGGTGTGGATATTCTTCCCCTAGGAAACCTAGTGAAAACCCAGGTAAAAAAATTAGCATACCACTTAGGTATTCCTAAAGAGATTATCAAGAAAAAGCCATCAGCAGGACTTTGGCCAGGACAGACCGACGAGGAAGAGTTGAAATTAAGCTACGAAGAGCTTGACAGGTTTTTAATGGGAGAAGAAGTTGATGAGCAAATTGCAGAGCGTATAAAGAAGAAGATAGAAACCTCTTATCATAAGAGAGAACTACCTCCGATTCCCGATTTTTAAAATTAGAGTTCAACTGTGCTGTATGGAATTAAAATAAGAGGTAGTTGAAGAACTGGTTTATGGATCCTAAGAAGATAATCTTAATCGACGGTAACAGCCTTATATATAGAGCTTTTTTTGCTCTCCCTCAAACTCTGGCAAGTTCAAGCGGCCAGATAACCAATGCCGCCTACGGATTTACCACTATGCTTATCAAGCTTCTCCAAACAGAAGAGCCTGAACTGATGGCTGTAGCTTTTGACAAGGCGGCGCCAACTTTTCGCCACGAAGAATATGAAGAATATAAGGCACATCGGCCCCGAATGCCTGATGAATTGAGGAGCCAGTTCCCCATTGTTAAAGAGATTCTAGGTGCCTTTAATATTCCTATTTATGAATTAGAAGGCTACGAAGCGGATGACCTGCTTGCTGCTCTATCTAAAAAGGCAGAGGAGCAAGGCTATGAGGTTTTGGTAGTTACCGGAGACAGGGACGCGCTTCAGCTGATTTCTCCCCATATAAAAGTAGTAGCGACCCGGACAGGTATAACCGATATCATTGTATATGACCGTCAAAAGGTTCTGGAACGCTATGGAGTTCCCCCGGAAAAAATTCCTGATCTCCTCGGTCTAAAGGGTGATACTTCGGACAATATCCCCGGTATTCCCGGAATTGGTGATAAAACCGCAGCCAAGCTGGTTAACGAGTATGGGAACGTTGAAAATGCTCTTGCTAATGCTTCCCGGGTTACCTCAAAAAAAATACGGGAAGCTCTTCTTGCCCATACAGAGCAAGCGAAAATTAGTAAAAAGCTTGCCACTCTTGCTACCGAGGTACCGCTGGAAATCAATCTTGAAGACTGCCGCTTGGGAGAATGGAATGCGGAAGAGATAAAGCAGCTATTCAGCTCTTTAGAGTTCCAATCTCTGCTGAACAGATTATTTCCCGAAGGCGAAGTGAGTACTGCAAAACCTCTGAAATATAAAATGGTAATGGTTGATACGGAAGCTAAAGAGAAAGAAGTTCTTAATAAGCTTGCTAAGGCCAAGGAGCTGGCAGTGGCATTAAACTGCTCGGGGGTTCCTGTTGACTGCAACCTCTATGGTATAGCTTTAGCCGTTGATTCCAAGAAAGCCTATTACATCCCCGTTACCATACTCTCAGGTGATTTCTGGGAAAAAGTTATATCTTTTCTTCAATCAGATATACTGCACAAATTCATATATGATGCTAAGTCTCTTTATGTATACCTTTACAACAATGGTGTTTGTGTGCGAGCCATCACCTTTGACCCTCTGATTGCAGCCTATTTGCTTGACCCTACAAAAGGGGATTATCCTTTGGAAGATATAGTCAGAGAATTTCTTGGATTAGAACTTCCTGAGGTCGAGGGTGAAGAACTTGTTTCTCAGCGAGCAGTTGCCAGCCTGGCTTTAAAAGACAGATTGCAGAAGGCTATGGAAGAAAAAGGGATTACAGAGCTCTTTGCAGATCTGGAGATGCCTCTTCTTAACGTCCTCGCAAAAATGGAGATAGAAGGAGTGGGGATTGACACCGAGCATCTTAATGAGTTTGGGAAGGGAGTAGAGAAGAATATCCTCCGTCTGACTAAGGAGATTTTCAGTTTAACCGGTCATGAATTCAATCTCAATTCCCCCCAGCAGCTATCAACGGTTCTTTTTAAGGAGCTGGAGCTTAAACCCAGGAAAAGGACTAAAACCGGTTTAGGTACTGGTGCTGAGGTGCTTCAGGAGATGGTAGATGAGCACCCTATAATTGAGAAGATTCTGCAATATCGCGAGCTTTCCAAGCTCAAATCTACATATATTTTTGCGCTTCCCAAGCTGGTTAATCGAAAGACTGGCCGGCTTCATACCTCCTTCAATCAAGCAGTTACTGCTACTGGAAGACTCAGCAGCAGCAATCCTAATCTGCAGAATATTCCAGTCCGCACTGATTTGGGACGTGAAATAAGAAAGGCCTTTGTTCCAGCGCGGTCTACTGATAAGCTCTTGATTGCTGATTATTCGCAAATTGAGCTACGGCTGGTTGCCCATTTTTCGGGGGATGAAAATCTCAGCAAGGCCTTTGAGCAGGATCAGGATATTCATAGAGCAACTGCTGCTGAAATTTTTGGCGTGGACTCAGAAGAGGTTACTGAAGAGATGCGGCGCCAAGCAAAAGCTGTAAATTTTGGTATCGTGTACGGAATAAGCGCTTTTGGTCTGGGAAAGAACCTTGGAATTAGCGATGAAGAGGCTCAACTATATATAACTAACTATTTTGCGAAATATCCCAGGGTTCAGGAATTCATTAATCAGAGAATTTCAGAGGCCTATCGACTTGGTTATGTGATTACAATACTTAATAGGAGAAGAGACCTCCCGGAGCTCACAAGTTCCAATTTGAGAGTTCGCCAGTTTGGGGAGCGGCTTGCTGTTAACACACCGCTTCAGGGAAGCGCTGCTGACATCATAAAGCTGGCAATGGTACGGCTGGATAAAGAACTTACCGAAAGAAATATGAAAACTAAGATGGTTCTTCAGGTACATGATGAACTTGTCTTTGAGGTCCCCAAGGAAGAAGAGGAGGAAGCGATAAAACTGGTAAGGGAGGTTATGGAAAATATATATCCGCTAAAGGTAAAATTGAAGGTAGATATTAAGTTGGGTTCTAACTGGAATGAAGCAAAATAGCAGAAGCAATTTTAAGTTAATCCTTGCTTCTAATTCTTTGATTCTTTAAGGGTTGACCAAATGGGCCGGAAATGTCAAGATATCTTATATAGGAGGTTTTATGATGATATGGAAGACAAAGACATAAAGGAAGATATTGGTAAGCAAGAAGATAGAATCACGGTTCCATACGAAGGAATTCCTGATTACGAAGGAACAATGAAGATCTTTGAAGAAGGCGATATTGTTTGTGGAAAGGTAGTTAAGATTGATCGTGACGAAATCTTGGTCGATATTGGGTACAAATCTGAAGGCGTTATCCCTATTAAGGAGCTCTCTACTAAACATTGCAGCAGCCCAGAGGACGTAGTATGTCTGGGGGAACAGATAGATGCTTTAGTGCTCCAGAAAGAAGATATGGAAGGGAGACTTATACTTTCCAGAAAAAGGGCTGAGTACGAAAAAGTCTGGGATGAACTTGAGAAGACTAATGAGTCTGATAGTTCGGTAATAGGTAAGGTAATCGAAGTAGTAAAAGGCGGGCTGATTCTGGATATAGGGCTTAGAGGGTTTCTTCCCGCTTCTCTCGTAGAGCTACATAGAGTTAAGGATCTGGATCAGTTTGTAGGCCAGGAGCTTGAGTGCAAGATAATTGAAATGGATAGGCATAGAAACAATGTGGTTCTTTCCAGGCGAGCAGCGTTGGAGTTAGAGCAGCGGGAGCAGAGACAGAGTGTTCTTGCGGATATCAGAAAGGGCCAGATTCTTAAGGGCACTATATCAAACGTGGTAAACTTTGGTGCCTTCGTAGACCTCGGAGGAATAGATGGCCTAATTCATATATCTGAATTATCCTGGGATCATGTAAGCAATCCTGCTGATATTGTAAAGCTGGGCGACAAAGTTAAGGTTAAGGTGCTGGAAATTGACAGAGAGAGGGAGCGAGTTTCCCTTGGTCTAAAACAAACTCAACCCGATCCCTGGAAGAAGAAAGTAGAAAAGCTGAGCAGGGGAATGTTGGTCAAAGGTAAAGTTGTGAAGTTAGTTCCTTTTGGATCTTTTGTGGATTTAGGCCA
>JABAOH010015994.1_pt1 | contig 11126 bp, 11 predicted proteins | sample 7062181 | NCBI WGS metagenome assembly JABAOH01 (sample SAMN14538630, study PRJNA623070) | marine sediment metagenome | biome: marine biome [ENVO:00000428]; feature: marine pelagic biome [ENVO:01000023]; material: deep marine sediment [ENVO:00002113]; isolation source: pool of 5 deep marine... | reverse complement strand
TGAGGTTCCATACCGCTTTGTTGGTCAAATCATAAGAGTCGGATACAAGAATGCCCCCCCATTCATCTAATCTGATATCACGATGTGCTTCTTCCACGTCAAACATGAGAAAGTACTCGTGAGATGAAGGCGATCGCTGCAAGAAACTCAACCAACCAAGTTCACTTGTGAGCTTTTCTAAAGGGCGCTGCACGTAATTCAAGACGGTACGAGTTGGAAGCTCAGTCTTGTTGAAGTCTTGCCCACGCTCTTTCAGATGGCTGGTCCCAATATAGGTGGAGTGCGATGGCAAAACTATCGTAACATTACATGTAGAGGTATTATGAGTTAGGCTAGGAAACATTGGGAAACTGGCGTTGAAAAGAGCATTCTCCGGCTCTAGTTCAGGAACCCAAGAGGTTATGAGGTTAGAGAAAACAAAAACGACGGTGAAGTCGTAAGATTTGCCATCGGCAATATCAATCCCCTCTCCAAATAAGACGCTTGCTCCGTAGAAGCCTAGCTTCCCTAGTCCGACGTCAAGGTCCACAGGGATCTGTTCTTTCGGATCGGCGGAATCGTAGGCAAAACAGTAGTCAAGATTGGACCGGTATATGTACGGGAACCCTATGGAAAAGCTTTGCAGAGGCTCTACGTGTTCTCCAGGTTCGGTGGAAAGCCTTACAGTGTCGTTCACGACTACTAGCCCACCATTTTGAAGCTCCAAAACGTGATCTATAGTGATGTTAGCCGGCGAGGGCGTTCCAGTTTCAGCGTTTGCCAAACCTGAAGTCAAAGCAAAGAACAAGGTCAGGAGTAGTAGGGCAAAGAGTGGTAACGATGCTCTCTTCAAATTTACATCACATGCCATTGGTTCTTTCCTTAACTTGCGTATTATCCCTAAGGACATTTATTTATCTTTGTAAAATCGGTCAGTCGCTAGTCGTTCACTTCAACTTACGACTTGCTCAAAAGATCAGGTTCGCTCTGACAATTGCCTACGCCCAACAAATAACACCGTGTCTCAGTCCGCTGGCTTTGAAGATGGTGGTGGGTTTTGAGGCTTATGCCTTCTGGAATATTATGCCTCTCGTCTTCAGGAACAACACCGAGCCTAACACGATGATGATCATGAATCCAACGAGTAGCCAGAAGCCAGTTGTTGCCCAGAGTGCAGGTGGAAACTCATTGAGAGTGATTGTGACCGGCCTAGATGAGGTTACAGAGACAGAAGGAGTAGTTGCAGTCGTCGTGACTGCCGTAAGCCAATAGGTTGTGCTGTAATGAACCTCCAGAGTATACAATCCGACTACTGGATTATCGCTTGAAGGTAACTGAAACACAGCGTGTCCAGCGGAATCAGTCATTCCAAAGTCGTACACTATTCCGACATGTGTGTAGACGACAACGTAAGCACCATGAATAAGAGCTCCATTGCCCCCCAGAACGTTTGCAGTCAATTGATAGACCCAACATTTTATGGTATAAGGTCCATTGGAATCCACGTATTGCGATGTCTGCTGCACAAGTACGTCCTTCCACAGGATGGTGAAGGAGTAGTTTCCTGGCGGGACCTGTAGTAATTCGATAATTCCATTCTCGTCGGTGTAAAGCGGCAAAGCATTCGTAGTCCCATTGGGAAATCTAACATAGACTTGAGCTGTTGGCAGGGGAGTTTCCACATCGTCGACGACTTCGAAAGAGGGATCATAAAGTGTAACCGTTCCAATGTTGAATATGCGGGAAGCAAATTCGATGTAGGGGTTGAACGTGCCATACTCTAGGAAATTATAGTATCCGTTGTTGTCAATAGCTGAGACTTCTACAGTATAGTTTCCTAGCGCAGCAGTTTCAGGGTAGGTCCAGTTGACCTCATAGGTATTCAAGTAGTGGGTGTGCCAAAAGCCATCAGATATCCTCGTCATATCCACGTTGTCAAGAACCGGTTGTCCTGAAGGGTTAAGAATCGTTGCGTTGACTTTGTAGATGTCATATCCGCCGAAGGGATCAGTGACGTTAGCATGAACCACAACTCGGCGTCTATTCTGAGTCCAGTTGTGCTGGAATGTATTAGTCTCAGCGTGATTGACATCATAGGTTTTGACGGACACGGGCTTTGCGTAGTCTTCAAACGGAAGGATCACCTTGCTTGGATACATGGGGGAATCATACCATATTCGACAGTCGGCAGACGCCCCAGGGTTTATGGTCACTTCGGCAAGTATCGTGGTGTCAACATTGAACGTGTGGGAGAGATCAGCACATGAAAGGTTGTAACAATACACAGGCACATTGATGTAGCTTCCTACTGTGCTGGTGACGGTTGGAGTAAGCTGTCCCGAAGTCCAAAGTTCAGTCCCACCTACGTTAATCTCCTTAAATTCGAGGTTGAAGCCGGTGGGGTGATATGCTGAGCTATTTGCCCAAACAAAAATTTGCCATGTACCGTTAGCCGTAGCTGAACCAGCAAGATTGGGATATAGGTAGAAGTCAACCACAATCTTGGGCAGCCCCACAGGTTTGAAGAGCGAATTGTTAAATGCTTCCTCATTCGTTCGATACTTGAACCATTGCGTGGTATTGAATACATAATGAGTCTCTGTTCCAGCAACAGAAACTGGGATATCTAAATAGTGCCAGTAGAATTGCATGGGTTTCGCCGTACTATAAGGTGCCGCCTTTACAACCGAAACCATCCCTATTGAGGAAAAGTGAAGAATGAGTGATACTACTAGAGTTCCGACCAATAACAAGGCGTCTATCCAGTTTATCTTCTGCAACGCTTTGCCCTCTTGCCCGTGTGATCAAGTATTCGTATTATCTTTTATGAATGGCAACTCTTGATCCTCAATCAATAATCGGTCTCGCCGCTTCACCTTTCAATCCATGTTCGCATGGTTTGCAGAATGGTGAGGCTTTGTTCAAGAACTTGTCGCGGTTAATGGCCGCCTTGCTTCAGGTAGTATCCGTCTTCCTTCTTTGCTCCGAAGCTTCTAACTCCCTTTTCTCTGAGTTGGTGTCTAAGTCTCTGAGCATAAGTGCGAGTGATCTCCCCTTGCTTTTCCAGATAATCAATTATCGCCGCTGCCTGTTGTTGCGTGTCGCATCGACGGATGAAGTCGATCACGTCAGGCATATAAACAGAAAATTTATCGGTCGAGGCGCTTTCTTCGGCGCTCACATCAGATCGAACCGAGTTTATGGCTACGCTTTGTCTTCTGCCGTCCAACTCTTTAGCTAGGCTGGGAAACATCTTCTTAAATCGTTTCCCGTCAATCTGCACTCCCATCGAAGCACCTTCCGTTGGTGTTCGGATTTCGGAATACTATATGTTACTCCATATTTTCTATGGATTGCCGATTATTTAAGTCCGTTCAGACACCCACAGTTTGAGCTGAACAGTAATAATTCACAACATGACTAGGAAAATATCGAAAGGAGTCGCACGATCCAACAAATAGCTCCCCCCAAATTCCCCTTTTTCGAGCTTTTGCAGAAACACCTCCCCTTTCAAATAAAGATGCTGTAGGGCAGTCTCCAACAGTGTTGGAAACAATCGACGTACAAGAGGGCAGACGACCTTAACTTGGCATGAATCTCTGCAGAGGTCTCTTTTCTAGGACTTCCTCGAGCTCAGAATAGTCCAACCCCGTGGCCGCGTCCCCATATATCTCGCATTGTTCGAACTGACCAATTCTGTCTGGATGCCGAACCACAACCTCTGCTTCATCGTCAGAAGAAAGAACGAGATGAACGTGAAAGGAGCTTCTCTTTCTACCCTTCTTGGTTACCGAGCGCCATCCAGAACTTGCGATTTTGAAGCCACTTTCCCGGAGCACGTCAAGAACATGTCTCACATCAAAGGAAAATGCCAGAATATCTATATCACTGTCTCTATAGGCTGTCCCCCTCCAAACACTTCCAACCAACCTCGGATCAAACCCCTTCAGCGCTTCCATAATCTCCAGCGCCTCCTTTCGCAGCCTAATCAGCAACTTGTGTCTCGAAACGCCTTCTTTCTCGGCAGCGATCTCGTCAAGTTCCTTGGCGACTTCCAAGTTGCTGGGAAGAATGCGCGCTCTCAGAGTTTTCGCCGCGCTCTTTTTCGCTTGTTTGTATTCCTTCTCCTGTGATTCGTAAAGGAGGATTGCGGCCTCTCGAGCAACTCGCTTTCTCAAATTCAGCGATCTCGTCTTTTCCAAGCCACTCTCCCCAGTCACCAGGCGTCGTAAAGCTCAGACGCATTATGCAGCAGTTCCTGGTTGGAAGACAAGTTTTGACTTTCGTATTCCCACATGACGCAGGGGAGCAACCTTCTTGGCTTCGTTGTAGATATCTGAAGCGATCTTCCCGAGGACAACCTCCTGTACAAACGAGTCGAAGTCAAGTTCGCTTGCCTTCTTCTCTACGACCGCCTGCATTATCGCTCGTATGGTCTGCTCTTGAGAGGTCTTGATGCGAGAAAGCGTGAAGACACTCACCGCAAGCCTCAGCTTGTATCCATCCATAGTTGCAACGTTGAACAAGCCATCAACCCTTGTTGTCCTTCGCCTCACCAGACTTCTCAGGTAGTCTCGGGAATACTCATGGCCCTTGAAAACGGTATGCGCTGTCTTCCCTTCCACACCATCAACTTGGAAATACATCTTCAGGTACTGATGCGCAAAATCGTCAGTCACATCATAAAGCGTGGAGTCTATGACCCTTCCAACAATTTTGGAAGGCTCATCAGCAGGCAGAGCCCCAAGTTCAACACCCCCAAAATATGGCGGCGAAATCACTGTGTACCAGCTCTTTCCACGCCACTTGTCCTTGATTCTCTTCCTTCTCTTTGAAGACACGGCAAATCTCCGTCGCAACTTGAAAGAGTTCACTTTGAGGTATTAAAATGTTAGTGTACAATCGTGGCTGCTATTCCAATTGGCTCATCATCAAGAACCAATCGAAACGAGTGAGCCAATCATCCTATCTGTTTCCTTCCCCCCATGTATGGTCTCAGGACTTCAGGAATCACAACTGAACCGTCTTTCTGTTGGAACTGTTCTAGAATGGCCATCATGGTTCGGCTTGTCGCCAAAGCAGTATTGTTGAGCGTATGGACGAAACCGGCTGGAGCCTGCCCCTTTTGCTCTCGATATTTTATGTTGAGCCTTCTTGCTTGATAGTCTGTGCAGTTGGAGTTGGAACCGATTTCCCTATATTCGCCGTCAGCCATCCAAATTTGGATATCGTAAGTCTTTGCTTGTACAGTTCCCGTGTCTCCGCTGCAGAGAACAGCAACTCTATGGTGCAGCCCCAAGTGTCGATAGAGATCCTCGGCATTTTTCTGCAGCTCTTCAAGTAACTTCCAAGAACGCTCTGGCAGACAGAAGATGAATTGTTCCACCTTGTTGAACTGATGCATCCTAAAGAGGCCCTTAGTATATTTGCCATGAGTCCCGACTTCCTTCCTGAAGCATGAGCTGGTTCCGACGAACTTCACTGGTAGATCTTTCTTTTCGATCACTTCATCCATAAAATAAGCGGCCAGTGGGTGTTCAGCCGTAGCCACAAGGTACAAATCCTCTTCCACAATCTTGTATAATTGATCTTCGAAGAATTCCAAGTCGGTGACGCCCAAGTACGGCTTTTTCCGCATCATGAAGGGGGGCTCTATTAGTCTATAGCCTCGATCTATCATGAAGTCAATTGCGTATCTCAAGATTGCACAATCTAGCAGAGCCAATTCTTCCTTCAGATAATAGAAACCATGGCCAGCAACCTTGGCCGCCCTCTCCGCATCTATTAGGTCTAGGTCGAGACATATCTGAAGATGGCTTTTGGGTTCGAAATCGAATTCCGGCCGTTTTCCCCAACTTCTCAAAACAACGTTTTCGGTTTCATCTTTGCCGATAGGAACGGACTCATGCAGAATGTTCGGCAGAGTCAACAGGATATCATCGGCTTTCTGCCGATAGATCTTTACGTTTTCTTCCAGTTCCTCAATTTTCGCCAGAATTCCCTGCGCTTCCTGTATTTTGCTGTCAACGGCTTTTCCTCTTTTTTTCAGGTTTGCGATCTCGTTGGTTAGCACCTTTCTTTTGTGTCTGAGCTCATTAGTTCTTGTTAGGAAACGTCTCCATTTTTCGTCATACTTGATCAAGTCTTGGAGCGTCTTGATCTTCTCAGTGGCACCTCTCCTTTTGAGATTCTCCACAACAACTGCGGGATTCTCCCGAATCAATTTTATGTCTAGCACAAAGATGCCTCGCTTGTCATGATCGTTCTCTGTAATCCGATGAGCATGGATCGTTGAACCGCTTACGTTTACCTATTCTCGCATATTTAACCCATATCACAGGATTCCAAGCGCTTCTGAACGTTTCAGACTGCGTGGACATGTAGCATCAGTGTCAGGGCAGAAAAAGCAAACTCTAGCCTTCTTTTGCGACCGAAAACGCTCTCTCCGCTACCGAGATACAAGACAACAAATCGTCCAGAGTAGCGATGAACGTCGACAATCCCTTTCTGCAGTTCACTATCGCCAAAACTGAAGATCCACGTCTTGTTGTTTCAACGATCAGCCCAGAGGGAAGCCTAACATTGTCGGGAGAGACAGCTCCCGCAACCGCCTTCGCCTCCTGTGCACGCTCATATGTGAGTCTAATCTTGGCCTCCAGGTCACCCGTTCTCCAGTTGTTCTTTGACAAGTTTGTCCACCGATTTCAGGAAGGATTCCAGATTTTCCACAGGCACTTGACCACCTGCGGCAATGTTGTGGCCGCCGCCCATTCCAGAGTGTCTCTCAGCTGCAATTCGTAATATTTCGCCGAGATCCAAGCCTCTCTGGGTCAGAATGTCCAGAGTCCTTGCCGAGATCTTTGCCGAATCTTCTCCTTTGATTTTGCAGTAGGCGACTATGGGTTTCTCTAGATTTGCCACGGTTGTGGATAGGATTGTGGAAACGGCGCTGATCATCTTGTCGTTTATGTGGCCATTTCCTTTGGCTACGTATATGTTTTCAAGTTCTTCTATCCGTTTGGGTTTTTCGTTCAGCCAGTTCAACGCCTTCGCGATGGACCGTCTGTACTCCTCAAGCACCGTATTCGCTTCTTCGAGGGCTGCTCCTCTATCCCCTAGACATATCTGCGTTCCGAGACCTGCTTTGTCCATTCGTCCTGTTGCGTTAAGCAGGACGGTGAATTCTCTAGCGTCTCTGAGAGGGGTCGACTCCTCCTCGTGCGTCATGGTATACACGTTGCCAATTAGTCTCTTTTCGACATCTGTGGCCAAACCTTTCGACGCCAGATATTCGGCAAGCGCCGAAAATAGCCGCTTCTTCTCCTCGTCCGAGAGGTCTTTGAGAGCCCGCCATCTGTCTTTGTGCTTGGGAGTAATCTTTAGGTTGGTCAGGAAGGCTAGACTCTTATCCTCCTCCCCACTTATGCCGGGGATAAAGGGATTTGTGGTGAGAGCCAGGGCTCGATGTATGGGGCGTGTTTCTCTTCCGAAGAAGAGCAGGTCTTCTTCAACTTTGACGTATCCCATGTCTATAGCATCCTTGACTATTCTTTCGTTGACGCCTCCCAATTTCCTCTGATCGTATTTGTCTTGTATGTCCCCCAATGCCCCTAGCACGGCAAGACAAGCTAGATCGCCGTTCTCTTTGTCTAGGGTTTTAGCCACAAGGTACGCCACTCCTGCTCCGCTAAGATCGAGTGCACCGTCGATTCCGTGGAGGTGAGGGTTCACTTGAGTGAACGTCTCAGGAGCTTCGCTCACTGGTTGATGATGATCTAGAATGATGACGTTGTGGTCGGAAAATCCGCTGTTCAATATGTTTAGATAGCCGCTTCCGAGATCTAGGAATATTGTTAGGGGCGGCTTTTCGTTGGCCAGGTTGTGGATTATCGCTTCGTCTAGCCATCTCTCAATTCGAAGGCGAAATGTCGCGCCTAATCGGAATAACGCTCTTCCAATAATCCCCGCGGCGGCGAGTCCATCCGCGTCTAGATGAGAAGTCACATGGATAGTTTTGTTTTCATCAACGTTTTTCGCGATTAGTGTGGCGGCTTCAGATGCGCTCCTTAATAGACTCTCCATTTGCTCCTTTTCAACGGTCAACAGAGAACCTCAGAACTAGATCAGGGAAGCAGCCTTTGGTTCGTACTTCCAACTTGGCGGGAGCACCCCTTTACGTTTGTAGTATCTAGACAACTTGTGGATCTTGGCTTCCACTATTTGGAGAGCCCGCTTGTTGTGCAGGTCCTCCTTGTTCTTCTCAAGGTGAACCCGAAGACGACTGGCTTTTCTCAACAGGTTTTCGAAATCTTCAGGAAGGGCAGGGGCCGACCCTGCTTCTTTTAGGATCCCTGTTATCGTTTTCCCAGTGAGTGGTTTGGTCAGCGGAATGCCATGTTGGTCGCGGAGGATGGTTCCGATTTTCGCAGGAGAGTGCCCTTCCTTTGCTAGTTTCATGACCATGGCTTCCACCTCTTCTGGCTTGTACTTGCACCAAACAGGTGGTCTCTTGCTGACCGGTCTAATTGAGTGGGATTTTCCCCTGTGCTTCTTTGGCAATTCTTTTTCTCCTGAAGCTCTTTAAAAGCGGGAAGAGCGGCTATTTAAGAGCTTCGTTAAAGCTTGGATGTGTACCACTCAACGAATTTGTGTAGAGCTTGAGCGCGATGCGAATATTTGTTCTTCTCTTCGGTCGGCATTTCCGCGAAGGTTACATGACTGCTCGATGGTCTGAATATGGGATCGAAGCCGAAGCCAGAACTTCCTCGCTCCTTCAGGGATATTTCTCCGTTGATCCTGCCGTGAAAACATTTCGTCGGTTCCTTTGGACCTTTGAATACGACTGCGGAGCGAAACTGGGCGACCCTACGGTCTATGCCTTCCATCAGCTTTAGAATCCCTTCGGTTCCTATTGTTCTGCAAACGTAGGAGGAGTATGGTCCAGGGAAGCCTTTCAGCGCCTCGATGAAGAGCCCGGCATCTTCAACAATGATAGGTAAGCGACATTTTTCCACGGCGTCTGCGGCTGCAGCTTTCGCGATGTTCGCCAAGCTGTCGTCTTGGATCTCAACGGCTTCGATTTTGAGCATAGCCGTCGCGATATTGTATTCAGCTAGTATAGAACGCGCTTCAAAGAACTTATGATTGTTACTCGTTACGAAAAAGGCTAGCCTACCTTTCGGAAATTCAGCAGAAACGTTATGCTTCTTCAACCTGCTCTCCCAATCTTCCCACAATACTGTGGTATAGCGACAACCAGCTTTTGGCTATCTAGCACATAAGAGTTCCCATATCTTGCATGCATACAAGCATAACGTTTTGGCTTCATTTTCTTTCGGAAACATATCGGCCCCTCTTTTCTATCTCTTCGATCTTGTCTATCACTCTTTGTCCTGCTTCTCGCCCGACGGATTCGATATACCCGTTCTTAACTGCGTTGAAACTCTCCTTGGCGTACTTGTAGTGAGTGCTCTGGAGAGCTCTCTTCATGAGGTGTAGATCCACCCCTTTCGCTTCGAGTTCTCTTGATTGTTCACTCAATCCGAAGTCGACCAGGGCTATTCGATCATGTTGGGTCAGAATCATGTTGGAGGTTGTGAGGTCTCCATGGATGATGTCATGATTGTGGAGGCGACCTATCAGTGTCCCGATCTGGTGAGATAGACGGAGTTTTTCTTTGGTAGGAAGATCGTCGAGGACTTGTTTGACTTGTCGCCCTTCGATGAATTCCATGATGATGGTTGCTTCGCCTAGATCCACCATGAATATGGTAGGAGTGGGGACCCCCGCCTCTTTCGCCCTGTGCATGGCTTGGGGTTCATGAATCGTTCGCTGTGAGCGTATTTGCTCATCCAATTCGTGCGTGCGGTACTTTTTGGGTAACCGTCTTTTCATGATTACCTTGCGACCGTGCCACTCTTCTAGGTATAGGTTGGCTTCCGCGCCCTTTTTGATTAACATGGTTTAGGTCTCGACCCACGGGATGTTGACTTCGTCCAGTCGCCACTTCAGTCGCACGAAGCTTCTTTCGATGGGAAGAGTCACGCCATGTTGGTAGGCAAGGATTCCGGTCCAGGCAATCATAGCTCCATTGTCGAGGGCGTACTGTTTGGGGACTTTGCAGAATCTGGCGTTGTGTTCTTCGGCGACGAGTCTCAGCATCGATTGGAGTCTCTTGTTGGCTGCTACTCCACCGGTTAGAAGGACCTCGGGTTTCTCGGTGTGGGCAAGCGCTCGCTCCGTCACTTCAGTCAGCATGGAAAATGCGATCTCTTGAAGGCTGTAGCAGATGTCTTCGACGCGGTGTTTCTTTTCGTGGAGTAATTGGGTTGCCGCTGTGAGAAGCCCGCTGAAGGAGAGATCCATGCCCTTCACCGTATACGGCAGTGGAATGAGCGTCTCTCCCCGACTCGCTAATTCTTCCACTAGGGCGCCGAGAGGTTTCGTCGCGGTCTGGCTCAATCCCGCCTTGCGAGCTAGAACATCCAAGCAGTTTCCAACCGCGATATCTAAGGTCTCGCCGAAGACGCGATATCGTCCTGCATCAAAGGCTGCGACGATGGTATTTCCGCCAGAAACGTACAGGGTTAATGGATCTTTTGCCTTGGTGATCAACCGGCCGATTTCGATGTGAGCAACGCAGTGATTCACGCCGACGAGTGGAATGCTTAAGTACGAGGCTAAGGCCCGCGCTGCGGTGGCCCCAGTTCGGAGGCAAGGGCCCATTCCTGGACCCTGCGAAAAGGCAATGATGCTGATGTCTTGAGGCTTTAACCCGGTTTGGTTCAGGGCTTTTGCTAAGACGTCGCCGGCGACTTCTACGTGATGCCTAGCCGCTTCTCGTGGATGAATGCCCCCCGTTTGGGGGAGGTAGGCGTCACTTTTGTTGGCAAGCACTTCGCCGTCAAAGGAGAGGATTCCAACGCTGAAATCGTCGGCGGTGGATTCTATGCCTAGACAGTAAGACGCGCTTGTATTGGCCGCCTGCAATCCGTTCAGCTTCCTCTTGCTCGACTGTTATGCATCTGAGACGCGAGTCCCGTAACATATACATTTTTATCTTTTTGAGCCCCTTATTTATTAAGGAGGCTCTTCGAGGAACCGATCGACATGCCGAGACGTGACAATCTGGAACATCGAGCCCTGCA
>JABAOH010012267.1_pt4 | contig 11127 bp, 10 predicted proteins | sample 7062181 | NCBI WGS metagenome assembly JABAOH01 (sample SAMN14538630, study PRJNA623070) | marine sediment metagenome | biome: marine biome [ENVO:00000428]; feature: marine pelagic biome [ENVO:01000023]; material: deep marine sediment [ENVO:00002113]; isolation source: pool of 5 deep marine... | reverse complement strand
AACTCGAGATATCTCAACATCAGCCCAAAGTATAGAATATGTAGGGGATCCTTCAATCCTATTTCTTCAGCTATTTCTCTTCTTCTTTGTGCAGAAATCAGCAACCTCATCGCAAGCAAATACATCACGTCAGCTTCATCCTCTCGATTTATGGCGTCTCTTGCCAATGCATCATCACTGTCTACGAGCGCTTGGATTGCCTCCTTCACAATGGTTAAGGAAAGTATGGAAAGCCTTCGCAAAAGCATGTCTAGATGGAATTTTCTTGGGTCAACAGAACATTGGAGTCTAATACGGTCCGGTGTCTCCTCTACGATTCCCAATCCGATGAGTTTAGGCATTATCCCCCTGATTTCTTCGATGTGTTCAGAACGTATTCTTTCAGCGGATATTGTTGATAAGAGGTCACGACCTAGAATGTAGTTACCAACGATTATCCGCTCCAACATCCCTGGATCGTCACATAAGTCAGAGTTGCAGATGTACTCCTCGAGTCCTTCTTTTTCTTTAAGAAGCTTGCTTGGGAACAGATTAAGTGAACCGTCTTCTTCTGGCATCAGAAAGAGGGTGTCTCCACGTTTCAGACCCATTTCCTTCACCCAGTTGCTGGGTAGAGAGATCGATAAAGTTGAGTAGCCAACTTTTTGTAACTTTCTACTCTCCATATGCTTCACCCAAATATTTATAGTATTTACTACTATCTACAATATAAACATTACGTATTTATTCTGCATGGGTTATAAATATATTTGCGGAAAAGAAGAGGTAGGTATATATGCCAAAATGGAAAGCCGTAAGGGTTCGGCAAGAACTCCTAGAAGAAGCCAAGAAAGAGGTGGAGAAAAGCCAGTATCCAAGTCTCTCCGAATTCGTCTCAGAGGCAATTCGACTTCGCCTGCAAACAGTAGCAAAAGAAAGAGTCTCAGAATATCTAGAGCGAGAACGCATGATCTCTAAGCTGCAAGGACAACTGTTTTACACGTCAAAACATATTTGGGTCAAGTTGACGGCGCAAGGAAACGTCGAACTCGGGGTATCCGATTACTTTCAAAGCCAACTCGAAGGAATAGTTCACGTCGAAACTCTCAAAGCGGGAGAAAAAGTTACTAAAGAAGAGCCTTTCGGGATGGTAGAAACCGTTGCCTGGTGGTGGATTCATGACCTATATTCTCCAATTGATGGCAAGATAGTCAAAGTTAACAAAGCGGTTATCGATGATCCATTCATATTGAACGGAGACCCCTACCAGTGGATCGTGGAGGTCCAGCCTACAAACCGAGAATTAGCGGGCGCGCAGCCAGAACTCGACAAAGAACTCGATGAGCTTCTGAGTTTCCAAGAGTACAAGAAACTGATCACCAAACTTGAAGTCCGACCCCGCTCACCGCTTAGTAACTCACAACTAAGTGAAATAGTCAAGGAAATAAAAAGCACTCCAACCATCTAGCAGGAAAACGAAGGTTGGGAGAAAAATATATGCCAAAAAAATGGAGAACCGTACGCGTTAGACAAGAACTCGTCGCGGCGGCGAAGAGGACGCTTGAGACACGTGGATCCCGCGCACGCCCACCTAGTCTCTCCGAATTTGTCTCTGAAGCTATTCGACTGCGCGTCGATGAACTGAAGCAAAGGCGTGAAAAGATTTCTGAGAAGCGGGCTGAATATCCAATGATCCACGAACGGTTGCTTTACACGACTGAGCACATGTGGGTAGCGGTAACTCCAGAAGGAAACGTAAGAGTAGGTTTATCCGATCACGCCCAAATGCGCCTGAAGGGAATAGCAGGTATTTGGACCAACCCAATTGGGTGCGAAGTGAAGAAGGAAGAACCCTTCGGAGTTATTGAAACATGGATGTTTATGTTTGATCTATACTCTCCTGTGAGTGGCAAAATAATCAAAATCAATAAGGTTCTCCAAGACGAACCTTCCACAATTAATGAAGACCCGCATCAAATAGCGTGGATAGCAGAAATAAAACCTAACAACTTGATCAGGCTAGAAGAAGAGCTAAGGGATCTGATGAGGCCACATCAATATAAAGTGTGGGTGAGCAAGCTAGGTCGACCAAGAATCCTAGGTACCTAATTAACCCTTTTTTTGAATTCGCTAAGCAAGCAACAATTGTGGTGCTCCAAAATAATGACTGTTGTTAGTTCCGCCTTTAAGAACAAACGGAGATTACCGCCATGTCGTGCCGCATGTCCAGCTGAGGTGAATGTTCAGGGATATATGGCCTTACTTCAGCAAGGCAAATTCAAAGAATCGGTAGAACTTATAAGGAAAAGCATGCCCTTCCCAGCGATTTGCGGCAGAGTCTGCTTCAGTCCTTGCCAAGATGCTTGTTCAAGAAAAAATATCGACCAGCCTGTGGGCATTCGTTACTTGAAACGTCTTGCTGCAGACATTGAACGCGAACAAGGGCGAATCAAACCGGATGCCGTACCCAAAACGCACAGCGAAAAAGTGGCGATAATCGGCGCAGGACCAGCAGGACTGAGCACTGCGTACGAACTCGCAAAGCTCGGCTATCCCGTCACAGTTTTTGAGCGTATGCCTGAACCTGGCGGCATGATGCGATACGGTATTCCAGACTACCGTCTGCAAAAATATGTTGTGGCCAACGAAATAGCTTACATCCAAGACCTAGGCGTGGAAATCAAAACAGGTGTAGAATTCGGCAAAGACATAGAGCTCGACACTCTACGAAACGAGGGCTACAAAGCGATATTCATAGCGAACGGAACGCAACTGAGCACAAAACTAGGGGTACCCGGCGAAGATCTAGAAGGTGTCTTTCCTGCGGTTGAGTTTTTAAGAGATGTATCTCTAGGAAAAACTGTTGATGTAGGCGAAAAAGTTGCAGTCATTGGAGGAGGCAACAGCGCCATTGATGCCGCTTGCACGTCGCTGAGGCTTGGAGCAAAAGAGGTCACCGTTCTCTACCGTCGCTCGCGGAACGAAATGCCCGCGCTTCCCCACGAAGTTGAAGCTGCCGAAAAAGAAGGAGTTAAAATCTGTTTTCTAGTTGCACCCAAACAAATTATTGGTGAAGAAGGCAGGGTCAAGCTTATAGAATGTTTGAGGATGAAATTGGGAGAGCCCGATGCAAGCGGCAGAAGGCGCCCAGTGCCCATACAAAGAACTGAGCACACTTATGGGGTTGACACAGTAATTCCGGCAATCGGTCAAATGCCAGAAACTTCGTGCCTACCTTCAATTCTTTTGGATGAGCGTGCACGTGCAATTTCGGTTGATCAATTGACGCTGGAAACCAAGATTCCAGGGATTTTTGCGGGAGGCGACGTAGTTACTCGTCCCGCAAGTGTGATCGAGGCTGTGGGTGCAGGGAAACGAGCAGCGGTGTCGATCGACCGTTATTTGAACGGCGCGAATTTGAGGACTGGAAGAGAAGAGGAAATTGAGGAGACAACTTGGGTTAAAGATTGGGAAAAGATAACGAGAAAAAGCGAAAGATATACGGCTCCACACATAGACATAGGGAGACAGAAAGTAAGCTTCGAGAAAGCCGATGAACTTTTAACGAAGATCAAAGCAGTCGCCACGTTCGAAGCTCGGAGGTGTCTCGAATGCGGATTATGCACTGAATGTCTAGGAGGCGAGGAATTATGTGAAGCTGACAAAGCGGTGGTTGATGAAACTCTATGCATCGGTTGCAACGTCTGCGCGATAGTTTGTCCATTCGAAGCAGTAAAGAAGAATGAAACCGGGGTTGCACAAGTCAATGAAGATCTGTGTAAAGGCTGTGGCACCTGTAGCGCAAGTTGTCCTGAACGGGCGATTGGCATGCAACGATTTACAGATTCTCTAATTCTAACTAATGTTGCCGCTACTTTGGGAGAGCCCACATGATGTTTAGACCTAAAATTGTTGGTTTTTTATGTAACTGGAGTTTGCCACAAGAAGTGAATACTACCGGCACTGGCATAATACAGGGTTACCCGAAAATACGTATTGTACGAGTAATGTGTATTGGAAGAATTGACCCAGTTATCGTGCTGGAAACCTTTGTCAAAGGTGCAGACGGAGTTTTGGTAATTGGTTGTCACCCGCCGGATTGTCACTACATCGAAGGGAACCTTCAAGCAGAACGGAAAATTAAGATGCTAAAGAAACTCATTTCGCGAACTGGTCTTGAACCAGAGCGCCTTCGACTAGACTGGGCTTACGCATCCGAAACTGAACTCTTCGCAACGATCATCGACGATTTCAGAACTCAAGTTGCCGTGCTAGGGCCGTCTCCTTTGGCCGGAAAAAAACCAGACGAAAACGTATTGGCTGGAATAATGGCAGCCAAAGCAGTGACGGGAGACTCTAGGCTACGAACCTTGGTGGGCAGAGAGAAGGAACTGATCGAAGAAGGAAATGTATACAATGAGAAGGTGGAGCAGGAGGAGTTTGACGAAGTGATGAATGAAAGTATTGACGAAGAGTATGTACGAAGCAGAATCCGTCTTCTAGTCAAGGATAGACCTATGTCAGTTGAAGGATTAGCTAGGCATTTGGGCTTAGACCCGAAAAAGGTGTTGCGTCACATCGTTGTTTTGAGGTATAGGGGTTTGGTTGCACTGGATAAAATCGAGGGAGAGGACCCCCTATATATAGCGTTGGAGGTAACCTGATGAAAGATAAGGTGGGCGCAGTACTCGTCGTAGGCGGCGGAATTGCCGGAATACAGGCTTCGCTTGATCTAGCTAACTCAGGATTCAGAGTGTATCTGCTGGATGAGTCACCCAGTATAGGCGGCACTATGACGCAACTTGACAAAACCTTTCCAACAAATGATTGTGCAATGTGCATTCTTGCGCCGAAATTGGTTATGGCTGGAAGGCATCCCAACATTGAATTGATCATGGGCGCAGAAATAAAGAGTGTCGAAGGTGAAGAAGGCCATTTCCAAGTTGCGTTGGTAAGGAAACCGAGGTACATTGATGAAGAAAAGTGCACAGGCTGCGGTGTGTGTGCTCGAAAATGTCCTATTGAAGGAATAGACGAATTCAATGAAGGCCTAGGCGAAAGAACTGCGATCTACGTTAAGTATCCGCAGGCGGTTCCCCTAGTTTATGCCATTGACAGAGACAAATGCATCGGTTGCGGCACCTGCCAAGAAGTCTGTAAGGCAGGCGCGGTCAAATACGACGAAAAGGAAAAGAGGATTGCATTACATGTTGGTTCGATTATTCTGTCACCAGGTTTCGAGGAGTTTGATCCAAAGCTTAAAGGGGAGTACGGCTATGGTAGGTACTCAAATGTGGTTTCGAGCATCGAATTTGAGCGTATTCTAAGTGCTTCGGGACCGTATGGTGGAATTGTTTTACGCCCTTCTGATGGTAAGGTTCCAAGGAAGATAGCCTTCATCCAATGTGTAGGTTCACGTGACGCTAAGATCGGGAATAATTACTGCTCTTCAGCCTGCTGCATGTATGCCATTAAGGAGGCAATCATAGCCAAGGAGCATAACCCAGATCTTCAGTGCACTATTTTCTTTATGGATGTGCGCGCCTACGGGAAGGAGTTTGATGCTTACTACAATAGAGCAGAAGAAGAATACGGAGTGAAATTCGTTAGATCTCGAGTACCCCAGATAGGAGAGGTTCTAGAATCGCAAAACCTCTTGGTGAAGTATGTTGAAGATGAAAACCCTGCGACAGAAGAGTTCAACCTCGTAGTGTTATCGGTTGGAATGCGACCACCCAAACACGCGGAGGAATTGGCCAAGACGCTCGACATCAAATTGAATAAGTACAACTTCTGTTCCTCCGAAACGTTCTCACCGTTGGAGACATCTAGACCTGGAATATACGTTTGCGGAGCATTTTCCTCGCCAAAAGACATTCCCGAGAGCGTGGCACAGGCAAGTGGAGCTGCGGCGAAAGCGGCCAGCTCGATTTCTTCGGCGAGGGAGATGCTCACAACCGTGAAAGAGTATCCACCTGAGCGGGATGTATCTGGTGAGGAGCCCCGTATTGGAGTTTTCGTCTGCCATTGCGGCATAAATATTGGTGGAGTTGTCAATGTGCCAGAAGTTGTGGAGTATGTTAAGACACTGCCAAATGTTGCTTACGCGGAGCATAATTTGTACACTTGCTCAGAGGACACGCAAAAAAGGATACATGAGATAATAAAGGAGCACAACTTGAATCGGGTAGTCGTAGCTTCGTGCACCCCAAGAACTCATGAACCACTTTTCAGAGAAACCGTTCGAGAAGCTGGGCTCAACATTTACCTCTTCGAGATGGCAAACATTCGTGACCAATGTAGCTGGGTTCACATGCACGAACATGAAGAAGCAACCGAAAAAGCAAAGGATCTCGTTAGATCCATCGTCGCCAAAACCCGCTTGTTAAAGCCTCTCAAAAAACCCATGATAGATGTTACGCCCATTGGATTAGTTATTGGTGGCGGCTTGTCTGGGATGACCGCTGCCTTGGAATTGGCAAAACAAGACTTCGAGGCTCATTTGGTGGAGAAAGAGAAGGAACTCGGAGGACATTTACGCCACATCCACTATCTTCTCGGGTCTGAAGATCCGCAAGAGCGGCTGGGATCGATAATTAAAGAAGTCACCGAAAACGAGAAGATTCATGTTCATCTAAATTCTGAGCTTTCCGATGTTGAGGGATACGTTGGAAACTTCAAGACGACCTTGAACAATGATGGAGAGAAGAAGGAGATCAAACACGGCGTCGTGATAGTGGCCACTGGAGCCATGGAATATAATCCCAACGAATATCTCTATGGCGTCGACGAAAGAGTGGTAACTCAACGTGAATTAGAGGAGAGGCTAACTAATGGAGGGTTTAACGCTAAGACGGTGGTGATGATCCAGTGTGTAGGATCCAGAAACGGGGAACATCCCTACTGCTCGCGAATATGCTGTTCTCAAGCCGTAAAGAACGCTTTAAAGATTAAGGAATTAAGCCCTGAAACAGATGTCTACGTTCTTTACAAGGACATGAGAACCTATGGATTCTTGGAAGACTACTATCGTGAAGCAGCAAGCAAGGGAGTTTTGTTCATAAACTATGACGACGAAAACAGGCCTAGGCTTGTCCAAGAAAATGGGAAGCTCAAATTGACAGTGTGGGAACCAGTCATAAAGACATGGACTCCCATCGAGCCGGATCTCTTGGCGCTGAGTGTAGCCACCCTTCCAAATCCAGACAACGAACATATAGCAAAAATGTTGAAAGTTCCCCTCAGCAAAGATAAATTCTTCTTGGAGGCTCACATGAAGCTTCGTCCTGTTGACTTCGCAACGGAGGGCATATTCCTTTGCGGGTTAGCTCATTGGCCTAAATCCATCGAAGAGAGCATCTCGCAGGCATGTGCAGCCGCGGCTAGAGCAGCCACAATTTTATCAAAGGAGGCATTGGAAGTCGAGGGAGCCATAGCAAACGTTAACGAAGATTTCTGTAGCGGCTGTAAAATCTGCGAGTCTGTTTGCGCTTACAACGCTATCGAAATGAAAGAAGTGGATGGAAAGCCAAGGGCGCACGTTCTTGAGGCTCTATGTAAGGGTTGTGGTGTCTGCGGGTCCTCTTGCCCCACAGGAGCAATATCCATGCTTAACTTCACGGACGACCAAATTTTAGCCCAAGTTAGGGCAGCGTTAAAGGAGGAAACAAAATATGACTAAATCTGAATTTGAACCAAAAATTGTGGGTTTCCTTTGCAACTGGTGCTCCTACGCTGGTGCCGACCTAGCTGGTGTCAGCCGAATTCAATATCCCCCCACCCTCAGAATCGTGAGGGTGATGTGCAGTGGGAGGGTTGACCCAGTTTTCATCCTCGAAGCCTTCAGAAGCGGAGCAGACGGAGTTCTCGTCGCTGGCTGTCACCCCGGCGACTGCCACTACCTCTCAGGCAATTACAAATCACAAAGGAGAGTTTCCATGTTGAAAAAGGTTTTAGAACAGTTTGGTCTAGAGCCTGAGCGTCTGAGACTGGAGTGGGTCTCCGCCTCTGAAGGAGACCGATTTGCAACGGTTATAAAGGACATGACAGAGAAAGTGAAAAAGCTCGGCCCAAGTCCGTTGAATAATGGAGGTTAGTTCGTTGTCAGAAAACAAAGAAACTCAAGAAAAAGAGAGTGGACAGAAAATGGTGCTTAAAGCAAGCGATATAGATCCAAAATTCAAATATGAAATCAGTAAGATTCCTGGTTCCGAAAAGGTCATGCTGTGTTTTCAATGCGGCACCTGCACAGCTGACTGCCCAATAGCGCGATTCGACGACTTTTACAGACCCAGAAAACTTATACGAATGGCGCAGTTGGGATTGAAAGACAAGCTTCTTTCAGACGATGTCATCTGGCTTTGCTCTACCTGCTTCACGTGCATAGATCATTGTCCGCAAGATGTGGGAATCGCCAGCATTGTAAGGGCTCTCCGAAACCTATCTGTGAAAGAGAGAGACATGCCTGTCGCCTATAAGGAGCTAGCTTCTAACATCCGCAAAACAGGCTACGCATATATTATTTCAGGAATGAGACTCAAAAAAAGAGAATCAGAAGGACTGCCTTCCCTACCAAAAGCTGACTTGAAAAACATCGCGAAACTCTTCGGCACGACGGGTCTCTCTAAGATGCTTGAAAAGGTGGAAACCTAAAATGCCCGAGTTAAACTATCTTATCTTTCTGGGATGCGTCATTCCCTATAGAATCTCTAGCTACGAGATCTCCACTAGAAAAGTTCTCGATAAACTCGGCGTAGAATTGGTGGAGATGCCCGAGTTCAACTGCTGCGGATTTCCACTGGATCCAATAAACCATGACATGATGCTCACCCTAGCTGCGCAAAACCTCTGTTTGGCAGAGCAACAAAACTTAAACATAATGACCTTATGCAACGGATGTTTCGGTACTCTAAACCATGTGAATAAGGAGCTCAAGGAAGACAAAAAACTAAGAGAAAAAGTCAATGTGTACTTGAAGGAGATCGGCATGGAATTCGAGGGAACAACAAAGGTTAAACATCTCATCCATGTGCTTGCAGAAAACATCGGGGTTGAAAGAATAAAGGATGCCGTTCAGAACCCACTAAATCCGCTCCGCGTGGCACAACACAGTGGATGTCACATTATTCGTCCAGCAAAGTACGTAGGATCCGATGACCCAGAAAACCCCACAGTTCTTAAAAAACTAATTAACGTAACCGGTGCGGAATGCTTGAACTATTTAGATGAAATGGAGTGTTGTGGCGCTCCGATAATTGGCGTGAACGAGAAACTCCCTCTCCAGTTGGCTAGGGAAAAACTTGACCACATTAGAGCTGTTGGCGCCCAAGCTTTGATAACGGTTTGTCCTTTCTGCCACATGATGTATGACCTAAACCAACCTAGAATAGAGAAAACTTTCAACGAGAAGTTTGGCATCCCGGTTCTTCATTATACCCAACTGTTGGGTTTAGCTATGGGCTTCAGCCCAGAAGAATTAGCTTTCAAACAGCTTAGGGTGAATGCATCTGAAATCGTAACCAAATAATCGCGTAGAGGTAAAAAAAGGGATCAGAAATGGAAAAAACGGGAAAACTAAAATTTGCTTTCTATTGGGCTGCTAGTTGCGGAGGTTGCGAGATCACAGTCCTTGACGTAAACGAGAAAATTCTTGACGTATTGGCGCTAGCTGATATCGTCTTCTGGCCGGTGGCTATTGACATTAAATACAAGGCTGTGAAGGCGTTTCCAGATAAATCCATTGATGTCTGCTTCTTCAACGGTGCAATTAGAACAGAAGAACAGGAACACATGGCTAAGCTCCTGAGAAAGAAATCCAAAGTCTTGATAGCCTTCGGCTCATGTGCTTATCAGGGTGGCATTCCCGGTCTCGCAAACGTTGCAGATAAAAAAGAGGTCTTTGAAAGAGCATACCTTCAGTCCCCCTCCACACATAACCCCAATTGCGTAACCCCCAAGACTTCTTTCAAGGTTCCAGAAGGAGAGTTGAAGTTGCCAGAATTTTTTGACACAGTGAAAACTCTTGATCAAACTGTAGCAGTAGATTACTACCTGCCCGGATGCCCACCAGTATCTGATCAGGTAGCTAAAGCAGTTGAAGCAATCGCCAAAAACGAGTTGCCTCCTAAAGGTTCGGTTCTGGCTCCTGAGAAGTCGGTCTGCGATGAATGTCCTAGAAAAAAAGAGGATAAAAAAATTTCCAAGATATACAGAGTCTATGAGATTACTCCAGACCCAGAAAAGTGTCTCCTAGAACAAGGAATAATTTGCATAGGACCTGCAACCCGTGGAGGATGCGGAGCAAAGTGTATCAACGCAAATATGCCTTGCACAGGATGCGGAGGACCTTGCCCAAACGAGATGGAACAGGGAGCAGCGATGATGAGTGCCCTATTATCGATTCTCGGAGTTAGTGGAGAAAAAGAGCTAGAGTACGACGCGGAAAAGCTGGCAGATCAGATTAGGGATCCTTTGGGAACTTTTTACAAGTATTCGCTGCCAGCTTCTCTTCTCAGAAGGAGGATTATGAAAAAATGAAAACGATAACCATAGATCCTATAACAAGGCTGGAAGGTCACGGAAAAATATCGATATTTCTGAATGAGGAGGGAAACGTAGAAAATGCCTACTTCCAAGTTCCAGAGCTCAGGGGTTTCGAGAGGTTCTGTGAAGGCAGGAAGGCTGAGGATCTACCGATAATAACCCCCAGAATTTGCGGAGTTTGCCCAGTTGCACACCATTTTGCCTCAACAAAAGCGTTGGACGCCGCGTTTAACGTGGAACCTCCTTCAGCGGCTAAGAAGCTTAGAGAACTCATGTATAGCGGCTACTACGTCTACGATCACACACTTCACTTCTACTTTCTAGGGGCACCGGATTTTGTTGTTGGACCAGACGCCCCACCAGCTGAAAGAAATATTCTTGGAGTGATCCAAAAGGTTGGTTTAGACATAGCAAAAGAAGTAATAAAGCACAGGGCCTATGGACAAAAAATCACTACCATCTTAGGAGGAAAAGCAACTCACCCGACCTGTGGACTGCCTGGAGGCGTCTCCAAAGGACTCACAGAGGAGGAAAGGCAAGAAATCGAGAAGATGGCCGAGTCTAGCGTTGAATTCGCAAAGTTCAGCCTGAAACTGTTCGACGATG
>JABAOH010011105.1_pt2 | contig 11135 bp, 7 predicted proteins | sample 7062181 | NCBI WGS metagenome assembly JABAOH01 (sample SAMN14538630, study PRJNA623070) | marine sediment metagenome | biome: marine biome [ENVO:00000428]; feature: marine pelagic biome [ENVO:01000023]; material: deep marine sediment [ENVO:00002113]; isolation source: pool of 5 deep marine... | reverse complement strand
GACATCATTGAGATTGTATATCGAAGGCTACAGGAAGGGGATATAAAAAGTGTAGTGGTGGCTAGTTCGCGAGGAGCCACTGGCCTCAAATTTGCCCAAAGAATGGGCAAAGATACGAATTTGGTGGTTGTTTCCTCTCATCCTGGAAGGAGCAAACCGGGTGTGTGGGATTTCAATGCAGATATCCTCAGAGAACTGGACATGATGGGTTGCACGGTAATCAAACAAACTCATGTATTGTCTGGGCTGGAAAGGAGCTTTAGCCAGAAATTCTCAGGAGTATCACATTCTGAGCTCTTGGCGGAATGCTTGAGAAGTCTCTTTGGTACAGGGATGAAAGTAGCCATTGAATGCGCCGTCATGGCCGCTGATGGAGGAGCGATTCCTATCGAAAAGACCATTTCCGTGGGAGGAACTTCCGCCCAAGGGAGAGGTGCGGATTACGCCATTGTGTGCCTCCCTGCCCACGCGAGCAATTTCTTCGACTTTAGAGTCCTCGAGATTTTGGCCAAACCCTTCAGGAGAGATTGAACCATTTTTCAGGATGACGACCAACTTCACTGGATTGCTCCTGCTGTCGTCATACGGACATCTACCTTCCGCTGACCAAGCAATGGTCAAGGATCTCTCGGTTGAATGTCTTATGCTTCGCCAATATCACCCGCGGTATGGGAGTATCTGACGATTTGCAAAAGTCAAGGTAAAAGGATAAGGGAATTCGGCATGAAAGGAAAAACCCTGTGAAAAAGAAGGCAGTCCCACTCTATCTGTTCAGTTTCTCTATGATCATGCCTATTATTGCGGTGGTCCCGCTACTCCCCATGATTCGTGATGAAATCAGTGCATCCTATTCGCAGATTTCCATTTTCGTCGCATGTCTCGGTATAGTCAGGATTCTCCTTGCATTTCCCAGTGGGTTCCTAGCTGATAGATTTGACAGGAAAAAGATTTTGCTTTTGAGCGGTTTCCTCAACGTAAGCGGGCTACTCATTCTGAGCTCGTCGCGCACCATCTTCCAGTTGATTATATCCAGGGTCTTAATCGGTACAGGTTCAATCATCTGCACCGTAACCATTCTGGTAGTCCTCGCAGAGATAGCCAGCCCCAATGCTAAAGGAGCCATGATGAGTATGAACAATGTGGTACACAGCGCGGGAGGAATCATCACCCCTGCGTTGGCTGGAGTTCTCGCTGGATCGTATAATTGGCGCTTTTCATTTCTATTGCTTGCCGGCTTAATCGTCCTGTCTATGATTACGATCGCAATAACCTTTCGTGATGAGAGGGCGGATTACAGGAAAGGAGAAGACCACAGGGAGATGGAGACAAATTCCTCTTCGCGGAAAACCAGAGGAGCCGGGGTTCTTGAACTTGCACCTATTTTTGCCATCAGCCTTTTCGTCTTTTTCTACCGGAGCAGCTTCCGGCATACCTTGATCCCCTTTTACGGAAAAGACGTATTTGATATTGATGTCGTAGCCCTGGGCTTTTATATTTCGCTGATGGGATCTGTAGCTATGGTCAGCATATTTATCTCTGGCTTTCTGTCCGATCGCTACGGGAGAAAAACCGTACTGATCTCGGGAATCTCTTTTTCCACGATTGCTATGATAGTCCTCCTATTGCCCGGGGAATGGAATCCACTGCTGATGACGTGCATATTTGTCGGAGCAGGTGCCGCTATAAATAGCATGCCGAATATCCTCATTTCAGACATGGCCCCTTCGGACTCCCTTGGTAGAATGATGGGGATCAATCGGATTTTTGCGGATTCGGGCTACTTCCTGGGAGCAATTATTGTAGGAAGCCTCCTGGATCACTTCGGCTTTAGGGTCCCTCTGTATGTCGTTGTCGGGTTTTCCGTGTTCACCTTGACTTTCGCTTGTTTTTGTGTTCACAACAAACCGATCAAGAGTTGAAAGAAAATCTTTATTGTGATGGAAGGGACACTCATGCATCCCACCATGGCTGAAAAGAACTTCAATGGGAAAGTGCGCTCATACTGTGCCCAGTGTCAGTCGGCGTGCCCGATCATTTGTACCGTTGAGGATGGAAAGCTTATCAAGATCAGCCGTGACAGGGAACATCCCAATTCAACAACCCTGTGCCCGAAAGGCCTGGCGGGGCCAGAGCTGGTTTATAACAGTCAGAGGTTAAGATACCCCTTGAAGCGAACTCGCCCGAAGGGGGACGCCGATCCGGGTTGGACACGGATTTCGTGGGACGAAGCGATGGAGACCATCGCCCGAAAACTAATGGAAATAAAAAAGGCCTATGGGGCCCATGCAGTAGTGTTCAACCGACCAGGTCCAGGCGGATCCCCGTCCAGAGACTATGCGGAATGGGTGGTCAGGCTCGCCTACGCCTTCGGTTCCCCAAATACTCTCGCGACCGGCCATGTGTGCCAATGGCATCGGGATACTGGTTCGAAATATACCTATGGATGGGAGAACGTTCCCGAAGCCGATTATGAAAATACGGCGCTGCTCCTTATCTGGGGACACAACCCTCATACGAGCGTGCGCTGCAATGTTCGTGACATCAATGGGGCCAAAGACAGGGGAGCGAAATTGGCCGTGATTGATCCACGGTATACCCAAGTGGCAAAGATGGCGGATCTTTGGCTCCAAATCCGTCCCGGAACGGATGGAGCCCTCCTCTTGGGGCTCATCCATCGCATGATCGAAGAAGAAACCTATGATGAGACGTTTGTTAAAGAATGGACCAATGCTCCCTTCCTTGTCCGGAGCGATACAGGAGACCTGCTTACTATACAGGATACCGCCGTGCAACCTCAAGAGCTCGGACATCTCGTATGGGACAAGACCAGGAAGGAAGTTGCCTGGTGCCCGCTGAAGCCCTCGGTGTATGAGGGTCCGAGGAGTGACCCGGCACTCTTCGGATCGTTCAGGGTCACGCTTGCAAACGGCGAAGTGGTGGAGGCCAAGCCAGTTCTTGAATTACTGCGTAGTCTTGCAGCGCCGTATACCGCTGAAACCGTTGAATCCATTACCGGTATTCATGCCGCAAAAATCAAGCAGTTAGCCGCATGGCTTGGTCATGTGAGACCAGCAAGCTATTATTCCTATAACGGGATCGAACAGCATACGAACGCCATGCAGACCAACCGGTTATTATGCATCCTTTACGCGCTCACCGGCAACCTTGATAAGCCTGGCGGAAATGTTTTCTTCCCGTCGTTTCCGGGACCCAGGGTCCGTGATCCAAAACTCCTTACTCCGGAGATCCATCAGCTGCGAATCGCTTATAACAAGCGCCCTTTGGGACCAGCGGGTAATCCCAATTCATCGATCCAGGCCTATGAGATTTTTGAATCCATCCTCACCGAAAGGCCCTATCCTGTTAAGGCGCTGGTGGGCTTCGGGGGGAATCTCGTCATGGCCAATAGCCACAGTCTCATGGCCCGCGACGCCCTGAAACATTTGGAATTCTGTGTTCAGACCGAACTCTTTATGACCCCGACGGCTGAACTTGCCGACATAGTCCTTCCTGCAGCCACGTATTATGAATCGTTCCATCTGAAGAAGGGGTTCCCCAACTTATTGGCAGCCCGCAGATGGGTTCAATATCGACCTCGCGTGATTCTACCCCTCTTTGAGACAAGATCCGATTTGGAGATCATGTTCGATCTCGCCGAGCGTTTGGGCTTGGGTGCTGAATTCTACAACGGGGACCCTGAAGCAGCATTCAACGATCAACTGAAACCCCTTGGCCTCTCACTTGCGGACCTGAAGAAGAATCCCGCGGGCTTGTCCGTTAATTTACCCATGGTTTACGAAAAATATTCTACAACAGATCAGGGAAAAGCTACGCTGAAAGGCTTCAAGACGCCCTCGGAGCGGGTTGAGCTCTTTTCACAGGTCTTCAAAGAACATGGCTATGATCCGCTGCCACCTTACCAGGAGCCCGCTATCGGTCCCATAAGTAAACCGGAATGGGGGCGGGAGTATCCGTTGATTTTGACATGCTCAAAGCTTCTTCATTTCTGTCACGGGCAGCACAGAGCCCTGCCATCCCTGCGGCGTGCTGTGCCCCATCCCTATGTCGAGATCAATCCTGAAAAGGCAAGGGAACTGGGCGTCGAGAATGATGAGTGGGTTTACGTAAAGACGCCCTTTGGACAAGTCAAACTGAAAACCAAACTGACGCATCGGATTGCCGCTGATGTCGTGTGTATTCAACACGGCTGGTGGCAATCCTGTCCTGAATTGGATCTGTCGGGCTATGACCCTTATTCATCAGAAGGTGCAAACGCTAACCTTCTCTATTCTACTGAATCCCTTGATAAGATCAGTGGCTCCGTTCCCTACAAGGCCTATCTATGCAAGATCTCAAAGATTCTAGAATAAATGATATGTGAGCTTGTGGTCTTTTTCGAACAGTTATATTATCGAGGCCGTTCGAATAGCTTCGAGCTTAGCTGAGATTAAAGATGACGTTGGTGAACGAATAAACCCCATGTCCTTCAGGAGGTGTCCTATGCCTTCAGAAGCAGAAAAAATCAAAGAGAACGTGGTTGTTGCCAGTCGCATCCTCATAAAAAGAGGAATTTGTGAGGCCTTTGGGCATGTAAGTGGTCGACTCCCTGGGGGCGAGCTTTTCGTAATTACCCCAAAGGCCAGTATGGATTTAATCCAGGGGCCCGAGGACTTAGTCACGGTTAACCTCAAAGGCGAACGAGTTGAGGGGAAAAACGTACAACCCTTGGAAACGTGGCTCCATACCTCTATTTATCGCCAGAGGCCCGATGTGGGGGGTATCGCCCGTACCCATTCCTTCACGACTTCTGTCTTCAGCATATTGGGGGAAGACATCAAGCCAGTTCACGACTTCGGCGCCATTCTCTTGGGCAATGTTCCCGTTTTTGAAGATTCCCACTTGATTGAGAATGTGGAAATAGGTACGCGGCTTGCCGAGTTTATCGGCGCCCGGCGCACAGCAGCGCTCTTGCGGGGCAACGGAACTGCGGTTTTGGGCAAGGATGTCATCGAGGCAACCATTCGCGCCATCTACCTTGAGGAATCCGCTCTACTCCAGTTCAAAGGCCGCCAAATAGGACAACCTATCTACTTCTCGGAACAGGAGGTTCACGAGAGAGGTACCCAACTCCTGGAGTCTGCCCATATTCTCCGGGCGTGGGAACACTATAAGGCCGGCTGCAGGTAATATAAAGGACAACCTAGTTGTCCAGAAGATGAATCGTGGGGTCATAAAAATTTCTTATGAAATCCATAAGTTAAAATGGCTTGACAGTCCTTTTATGCGCATGGGATCATTAGTTGCGAGGGAACGACGGGATAGAAAACGACTCACTATGTTTTTGAGTGAAGTTGGAACACCACGTGGACATTCCCACACCTCTTTCATGTGAATAAAGAATGATGGCTTCGTAAAAAGTCCAATTTCTGTGTTGCGCTGCATCCTTCGTCATTGCAGCGTACTGTAAGTACTCCTCATTCCTCAGGATTTGTGTCCCTTGAATGTGGAGCTTTTTACTTTGCCATCGAATTTTGATTTTTTACGAGATCATCAAGAATAGGAGGAAGAAAATGGGTGAGAAGAAGTACAAAGATCTTCATGAACATCTCGAGCTCTTAGAACAGAAAGGGCTACTCATAAGGGTCACCCGGGAAATCAACAAGGACACAGAGCTTCATCCCTTGGTCAGGTGGCAATACCGAGGGGGGATAGCGGAGGAGAATAGGAAGGCCTTTCTGTTCGAAAACGTGACCGACGCCAAAGGTCGGAAATATGACATTCCGGTCGTGGTTGGAGCGTTAGCCGCTAACCCACAAATCTACTGCCTGGGTATCGGCTGCAGCAGAGAAGAGGTGGGCGAGGTTTGGGAAAAAGCCCTGACTGCACCTGTTTCCTCCATTTCGGTAGATAAAGCTCCAGCCCAGGAAGTAGTTATAGTCGGTGACGAATTAGATAAAGAAGGGAATGGGACAGACAGATTCCCAATCCCAATTTCAACCCCGGGCTTTGACAACGCCCCCTATTCGACCTGTTCCCATTGGATCACAAAGGATCGTGAAACGGGTATCCGCAATGTTGGCAACTACCGCGGACAGATGAAGGGGCGCCGTAAAGTGGGCCTTTTCCCCTCCGGCCTGGGGCAGGATATCCAAGTCCACTGGGAGAAGTGTAAGGCAAGAGGCGTGCCGTTAGAGGCTGCACTGGTCATTGGCGCACCTCCCGTCGTTTCCTATGCTTCCGTGCAAAAGGTGCCCCGTGGTGTTGACGAGATTGCGGTTGCAGGCGGTCTTATTGGCGAGCCGATACCCGTGGTGAAATGCAAGACCGTAGACATTGAAGTCCCCGCTGACGCCGAAATCGTGATTGAAGGGAAGATTTCAACCGAGTTCCTCGAACCGGAAGGCCCCTTTGGGGAATCCCATGGCTACATGCATCCTCGTCAGATCAATCCTTATATGGAGGTGACCTGCATAACCCATAGAAAAAAACCCATTTTCGTGTCCTGGATCAGTCAGGTAACGCCGAGCGAGAGTTCCGTGGTGAAGAAAGTGGGGTATGAAACGATGTTCCTCAATCACCTGAAGAATGCCTGTAGCATTAAGACGGTTAATCGGGTAGCCCTCCACGAACCGCTTACGAACCTCCGGAAGTTCCTCATTATCCAGATGAACAAACCGAGTGAATCCGAGGTGTGGCGGGCCCTCTTTTCGGCGACCGCTTTTCATCAAGGTGTAGGAAAGATAGTTGTGGCGGTTGATATGGATATTGATCCCGAGAACCTGGATGCGGTTGTGTGGGCCATGTGTTACCGTATGCGACCGCACCTGGATGTTCAGATCGCCAAAGGTTTTGAAAAAGGGCACGCACCCCCGTTTTCTGGGGCCAGCGATAGCACGGATATTGCGTCGCTCCACGATCCGGCGAATGAATCAGCTTTGCTGATCAACGCTATCTTGAAGGAACCCTATCCGCCCATCTCCCTGCCCAAAAAGGAATATATGGAAAACGCCAGACGAATTTGGGAAGAGTTGGGCTTACCGAAACTCACTCCCCAGGCTCCGTGGTATGGATACTCCTTAGGACAATGGGATGAAGAGCTGGAGAAAGAGGCAGAGCGGGCGGTCCGGGGGGATTACTTCATCAATGGCGAAATTCAGGCCAAATTACGCGTGAAGGTTTAGCCGAGCTTCTCCGAGAACGGATGGGAAACAACGGCGCGAGGGCAAGCCTTTGAGATATACCGAGAATTTTGAGAGGAGGATGAGGAAATGGGAAAACAAGGTATCGAGGATAAGTACGAAGAGTGGGCAGCGGGACAAAAGGTTTACAAAAAACCTCGGCTGTACGTCAGGGAAATAACCGCATTTACCTACAACCTGGCCAAGGAGCTGAAGAAACTGCGGACCATTCCCAGGGTAATCAAGGGAAAGGATTTGAAATTTACCCATGGTCCCCAGTATTTTAACTGTACTATTTTGGCCCCTCGGCACAATACGGCCCAGGCGATATTTGCTCACATGGTGGTGCTCGTCCCGGGGGGAAAATCCCAGAAACATGGCCACATGAATGAGGCTCCTTTCTATATTTTGGACGGAAAGGGATACGATATTCATGACGGGAAAAGACATGACTGGAAGGCCGGGGATGTCTGCATCGTGCCCAATGCGTGCGTGCACCAACACTTCAACCCGGACGATCGCTATTTCGCGCGTGCCCTCATCATTAAATCCAAGCCGTTGTACTTGTTTATGAACATGCTTTTTCAGGACACGCTGGAAGAGCAACCCAATACACCGGTACCCGGGTATGAGGATTTCAAACCCAGTATTGTGTGATTCCTGATCACTCACGAGTAAAGGGGGTAAGAAATGAGTTATGGGGAAAAAGAGAAGGCATTGATTAAGAAGGCGGAAGCACCGTATTACCAGGAGAGGCTGAAGGAGGTTGAGGAAAGGAAAAAGAAGGAAAGGGAAATGAAGGATATCATCTCATCTGATGAGATGCCGTGGGAAGTCTGCCAGCAAGGAACGATCAAGCATTTACTCAACGAGAAACTGGACACGCGGATTAAGACCCTTGATATCTACATGCAAAGTATCCCTGGTGGGAGTCGTTCCGGAAAACACCGCCATATGGCGGAAGAATATATGTTTATTCTGGAAGGCAAGGGGTATTCCTTACACTGGGATGTTGATATGGAACTCGGTGAGGAATACTACTGGGAGGCTCAGGAAACGCCATCGAAATGGGAATGGGAACAGGGAGACTCCGTGTACATTCCGCCCAATACGATTCACCAACATTTCAATCCGGATCCCAATAATCCAGTACGCTTTATTGCAGCCGAGAGCCGCATAATGAAATACATGGGGTTGGACGATCTCGAACAACTGGAGAATGCACCTGAATTTGAGGGGAAAAAGTAACCTCCGGGTACTGGAGGGTCGTTGAAATATTCTCCTTTTAGAATTGTTAGAGCATTGTATGTGACATGTTGGCGATGATTGACAGGCAAAAACAGGGGGCGGGAATGATGTAATTATGGGATCCCGCCTTGGTTGACAGAACGGATTGGTTAGCATATACTTTTCCCCTGGCTTCCCAAAGAAGCTGGTCATTCCTTTAACTCAAAGAGAAAAGGAGGGTATCGGCATGAAAGAGTTACTATTTGTAGGACGTTTCAGGAGAATAGCCTGCGGGGTACTGGTATTCTTTTTTGCGATGGGACTTACCCTGGGTGTGAGAATGCCAGAGGCACAATCCAAGACACCTGCTGCCTTCTACAAAGGCAAGTACCTCACCTTTATTGTGCCCTACACACCTGGTGGCGGATATGATGTGTATTCCCGCATATTGGCTCCCTACCTGGAGAAGTATACCGGGGCGCGTGTCATTGTGAGAAACATGCCAGGGGCCGGAGGCATGCTGGGGGTAAACGAGACTTACAACGCGCCTCCAAACGGACTGACAATCGGCATTCAAAACTGTGTGGGTTCAATCACCAGCCAGTTAACCGGGGTGAAGGGAGTCCGTTACGATCTCACCAAATTTAGCTGGATTGGTCGAATGGCCGTCAACCTCAGAGTATTGGTCATGCGCAAGGACTCCGATATCACGAGCGTGCAAAAACTGATGGATGCCAAGAGAACGGTCAAGATCGGGGCCACTGGATTGGGAGGAAGTACTTACGTCGACGCCGTCATTACGAAGAAGGTGCTGAATCTACCTACAGATGTGATCCACGGCTACGACAGTTCCAGCAAAGTCGACCTGGGAATGCTTCGTGGCGAAATAGAGGGTCAATGGGGTTCATACAGCAGTCGCCTCAAAATGATTAAGGCAGGTGAACAATTCGTCATTCTGCAAAGTGGGGATAAGGGTAAGAGAGACTCCCGATTGCGTGACATTCCAACCTTTTTTGAGGTTGCCCCCTCGGAGAAGGGCAAGCGTATTCTTTCAACATTGGCGGGCATGCATGAGACGGCAAGACCTGTAGCGGGTCCGCCTGGGATTCCCAAGGAGCGGCTGGAGTTTCTGCGAGAGGCATTCTATAAGGCCATGCATGACCCGGGCTTTATCAACAAGGCGAAAAAGGCAAGAAGGCCCTTGAATTACCTATCAGGCGAAGAGATGTTGAAACTGGTCACGGGTGTGCTGGAAATCCCGGAAAAGGATATAAAGGAGATCTTCATTCAAGCCATCAAAGGATCCATCTAAATGTATGTCGTTGATGGTCTGCTGCAGGGATTTGTTACGGCTGTTAGCCCGGAAGTGCTCCCATACCTGATTGTGGGGGCTATCGTCGGTTTGATCATCGGCATCATTCCCGGGCTCAGCGGGCATTTCGCCATGGCCATGATGATTCCCTTTGTCTTCCGGATGGACGCAGCAGTAGGAATAACCTTCATCCTGGCCGCTCATGCCGCTGTAGCCCAGGGAGGCGGGGTGACGGCAATCCTGTTTGCCACCCCGGGAACAGGCCAGAATGCCGCTACCCTGTTGGACGGCCCGGCAATGACGGAAAAAGGCGAGGCAGGCAGAGCAGTCGGGGCAGCCATGACTGCTTGCTTCCTGGGGGCCTTCTTTGGGGTGTTCGTACTTACCATCCTGCTTCCGATTTTGAGGCGGGTCGTCCTGCTCTTCGGCCCGCCTGAGTTCTTTATGCTTGCGGTGCTGGCTCTTACGTTCATCGCGGTTCTGGGTACCAGCGGAAACACGAATAAGGGACTTATTGCAGGAGCCCTAGGATTGCTCTTCTCCTTTGTGGGAATGGGCAGCGTAACGGGGGAGAGGCGCTTCACCTTTGGCCTCCTCGAGCTGTGGGATGGACTGTCCATGGTCCCGGTCCTGCTGGGTATCTTTGCGGTTTCTGAAATGATCCACCTGTGGATTGAAGGGGGGAGCCTGGCCCGTAAAGCCACCGACAAACATCCCCGTGCGGTACAGAGGCAAATTCTTGGGGGAGTACTGGATACCTTGCGCCGTTGGTGGTTGGTGATTCGTTGCAGTGCCATCGGCACGAGCATGGGATTGATTCCTGGGCTGGGCAGCGCGCCCGCAGCCTTTGTGGCCTATGGCCACGCCAAGCAGACCTCCAAGAATCCGGAGAAGTTCGGCACAGGGATAGTGGAGGGTGTTATCGCCCCTGAATCGTCCAATGATGCCGTGGAGGGTGGGGCCCTGGCCTCTACCCTGGCTTTTGGAATTCCCGGGAGCTCCTCCATGGCTATCCTCATTACGGCTTTAATCATTATGGGGGTGGAGCCAGGCCCGAGGCTCATGGTGGAGCGACTGGACCTGGTCTTTCTGATGATCTGGACCGTCGTCCTTGGAAATTTTGTCGGAACAATCCTGGGGATAGTGGTGGCCAACCCACTGGCGAGGGTGACCTTTCTGCGCGGTTCGCTACTGGTCCCGGTGTTGCTGACGATTATTCTCACTGGCTCATTTGTTATCCACAGCACCTGGTCAGATATGATTGTGGCCCTTGTATTTGGATTATTGGGGTATGCCATGAAGAGGCTGGACTACTCGCGCCCTGCCTTCATCATCGGATTCGTCCTGGGACTTATGGTGGAGAGGAACCTCTATCTCTCACTCAAGCTCTACGGGCGTACCTTTTTCATGGAACCTCT
>JABAOH010013822.1_pt1 | contig 11137 bp, 9 predicted proteins | sample 7062181 | NCBI WGS metagenome assembly JABAOH01 (sample SAMN14538630, study PRJNA623070) | marine sediment metagenome | biome: marine biome [ENVO:00000428]; feature: marine pelagic biome [ENVO:01000023]; material: deep marine sediment [ENVO:00002113]; isolation source: pool of 5 deep marine... | reverse complement strand
TATGATATGTCGCAGGTAGACGAGGTTTTTGAGGGAATCAAGATCTTCAGAGAAACATATGACGCGCCCATGATGTCCGTGGAATATTTCCCGCTAGAATGGAGTGGTTCCATAGACCAGAGCAGACTAGATGCCCTAGAAGAAAGCCTAAGAAGAATGAAAACGTATGATGCCGGTTGGATGTACTGGCGTATAAGCATCAAACACATTGGTGCAAATGACGTTTTAGACCCGAATTATGACTTTGAGATACAGCATGATTTACTTAGCTTACTTCAGGGAGCAATAACATAATATTCCGCGCGGAGCTTGGATTTGAAGGATGACGGTAAGTTAGAACCTAGGGATCTGCTCAGAGTTCTGTAGAAAACTTGACCAAAAAAAGAAGTTAATAATCTAATTGAATAGACAACATTGTAGGGGTCCTTGCTCATTGCTTTTACAAATTCCTTCCTGCCTTTTCTCATATCGCCACATTCAGAATAGATTCTTCCAAATCGGTAGTACCAATAGCCGAGGATTTCTCTACGATTAACTTGGGTGTTTAAATCTCGCGAAAACTTCTCAAACATTACTCTTGCTGCTTGCAGTCTGGCAAACGGTCTATTGCTGATTCTATTCTTGTGAACAGTATATCTAATCAGGGGCTCACTGATATAGTCAAACTGATAATGCCTAGCAAGTCTGATCCACATGTCCCAATCCTGAAATGCAGGAAGGTTCTCATCAAAAAAGCCTGTACTATCAAGACATTCTTTTCGAACAAGCACCTCTGAACAACTTCCCACGTAATTTCTCTTCAGCAGCTTGGAAAAGATGTTTCCTCTAAGCCAAGGCTTTGTTATCCCGATTGTCCTATTCTTCTTATTGACTACCTGCGTTCCGGTGTAGACTACGCCGATAGCAGGGTTTTTCGTAATGAGATTAAGCTGTTTCTCGAGCTTCATTGGCGTCCACACATCATCGTCATCCAGAAAAGCGATAAATTCGCCCCTGGAATTTTCTATTCCCGTGTTTCTGGCCGCGCCTCCTCCCTTGTTTTCTTTGTGACGGATGTAGTAGATCCTGTTGTCGTCAAACTTGTCAATAGTCTCCTTGGTGTCATCTGTCGATGCGTCGTCTACTACCATTATCTCAACATACTCATAGGTTTGACTTAAAACGCTCCGAATCGCTGAGTAGAGATTACTACGCCTATTATAGGTTGGGATAATTACACTAACTTTCGGACGCATTGTAGATCTACGCTCACCTAGTCTGAGCAAAACAAACGAACGACGACCAAGATCTCCGGATCTAAACTGAGAAAGAGTTTTTCAGAGCCATCAGATAGGAAGCGGGGGTTCCTATGTCTACTCTCTTCTGATGCGAGTCCAACTCTATCGCGTAGACATCGTTACCTTCATCTACAAGCAGTCGAATTGCGTCTGTCAACTGTATTTCATCATTCTTGTCGGGTTGTATTTTTTCTATAGCGCTATATATTTTGTCGCTGAAAACATACACGCCGACCACGGCAATTTTGGATGGCGGAGAATGTGGCTTCTCCACAATGTCTTCAATCTTGATTATCTTCTTGCCTACTCGTTTTCCGACGACTACTCCGTATCTTGTTGGATTTTCAACATGTTCAACTAGCAAGGCTCCATCCGCGTTGTATTCTTCAAAGGTACTCACTAAAGCATTTAGATGTTCATTGTTCTTGGACAGTATTAGATCGTCACCTGCGTGAACCATAAATGGAATGTCACCAGTGAATGGTTTAGCGCGATAAACAGCATCACCAAAACCTTTTGCCAGCGGCTGATTCACGAATACAATATTTGAACGCAGTATCTTTGTGTAGAACCTCACTAGTTCGTTTCGTGCTCCAAGCTCTTTCTTGCTTCTCAAATAATTGAGAAATACCTCGTCTATAGTAAAGTGATCTTCAATGCTCCTCTTTCCACGACCAACAATGATACAAAACTCTCTGAACCCAACTCTGTAGAGCTCTTCGAACACCAATTGAAGTATGGGCTTGAGACATAATCGACCATCCAGTCGCCTGCTAAAGAAGGGCAACATTTCCTTGGGCTGCTCTTTGGTTGCAGGCAGCAATCGCGTGCCCAAACCTGCTGCGGGAATCACGACCTTTCGAATCATGTTTTACTCCTCATCTTGCTTAACCCAACAGCCAAGAATTTGATTCTTGCCGAAAATTCGTCGGCTTTGTAGATCCTCCTGCCGTCAAACAGAAAGGGATTTCTCATAGATCGAATATAGTCTTCCGGACTGAGTTTCTTGAACTCTTCCCATTCCGTTACGAGTATGCAGCTGTCTGCGTTATCTATGCACTCTGCCAGACTGGGGAAGTATTTAATCTTTGTCCCAAATACTCTTCGAGTGTTGTTGAGTGCAGCTGGATCGTAAACGCAGACTTCAGCCCCTTCGTGAATTAGACGTTCAATGATCCGAAGTGAAGGTGCGTTGCGAACATCATCCGTGTTTGGTTTAAAAGAAAGCCCCAGAATCGAGATCTTCTTCCCTTTCAAGTTTCCCATTTCTTCTTTCACAATGTCAACTGCACGTTTAGTCTGTTCGAGATTTACTAGAACTACAGCTTCGAGTATCCGAGGATTATATCCCATCTTCTCGGAAAAAGTTATCAACGCTGTAATATCTTTTGGGAAACAGCTTCCTCCCCATCCCAGCCCAGCCTGAAGAAAGTGTGGACCTATCCTTGGGTCCATGCCAATAGCTTGTGCCACCTCCACAACGTCTACTCTTTCAGACAGTCTTTCGCAGATATTAGCCATTTCGTTGATGAAAGAGATTTTTGTTGCCAACAGAGCGTTGCTCGCATACTTGATCATCTCTGCAGTAGCAAGATTAGTTCTAAGTACTTGAATTCTTTCTCTATGGAATTCCTCGTAAAACGTTTCGAGAGTTTCACCAGAGTGTTCGTCGTATTCCCCTATTATAATTCTACTGGGATGAAGAATATCGTGAATAGCTGATCCCTCCCTGAGAAACTCGGGATTGAATACCAGTCCAAAATCTGTGCCAGCCTTTTTCCCACTGTGTCGTTCTAAAATAGGTTTAACCACTCTTTCCGTAGATCCTGGAACGACTGTGCTTTTTACGACAATTAGGTGAAAACTCTCTTTTTTCTGCAAGGCTTTTCCGATTTGCTCGCCACAAGCACGAATGAAACTCGTATCGAGTTTTCCATCAGGCAGAATAGGTGTGCCAACTGTCACAAACGATATGTCTGAACCTAAGATGGCTTTCTCGATTCCAGAGATCACCTGAAGGTTTCCTTCCCGGATTGTCTTCCTGAGCAACATCTCCAGTTGAGGCTCATAGAAAGGGGACACTCCTTCACCTATCAGTTTCATCTTGCTTTCGTCAATCTCGAAGGCTTTGACTTTGTTTGGTCTATCAGCAAGGCAGACTGCTGTGCAGAGCCCAACGTGACCCAATCCGATTACAGAAATGTTCCTACTCACTTGTTCTTCCTCTCATTACTACATCTCTTTGAAACAGGACTGACAACAGATCCGAGTGGTGCTCGACATTCTTATCCTTCATTGGTGCTCACGAATACTATTCGGATAATGCAAAAGTTGCTTCAGATTGTAGCTTAAAATGATTGATGACTTAAGGGTATCTAGCCGTTCTGTTATCAAGAATATACGACTCACCATTCGTGTATAAGATACTCGAACTATAAATGACCTCGAGTATTGAATTTCTTGTTCGAATTTCAGCTTGCTCCGCAAGAGCTCCGCTAGGTCCCGGGAGGTGAATGAGGAAGTAGTCATAGGTTTTTGCTGGCTGGTTTCTGTCAAGAGGATAGTACCAAGCAAGATAAGCACTCGAGAAGTCATACGCCGTCAAACCTATGATTTGATTTCTCGTAATGCGATCAGATGCAATTTGACCCTTGACATAGTCTTCAGCGAATTCTATCATTTGCCTTTGGTAGATAGAATTCACAGCAGTAACGTAAAGAATAGGCTCGCCTCGGGGCAAGTCCTTTGATAAGACGTTAGCAGACGGTATGAGTGGCTGAAAACTGTAAAGCTGCAATGTTGCTAGAAATATCGCCAACGAGAACGTAACTGCGGGCAACCACATCTTTCCTTTGGCTATATGTAGAACAAATATACTAGCGAAGATTGGGAAAAGAGGGCTTGCAAGGTGCAAGACTCTGAATCCACCTACTTTCATCAGAAGTCCAAAGGGGATGAACAGAAGCATGATCCCACAAACAAGGAAAAGAAGTTTTGAGGTGTCATCAACTCGCTTTCGGGCCTTCATCAAAACCATTAGACCGCCTAGTGTTAGAAGCAGAAGAAAAATATCCATTCCCCTCAGCACCACAGTTGATTCAATAGCAGCCAACACGTCGATACGAGCTAGTTCAAAGAATCGAGAGGGTATGTAACCTCCTCCTGGAGTCGCGCCTTTTAGAGCGCCAACAAAAATAACTCGCACAATTGCTTCAAGCGTGATCATTGCCGGAAAACTGAGCCATACTACACATATCAACGTAACTGCTAAAATCGCTGGGACCCGCAAATACGATTTCAGTCGAAAATAGGTGAGTTTCTGAAACAACATAATTGCCAAGAGAAACGTCGTGAGCAACACGGAGGAAGAGGAATGCGTTGTTGCCAATGCGATAGAGAAAAACATGAAGATGAACCAATGACTTCGGTCATTTTCTAGCAGCAGTGTTACTAAACTGGTCAAAATCAAAAAGGCAAGCAAGACTCCAAACAGAGCTCCGGCAACAATATAATCTCTCGGGCTAGTCGGTACCGACGAGAAGAATAAAGCATATCTTAGGGCTGCTGTTCTATCTGACAGTTTTAATCTCTTCATCATAACATATGTAAATAATGGATAAATTGCGGATAGAAAGATCGGTAGATACTTTACTGAATCCACAACCGGTATATCTAGAACAATCGAAAAGATAGCCATGTTTAGATGAATAGATGGTGTAGTGACATAGTATGCGACGCCACTAGGGCCTTGAGTTGCAATGTGACCTTCGTTATACACGTGATTGGCCAAACCATACTGTACATGCTGGTCAACCGCCGTTCCCTGAAACCAAATGTATTTTATATTCGGAATCAAAAGAAACATGCATCTACCCGCGACAGCAAGGGCAACCGTCCACGGTACACTCTTTTCAAGGAAGAAAACCAAAGCATAAGTTGTCACAAATAACAAGAAAGGAATTTCCAATCCTTCGAGAACCCAGCTGTCTTGATAATCCTTTGAAATGGCAAGTGCCTGCCCAAGGAGAAATGTTACTTCGATAATCAACAGAAATTTCAACAAATAAAATTTATCCAATTGTGATCTTTCTCCTTTGCCTCCTCAGTGTCCATCCCTCGTACCGCGCATTCACACGCGTGAATATGTTCTGCATGCGNNGAATATGTTCTGCATGCGTACATTTCTCTCCAGTCATCTAGGAAGAGTCGAAAAAATCTTGACGAGTCTTCCACACGATTTTTCCAGGGACATCTTTTCAGTGATCACGACACGGGCTCTATCGGATAAACTCTTTGAGTAGTCTTCGTTCAATAGCAAGGAGAATATCTGCTCACTCAGGGACGACGTATTTCCAGTTTCAAATGACCTAATCAAACCATCAAATTCGTCCGTGATGATCTCACGGATTGAAGCTACATCGCTTGAAACTACGGGAAGCCCGCATGCCATGGCTTCAAGCACTGTAATCGGTGGTTCTACTGCCTCTCCAGACCTGAGGGGTGGAAAAATGAATATGTCTGATGCAGAATAGATGGTGTTTTTCTCTGTCTCCGACAAGTCTCTGATGTGGATTCTAACGTTCTGCCTCAGATTGAAAGCAGAAACTTTGGGTAGAATTTCCATCTTTCTTCTAATGTTCTCGCGGTTTTCAGGAGAAAATACCAAGAGTTTGATCTTAGGGTCTCTTCTAACAAGCTTTTTCATCAGATTCAATAACGTTTCTTCTGGAAAACGATATTTTCTCAAGTTGCCCAAGTATAGAAGGAGTTTGGCAGAGCTTTTGAGACCGAGCCGACGTCTTGATTGGCTCCTGCTTACTGGCTTGTAGCTCTCAGTATCGATGGGTGGATAGAATGTTTGCACCTTTTGTTTGTTTATACCGCAATTTTTCTCCAGATGAGTCGCCAAGCTTCTAGACGACGTGATAATTAGGTCTGCTCTGTTCGTCAGCATTCTAATCGTGTTCTTCGTGATACTTCTTCTTGCGTATATGTGCAACACGACTGGCGATTTTGAAAGCCCTCTCCCGAGAATTCTAGGGTATTTAAAGGAATTAATCACATTCGCAATGCAGCGTCCATGTCTACTTATACATCTTTCGATGGAAAAAAATCTCGGTGTTGCCAAGGTCTCCATTAGTGACGAAAAAACTATTTTCGATTTCAGATTCTGGTGAAACAAAGCTTCTCGGTCAATTAATGGTATTTTTTGCTCAAACTTTACCTCTCCCTTGACCTCACCATTTGCGGGGTAATGCTCAGCGTTCTGAGAGCCTAATCTATATCTGTAATTGAAAACTACACTCCTTATGTTTCTCATTAGCAGTGCCTTTGCCATTCCTCTGACAAGTTCAATGTGTCCTTCAGTGTACGGTGAATTATAACCACGAACGTAAAATACGGGAATTACTTGGTCAATCTTTCCCAATGTACCGTGCCTTCATGAATAATGAAAGGATTGTTTCTGTATTTCGCTCTAGTGATCTGCTAGTATTGATCAGAGCGAATTCTTCCATATGAAAATATTGTAGATAGTGGTCTCTCTTGCATATTACCAGTGCAGGGTTCGAATCCTTCTTTCTCTCGATGATTTCCTCCAGCTTCGCATCTAAAACAAAATGAATGTTCGGTTTAGGTACCAATTTCTTGGCGAATTCCTCGATGACCGGGTTGATATCTTTCCCTAATTCACACTTTACATCAAGTACGATATCATGGATATACCTATCACAGATTACTACTCGATTGAGCAAGAGTGGAATCCTCACTTTGAAAAGCAGCAGCAATATTTCGTCTGTTAGCGTGGCATAGGTCCAAAGAGTTCTCGCTGGCTCGTTCTCCAGCAGAATTCTACGCTGGGAAACGTATTCACTTGATTGGGAGAATTTGCTACCTAGAAGCAACAATCTCAGCAACCGTAAAAGCGGCTCTATGGAAAAATCAATACCACGAGACCAAACGTAGTCTGATTTTATGTTTCTTTTTATGAGCTCTTTCCGTAACAACCTCGAGTGCTTGGTTTTCCCTGTTCCATCTTGCCCTGAAAAGCAAACAAGGAATCCAGGAATTTCGCTCTTAAGCCTTCTTTTCGCATACAACCAAGAAGTAGCAAGAATCTTGCTTATTCTTTCAATAAAGGAAAAACGGGGTGTTGCAAAGACTTTTTTTATGAAAGCCATAATGATCCTTCTTCTTGGTATTTTCAAAGGAAGAGTCCGTTCATTTTTAAAAGAGTTGACTAGCTGCTCCTCCAGAGAGGATGCTCTCTGAAGGTATCCTTCTACCGAAAGCTTCTTAAAGACAGTTTCATCTACCAATTTCTCTCTGAAAAGCGATACATGGATATAATCGGCCAGTTTTAAGATTGCATAGAAAGGTCCAAACCAACCGCCGCCAGTGGTACGATTTATGATGTAGTTCCAATCCAGTTTACGTCCGCATTTAATATCTTCCACCATGAACATAAGATGGGACAGCTTGAAACACTTGTCTTCAAAAAAGGCGTGAGCCACCGTTATTAGCAGATGGTTCTCTGGTGATGGGAACCCCAACCTAATCTGACCGATTTTCTTGTTACGAATGCAATTCCACAGCTCTTTCTCATCAATGAATTTTATTCCCTCCCAAGCTACCTCGGTGTGAAGATGAATAGACAGCATAATGCCATTTTGCAGTTTTCTATAAAGAAATTTATGAGGAACTCCACCCCATTTGTATTCGCGAATCTTTTTCAGCTCTGTAAATCCCAGATCTTCTAGAGTCCTTCTAGCCTTTACGATGTATTGCTTCTTGACTAGAACATCGAAGTTACTGCTGTCGAGTGGAATTTCTGCAAGAGATTTAATGAAAATGATTTCTACTCCATTTTCGGTCAAAGCTGTCATTATCTTGAGAACTACTCTTTTCAATCTGAAGGCAAATTCATGGGTATTTGCAAATGATTTGTGTTTCTCAACAAGTTCCCTAATCAGTCTCTCTTTCTTTGGCGTTGACTGCTTGGAGGAAAGTGACTGATTGAGAGTACTCAATATTACTTTGTTGTCCTGAAGGAATGAGTAAATCGCATCTATCTCATGGGGCTTGAAGGTTACATCTTTTTTCGGTGCGTCAAGATAGGGATGAGCGAGATAGGCTGCCAGCACATTATGTTGATCCAAAGCATGCTGCTTGACGGTTAGGGTTTTCCGGGGTATGTTAATATGAGGAAAAACGCTCAACCCAGAACCTCGATTTAGCTTTTGGTTAGTCTTCAAATTTCCTACCTCGACTCTACGACATCAAGAGCAAGGTCTCTTCCATGAGCAGCCTAGGTTAAGATAGCGACTTGTAGACAGACAACGTCCTATCAACCATTTTGTTGACAGTGAATTCTTTTTCCACCAGTTTCCTACCAAAGAGACCCATTTTCTTCCTGAGAGTTGGGTCTTCAAGTAATATTCCAACGAATTTCTCAAGGTTCTTTGTATCCCCGGGCTTCACAAGAAAGCCATTCTTTCCATGCTCTATTAGCAAAGGAATACCACCCACATCGCTAGCTACAACAGCTTTACTACTGGCCATGGCTTCAAGAATTACCATAGGCAGTCCCTCATATAACGAGGGAACTACAAGAGCAAGACAATTCCCATATAGTAGCTTCTTGATAGCTGGTGAACCTATATATCCAGTAAAAACTATATCCGGTGTTTTACTCGCAAGATTTCTCAAATGGTCTTCAGAATCTCCCGTTCCGACAACCACTAGCTTCAGGTTCGCGTATGTGCTCGCGGCCGTCTTTTTGATTGCTCCGAAAGCTTCAATCAGATGTTCCACTCCTTTCAACGGAGATAGTCTCCCTACGAAGAGCACGTAGCCCTCTCTTTGTATATCATATCTACCTAGTACACTGTTCTCACATTCCTCTACCTCATCAAATGCTTTGAGGTCCATGCCATTCGGGATAATGGAGATTTTTTGTCCCTCGACAAAGCAGTGAGACTTGATTATCTGGGCCAGATGAGGGGAAGGGCAGATGATTTTATCGGCTGAACGAGCTTTAAGAATATCGCACAGACACCCTACAGGGCTTTTCAAAGTCAGATCTATAATAGCTTTGGGAGTAGCTAGAGTTTTCAAGTGCGCAAGTTTCAACTTCATCTCATTAATTTGAGTCGAGTGGAAGGTACACACTACTGGTAAGTCAAGCTTTCTGAACATTATGTGTGGTTCATTGAGGTGAACCAAATCAAACTTGAATGCCTTATTTAACTCGTGCAGCAGACTAATAGCAGGTTTCATGAAGAAAAGACGTCGCCAGTAGAGAATGTCGGGTGTAGGTACACAAAAGACCTCCGAATTGCTTTCACGTGTGTCACCCCTGATTATTACTGATACATCTATACCTCTACACTTAAGTCCCTTCACGATAGACTTTGCGTACGTTCCTGACCCGCCAATGACATAGGGTGGATACTCAAAGGATATGAAACAAACTCTCATCTCCAATCCCAACCAGACCAATCTTTACCGCCAAGCCAAGCCCACGTCAAGAGAAAGATGCGCCCCCGCTATCGTGATAGGAGTCTTAAAGCAATGCTTTCCGTCAGTATCTTCTATTCTCTTTTTCCCGATTCCTTGTAAGAAGGAAGCCAAACTCCGCTTGCATCGCCACGCAGATGATCAACCAACCCATACAAGATACCTTTCATCCAGAAATAACCCCTCCTACCCGAAAGCAATAGCAACGGAGCGAAAAAAGGTAGAAGAGCATAGAAAAACCTTATTGCGTAGGGTGGTCTTGTATGAGCTAGAGCTTGATATATGCCACCGACTGTTCTTCTCTTGTAAGCTTCTTCTTCTTCAGCCGTTCTCGTTCTCTCTGTTTCCACGAAGCATTCTTCGCTAAAGACACACTTCCGTTTTAGCTCTAAAGTCTTAAAAAGCAAGTAGCTATCTTCAGCCTTGCAGGAGATAATTGGAACAATCTTCTTGAACAAGTCATATCTCATCAACATCAACTCGCCACTGGCAGCTATAAGGAGTCTTTGTCTTATCGAATCGAGGATACGGTAAAAAAGCTTCTGAGGACCTTCTTTGACGTGAACACCTGCAAAAACAAGGGCAACCCCCCGAGATTGAAACAAGCGCATGGCGGCTTCAAAATTTCTTATTTTCGTGTCCACATCATTTAGAGCTACTATATCGGTATCTTCTGGAATAAGTTTATACGCGAAATTTATTGCGTCGTATTTTCCCCTAGGCTTGCGATAAACGACGTTGGGATTGTTGAGTCTTCTACCGCACACAATCAGAAAGGGTTTGCCCAACACTTTCAGCTCTTTGTTTTTCTCTTCAACATATCTCTCGTCTCTGGCTAGACCTATCAAGAAAGTTCTCAAATTGTTGCCTCCCAAAAGCTCAGATCTTTGTTGTCAAACGTCCTCTAGCAAAATTCCTTCCAACGATTCGTTAATATCAATTTCTTCCTTTTCAATCCTTTCTGATAGACATATATCCTGTCCTAAATGGAAAACTCGAGAATGTTCTCTCTTTGCGCACCGTGTTTCTCTTCGACTATATCAATATTCGTTCTCTGATATGCCCCCAATGAAACGGCGGCTTATGTGGACATCTCCTATCTGGCAATTTTCGATCGACGTACGTAGAGCTAGCGCGTCGCTTCCAATTGAGCTTTTTCCAGTATACGCGCGCGCGTATACGCAGAATCATGATTGTGAAGACCGAGCTTTTGATCTGAGATTCAAAATGGCAAACTAAATTACAGGCTTTCTGCGATGATCCTTTTCAGTATGCTCAAGCCATGTCGCAACTTCAGTTTCTTCTCGCCCAACCGAGCTCTATAAGGTATTGAAACCTCAACG
>JABAOH010006958.1_pt2 | contig 11137 bp, 10 predicted proteins | sample 7062181 | NCBI WGS metagenome assembly JABAOH01 (sample SAMN14538630, study PRJNA623070) | marine sediment metagenome | biome: marine biome [ENVO:00000428]; feature: marine pelagic biome [ENVO:01000023]; material: deep marine sediment [ENVO:00002113]; isolation source: pool of 5 deep marine... | reverse complement strand
CAATGAGGTGACGAGCCATGTTCAAGCCGGTCGATAGCAGAGCAAGCTTCCCGGAGATGGAGAAGCGCATCCTCCAGCTCTGGAAGGAGCGCGACGTGTTCCGCAAGAGCATCGAAGGCCGGCCGGAGGATAAGCTGTACACCTTCTATGAAGGGCCGCCCACCGCCAACGCCCGCCCCGGTGTCCACCACGTCCTCGCCCGAGCGTTCAAGGACCTTTTCCCCCGCTACAAGACGATGCGCGGCTATCGCGTGCCCCGCAAGGGCGGCTGGGACACCCACGGCCTGCCTGTGGAGCTGGAGGTCGAGCGCGAGCTTGGGCCTCAAGAGCAAGCCCGAGATCGAGGAGTTCGGGGTGGAGGAGTTCAACCGCCGCTGCCGCGAGAGCGTCTTCCGCTACGTCCAGGAGTGGGAGGCGCTCACGGAGCGCATCGCCTTCTGGCTGGACATGGAGCACCCCTACGTCACCTACGACAACGACTACATCGAGAGCGTGTGGTGGATCGTCAAGCAGCTCTGGGATAAGGACCTGCTCTACCTGGACTATCGCTCTGCCCCCCACTGCCCTCGCTGCGGCACTTCCCTCTCCGACGCTGAGGTGGCCTTGGGTTACGAGGAGGACACGCCTGATCCCTCCATCTACATCAAGTTCGAGCTCGAAAACCAGGAGGCCGATCCCGCCTTGCGCCTCGCCGACGGCGTGCCCACCTACATCTTGGCCTGGACGACGACGCCCTGGACGCTCCCCGGCAACACCGCTCTCGCCGTCCAGCGCTACGCCGACTACGTCCTGGTTGAGGTGGAGCGGGACGGCCGCCGCGAGCGCCTCATATACGTCGACACGGCCGACCTCCGCTTCGGCGTCGAGGAGTTCCTGCGCGAGGACTACCAGCGGGTGGAGGAGGTGTCCCGCTTCCAGGGTGCGGCGCTGGTGGGCCTCCGTTACGAGTCGCTTTACGATCCGACGGCCTGGGGCGTGCAGGCGATGTGGTTCGACCCACAGCAGGACGGCCGCCTGGTGGCGGTAGAGAAGGGGCAGGCGGTGGCAGCGGCCTATTCCGTCATCGCTGGGGAGTTCGTCTCCCTTGACGATGGCTCCGGCGTCGTCCACGTCGCCCCTGCCTTCGGTGGCGAGGACTTCGAGGTCGGCAAGGAGCTCGGCCTCCTCTTCCTCCAGCCGGTGGACCTGAGGGGCTGCCTGCCGGACGCCTGCCCCTGGCCCGGACAGTTCGTCAAAGACGCCGACGAGCAGATCATGGAGGAGCTGACCGAGCGCGGGCTCCTCCTGAGGCGCGACGTGATCCGCCATACCTACCCCTTCTGCTGGCGCTGCGGTGCCCCACTCCTCTACTATGCCAAGCCCACTTGGTACATCCGCACCACCGCCGTCAAAGACAGCCTCGTCCAGGGGAACGAACGCGTCAACTGGTACCCCGAGCACATCAGGCGGGGCCGCTTCGGCGATTGGCTGAACAACAACGTGGACTGGGCCCTCAGCCGCGAGCGCTACTGGGGGACTCCCCTGCCCATCTGGCAGTGCGAGGCCTGTGGCGCCCAGACCTGCATCGGCTCGCGGGAAGAGCTGCGCGCCGGGGCCGCCGACCCCGCCGCCGTGGAGGCCCTGGACGACCTCCACCGCCCCTACATCGACCGCATCGAGCTCAGGTGCGACTGCGGCGGCTCCATGCGGCGGCTGCCGGAGGTGATGGACGTCTGGTTCGACTCCGGCGCCATGCCCTACGCCCAGTGGCACTATCCCTTCCAGAACCGAGACACCTTCGCCCGTAGCTTCCCCGCCGACTTCATCTGCGAGGCGGTGGACCAGACCCGCGGCTGGTTCTACACCCTCCACGCGGAGGCGGTGCTGCTCCACGCCGCGGGAGTGGCTCCGGAGAACCTCTGCTTCCGCAACGTCATCTGCCTGGGCCACATCCTGGACGATAAGGGCCGCAAGATGAGCAAGTCCGTGGGCAACGTGGTCGAGCCCATGGATGTGATCGATCGCCACGGCGCCGACGCCCTGCGCTGGTACCTCTTCACCGCCACTCGGCCGGGTGAGGGCCGCCGCTTCTCAGTCGACCTGGTGGGGGAGTCGCTCCGCCGCTTCCTGCTCACCCTGTGGAATACGTACAGCTTCTTCGTCACCTACGCCAACATCGATCGCTTCGACCCCACGAAAGCCGAAGCGGGGGAACGCTCCGAGCTGGACCGCTGGGTGTTGTCGGAGCTTCACACGCTGGTGCGGCGGGTGGCTGATTGCCTGGATGAGTACGACCCCACGAGCTCCGGCCGGGCCATCCAGGCTTTCGTCGAACACCTATCGAACTGGTACGTGCGCCGCAGCCGCCGCCGCTTCTGGAAGCCCGCCGGAGGCGGGTTCGCCTCTGGAGAATCCGAGTCCGACGCCGACAAGCTGGCCGCCTACCACACCCTGTACACCTGCCTGACGACCCTCTCCAAGCTGATGGCCCCCTTCACCCCCTTCGTCGCCGAGGAGATGTACCAGAACCTCGTGTGCTCCGTGGATAAGCAGGCGCCGGAGAGCGTGCACTTGGCCTCCTGGCCGGAGAGCGACGCGTCCCTCGTGGACCAGCGTCTCATGGACGAGACCCGGCTTGACATGCGCATGTCTCGTCTCGCCCGCAGTGCCAGGAGCAAGGCTGGAATAAGGGTCAGGCAGCCTCTTGACCCGCTTGTTGTGAAGGTACGGACTCAGCAGGAGGCTCGCTGGTTGGAACGGCCCGAATCCCAGTTGGGGGCAGAGACCAACGCTGTGACAGTGATTGTCACGCTGGACATGAAGGAGCTTGATGGGAAGACAGACGTTTCAGTGACTGACGATGCTGGATATGCCGCGGGATGGCGGACAGCCCTCACACCTGACCTGGCCGACGAAGGCCTGGCCCGCGAACTGGTACACCGCATCCAGAACCTGCGCAAGGCCGCCGGCTTCGACATCTCCGACCACATCGCCACGTACTATCAGGGACCGCCGCGCCTGCGCGCCGTCCTCCAGAAGCACGGCGACTACGTGCGCCAAGAAACGCTGTCCGAACAACTCACCGAGGGGGCGCCGCCTGAAGGCGCTCATGTCGAAGAACAGAAGCTCGACGGCGAGCCCATCGCTCTGGCCGTCCTCCGTCGCTAGGGGCGGCGGTCCTTCTCGTCCTTGCCCTCATGCACGAATAGTCCGCGGACCCTGGCGCGGACGGTCTCCCGCAGCGGTCTGGCGGGTGCCGGTTGCGCCTCAGCGTAGTCGCCCCGCAGCACGCGGGGGTGCTCGGAGGCCACCTCCGCGCCCAGGAGCAGGATGTTGGCGCTCAGATACACCCAGAACAGGAAGGCGGCCACCGCACCCAGCGAGCCGAAGACGACATCGTAGTTGCCGAAGTTCTCCAGGTAGATGCTGAACGTGATCTTGGTCGCTTCGAACAGGACCGCTGCCACCAGTGCGCCCAGCCACACGTCGCGCACCCGCACCTTGGTCGCGGGCACGACCCAGTACAGGAAAGCGAACGCCAGAAAGGATAGCGTCAGAGGGATGAGGAAGGATGTAGCGTCCCAGATGAACCCCGTCCTCTCCGCCGCGTCCCCCAGGTACGGAATGTCCTCGCTCCGTTGCCTCACCACCCGCAGGAAACCGGTGGCGCCAATGGAGGCCAGGAAGAAGGCGCCCATGCCTGCCACCATCGCCAGATCCAACAGCTTCTGCTGCACCAGGGGCCGCTGGTACTCCAGGTCATAGGCCGTGTTGATGGAGCGGCGGATGATGCCGAACATGTTGCTGCCGGACCAGGCCATGCCGATCAGCCCGAACAGCCCCAGGGCACCGCTGCCCACCCCCGCAACGCCGCGAACCGCCTCTGTCACATCGTTCCGGCCCTCGTCCTCGGTCAACGGGATGTTCTCCAGAACAGAGTCGATGACGTCTTCTTGGAGGGCGCTGTTCTGAAGGAAGAGGCCCAGGATGCCGACGACGAAGATAAGCAAGGGGAAGAGAGAGAACAGCACGTAGTAGGAGATGGCCGCCGCCATCTGGGTGCAGTTGTCGGCGAAGAACTCCTCTACGGAGCGGCGGCTCAAGGTGAGGAGGAATCGCATCCGCTTTCCCTCCGAAATACAAACCTCAGCCGTATGAGAGGAGTGCCAGCAACGAACATGTACCAGCGGTTGCCGGATACTGAGATCGCTCCGCGGCCCACCGCTGGGATCAGCGTCTCTTCAGCCTGAGCGCGATGGTCGACGACCGCGAAGCGGCTACTTCTGCTCTTCTTCTTCTTCGCCTTTGAACGGCTCCTTAATGACCACCTTGACGCCGGCGATGGTGCCCGTAAGGGCGTTGCGGACCTGCTCCACGGCGGTGCTGCTGATCTTGCCCGCCGCCTTCAGAGCGCCGCTGGCGGCCGCGGACGCCGCCTCCTCGGCGCTGATCCCCGCCTCCTTGGCGCCCTCGATGGCACCCTCAACAGTGCCTTTGGCGGCTCCCACAACATCGCCGCCCACATCGCCGACAGCGCGTACCGCCGCCTCAGCGCTGACGCTGATCGCTTCCACCGTACCGGTGGCCACATCCTTGGTCCCCTTTATCACGCCCAGAACAGAGTTCTTCGCGGCCGCGGTCAGGTCGCCGCCCACATCGGCCACCCCCCTGATCGCCCCGCTCACCGTGTCAGTAATCAGCCCCAACGTCTCATTTGTGATCTCCCGCACTCCTCGCAGCGCGGTGACCAGCGTCCCGCTAACGGTGTCCAGAACCGCCTGTGCCACATCTCCTACGCCCCGGATGGCTCCGACGACGCCCTCCTTCACCGAACCGAATATGCCGCCTTTCCGTTCCTGAGACATCACTGATACCCCCTTTCACTCGACTCATTATCATGGATGCTAGTATTACAAATCGAGTTTAGTGACGCGTCTCTGGGTTGTCAACCCTCGTGCTGTTCCGGCACGTGCAAGGCGGAGAGGTGGGTGAAGCGGACTTCGGCGCCCTGCCCGCGGTCAAGTGCGCCGCCTCAATCCCCGCCCATGCCGCAGCCTTTGCGCTGCGGCCGCGTTCCTCCGTTCCCATGTGTGAACAGAGGCGACGCTACTCGCGCCCAGCGTCTCCATGTTCAGCCCCGTGAGTCCACCAGTCAGCGTGGCAAAAGCGCGATTCGAAACCTCCCTTACTGGAATGGGGGTTGACGCCCCCTTGTGGCGCTCACGTATACTCAAGCCGTGCAAATGCAGGAGGCTCGCGTATCCCCTCTGGGTGAGACCCTCCAGCGCGCCAGGCAGACCCGCGGTATTACCATAGAGGACGCGGCCCGCGCGACCCGCATCCCTCTGCGTTATCTGCAGGCCCTGGAGCAGGAGGACTTTGGCATCCTGCCCGCCCCCGTCTACGCGCGGGGGTTTCTGCGCTCCTACTCTGGCTATCTGGGACTGGATCCGACTGATCTACTCCCCTTCTTCCCCGTGGGCCACGTTGAGGAGCCCAAGCTGGAGCCGTTGCCGGAGGTGAGGCAGCCGCGCACCTTGTCCCTGAGTGGCATCATCGCCATCGCAGTCGTGGGGGCCCTCATCTTGTTGGTCATCGGCCTGTACAGCATCGGCAACGAAGGCGGCGAGGGTAGCTCTCTGCTACGCCGCGAGCCGGTGGCGTTGGAGGACAGCGCGCCGCCCGTGGTGGTGCCGCCGGAGGGTGAGATGCCTGCGGCAGAGCCCGGCGTCAGCCAGGCCCTGCCTGACTTGGCGGGACGAAGCCTGGACGAGGCCATCGCTATCGTGGAGGAGGCTGGCGCCGGCTATCTGGTCATCGGTGTGCGGGAAGGGGAGGTACCGGTGGGGCAGGTGGTGGATCAGCAGCCGGTGCCGGGCACGGTCGTCGAGCCTGGCAATCTCGTCACCCTTATCGTCAGCCGCTAGCCTTTGCCGGCCTGCCGGCGCTCCCATCTCACCGCCCACGGTACTTGTCGCAGCCCCTGCGCTGCCGCACAATGACCCCTGCGATGCGAAGGGCGTGGCTGGTGGCCCCGGGCCTCATTCTGGGAGCGGTCGGAAGCACGCTCCTCTGGCTGGGCTGGCGCTGGGTCACCCCCCGGCGGGAGCCCGCACCCGCCGAGCCGCTGCCTGCGGATGGGGAGGAGGTCTGGTTCCGCAGCCTGGACGGCACCCGTCTGCACGGGCTTTGGGTCCCCGGGCGCAAGGACTACCCCACCGTCGTCCTCTGTCACGGCTATTACAAGAGCCTGGCGGAACCGCTGGACGTGGGGCTGGAGCTGAACCGCGTCGGCTACAACGTCCTCCTGTTCGACTTCCGGGCCTGCGGCGAGAGCGGTGGCCGCTTCACCACCGTCGGCTGGAAGGAGGCGTGGGATGTCCAGGCCGCGGTGCGCCTCGTCGGGGAGCGGTACGGGCGCGGCCCGGTGGGCGTGCTGGGCATCTCCATGGGCGCGGCGGCGGCCATCATCGCCGCCGCTCAGAGCCAGGAGATCGCGGCCCTGGTGGCGGACTCCTCCTTCGCCGACTTGGAGGGCGTGATGCGCAAGAAGATCCCGGACTTCGCGCCTGTCCCCTTGTTGGTGCCCTTCGGCTGGCTCAGTGTGCTCATCGGTGAACTGGTGGCTGGCGGGCGCCTACGGCGGCTGCGCCCCGTTGACTACGTGGGGCAGCTTTCGCCGCGGCCGCTGCTGCTCATCCACGGCGAGAGGGATAGCTACATCCCCCACGAGCAGCCGGTGGAGCTGTTCGAGGCCGCTGGGGAACCCAAGGAGACGTGGACGGCTCCCGGCTCCGACCACGCGGTCGGCCGCCTCGACCATCCGGAGGAGTACATGGAACGCGTGCTGGCGTTCTTCGATCGCTATCTGCGCGGGGTGAAGAGGCCGCGCTGGCGCCGCCCTATGACGACGGCCTAGCCTGCCAGCGGCCCCGGCCCGTGGATCACCTCCGTGCTGTAGTCCACCATCTCCGCGTCCGGCCGCTCGCTGCGGATGAAGGCGATAACTCTGGACATCATCTGGTGGGCGTGGCTCTCGCTGGTGGTGACGCACGTGATGCCCAGAGAGGCCATCTGCCAGCGGTCGTGGTCGTCCACCTCCGCCGCCGCCACGTTGAACTTGTTGTGGAGCCGCGCTACCAGCGACTTGACCACCTTCCGCTTCTCCTTCAGCGAGTGGTTCTCCGGCAGCCGCAGCCAGACGCGGCAGAGGCCCACGGTCATGCTCATGTCACTCTTCGGCGGGCAGGTCCCCCAGCGGCGGCAAGTCTTCCGGCTTCTCCAGGCCAAAGTACTCCAGGAAGCGGAACGTGGTGCCGAAGAGATAGGGCCGGCCAACCGTTTGGGCGCGACCGACCTCGGTCACGAGGCCGCGGGCCCGGAGGGAGGCCAGGGCACGGTCGCAGTTGACGCCGCGGATCGCCTCAATCGCTTGGCGGGTGATGGGCTGCTTGTAGGCGATGATGGCCAGCGTCTCCAGGGCGGCGTGCGAGAGGCGGTGGTCCTCGTCCACGCCCAGGAAGCGCTCCACGTAGAGCGTGGCCTCCGGTGCTGTGACCATCTGCACCGCCGCCTCCGTCCGCTGCACGCGCACGCCGCGGCGGTGGCACTCCGCCGCCAGGTCGTCGATGGCCTGTTGCACCTCCTCCACCCCGGCCTCGGCGATGCGGGCCAGGGCATTCACCTCCACCGGCTCGTCGGCCACGAACAGCACGCTCTCCACGATGAGCTTGAGCCTGTCAAAGGCCTCACCTGTGGACATGGCTGGTAACGACTACTGCTGCTGCGTCTGGTCTTCCGGCGCGCTGTCCCCGGTGGGGGGTGCTTCCGGGTCGGGTGCTGGCGACGGGGGCTGCGCTGGCTCTTCCTCTTCGGCGGTCTGGCTGGGGGGTAGGCTGCCTGGCGGGGCCGCTGGCTCGCTCGAGGGAGGCGTCTCCGGCCCTGCCGTCGGCGGGGGAGGCGGCTCCGGCGCCCGGGTCACGGAGGAGGCCACTGGCTCCACCTTGGACGGGCCGAAGGTGATGCGCACGGTGGGCGGCGCAGAGACCGGCAGACCCAGGTCGGCCTCAAGCGTCTCCATAACCACCCGGGACGCTTCCTGCGTGACCCCCCCTATGTTGGTACCGGGCGTGACCGTCAGGTTCAGCTTCATGGCGATGCCCCTATCGCGGGAGAACACGCGGGCCCTGGCGGTGGTGACTTGAGACATCGCCGTCAGGGCCTCCTCGAGGCGCAGCCGCAGCGGCTCGGCGGGGACGATGGTGGTGGCGCCGGCCTGCTCCACCCTGATCTCCCGTGCCTCTTCCTCCGGCGCCAACTCCGCTATGATCACCAGAAGCGCTAGGATGATAAGCAGCGAAGCACCCAGGGTGAGGATCAGGCGGGACGCGTTGTCGCGGTGATCGTCCAGGTACTGGACGAAGTTGTCCAGGCGCTCCACGGTCTCCACGTCGGCGGCCCAGGCAGCGAAGATGACCACCGCCATGAGCACGATGCACAGGGCGGCCAGGAGAACGATGACGGTGCGGTTGGTCTCGCTCATGCCTCGGGTGCTCCGACTGGTTCCCCCCTCAGGCCCTCGTCATGGAGAGCGAGTAGTCGCGTGTACAAGAGCCTGTTACTCAGGTCGCCGTCGGCGCGAGTGTAAACGCGCAGGTAGTTGGCGGTCAATCCCCGCCACCAGCCGCCTCTGCGCTCTTCCCAGAGGACAGGCATCACCCGGCCCAGGCAGCGACGGCGGAACGCCTGGCCGGAATCTTCGCTCAGCGCCAACAGCCGCTCCAACCGCTGGCGGCGGACAGACATCGGCACCTGGTCCCGCATTAGGTTCGCGGCGGTGCCGGGTCGGCGGGAGTATGGGAACGCGTGTATGGCGGCAAAGCCGATCTGCCTGCATAGGCCGTACGTCGCCTCGAAGTCGGCGTCCGTCTCCCCGGGGAAGCCGGCGATGACATCGGTGGTGATCGTCGCGTCGGGCACCTCCTCGCGGACCAGGTCAACGGCGCGGCGGAACTGTTGCGCCGTATAGCGGCGGCGCATGCGTCGCAGGACCGGGTCGGACCCGCTCTGGAGCGGGAGGTGGAGGTGGGGGCAGACGCGGGCGTCGCGCCACAATGCCAGCAGTTCGGTCGAGATGTCCTGGGCCTGGAGGGAAGACAGGCGGATGCGCGGCACCTGGGTGCGCTCCAGCAGCGCTTCCAGGAGGCGCCGCGGCCCCTGCTCGACCCAGCCCAGGTCGCGGCCGTAGTTCCCCAGCTGGGTGCCGGTCAGCACCACCTCCTGCACCCCCTCGCGCTGGCGGGCCAGCACCTCCTGGACCACCTCCTCGACTGTCCTGCTGCGCTCGCGGCCGCGCGTGCGGGGCACGATGCAGAAAGCACAGACCTCGTTGCACCCCTCCTGGATCTTGACGAAGGCGCGGGTGCGCAGGCCGTCTTTCACCGGCTCGGGACAGCCGACGGCTGGATCGCCCCAATCGCGCAGTCGCTCCAGCACAAGGTCAGCGATCTCCGGCTTGGCCCCGTTTCCCAGCACGAGGTCGGCGCCCACGAGCTGAGCTGTATCGTCAGGCGCGGTCTCCGCGTAGCAACCGGTGAGAACGATAGTGGCGTCGGGCGAGAGCCGGCGAGCGAGGCGCGTGAGGTGCCGCGCCTTGCGGTCGGCCACGTGGGTGACGGAGCAGGTGTTGATGACGAAGGCCTGGGCGCCCTCCTCGGGCCGGTCAACGACGCGGACGCCGCCGGCCGCCAGCCGGCGGGCCATCGCCTCGGCGTCGGCCTGGTTCAGCTTGCAGCCGAGGGTGAGAACGGAGACAGTAGGCTCTTGGGGCATCGGTAGCCATCATAGCCCCGACGCCTGTTGGGCGTCCAACACGTGTTCTCCGGCCGCGTAGCAGGCTATCCGCAGCGGGAGAAGCCGCACACGGGGCAGCAGACGCACCCCTCGCCGTGGACCAGGGGGCCGCCGCAGTCCGGACAGCGGACTGTCCGGAAGAGGGGGAGCCGCAGTTGCGTACCGTGAAGCTTGCGCATGGCCCTTCTCCTTCAGCACCAGAACTAGCGTTCTGATTCTAGGAGAACAGGTGTTCGTTTGTCAAGAGGTTTGGATCGGAATTTGCCGATGGAATGACATGCAGCCCACCCGAGCAGCCGCCCCGCCTGGCGGCATCTGCCGGGTTGCCGCCCTGGCTTGTCCGCGCCTATGATGCTGGCGTCAGCCCATGAGGATCGCGATCGCACCCCAGGAGTTCAAGGGCAGTCTGACTGCTTCCCAGGCCGCGGCGGCCATGGCCGAGGGTGTGCGCCGCGTGCTACCCGAGGCGGAGCTGGAGACGGTTCCCATGGCTGATGGGGGGCCGGGGACAGTGGACGCGGTGGTGGACGCCAGCGGCGGGCAGATCGCCGCAGCCACCGTCCAGGACCCGCTGGGCCGGCCGGTCGAAGCCCAGTGGGGCATCGTCGAGACGCAGACAGGCGTCATCGAGATGGCGGCGGCCGCCGGCCTCTGGCGACTGTCTGAGGAAGAGCGCGATCCGCGTGTGACGTCCACCTACGGCGTGGGCCAGTTGGTGCTGGCCGCCCTGGACGCCGGCTGCCGGCGGCTCATCGTCGGCCTGGGGGGCAGCGCCACCAACGATGGCGGCGCGGGCATGGCTGCCGCCCTGGGCGTCCGCTTCCTCGATGCGAAGGACAACGAGCTTCCGCCCGGCGGCGCCGCCCTGGCCCGCCTGCAGCGCATCGATGCCTCCGCCCTCGATCAGCGCCTCCGCGCGTGCGAGGTCATGGCCGCGACGGATGTGACCAACCCGCTCTGTGGCCCCGAGGGAGCTTCTTTGGTGTACGGCCCCCAGAAGGGGGCGGCGCCGGAGGCGGCGCGGGAGCTGGACGCGGCGCTGCGCCGCTACGGGGAGATCGTGGAGCGCGACGTGGGCGTGCAAATCCTCGACGTGCCGGGTGCCGGGGCCGCTGGCGGGCTGGGGGCCGGGCTCATCGCCTTCCTGGGGGCGCGCATCGAGCCCGGCGTGGAGGTGGTGGCCCGGACCGTGCGCCTGCGGGAACGCCTGCGCGGCGCCGACCTGGTCCTGACGGGGGAGGGCCGCCTGGACGGGCAGACCGGCTACGGGAAGACGGTGGCCGGGGTGGCCCGCATGGCCGCGGCC
>JABAOH010125235.1_pt6 | contig 11138 bp, 9 predicted proteins | sample 7062181 | NCBI WGS metagenome assembly JABAOH01 (sample SAMN14538630, study PRJNA623070) | marine sediment metagenome | biome: marine biome [ENVO:00000428]; feature: marine pelagic biome [ENVO:01000023]; material: deep marine sediment [ENVO:00002113]; isolation source: pool of 5 deep marine... | reverse complement strand
GTGCGGCCTGTTCTGCAACCTCTGGATCCAGGGGTGCCAGGGCCTGAACGGTAACGGCCAGCAGTCCAGCGTGGTCATCGACGAGGGACCCGTGACGCTACCCTCGGGCCACACGTTCGACGCGCTGGTCGTGCGCCAGATCGTCGATTTTTGCACCTACTTGTTCGCCGATTGCAGTGGGGACGGCGTGGCCCAGGTCCACCAGGTGATCCACATGTGGGTCGTGCCCAACCTGGGGACGGTCGCGCGTCTGATGTCCGAGCAGGAAGAAACCAGCGAGACGACATTTACCGACCTGCAGGAGATCGACGCGAAGTACGGGGTGTTCCCGCCGCGCTCGATCACGCAGGACGGTGCGACCGACACGACGATCAGCATCTCCTGGGATCCCGGCACGGTGACCCACCACATCGACGGCCACAAGGTTTACTGGGACACCGACTCGGGAAACGCATCGCCCTACGCGTTCAACTCCGTCGACAACGCGGGCCAGGTCAACATCGTGGGCACGACCGCGACGATCAGCGGCCTGACCGCGGGGACCGACTACTTCATCACGGTGACCACGCTCTCCGACTACGCCAACCCCAGCTCCGGCGTGACCAACACGTACGAGAGCTTGCTGCCACCGAAGTCGACCGGCGGCTCGGGGCCGCTGCCGCCGGAGCTCGGCGCGACCACGACCGGCGGTCTCTGTACGCCGGCGCTCGAAGTGTCGCCGTGCCAGCCGGCCGGTTTTCCCTGTGTGACCGCGGACAAGATCGGCTCGAGTGTCGAGTTCTGCTGGGTCGGATCGGGAGACGCGTGCGAAGCGACCTATAGCATCGTCGGTGCGGCGACCCCGGAAGCGGCGGGGAACTTCTCCACCGTCGTCGCCGACACCGCTGGCTCGACGTGTCAGACGTTCGACCCCAGCGAGACGTATTTCATCATTCTCGGGGAGGGTACCGGCGGGAACGGTCCATGGGGGCACTACGGCATGTAGACGCCTGTTCGCTCGAAACGCAACAGGGGCTTGTTTCGCCGCCGATTCGCGGTGCGCGGGACAAGCCCTTTTCGTTGAGGGATAATGAACCGGTTACTCCGTTTCTGTTAAGGTGGCGCGCGTGAAACGGCTATTCAGATACGCCTTCTGGGTCGCCGGCCTCGGCCTCGTTCTTCTGGCGACGTCACCCCCCCTGGCCCAGAACGCCGGGTCGAGTCTGCGCGGCAAGGTGCGGACCGCGGAGGGACACGCAGCGGTCGGTGCGATCGTGCAGGTGCGCAACGAGAGCACGGGCGCGGTGCGCGTCACGACGACCGATGAGGAGGGGCGCTATCAACTCCCCGCGCTGCCGGTCGGGACGTGGACCGTCGTGGCACGGACGGCGGAGGGTGGCGTCAGCGAGTCGGTCCTCATCGAGCTGCGCCTGCAGGAGTTTCCCGTTCAAGATCTCACCGTCGGCGGTGGTGTGACCGAGCGAGTCACCGTCAATGCGGCGGCCGGCCTCATCGACAAGAAAGAAACCGCGGGCAAGCTCCGCGTGAGCTCGGAGAAGGTCGAGGTGCTGCCCATCTCGGGCCGCGTCTTCACCGATCTCGCGATGCTCGACTCCTCGGTGCGTCCGGCGGCGGAGGGCGCCTACTACGGAGAGGTCGGATCGGTCTTCATCGTCAACGGTGCGACCGGGCGCTCCAACACGTTCCTGGTCGACGGGCTGGACAACAACGACCTCACCAGCGGCACCTCGCTCGACAGCTTCTTCTCCCAGCAGGTGATCGAAGAGTTCGTCCTGCTGACGCATCGGTACTCGCCCGAGTTCGGCCGCGCAACGGGCGGGGTCCTGAACATCGTGACCAAACGCGGGAGCAACAAGCGCGGTGCCGAGGGGTTCGTCGAAGGGGCGCTTCCGAGCTGGGGCGAGGCGGGCGACTTCGTCGAGCGGTTGCCGACATCCGGCACGCCGCAAAGTCGCTCCCGGCAATTCTCCGCAGGGTTCAACGTCAGCGGGCCGATCAAGAAGGACAAGTCGTTCTACTTCGTCGCTTACGAGCGCATCGACAGCGACAACCTCATCGGGTACACGGGGATCGACCGCAACGGGACCCCGGGTGGCCGGTTCTCGGCATCGCAGACCGGGGACAATCTCTTCGCCCGGACCGATTTCAACCTCAGCCCCAACAACCGGCTGATGCTGCGCGCGTCGTATGACGAACACCGGAACGAAGGTGTCAACGTCGGCGGGTTGTTCACGCCCGAAGCGGGTTTCCTGGTCAAGGAGAAGGACATCGGTTTCGCCGGCTCCTTGACGACCATCGCGTCTTCATCGGCGGTACTCGAGACACGGTTCGCCTACAACGAGTCCACGTTCGATCAGCAAGCCAATTCGAATCGCAGCGGGGTGACCCGGCCGGGCGGGATGTTCGGCGGCAACCCGCTCAACTCGCAGCTCCGTGAGGAAACCAAGTTCCAGGTCGTCGAGAACCTGACCTGGTCGCGCGGCGACCACACGCTGAAAGTCGGTCTCGACGTGACCAAGTCGCGGACCGACCTCGACGCGACGTTCAACCCCAGCGGTGGGTTCCTGTACGAGACGGACGAACCCTTCGAGCCGGGAGATTGCGGCGATATCGACGTCATCGACGTGGCGATCGCCCGCACGAGCACGTTCTACCCGATGGTGCGTTGCGACGGGATCCCCGGCGTCGACGACGACGGCGACGGAGACATCGACGAGCCGGCGATCATCACGACCTACCCGGTCGTCTTCTCGTTCGTCTCGGGACAACCCTCGAATCGTTTCGACGACACCAAGTACGGCTTCTTCGTCCAGGACAACTGGCGGGTGAGCCCGTCGCTGTTCCTGGAGTACGGGTTCCGCTACGACTACAGCACCTACAAGCTGCCGGCGTCGGCGCGCGTTCTCTCGACGGTGCCCAACGGCGGCGCGGGGACCGACGGCAACAACATCGCGCCGCGGTTCAGCTTTACCTGGAACCCCGGGGCAGACGGTCGCGTCGTGATTCGCGGCGGGATGGGGCTGTTCTACGACAAGCTCGTCCTGGCCTTCCCGGCAGTCTCGGCGGTCACGTCGGGGACCCAGATCGGGCTTTATTTCCCCCGCGGTTTGGCCGACGAGGTCACCGAGGACGATGTCGATCAGATGGGCATCGACAACGTCCTTCCGGGGCTGTTCTTCTTGCCCCAGNNTCTTCTTGCCCCAGCTCACGTTGCGGTTCTCGACGGAAACCGAGCTGGAGACGCCGTACGCCTTGCAGACGAACATCGGGACGGACTTCCAGATCGGCCGTCACGGCGCGTTCCGGACGAACCTGACGCGCAACCGCGGTTACAACCTGCCGTTGCTCAAGGACCTGAATCCCGTGATCGGGCTCTACGGTCCCGGGGGAAGCTGTCCGGGCAACCTCGACCCCGATATCAAGGAGGGGATCCCGTGCCACGGACCGGATCCGGCGGTCGGTTCGATCGCCGCGCTCGCGACGGAAGGGCGCAGCTGGTACACGGGCCTCGACGTCGGCTTCCGTTACCAGGGGCCTTCCGCCTGGTTTGATGCCTCCTACACGCTGTCCCGTGCCGAGGACACGGGGTTCGACCCACTCAAAGGCGGGGTCTCGATTCCACAGGACTCGACGAACTTCGTCGTCACCGAGCGCGGTCGCGCGGACGGCGACCGCGAGCATCGCGTCGTCGTCTCAGGCGATTTCCCGGTGTGGAAGGGCTTCCGTGTCTCCGCCGTGGCGACCTGGTCCTCCGGTCTGGTCTACAACGTGACCTCGGGCACCGACATCAACGTGGACGGCATCCTGACCGACCGGCCCCCCGGCGTCGCGCGAAACGCGGGCGAGGATACGAGCCTGGCCGCGATCAACGCGTTCCGGATCAGCGACGACAACCCCAACCCGAACACCAGGATCCCGATCCCGCGTGTTCCATCCGAGCCCGAGTTCATGCAGGTCGACCTGCGGGTCCATCGGCCGTTCCTGTTCAACGAGGGTCGCGGCACGGCCGACGCCTTCCTCCAGGTCAACAACTTGTTCGACCGCGAGAACATCGGCCTGATCGACGGCCGCATCGTGTCCGAAAACTTCGGCAAGGGGATCACGCTGGCCGGGCCGCCGCGCACGATCGTCACCGGGTTCAAGATCGGCTTCTGACGGGCGGTCCTCGCCTCCTCGCGTTAGAATGGCGCCTCCGCCGTTCCCGGCCGCGAGGAAACATGTCGCATCTCATCTGGAACTACGAGGACCTGGTCGAGATCACCAAGTCCGATGACAAGGAAGTCCGGTACTGGGCGGTCGACCGGCTCGTGCGGCATTTTCCCGCCGAGTGCTGCGACGCCATCGCGGAGTTCCTGCTCGACGAGCACGACGAGACCCCGCTGACCGTGGCGCGCCACCTCGGTGAGCACGGCACTTCGAGCCATCACACGCTGCTGCTTCGGGGTTTCCGCGTGCTTCGCGGCCTGACCCCAGGGTACTGCCTCCAGGCGTTGGCCCGGTTGGGGTACAAGGACATCCCGATGCTGGCCGCGGAGGCGCTCAAGGGCGGCGAGATGACCGACTCGACGATGGCGTTGATCGTCGAGGCGCTGTCCGAACTCAACACCCCCGAGGCCGGGGAAGTCCTCCGCGATTACCTCGATCGGCGAGTCGAGCTGCTGGTCGAGCCGGCCGCGTTGCGCGGAGCCCTCCTCGCCACCCCCACCGAAGAGATTCAGCAGCTGGTCAGCCAAATGATGGTCGCGGTCCGGTGGCGCGGGGCTCACCGGTCCACCGACGTGTTCCGCACGTTGATGGACGGCCTCGGTGTCGACGACGCGTGCTGGTGCTTCCGCACCGGGCCGTCGGGCCACATCGAGCTGCGCAAGACGATCAAGGCCGTCGAGTCCGGCTACGACTGCGACATCTTCGCCGTGATGGGCGAACCGACGATTCAGCGTATTGCGGCCAAACTCCGCGCGGGCAACCGTGCCGAGGTGATCCGTGCGATCGCCGAGTGGATCGGCCATGCGGCAGGGGAGCTGCCGGGAGACGCGGACCCGGCGTTCGGCGAGAGGATCGCCGCGATCGTCGCGGCGCTCTCCGAGGAGGGGCTGCTCGAAGACGCGGCACGCTACGGTCAGGCGTTCCAGGAAGCGCTGCTGGGCTTCTACTTCTCCGTGGCCTTCGCGGTGGCGCGCGGGTTCGACGCTCGTGCCGCGTTGCGCCGCGCTCGGGGTGATCTCGACCGGTTGCTGGAGCTCGCCACCGTCGAGTGCGCGCATCTGGTCGGTGAGTTGCCGGCGGCCGTGGCCCTGGTCTGTCGCGAGGACGAAGCCGCCGCACGGCGTGCGCAGGAGTGGTGCCTGAGGATGCTCGAGGCGCACGGCCCGTTCTTCCCCAAGGTGATGGCGCTGGAGATCCTCGGTGAGTTGCGCGCGGTGCACTTCATCCCGGAGGTCGTCGAGTACCTCGGGGACGAGAACTCCTATGTCTATGGTGCGGCCGAGCGCGCGCTGGGCAAGATGGGCGAGGCCATCGTGATGCCGGCCATCCAGTCTATCGAGGGTGGGGATCTCGAACCGGATGCCGCGCACAGCCTGCTGGTGCTGCTCTGCGATCTCGGAACGCACGGCGCCTACGAGGCGGTGATGCGTCACTTCGACTGGTTCATGGACGCCGTCGGGCCCGGTACGACGGCCGAGTGGATCAGCCTGTTCGGGGTCGAGGAGACGATCGATCCGCTGAGAGACTGGCTCGAGGAGGATCCCGTGATGGTCGGCCAGGGGCTGTTGCTGGTCGGGGCGATCCACAATGTGACGATCCCCGAAGAAGACGAGATCCTGCAGGCGATCGAAGACGAGCGCGCGCGACAGGCCAACCAGCCGGATCGCCCCGATCCGCTCAGCGACCCCGATCCGGACGGCGGAAGCTACGTGATGTAACGGTCTTTTTCGGCGACCTTGACAACCCCTTGGAGCGGTCTTAACAAACCGGTCGGGCGGCGAAGAAGACCGCCCCTGACAAGACCCTCAAAGATTGCAAGGAGGTTGAGATGAGGTTGGTTCACTGGGATCCGTTTNNCCGTTTCAAGACCTGTTTCCGATGAGCCGGCGATTCCAGGCGCTAACCGGGACGGACAGCGCTTGGGCCCCGGCAGTGGACATCTTGGAGACGGGCGACAATCTGGTCATCCGTGCCGAGGTGCCCGGGGTAGAGCGCAACGCCATCGACGTCAAGGTCGAGGACAACACACTGATTCTGTCGGGTGAGCGCCTGCGGGAAGCCGAAACCGACGACACGCAAGCGTACCGCCGCGAGCGCGTCTACGGGAGCTTCGTGCGGAGCTTCACCCTGCCGAAGACGGTTGATGCGGCTCGAATCACGGCGGAGTACAAGAACGGCGTGCTCGAGGTCACGATTCCGAAGGCCGAGGAAGCGAAGCCGCGGAAGATCGACATCAAGGTCGCCTGACTCGATCCATTGCAGTGCCCGGGGCCGCTGCTCGCGGCTCCGGGCGTTTCCTTTTTCACGGCATTATACTTGTGAGGGACAAAAAGCGCGCCGCTCAAGCGCTTTGATGGGAGATGGCATGAGCGACGAGAGTCAGGTCGAAGCACTGGAAGTACCCGGCGAAATCGGCGTCCTGCCGCTGCGCAACAGCGTGCTGTTCCCGCACGCGATCATGCCGATCTCGGTCGGCCGGCGGAAGACGCTCAACCTGCTCGACGACGTCGTGCGCGACAGCAAGCTGATCGCCGTCGTCTCGCAGCGCAACCCGGCCGACGACGACCCGGAGCCCGGCGCCATGTACCGCGTCGGTACCGTCGCGCGGATCCTCAAGGTCGTCAAGCTCAGCGGCAACAACGTCAACCTGATCATCCAGGGGATCCAGCGAGTCCGTGTGGATCGCTTCGTGTCCACCGAACCGTTTGTCCAGGCATCGGTCACCGCGGTCGAGGACGTCCAGGACCAGACCGTCGAGATGGAAGCGCTCGTGCGCAGCCTCGTCGACCAGTTCCAGCAGCTCGTCCAGGTCTCGCCGAACATCTCGAGCGATCTCGGCGAGATGGTGCTGTCCGCGGGCTCCGGCGACCCGGCACGGTTGTCGGATCTCGCCGCCTCCGTGCTGAACGTCTCGGCCGAGGAGAAGATCGGCCTGCTCGAGCGCAACAACGTCAAGGACCGGGTGCAGAAGCTCGTCGAGATCGTCACCCGCGAGCTCGAGCTGCAGGAGATCTCCAGCCGCATCCAGTCGCAGGTCGCCGACGAGGTCGGCAAGACGCAGCGTCAGTACTACCTGCGCGAGCAGATGAAGGCGATCCAGAAGGAGCTCGGCGAGGAAGACGAACGCCAGCAAGAGATCGACGAGCTCAAGAAGAAGATCGAAGAGGCCGGGATGTCGCAGGAGGCACGCAAGGCGGCCGAAAAAGAGCTCGACCGTTTGGCCAAGATGCCCCCCCAGGCGGCCGAGTACACCGTCGCACGCACTTACCTCGACTGGTTGATCACGCTGCCGTGGTCGGTGTCCAGCGAGGACAAGCTGGACGTCATCCAGGCCAAGGAGATCCTCGACGAGGATCACTACGATCTCGAAAAGGTCAAGGACCGCATCCTCGAATACCTGGCGGTGCGCGCCCTCAAAACCGACCTGAAGGGCCCGATTCTCTGCCTGTCGGGGCCTCCCGGCGTGGGCAAGACCTCGCTGGGCAAGTCGATCGCGCGCGCCATGGGGCGCAAGTTCGTGCGCGTCTCGCTGGGCGGCGTGCGCGACGAGGCCGAGATCCGCGGCCACCGGCGCACCTACATCGGGTCGCTGCCGGGCCGGATCCTGCAAGCCATCAAGCGCGCGGGGACCAACAATCCGGTATTCGTCCTCGACGAGATCGACAAGGTCGGGACCGATTTCCGCGGCGACCCGTCGTCCGCCCTGCTCGAGGTCCTCGACCCGGAGCAGAACGACTCGTTCTCCGATCACTACCTCGAGGTGCCGTTCGACCTGAGCAAGGTCCTGTTCATCTGCACGGCGAACGTCCTGGACACGATCCCTCCGGCGCTGCGCGACCGCATGGAGGTGCTGCGCATCCCCGGCTACACCGAGGAAGAAAAGGTCGAGATCGCCAAACAGCACCTCGTGCCGCGCCAACGCGAGGAGCACGGTCTCAAAGACGAACAGATCGTGTTCGCGGATGACGCCATCCGCTCGATCGTCAACGAGTACACCCGCGAGGCGGGCGTGCGGAACCTCGACCGCGAGATCGCCAACCTGTGCCGGAAGGTGGCCCGCTCGATCGTCGAGGGGCACGAAGGCGAAACCGTCGTCAACCCCGAGAAGGTCGAAGAGCTGCTCGGGCCGGTGAGGTTCTACCGTGAGCTGTCCGAACGCACCGATCGCAGCGGCGTCGTCATCGGCCTCGCCTGGACGCAATTCGGGGGCGAGATCCTTTTCGTCGAGTCGTCGATGATGCGCGGCAAGGGCAAGGTCTCGATCACCGGCCGGCTCGGCGACGTGATGAAGGAATCGGCGCTGGCCGCGTTGACCTGGATCCGTTCCAACAGCGAGCAGCTCAAACTCGACGAGAAGATGTTCGAGCGCACCGATTTCCACATCCACATCCCGGCCGGGGCGATCCCGAAGGACGGCCCCTCCGCCGGCATCACGCTGGCCTGCTCGCTGGTCTCGCTGTTGACCGGGCTTCCCGTGTCACCCGAGCTGGCGATGACCGGCGAGATCACGCTGCGCGGCAAGGTCCTGCCCGTCGGCGGCATCAAGGAGAAGGTGATCGCCGCGAAGTCCGCGGGCATCAAGCAGGTGATCCTGCCCACCCGAAACGAGAAGGATCTCGACGACGTGTCGGAATCGGTGAAGCAAGCGCTGTCGTTCCGCTTCGTCGACGACATCGACCAGGTCCTCGAGCTGGTCTTCAGCGATGGGCTCAAGAACCGTCCGGTCGTCGAGAGCGTGGACACCGACGAGGGCGAAGAGACCTCGGAGGAATCGGTGCCCTTCGTGATCGGCAACCAGCCCGACGACAGCGTTGCCGATTCCGACGTGATCAAGAACTGACGGCTGCTTTTCCTACGGGACCTCGACGCAACCCGACGGGCACAGCGGTCCCGGGCACAGGTCGCGAGGGCATTCGTCCGGCGGGTCGTACTCGTTGACACAGCAGGTCAGGGCGATCGACGTGTTGACCGGGCAATTCGCGCTGCCGATGTTGTGCTGGCCCTGCTCGCAGACCTGGCGGCAGACCCCGAGCTCGTCCGGGTCGATCGGGTCGAAGCAGATGATGGGCGTCGGATCACCGTCCTTACCGATGCAACGGTCGTAGCAGGTCGCGTCCTGCACCATCGGCTCGCAGACGAGATCCCCGATCATCCCGCCGGTGATGCTTCCGGCCCAACCCCCGACCAGCGCCCCGCTGGTCCTCGTGGCTGCGCCGCACAGGGAAACAAGCACCTCGCCAATCTCCTGGCTGATCTCGCAACACGTACGGCAGTCGTGGTAGTTGAGCTCGATGGAACACTGCCCGGAATCCGGCTCGTTCGCGAGCGCGGGTCCGGCGGCGAGCAGGGACAAGACCAGCAACATCCGGGACGTCATCGAGGGCATCGCATCCTCCTTCGAACCCTGGCCGGCGGCCACCGGGTTCGTCGCACCTGGGACACGCGGACAGTGTGGGTTCGCCCGCAGCGCCGGGCAATCCGGTGGACGCCCCAGGGTTGTTGGGGGGCAACACCGCTGTGCCCGGTGGCATACTCGGGTCGATGAGCGCTCTTCACCGGACCCCACGCATCCGATTCGTAGGCCGCCGCGGACGGACGGCCGTGCTTGCACTCAACGGCGCCCGCACCGCGGAGCTTCGCAAGGCATGGTCGTGGAGCCGCGGAGACGGAGCCGCCGTGCTGAATGTGGCCGTCGACGGCGGGCTTCGTGCGTGGCGTGCACTCGGAAAACCGTGTGCGCTCTACGTGGGCGATGCCGATTCGTCGCCGCCGCCCGAGGGCGTCGAGGCGGTTGTTTACGACCGCGACAAATCGTTCAGCGATCTGTCCGGGGCGCTCGACGAGCTCGCCGCACGCCGGATCAAGGTCGTCGCCGTCGCGGGTCTGACCGGCGGTCGGCTCGATCACGAGTGGGTCAACTTGCACGAGCTGGCGGCACACGCAAGCGACTTCGACGGACTGCTGGCGCCGACTCCCCGCGGATGGGTCGTCGTGACCACACACGGCGCGACCGTCGAGACCAAGCCCGGCCGGCCCTTCTCCGTGCTTGCCCTGGCCGGGCGGGCACGCATCCACCTGCGCGGCGCACACTGGGATCTCGACGGCGCCTGGCTCGCGCCGGGGTCGCGGGGATTGAGCAATCGCTCCGGCCGGTCGCTGCGAATGCGTGTCGAACGCGGCGTCGCCTGTCTCGTCTTCCCCGACGCCTGATGCCCTCGACGGGCTCCCACTGTGGCAGAATCGGCCCCCAGGGGGAGCAGGGGAGGACGGAGATGATCGAAGAACGCGGCGGCTGGTTGGTGGTCAACGTCGCGCAGGGCGGGAAGTGCGGGGCGCAATCCCCCGAGCCGACCGACCGGGTCCCGCTCGCCTACTCCGATGTCACCTCACGCAGGAAGATCGATCCGCCCGCATGGCCGCTCGGCTAGCAGACGCGATCGACCGCCTGGCCGACGGCGCGGGTGCGCTGATCCGCTGGCTCGTGCTCGTGATGGTCGTGCTGGGGGCGTTCAACGCCGTGGCGCGTTATCTCGGGCGTTCGATCGGAGTCCAACTGAGCTCCAACGCCTTCATCGAGCTCCAGTGGTACCTGTTCAGCCTGATCTTCCTGCTCGGCGCGGGGTACACGCTCAAACGCAGGGGGCACGTCCGTGTCGACGTGATCTACGAGAAGCTCGCCCCGCGCACCCGGGCCTGGATCGACCTGGCCGGTTCCGTGTTTTTGTTGCTGCCTTTTTGCGTGTTCGGCGTCGTGATGACGTGGCCATCCGTGCGCAACTCCTGGAGCCTGCGTGAAGGCTCGCCCGATCCGGGCGGGCTCCCCCGTTACCCGATCAAGACGGTCATCCTGATCGCCTTCGGTCTGCTGTTCCTGCAGGGCGTCGCGTGGATCCTGCGTCGCGCCGGGCAGATCCGCAGCGGCCGTTTCGAAG
>JABAOH010003869.1_pt1 | contig 11138 bp, 11 predicted proteins | sample 7062181 | NCBI WGS metagenome assembly JABAOH01 (sample SAMN14538630, study PRJNA623070) | marine sediment metagenome | biome: marine biome [ENVO:00000428]; feature: marine pelagic biome [ENVO:01000023]; material: deep marine sediment [ENVO:00002113]; isolation source: pool of 5 deep marine... | reverse complement strand
AACTCTGCTGTGATCAATCAAACCAGGTGGGCTGATCGTCATGTTGTCCGGCTCTACTTGCGGATCATGAGGCGCAGGGGACACGGCAAAACTGTGGTAGCCGTAGCCAGACATCTGGCTGAAGCTGCCTATTGGATGCTTAAAAAGAATGAACCATATAAGGAGCCGAAAAAAATGGAAAAAGTTTCGTCCACCCGGGAGTAAGCGCGACGCTCGCATGAGACAAATAAGATCGTTCATTGAGTGTGAAACTTCACGGGAGAGAAGCTCATGCCGCAAAGACGGTGTATACATGCATTTGACGAAAAGGAATCTGAGCCTATGAGACGAAATGGCTATCATAAGAAAGACAAAAGAAAGGAGAGTGAAATACGTCATTTTATCTATTGACAAACACAGCGCTTTCATACATGCGAGTGGAACGAAGCAATCTTATATAATAAGAGATCGCCACGTCGTTTCACTCCTCGCGATGACGCATGAATGCAATGACAATCTTAACCTTGCTCCCTGCAATAAAAAAGACGATTTTTGATAATTATATAACTGGAAGTTATAATGAGTTGCATGTTTCATCCAAGGCAAAAGAGCGCAATCTCCCATCGTTATGAGATTGCTTCAACCCTTCGGCTTTCACAATGACAATTGAGAACCTTTCCTAACTCGGCAAAAACCTGCCATAATTAGGTAAAGATGAAGTTATTCGCCGTAGGGCATTCCACACGATCGATCGAAGATTTTATCTCTCTGCTCCAATCATACAGGATTGAAATTCTGGCCGATGTCAGAGCCTTCCCTTCGTCCTCGAGATTTCCCCATTTCAACAAGGAAAATCTCAAGGTGAGTCTGTATCAAAACGACGTGGAATACCACTGGCTGGGAAAAGAGCTGGGCGGCTACAGAAAAAAGTCCGAGGGATTGGGCGAGAGCTCGCCAAACAAGGGTTGGAACACAGGAGGATTTCGGATCTATGCAGACTATATGCTCACCGCTGGATTCAAAAACGGAATAGAAAAACTCTTAGATTTGGCAAAGCAAGGGATCACGGTCTATATGTGCGCGGAGAAGTTTTTCTGGCGCTGTCACCGGAAATTGATCTCTGATTATCTCGTGAGCCATGGTCATGAAGTCCGGAACATTATAGAGGCTGACCAGTTGCGAATGCATGAATTGTCCAAAATCGCTCAAATCAAACATGGGATTCTCACTTATCCTGCCAGAAAAATTCCAACCTGATGATCCTGCAGTTTTTTATGATGCCATGGCCATGACTTATGTGAAATTGAACGGGCTTGATAAGGCAAAGGAGAATGAAGATTCATGAGTAGCAGCGGGACACTGCCAACACTATCGAGCAGTAGAAGGAATTCCTCGACCTCTGGAAAGACGCTGATCCAGGGATAGCCGAAGGGACGGATTGACATCAAACCGTGCCTCATTTAAAATCTTTGAAGGATATCTGGACGGTAAAGAACACAGCATATCTCATCGATTGAATAAAGACGTGCAAGATGAAGTGTCCTCAGTGCAAAACAGAAAATCCTCCTGACAGCAGTTTCTGCCGGAAGTGCGCTACTCCGCTTCCTTCAGCAGAGGAGCTCGTCCTCACCCAAACCAAAACCTTGGTTATGTCCCCGGCTGAACTGGAGAGGGGAACCACTTTCGCCGGACGCTACGAGGTCATCGAAGAGCTGGGAAAAGGAGGCATGGGCAAGGTCTACAAGGTCTTTGACAAAAAAATCAAAGAGGTCGTGGCCCTCAAGCTCATAAGGCCCGAGATCAGCACTGACGCAAAGAGCATCGAACGGTTCAACAACGAACTGAGATTGGCCCGCAAAATATCCCACAGGCATGTATGCCGCATGTATGACCTTGGGGAGGAAGGTACCTCCCACTTCATCACCATGGAGTATGTTCCGGGTGAAGACCTCAAGAGATTTATCAAGAGGTCAGAGCAGTTGACCGTCGGAAAGGCGGTCTCGATCGCCAAGCAGATCTGCGAAGGGCTGGCTGAAGCCCATCATTTCGGCGTCATCCACAGGGATCTCAAACCCCAGAACATCATGATCGACGCAGACGGAAACACCCGCATCATGGATTTCGGTATCGCACGCTTCCTCGAAGGGGAAGGGGTGACAACTCACGGCGTCATGATCGGTACTCCGGATTACATGTCACCCGAGCAGACCGAAATGGAAGGCGTAGACCAGCGCTCAGACATCTACGCTCTGGGTGTGATTCTTTTCGAGATGGTCGCAGGGAGAGTGCCCTTCGAAGGAAAGACGCCCATCAGCATTGCCATGAAACACAAGAGCGAGCCGCCTCCTGATCCCAGAAATCTGAACGCACAGGTCACAGAAGGACTCAGCCAGGTGATCCTCAAATGTATGCAAAAAGAGAAGCGTGACAGGTATCAGAGCGCAGAGGAGCTCCTCGCTGATTTAAAAAATATCGAAGAAGCTCTTCCGACCACGGAGAAGATCGTTCCTCCAGCAAAGCCTAAGCCTCAAACATTGAAAGAGATAACAGTTACCCTGAATACAAAGAAACTCCTGGTCCGTGTTGCGGCATTGATTGTCATCCTCGTTGGAATATCCGTGGTGGTATGGCGGCTTCTTCCCCTAAAGGACGAAGGAACATCCTCCAAGGAGCCTATCAACATAATTGTGCCGCCTTCTCCTCCAGAAATCAAAAAGGATACCGTGATCGCAAAGGCCCGGAAAGAAAGCCAAAAAGAGAGCGAAAAAACAGGCACGGAGGTAACAAGAACACGGGAACCTCGGACTGTTTCTCCTGAACTCAAATGGTTCATACCCAAAGATGTCGAAAAATACCTGGATGCCTCAAAGTACAGTACAAATGCCCAATGGCTGTTGAGGATGTTCAATCTACTGGGTCCAGAGGTCATCAAACATTTGGGCAAAGACGATCTTAAAGGCATCGAAAATTTTCTGGAGAATATCAAGGGAAATCTTCCAGAGGAGGGAGCTCACAGGGAAATCATCGACCAGATAAAAGGCAAACTGCAGGAAGGGCAAAAGCTTCAAGAGGAGGGCAAACAAGAGGAAGCCCAGAAAAGCTACAGAGAAGGCCAGACTCAGATGCAAAAGCTCCTCGAGATCGTCAGAGACAAAGAGGAGGCGGATCGAGCAAAGACCTCCATGGAACAGGCCAGGATGGCCGCTTCGCGAAGATTGGCGGAAGAGGAGGATAATTTACTCTATCGAGTCGCCCAAGAAAAGGAAGAGGACGCCACCGATGCCTACGAGGAGAGCGATTTTACGGGATCAAAAACGCTTTATAACATACTGGCAAAGATCTTCGCCTTCAGTATCGAAGGTTGTGAAGATAACCGGTGTATCGAGATTCTTAAAAACTTTGTCGATGGCTTGCGAAAAGAGGCGGCTCTGTTGGATGCCCCATCGTCTGCGTCAGCCTCCTGGTACTTCGAGCACGCAAAGGAGGAGGAGGAAGAAGCGGCCTCTCTTGTGGAAGATGATGATCTCGAGGATGCTGCAGAACGCTACATCCAGGCTGCATTCTTGTATGAAAAGGCCAAAGAAAAGGCAACGAAAGGCAAAATCCAGGAGCGATAATCTTTATCTTCTATCTCATCTCAATCAAGATGGAACAGCTTCCTCATATATCCTGCAACTTTTGAATTCATCGAGAGGTTAAAATTTTAAACTGCTTTTTTTCGTCTGGAGGTCTCAATTGAAGAGAAAGAGAAACTCACTGAGGGCATGCCTGCTGTTTATGCTCTATCTTTCCTTTTCCCTGTCCTTTTCGTTTTGCTTTTCTTCAGCTTCACCTGAGGGAAACGATATGGAAAAGGCTGCCCGGGGAAAGGACATGGTACAAGGGGAGGTGGCAAGAAAACTGGATACATATCTGACGCGGATTACGCCCTTTGGCTTCTCAGGAGCACTGCTTGTGGCCAAAGACGGCAAAGTCATCCTCAACAAAGGATATGGGGTGGCTATCCTGTCCGAGAATGTGGTCAACACCTCAGAGACGGTGTTCAGCACAGGATCGATCACCAAACAGTTCACTGCGGCTGGAATCATGAAACTGGAGATGATGGGAAAACTGACCACCGGCGATCCGATCGCCAAATATTTCGATGACGTGCCGGAGGAAAAAAAGGGCATTACCCTTCACCATCTGCTGACCCATACGTCGGGAGTCATCAACTTCACGGGTCCGGATTTTGTTGAAGCTCCTAGGGATAAGACGATGCGAAAAATCCTGGATGCTCCCCTTCAGTTCAAACCTGGAGAGCATTTTGCTTACTCCAACGCGGGCTACAGCATGCTGGCGGCAGTGATCGAGAAGGTTTCGGGCCAAGGCTATGAAGAGTTCATGAACAAGAACATCTTCACGCCGGCGGGGATGACCTACACTGGATACAGAATGCCTGATTGGGACAAGAGGGTGGTGGCTCACTGGTATGTAGGGGATAAGGACAACCGAACGCCCCTAGAAAAGCCCTATCCCTACTGGAACTATATCGGAAATGGAGGGATTCTCTCCACAACAGAGGACATGTATAAGTGGCATAAGGCGCTTCTCGGGGAGGAGGTCCTCTCATCTGGGATCAAGAAAAAAATGTTCACCCCTTTCCTGAACGACTATGGATACGGATGGGATGTGCTGGAAAGAGAGATGGGAACTCTGATCCAGCACGATGGAGGCAGCATGCTCGGCTGCAGCGCCGAGATTCGGCGTTATATCGATGCCGGGGTGGTGACTATCCTGTTCTGCAACCAGAGCTACGGCCAGCAGACGCTTATGGAAGCGGTGAGAGATCAAATCGAGACACTGGTCTTCGGAGGAGAGGTGAATCTGCCTGTTGAGGTTATGGCAGCGGCTCCAGAGAGACTCCGGAAATTCGAGGGGAAGTACACGCTCAGAAGCGGCGGATACCTGACCGTCGAGGAAAAACAGGGAAAGTTGGTCATCCAGGCTCAGGGGCAGGATGCGATCTGTCTGCTTTTCGATCCTGAAAATCCCGATCCTGCACATTTCGAGGAACTGAATAGGCTCTCCAAGTCGGTATTTGAGGCTGCACTCAAAGGCGATTATGAGCCCTTCGGGGGTGTGCTCATGGATAAAGAGAGGCGTCTGGAGCGGGTGAAGGAGTTGATCGATATGAGGCTGCGGATGTATAAGGAGAGGACAGGAGCGATAAAAAGCGTCACCGCGATTGGAACGCTGCCTTCGACATTCGGCGGTGAAGCGGCCGCAATGACCTATGTCCAATTGAAGGGTGAAAAGGAAAGCATGTTTTTCGTCCTTTATTGGCGCGGAAAGAAAAATTTGGGTGTAGGTCCGACCATGCCTCCTGGTGAGATGGTTCTGCCTTTTCTGCCTGTTTCTAAGACGGAATTTGTGGGATACCGGATTGATACGGCCATGAGCTCCCGGTTAGAATTCAATGCCGATGATGAGGGAACTGTGATAGGACTTACTGCTCCAGGGAGAGAAGAGCTCTCGGCCTTGAAGGAATGACAAAAAGTCAATCTAACAGATTCGCCAGTCCTTGTATTCTTTGTTTTTCAATAGCGCCATAAACGGTCATTATAAGGAATGGGATGACCAAGTAATCCAAAGTTCCGGGCAAAGCGGAGGAATCTAAATATATAGGTTTACCCAAATGTCGGTAGTTAGAAAAATTATTGACCTCATTGTGAGACTGTCTGAAAACCCTCATCTTGAATCGTTAGTACCAGAGATAGCTTGAGACTCTAAGGGACAGTGTCAATCGATGCTGTCCCTTTTTTTGCACGTTTTCCTATCTTTACGACTTTAATCTTTTCTTCCCTACATTTTACAATAAACTCAGCTCTAAATGGGACATTCTCAAGATTTTCATAATCAATGACGAGAGAATATTCTTCCACCTTTGATTCTTTTGTGAAAAATGGGAACCATTTTTTATTTAAACCCTCATATGCTTCTACGAAATATTCAAGTTCTTTATCTTCAAACTTAATTTCAGGTTCAATTATTTTCTCTTGTTTAGGTTCAAGAACATATAGGGGTGGAAAAGTTACTCTAAATATAAGTTTTTCTGAATCTTTATCAATAGCTTCAAAAGTGCTAATTTCAACATTAATCGCAGAACTGTTACCAATATTTCTACATATTAAATTATCTGTATAGTCAAGAATAATATAAGGAGTTAGTTGTATTTCAGTTTGTCTAACAGTCTCTTTCCACAAGTCTCTTGTTTTCCACGCATACCAAACAATAGCCAGAAACGTGAAAAACAAAATTATGGCTACTGATAGTTGTATTATATTTTCACAAGTCATTTTTACCCCGTCCCTTATATTTCTTTTATTTCTTTTTGGGCGGCTTTTTTGTACCTTTCTTTATAAAACACATCTCCAGAAATTATAAGCTAAAAGAAATACAAGTAAGACAAGATGGACGAAATATATGATAATTTTCCAGACAAGTGGAATAGTCTTCTCACTACTTATGAATTTAAAAGTAACCTTGCCGCCTTCTTCAATTCTTTCCGGCGGAACTTCATAATGTAATCCGAGAAGACGATGTATCATGCCGACGAAGGCAGTACTTTGGGCATATAAAATCAAAGACGGCAGAAGAAACATTCTTATCTTATCACTGAGTTCTCTAAGAAAGAGAAGTAAAAGAAAAGACAGAACACCCGCAGAAATGGCAGGTGCGAATCTTGGCATTTTGACAAATTCAGTCGGTAATTCTATTTTCATTTTAACCCCCCTACGATTTTATTAAATCAACCACGCTATTTTTTCTTCTTAGTCGTCTCTTTTTTCAGAACTCGTTTGATTTTCTTCAAGTCTTTCTGTGGTATTTGAACCTGAACAGTGTTTCTTATTAAGAATTCCTCAATATGCTCTCGTCTGAATAAAACACGTCTTTCGAGTTTGATATAAGAAATCTCTTTTCGAGCCATAGCCTTATCCAAGAGATGACGACCGAGACCGTATTCTTCCATCACCTGTTTTTTGCTGAGTAGGATAGTCATATCGAAATCATTTTCATACATCTGGCGGTCAGAGTCAATAAAAAAACATGATAACGCCACTCTCGTGGCGTTTATTATTGATAACTACTCTTAATTACACTAAAACGAAAACCAAATCCCCTAAATCCCCGGTTTCCCTGAGTTGAAAGGGCAACTGTGTGAAGAAGCAAATCTTAGAAGAATTGTTAGAAATAGCCGGTATATCGCGTTTCAAATAATAGAGGTTGTCATATGCATGGAGGTATTTGCCGGGATTTTATCCAGAATCAATCGATTGCGATACTGTTCACACCATGGAGCTGCTTTCTAGAAGAACCGGATGGAAAGGTATCTTTAATCGTTAGATTTTTAGAGAAAAGCCGTGAACACCAAAGAAAATGGTCACATATTGAATCCAAAATTGCATGAGAACTGTTTTATCATGCAAAACAGAAGCTAAATACTGAGTTATAAAACAACGGAATCTTAACTATCTCTCTCATGAAGTTGATATGGGCAATATTTATTAAAAAAAAGGATTGACATGATCTGCTTTTTTGGCTATACTTTCGTAATAGACGAAAGAATAAAAGACACCCAAGGAGGAGTCATGCTCACCAAGTTCGAGGAACAGATATTGATGGCCGTATGGAAGCTTGACGGAAAAGGCTACGGAGTCAATATATTTCAGTATTTGAATGAAGTGAACGAGAAGAGGATCACGTTGGGAGTCGTCTACGATATATTGGAAAGGCAGTGCAAAAAAGGCTTGGTCAAGCCGCATTTTGGGGCACCCACTCCTGTGAGGGGAGGAATGAAAAAAAAATATTACACCATCACAAAAAGAGGAATTGAAGAATTGGTCAAAGCAAGAAAAGTTTACGAAAAAATCATGGATGGTTTCGATACACTATTCCAGCAACATAAAAAATTAAAAAATATGTAATGAATATTCCTGTGACATTCGGACAGCAGACATGAAAAAATCCCCACCTTCGATACCTCGCTTTTTCTTATGTCTAATCAGAAATAAAAAAAACCACGAATCTCTCATCGGTGATTATGAAGAGACCTTCCATTATTACAGCACAACCTATGGTTACGCCAAAGCCAGGATATGGTATTGGGGTCAAGTGTTAAAAGCGCTTCCCTCCTTTATTTCTAACTCGATTCGCTGGAGGTTAGTCATGTTTAATAACTATTTGAAGATTGCTTTTAGGAACGTAAAAAGACACAAGGGTTATTCTTTCATTAACATCACCGGTCTTGCTATCGGGATGGCCTGTACGATACTTATTTCTTTCTACATACTGGATGAATTAAGCTATGATAAGTATCATGAGAAATCTGACAGTATATATAGACTGGTTCAGATTCTTGGTCCTGGTACGGAATATGAATATGAGACCGTCGTCCAATCGGCACTTTATGCGCCGTTACTATTGGAAGAGATACCGGAGGTCAAGAACGCCGCAAGAATCTATGCCCCTAAAATGTGGGGGAGGAGTGTGCTGATTGGCTATAAGGATAAAATATTCTATACCCAAGAGTTAATTTTTGCCGATGCCTCTCTTTTTGAAATGTTCAGTTTTCCTTTTGCTAAGGGGAATCCCGAAACGGTATTTCCCGATCCTCAATCAATCGTAATCACCGAAAAAGTCGCTGAGAAATATTTTGGGGACGAAGACCCCATGGGCAAAATAATCACTTATGATAATCAACACCAATTCAAGGTGACCGGTGTTTTAAAAAATATTCCCCGGAATTCGCATTTCAGGTTTGATTTTGTTGTTCCAATGGAAAGCTACCCAATGGTTATGAATGAGCGGCTTGAGAAGTGGACCAACAGTGCGTTCCCCACCTATCTAGAACTCCCTAAAAATTATGACATCACTGCACTTCAAGAAAAAATTCCAGCTCTCATCAAGTCACACCGGGGTAAAAGCGTTGATACCGAATTCTGGTTTCAACCACTTACCCGTATTCACCTCCATTCCCATCTCAATGATGAACTGGGGACCAACAGCGATATCCGATATGTTTATATTTTTATTGTTATCGCCCTTTTTGTATTAAGCATTGCCTGTATGAATTTTATAAACCTTTCCACAGCCAGGTCCGTTCATCGGGCCAGGGAAGTGGGTGTACGCAAAATGGTGGGAGCCAACCGGAATCAATTGATAAAACAGTTTCTCTTTGAATCCATAATCATCTGCCTGATAGCACTCGCTGCTTCCCTCTTCCTTGTCTGGGTATTTCTGCCGTCTTTTACCAAAATATTCGGTGTACAGATAGACTTCAGTTTCATTAGTCCTTATTCTTACATGGCCCTTTTAGCCATCATTGCCCTATTTACCGGATTTTTTTCCGGCGTTTTTCCGGCATTTTTTCTCTCCTCCTTCAACCTGATTTCAGTGTTAAAAGGACGTTTTCTCACAGGAAAACGCGGGAAAAATACACTGCGAAAATGGCTCGTTGTGGCTCAATTTGCGATCTCTACCATATTGGTCATTTGCACCGGTATTATATATGACCAATTGAACTATATCCAAAACAGTGACCTTGGATTTAACAAGGAGTCGGTGGTGGTGATCCCTACCCGCAGGGACAAAGAAGTCATATCCAAAGCAGGAATACTTAAAACCGCATTTGAAAAGGATTCCAGCGTTTTTAACGTTACCGCATCTTCCCAAACTCCCGGTATAAAAATGTTTAGCCGGCATGCTCAGACTGAAGGGGACGCCAAAGATAAATGGAAATCCGTAAGATCACTCTGGGTAGAGCATGACTTTATCAAAACCTATGAACTCTCTCTCCTGGCAGGCCGGTCATTTTCAAAAGAATTTGGTACTGACGCGGATAAAGCGTTCATTCTAAATGAAACCGCTGTAAAAATGTTCGGCTTTTCATCCCCGGAAAATGCAATTGGCAAACAGATTAACCTGAACTATGGCCGGAAAATCGGTACCGTTATCGGCGTGACCAAAGATTTCAATTTTCTGTCCCTTCACAGTAAAATCGAACCTATCATTATGCACATTAATCCCGACCGATTTTATTACATTTCCGCCAGGATAAACAACCAAAATATTCAGACGACCCTGGATTACCTGAAAAAGAAATGGGGGGAAATCTTGCCTCAGCGGCCATTTGATTATTTTTTCCTGGAACGGGATTATTCAGAACAATATCATTCGGACCAATCTTTCGGAACCCTGTTAAGCCATTTTAGTTTAATCGCTATCTTGATCTCCTGTCTCGGATTATTCGGCCTGATATCCTATTCTGTTGAAAGACGCACAAAGGAAATCGGAATCCGCAAGGTTCTCGGCGCTTCAATCTCAAAGGTTTTTTATCTCATTGCTAAAGAATTTATGTATGCCATAGGCATCGCGGCTATTATTGCATGGCCAGTGGCCTATTTTGTTATGTCCAAGTGGCTGCAGAGTTTTGCGTACCGGATTAGCATCGGGCTAGGAGCGTTTATTCTTTCATCAGTGCTGGCTTTGATTGTTGCACTGCTCACCGTCAGCTATCAGACCGTCAAAGCCGCCACCGCCAATCCGGTCGACTCGCTGCGGTATGAGTGAATATTTATAGCTGAAACTCCAATCAGGATTTAAGATTGTAATCCAAATCCATTAAAACCATGAATTCCCTATTTTCTAAGCCTTGACCCCGATTTTCAGGGGTGATACTATTAAGTTGTGACCTCCCTCAGGTCACTCAAAGGGGATCCGAAAATGACAAAAAGCCGTGACGGCTGGACTCACGAAGACTTCATCAAAGACGGCATGGTACCCGTCTTCGATTCCACGACGTGTCTGCATTATTACAGATTCAAAAATTATCCGATGTGTCGAAAGAAAGTCAGACTCACTTTCTTCGACTGTGGTTGTTTGCCCGACTGTCAGAATGAAATGGTTAAACAGGGCAAGGCGAGTTATTACTGTCGTTGGTATCAAAAAAAACAGATTCGGACTACTAAAAGGAATAGCAGAGTACGTAGCACGTCTGGTTCGTCTCTCAGCGACCCTCTCAGCCCGTCAGCAAATGGGATTAACTGATAGGTAGTAGTATGACTGGAGTATCTTGTTCAGAAAGTTGAATGAGAAAGATTTCGGCGATTTTGATAGAG
>JABAOH010171222.1_pt1 | contig 11143 bp, 10 predicted proteins | sample 7062181 | NCBI WGS metagenome assembly JABAOH01 (sample SAMN14538630, study PRJNA623070) | marine sediment metagenome | biome: marine biome [ENVO:00000428]; feature: marine pelagic biome [ENVO:01000023]; material: deep marine sediment [ENVO:00002113]; isolation source: pool of 5 deep marine... | reverse complement strand
GAACCTGCGGGGAACGTTCTTCAGGTTTTTAAGAAATTGAGCGGACGCCGATTCTTCGCCCGCGCTTTGCTTGGCCCCAGCCTCGCTCATACCTTCACCCTGGTGCCCGCCTCGACGGTCTTGCCCTCGTCCACCACGAAATCGCCGCCGCTGACATGCCGGACTTCAAGCCACGGCAACGCCTTGGGCGCCGGTCCCTTTAACACGCTCCCGTCCTTTGCAAACTTTGAGCCGTGGCAGGGACAATCAAACCCCTCAACCGTGGGTTTCACGATGCAGCCCAGGTGCGTGCAGATGGTGGAGATGGCATAGACCGCGTCTTGATCACGATACATCGCTATGGATCGACCCGCCGGCAGGTAGGGGTGTCCGGGAGCCAATGAGTCCGGCAGGCGGACGCGAAACTTTTTCGACGGGGACGGAAGCACCGCCGCTTTCGGCAGCCGCATCGCGCCGAGAAACGCAAAGACGAGAGCGGTGGCCGCCGACCACCAGGCCGCGAGTCCCAGGAAGTCTCGCCGGGGCACCGCCTCGGGGTCGAGCCGGGAGCGCGTGGATGGTCCGGGCTTCGTCTCGGTGGTCATACGTTCCTCCACTCCGTTTGAAAGCTGACCCGTTCCATGGCGATGGCATCGGCGGGACACCGGTCAACGCACAGCGCACAGCGGATGCAGCGGTCCTCATCTTTCAGGATGGCCGAATGGTCCTGCAGGTCTATGCCTTCGCCCCATTGGGAATTCACGATATCGGACAGCCCTTCCGTCTCCCTTAGGGAGGAGAGCGGAACAATCTTCAGGCAAAGGGTGGGACAGACATCCGCACATCCACCGCAGAGAATGCAACGACTCCCATCGAAGACCGGCGTCACACCGCAATCCAAGCAGCGTGACGCCTCCCGCATTGCCTCTTGTTCGCTCAAACATTTTTCCACCAACGCTTTCGGATCCTTCAACCGCTCCTCGGCTTCCAGAGTTGACGTCTCCACGCGGCGGATCCGTTCGTAGCCGAGCTCCCGCTGATACCGGTCAAGCCGGATGAAACCGGTGAGGGTCTCGGGATGGAGTGTCCTGCCGGTAACGAACTGATAGACGGAGCGGGCCGCCCGTTTGCCCGAGGCCACAGCATCAATCAACAGACGCGTTCCGTGGGCGAGGTCCCCGGCGATGAAAACGCCCTGGGCCGTTGTCATGAGGGTAGCCGGATCGACCTTCGGCCATCCCGGGCGGAACTGTTCGACGTCGGTCCCGCCGTCTTCCAGGAAAGAGAGGTCCGGGGCCTGCCCGGCGGCGATCAGCACCGTATCCCCTTCGAGGAATTGCTTATCCTCTTCATCGAATTGAGGAGAAAAGCGACGTTGGTCATCGTAAACACGCACGCAACGCTTGATCTCGAGACCCGAAACCTCTCCCCCATCGCCGCGCCGGATGGCAACGGGGCCCCAACCCGAGACCCGTTCAATCCCTTCCTGTTCCCCTTCTAAAATCTCCAGGGTGTCCGCGGGCATTTCTTCCAATGTCTCGAGGGAAACCAGCCGCACGCGACGGGTTCCGGGTAAACGAGCGGCCATTCGAGCCGTATCGTACGCAGCCTGCCGGACCACGGTTCGGGCGACGTCGTAGGCGACATTGCCGCCGCCGATCACGATCACGTCTGAACCCAGAGCCAAAGATTCCCCAAGGGCCACCGAGCGAAGAAAATCGACACCGCCAAAAACAGCGGGGCCCGGCTCTCCGGGAAGCCCCAGGGATCTGGAGCGCTTCGCGCCCACGGCAATGATCACGGCGGCAAACTCCTCGCGCAGTGTCCGAAACGTAACGTCCGCGCCGATTCTGGAATTGCAGCGAATCTCGGCTCCAAGAGCCTCGATGACGGAAACTTCCCGCTGAATGACCTCCCGCGGCAGCCGGTACTCGGGAACACCCATCGCCAGCATTCCCGCCGCCACCGGCTCCATCTCAAACACCACCGGCTTGAAACCGAGGAGCGCCAGATCGTGCGCGGCACTCAGACCCGCGGGACCCGATCCGATGATGGCAACCCGTTCTCCCTCAGCCGGGACGAACATGCCGCGCGAGACTCCGCGCAAAAGAAAAGCCATCTCTTCCGCATCCCCCGCAACACCCGGCAGATATTCACGAAGGCCTTGAAGGATTTCGTCGGACCCCTTTGCCTCGACTCCATGGGATTCACAAACGAACCTTTTAAGAGCGCGGATCGCGATGGGCCTATCCGTCGTAACGAAACATCCGTCTTGATCGGTTCGGGGAATATGACCTCGCCGGCAGGAGGCTTCGCAAGGGGCTCCGCAAATCCTGCCGCAGATGGACGCAAAGGGGTTGGGCCCCCTGGCAATCAGGTAGGCTTGCTCAAAATCTCCCTGGGCAATGGCCCGGACATAACCCCGCGCGTCCGTGTGAACAGGACATGCCCTCTGGCAGGCAATGAGCTCCTTATGATGATTGTCTTTGGGAATTTCGACTTGGAGCACGGATCTCCAAACCTATACGCTGTATTTGCCTTAGGCCTAAGGCAATTCCAATGCCACTTGGGTTAAGAGGTTTCGTAAGAATAATAATAGTTGGTGAAATGGACGTTTCTTCTCTCTGCGAGAATGAATGTTGGCAGACAACTTTTATTATGATTGAGAAAATACTCCTTCCCCATTCTTAATTATGGAGTTGTGCACAGGCTAACGCAGGCAAAGCGCATAGAGCGTTGGAAGAAAGATAGTAGGCAGTATGCAGTGGGCAGCAGTTCAGTACTGGGCAAAAGGTGCTGAGGACTGAGCACGAAGAGCAGACACACGCAGACGAATAAATAGCAAAACGCCAAGCGAATAACCAGAGATCAGAGGTCGGAAGTCAGAGATCAGCGAAGAGAACTCGCGCAAAGACGCACCGAACAGACAGAGATAGAGACAGGGACAGAGAAAAAACAGCAAAGAGCATAGAGCAAAGCGCCAAGCAACTCGGTTGAAATCCAAAGACTCGGACATTTCACCGCAGAGAGCCTACTCCGGCGAAGCTGCTCCGGCTGCGAAGGCCGGGCGCAAAGTTCGCAGAGAAAAACAAGAGACTTTACCGCAGATTTACACGGATCAGCGCAGATTTCTTCTTTTTTTGTTTGTCAGGAGACGCGACAAACAAAAAGTCTCCATCGCAGACGATAATCGGATCACCTCTCGCCAAGACGCCAAGGGCGCAAAGTCCGGAGCAGATAACTTAACCGCAGACCCACACAGACGACAATACAGCAGAGCGCAAAGAGAGAAGGCGGAGAAAAGCTTAAGAATATAGCCGCAGACGTACGCTGACTGCTGACTGCTGGCTGATTGACAGTCAAACTCGGGGCGTGTTATGAGCCCGCTAGCATTGAGCCGTGAGAGCCTTTTAAGGGGGTGGCATGCTTAGCCGGGAAGAGAACGAACTCATGACCAAAGTGGGCCGTGGAACTCCATGCGGTGAATTGCTCCGCCGCTACTGGCAGCCCGCCGCCCTTAGCGAAGAGCTGCCACCGGATGGCGCGCCTATCCACATAAGGCTCCTCGGTGAGGAGTTGGTTCTTTTTCGCGACGACCAGGGACGTGTCGGCCTGCTGGGTCTGCTCTGCTCCCACCGGGGCGCCGATCTCAGCTACGGGCGGGTTGAGGACGGCGGTATCCGCTGCATCTACCACGGTTGGCTGTACGACGTTCACGGGCGCTGTTTGGAGCAACCGGCGGAGCCTCCGGAGCGAAAGTTCGCCGACAAAATAAAGCACCTCGCTTACCCGTGCATGGAGCAGGCGGGGCTGATCTTCACTTACATGGGCCCGGGAGAGCCGCCGCTGCTGCCCAATTATGAATTTCTAACGGTGCCGCGGGATCAAATTATCTCGAGCAAAGTGCATAGCGACGCCAACTACCTTCAGGCTCTGGAGGGCGGCATCGACCCGGTGCATGTGACCTTCCTGCACAAGGATATTTCCCGGGTAAACGACCCGCGAACCTTTGGCAACATACCACCCGAGGTTTATACGGAGGAAACGGATTTCGGCGTTCGCATCTACATGGTCCGAAATATCAACCCTGAGCAAAACTACGTGGGAATCACCAACTACGTTCTGCCAAACGTCAATACGTTCATGGGACCCTTCGGGCGCGCGGGATACGGCGCCAACTGGTTTGTTCCCATCGATGACACCCAGTGCTGGAAATACAACCTGAACTTCGACCGTGAAAAGCCGATTCCCAATGACGATCGTCGCCGCCGTCGCGGCGATACGGATGCCAGCTACTATCCTGTCGCCAACAAGTCGAACCGTTACCTGCAGGATCGCACGACCATGAAGGACAAGAGATTTTCCGGCATACCCGTGGAGCACTTTCAGGCGCAGGACGCATGTGTGGCGGAGGCACCGGGGCCCATTTTGGATCGTAGTCAGGAACACCTGGGTTACACGGACCAGGGTGTCATCGCATCAAGGAACCTGTTACGGAAGGCTATTGAAGCGGTCCGCGCGGGTAAAGAGCCGCCCCATGTGATCCGCGAGGCTTCAGCCAACCGCCTTGACCAGCTCGTCGTTCGGAGCGAGGTGCTACCAAAGGCGGTGGATTGGCGCAACTTCTGGCGCTAGCAGGGCACATCCGTTGACCGACCCGGCACCCACAGACATCTGGACCGGCTTTTCGCTGGCGGAACGCGATCGCCGCTGGAATGCCGTTCGCGAGAATGCAGCCGCGGCGGGATTTGATTGCATCCTGGTGCCCCCCTGCGTGGACGGCAGAATTCTCCGGCTCTCACCGGAGAACTCCCGGGGAACCCGCGCGGACAGCCGCTACCTGACACTAATGGAGAATGCCGCCGTCGTTTTACCGACGGACGGCCGTGCTCCGATTGTGATCAATGATCGAGGAATCGGAAACAAGTGGATCGCGGAACCGAGACCGGTGGCCGCGGGAACTAGGGGCTCCTGGGCCCCCGCCGTAACGGAAGCATTAATAAACCTGGGAATGGAACGGGCCCGGATCGGTGTGACCGGCCTGAGAATGGGTAGGTTTGGGCATATTCGTGCTGCCGGTGGCACTGTGGTTCATAGCGCCTATGTGGAAATCCAGCGACATTTCCCCAATGCAAATTTCCAAGATGCAACGGATGTTGTCGCATCGTGCCGTTACGTAAAGAGCGAAGAAGAAATTCAGTGTCTGAAACGGGCAGCCGCCATTACGGCAGCCGGCATCCAGGAGATGATTGCCGTAGCCCGGCCCGGGGTGGACGCGGCGTATCTATACGCCCGCATCACAAGTCGTATGCTGGAACTCGGCAACGAATATCCCCCATGGAATCTTGAGATCGGCCCCGCGGGTGAAGAGCTGGCCCACTTCGAAGAGCCACCGGTGGGCCGACGCCTTAAACCCATGGATCTGATCACCAACGAGATCTATGCCGCATGCGGCGGTCTGACCGTTCAGGACGTTCAACCTGTTTTGCTAGGACCGATTCCGGAAAAATGGAAACCCGTGATTGACGTGCAGCGGGAAGCGTTTGAGGCGGGGCGGGAGTTCATGCGGCCGGGTAGATCCTTCCGCGATATGATCGAGGTAATCAGCAGCGTTGGAGCAAAACGGGGGATGCGGACTGCCGTCATGTTGCACAGCCGTGGCTATGGTAATGAAGGCCCCTATGTAAATCCAAATGACGGACCTTCGAATGTCATTCAAGATGTCGGCATAGAGAAAAATACGGTATGGATCTGGAAGCCCCACGCTTACAGTGCCGACGGACGGATCTACTTTCGATGGGGGACTTCCATCCTAGTGACCGAAAACGGCGGTGAACCCCTGATGGAGCGGTCCCACGGATTGGTGTCCATTACCGAGTAGACCGGCCTGAGACGGCCAACGTCAGTGGTGCTAATTTAACCCGCAGGAGGTGTGTGATGCCGAGAGACAATTCTAAAGAAGTCAAGATAAAGGCCGGGGACGTGGCGGTGTTTAACCCCGAGGAATTTCAATCCTATCACCCGGAAGAGCCCATGATCGTCGGCGTCTACCGGGACGGGATCGATATTCGCCACATCACATTGAGAAATTTTGAGCCCGGGCAGGTTTCGGATCTCCACATCCACCCCGAGAACGCCCATTGCATCTACATCCTCGAGGGAAACGGTGAGGTGTTGAGGGAGGGAGCCCCGCCGCTGCCCATCAAGGCGGGCCAGTTCCTCGTCGTGCCCAGGAACACACAGCATGGGCTCCGCAACACGGGGAGCGGCCGGCTTTCCTATCTCGGTGTCAACGCAGGAGCGGAGCCGAGCAAATGAGAACCCGCCAGCCAGGGCTTTCCGCGAAACTGTCTATGAGTGCGTAGCCGGGAGCCTCAATCCCAGTAGGCGAAGGCCATGCCGCATCCGGTGCCCGCAAGCGACCGATAGCCAGGGATGTAGTCGCCGATGAAGTGAGGCGTCTTGGACTCCATGGCGCCTGCCGCGGCGATCCAGTTGCGGATCTCGGAGGTGCCGAGGTTCAGTCGTTCCCGGGGCAAGGTCCTGAGCGCCTCTGCGTCTCTGTCCGCTATGCCGGCGATGGTCCGGCGGTCGATGTCTTCATCGATGATCGTATGGCTAAGACCACCGGAGGCCATGATGACCACGCGCTTGTCACCGTCCCAGGACTCCACGGCGGATCGAATCATTTGCCCGAGCCGGTAGCAGCGGGCCGGGGTTGGCTGGTTGGGCGGGAAAAATGTGTTGACCATCACCGGCACCACGGGAATCTCGGTGCCGGGCAGCATGAGCTCGTAGAAAAACTTGAAGGCGTGACCGATACCCACGTCAGGCCGCAGGCTATCGGAGCTGGCCACGTCAAACTCTTCATCCCTGAGGTAACCGATCAGGTGCTCCGCGAGGCTCCGTTCGGCCGGCCGTTCCCTTGGACCCACCAGCTCGTTTTCCACGGCGGACTGCAACTGATCGAGCTTCGNNCGGAGCTCCGCTTTCCGTGGCCATGCCGGAGGACCAGGTTGATAATGTCTCCGTGATAGATACAGAACATGGGCATGTTGTCGCTGTGAAACTGCTCTTTCTGATCATCTCCAATCATGACGATGACGTCGGGTTTGGCCTCCTCCAGCACCGTGGACAGCGCCCGCAGACTCGTCTGCGCCGTGTCGTAACGCTCGCGGATCCGAGTGTCCGTAAGCTCGTTTTCAATATCCGGTTTGACCCGGCGGCGAAGTTCCTCGTAGTTGATTCGCTTGTCCGTCTGGTCCTTCTCTTGCAGCGCGTACCAGCCATCTAACGGCAGACGCAATTGAGGGGCATGGGGGGTCGCAACGCCCAGTACGATATTCGCCATTGTTTGTCCTCCTTAACCAGGTTACCGGTGGACCAGATCCTACGCCCCTGACTACTAAATTGCAAAGCGAATAACCAGAGATCAGAGGCCGGAAGTCAGAGATCAATGAAGAGAACTCGCGCAAAGACGCCACGAACAGACAGAGATAGAGACAGGGACAGAGGAAAACAGTTGGCAGTGAGCAGGGTGCAGCAAGAGCAGTGTTAAGTGTTGAGTGTTAAGGGAAGAAAGGAGAAGTGCTATCAGCCGTCAGCATTCAGCTATCAGCTAGTTAGGGACAAAAAGAAGAATAGCCGTGGACTCACGCAGACGACAAATCAGCAGAGCGCAAAGGGCATCCTTCGACCAGGCTCAGGACAAATAGCGCAAAGCGAATAACCAGAGATCAGAGGCCGGAAGTCAGAGATCAATGAAGAGAACTCGCGCAGAGACGCGATGCCCAGACAGAGATAGAGACAGCGACAGAGGAAAACAGTTGGCAGTGAGCAGAGTGCAGCAAGAGCAGTGTTAAGTGTTGAGTGTTAAGGGAAGAAAGGAGAAGTGCTATCAGCTGTCAGCCTTCAGCTATCAGCTAATTGGGGACGAAAACAAGATTAGCCGCAGACTCAGGCAGACAACAAAACAGCAAAGCGCAAAAGCATGAAATGATCAAGACTGTTAAGTAACAGTCTCAGAGAGAGGGACAAAGAAGAATCAAATGTCGACCTCAAGCCCGACTTTTTGCTCGACGGCTTTTTGATAGACGAGTTGCGCCGCGGCGACGTCCTGAATCGCGATGCCGACGGACTTGTAAACTGTAATCTCGTCCGCTCTCGTTCTCCCGGGTCTTCTCTCAGCAAGCACTTCACCGATTTCCGCATGCACGTGGCCTTTTGTGATGGCGCCTTCTCTGATGGCGAGCAGAATATCGCCGCACTCCGCCATAGTGGCATCGAGTGAGTCCACCACGACGGTCGCGCTCTTGAATATCTCCGCATCGAGCTCCCGCAAATCCGGCCGGTGGGATCCCACCGCATTGATGTGACATCCTGCCTTTAACCACCCCGCGCGAAGGATGGGCTCCTTTGCGGTCGACACCGTCACCACGAGGTCGGCGCCCCTTACGGCATTTTCCGGGCTATCGACGGCCTCGATTCTTATACCAGACTCCGGCTCCAGCTCTTTTTTGATGTTTCGCGCGCTGGTGCCTGACGGGCTGTAGACGCGGATCTCGGAAAACTGGCGAATCCGGCTGAGGGCTCGAATGTGCGCCCGGGCCTGGACACCGGCGCCAAGAATCCCCATGACGGGAGTCTCGGGATTGGCCAGGGCTTTGGTTGCCATGGCGGATGCGCAAGCGGTGCGAATCGCCGTCACATAGCTCCCATCCATGAGAGCGGTAAGTTTCCCGGTCTCGGAGCTATACAGACTAATGGTTGCGAGGATAGAGGGGAGGCCCTTCTTGGGATTTTCCTGAAAGTAGGTTACGACCTTCATGCCCAGGGCGTTTGCTTCGCTCAAATAGGCGGGCATGCTGGTGATTCTTCCCTGTATCTGAGAAAGCGGAACGACCTGGCGAACCGGCATGACCGCCTTCCCGGTGGAGAACTGGACGTGAGCCTCCTCCAGAGCCAGCACCAGCTCGTTGATCTCAATGAGCTCGCGTACCTCTTTTTCCGACAGGACGAGCATCGTGCTTCGTACGTATCATATAAACAGCAAAGCGCAAGGCGCATAGAGCAAAGCGTACTGAATCAAAAACGAAGACTGGACTCGGAAATTCACCGCAGAGGCGCGAAGGGCGCAGAGTTTAGTAGGATGAGGAAGACTATGTCTTCCTCATCCAAGCCTCATTAGGTGGCGGCGTCTACTTTTAAAGCGCTGCCATTTAGCTGCACGCTAATTTCATTGGGAACGGGGTCACGAAGCGCCCCATGGGTGAAGCAACTGTTCTGCGCGAGTCTCACGAGCTCGCGTATGCGTTCCGGCGGCTCGTCGGAGTCGATCTCGATGCGGGTTTCCAACCCCGCGCAACCGGCCTCAATAGTTCCCGGCTTGATGGCGCCCTTGCGATAGAACTTTGTGACCTGCTCGACACGAGCCTCTTTGAAATGGATCTTTGCTGCTTCCCCGGACCGGGAAAGCTGGGTGAGCAGTCAAAACGCAACACCGGCGCTGAAGTAAGCGAGTGGCGGTGGCGCGCTGTCCTCCCCGCCAAGTCTTTTTCCCTNNCCCCGCCAAGTCTTTTTCCCTCGTCACACATAATCGCGAAGCGGCTGCCCGGTGGCCGCCCTGCCCCCTCGTTCCATACTTCAGCCCGCTTCTTTTGACCGCCGATGGTCCTGGCGCTCACGCGGATGCGAATGTCCCGATTGGGAGAAGAGTCCGCAGAAGCGGTAGCCGGTGCTGCGGTGGAAGCCTCTGCTATTTTCTCGACAATGGCTGCCATCTTGAATTTCCTCCTTGGATGCTGGCGATCTCAGTCCCTCCAGGTACACCCGCGCCCCAGACAACTCATCGAATTCCCCGGCGTACCCAACTCAGTTCCTTTGGGTGCACCTGCTTATCACACATCGCAGAGATTTTACAAGGTCGAGTAACCGGCACTGAAATCTTCGAAGAACGATGGTGAAAGAACCAAGCTAATGGTTGAGAGATTTGAAGAATGCCAACAATAACGTGTTGAAGGTATCCGCCATTTCGATTTGGGGCCAATGGCCGCAGCGGGCTAGAACGGTAGCGCTGCAGTCGGGAATAATAAATGATGCCTTGATGGCGCTATCCAAGAGAACGGTGGCGGCCTCTTTGGGATAAAAAAACCGTTCGTCCCTTCCGTGAATCAAATAGGTAGGAGCCCGGACCCTCGCAAGGTCAGAAGGGGAAAAATTTGACCGTCCACCGGCAATCTGTCTGAAGGCCCCTTCCCTTTCCTTCTCAAGTTGACCAGGCCTGCTAATGGTTTCAAGTCGTATATCAGCAACCTCGCCTATTCTGGGATGGTCGGGGTCATAAAAAAAATGACTGGTGGCCTGCAGCATATCGTCTCGCATAACGGCAGGCTTACTCAGCATACTCCTCACGAACTCCATTCGGTCCGTTTTTCCCAGGGCGGAGGCCAATGCGCGGGACTCGTCGGAGTCAACTCTCGGCTCTCCTCCAGAAAGGATGAGGCTCCTGACCTTCTCCGGGTGATCGATGGCCAGTTGGGTTATGGCGTTTGAGCCCATGGAATTGCCCGCAAAGTGAGCGGATTCGAAATCATGTTTCTCCATAAAGGCCAGGAGGAATTCTGAGGCTTTGACCCTGACCGTCCCCTCGGAGACATTCCTGGTAAGTCCAAAACCCACAAAATCCGGCGCGAGAACGTGGTATCCCTCATCAGCGAGCGCGGTCATGTTCAAGAACCAGCTCATGTAGGCCGATGTTCCAGCGCCACCCGTCTGTGCAAGGATGATCACGTCGCCGTGTTTGGGACCGAGGTCGTGATAATGGGTCTCTACCTGGGATCCGAAAACATCCAGTCGAACAAACCGTCCCTGCTCCATCTTTTCCACAGCTTGTCCATTTGCAAGGATGCTAATCGGCGCTCACGCCACGTTGCGCCAGGGACCGTACATCTTGGTTTCCATCTCGGTCCATGGCTCGCTTCGAGGCAGAGTCACGGAAGTGCAGTTGGCCGCCGAATAGTCGTTTTGTGAATCGTCAAACACCAGACCCGGGGGCTCAGCGCCATTTTGGAAGTCATGGATGGCTTTGAGAAGAAACTTTCTGAGCGCGATGACATAGGTGTCGCTGGCGCCCAGATGCTCCTTGGTTCGGTCCACAATGGCCCCC
>JABAOH010119867.1_pt1 | contig 11150 bp, 5 predicted proteins | sample 7062181 | NCBI WGS metagenome assembly JABAOH01 (sample SAMN14538630, study PRJNA623070) | marine sediment metagenome | biome: marine biome [ENVO:00000428]; feature: marine pelagic biome [ENVO:01000023]; material: deep marine sediment [ENVO:00002113]; isolation source: pool of 5 deep marine... | reverse complement strand
GAGAACGTCTTCAAGCGGCGGCTGGAGCAGATCGACGGCGTGGCGCAGGCGGCGGTGGCCGGCGGCCTGGAGCGCGAGATCCACGTGAAGGTGGATCCCAACCGCCTCGAGGCGCTAGGCGTCACCATCGATGAAGTGTCGCGGGCGCTGGACGCGGCGAACTACAGCGCGCCGGGCGGAACGATCCGCCGGGGCCGTTACCGCTACGCGCTGCGGGCGCTGGGCGAGTTCCAGACGGTGGCCGAGATCGGCGAGACGGTGGTGGGGAGGGGCGCGAGTGGATCGGTGGTGCTGCTGCGGGATGTGGCGGGCGTCGAGGATAGCTTTGCCGACCGCGAGACCATCGCCCGCTACAACGGCCGCGAGTCGGTGGGCCTCCTATTATATAAGGAGGCGGGCGCCAACACCGTGCAGGTGGCCGAGCGGGTGGACGAGATACTTGAGCAGCTCCGCATCGAGCACCCCGACGTCCAGCTGGCCGTCGCCTCGTCGCAGTCCGGCTTCATCCGTGACGCCATCTCCAACGTCGTTCAGGCCCTCGCTTTCGGAGCCGTGCTCGCCTTCCTGGTGCTGTTCCTCTTCCTGCACGACGCCCGCTATCCCGTGGCGATCTCGCTGTCGATCCCGATCAGCGTGATCCTTACCTTCGGGCTGCTGTACCTGTTCGGCGTCAGCCTGAACATCATGAGCCTGGGCGGCCTGGCGCTGGGCGTCGGGATGCTGGTGGACAACTCGATCGTGGTGCTCGAGAACATCTTCCGGCACCGCGAGCGCGGGATGGCCGCGTCGGCAGCGGCGGCGCTCGGCGCCAAAGAGGTGCAGGCGGCGATCACGGCTTCGACGCTCACGACGATCGCCGTGTTCGGCCCGATCATCTATGTGAAGGGCGTGGCGGGCGAGCTGTTCAAGGACCTGTCGATCGCGGTGGCGGTCTCGCTGCTCGCTTCGCTGCTGGTGGCGCTGACGCTGTTGCCGATGATCGCGGCGCGGATCCGCGCGGGCGACGGAGGCGGCGACGCCGAGGGCGCTGACGCCGGCGAAGGCGCGGAGAGGCGTAGGGTCGTGCCGGGCATCGGCCGCTACGCGCAGGAGGCGCGGGAGCGTTACGGCGGCCGGGCCGCCTGGTGGCGCTGGCCGTCGATCCTCACCCGCTGGGTGGGCGGTGTGATCGGTGCGCTGCTGGGTCTCGCCGCGTCGTTCGGGATGGCGCTGCTGCGTTTCTGGGGTGGCTTGATCGCGCGGCCGCTGTCGGCGCTGGCGCGCCCGGTCTTTCGCTCCTTCGATCGCTTCTTCGATCGCTTCGCCGTTCGCTATCACCGGACGCTGGAGTGGGCGCTCGACCATCGCGCCGCCACGCTGGGCATCGCGACTGCAGCGTTCCTCATCGCGCTCGCCCTCGGCTCGACGCTGCCCCGCGATCTATTGCCGCAGGTGGATGAAGGCGCGTACCGGGCGCGCATCACGCTGCCGCTGGGCACGCCCCTGGAAACGACGGACGAGGTGACCTTGCGGGTGGAGGAGATCGCGATGGCCGACGAGTCGAGCGAGGCCGCCTTTGCCCGCGTCGGCCGCGCGCAGGCGGCGGAGGTCACGGAGCGCGAGGCGACCGGAGTCAACACGGCAGCGCTGGACGTGCGGCTGGAAAGCGGACGCACCCGCGACGCCGTATCGCGGCTGCGTGCAGGTCTCGGCGACCTGCTGAGCGACGAGGCGCTGGCCATCGAGACGGGGCGGGCGACGGAACTGGGCCGTGTGCTGGGCGTGGGCGAGGCGGATGTGGCGGTGCGGGTGCGCGGCGACGACCTGGACGCGGCGCTGCGGGTCGCGACGGAGGTCGAGCGGCGGCTGGCGGCGCTGCCGATGCTCGCCGGCGTGCACACGGGCCTGCAGCGGGGTCAGCCGGAGATCGAGATCGAGATCGCCCGGGAGCGTGTGGCGCGGCANNNNACGCGCTTCGTCGACTTCGACCGGCGCATCGACGTGCTGGTGCGGCCGCCGGAGGAGATCCGCCGCGAGTTCAACAACCTGCTGGAGTTCCAGATCCGCGGCGTGCCGGTGCGCGAGCTGATCGTCTGGCGCGAGACGCTGGCACCGGTAGAGGTGCTGCGCGACGCGCAGGGTCGGGTGGTGCCGGTCTACGCCGACGTCAGCTCGGGCGGCCTGGACGCGGCGGTGGTCGCGATCCGCGATGCGCTGGCCGACTTGGAGCTGCCGCCGCGGATGCGCACCGAGGTGGGTGGCGTGAACGAGGAGATGCGCGAGTCGTTCCGCTCGCTGGCGCTGGCGTTCGGCCTGGCGATCGCGCTCGTGTTCATGATCCTGGCGGCGCAGTTCGAGTCGGTGGTCCATCCGTTCACCATCATGCTGGCGGTGCCGCTGGCGGCGATCGGCGCGGTGCTGGCGCTGCTGCTCACCGGTGACGGCGTGAACGTGATGAGCCTGATCGGCTTCGTCATCCTGGTGGGGATCGTGGTGAACGACGCGATCATCAAGGTGGACTTCATCAACCAGTATCGGCGCGAGGGTCACGAGCTGCGCGATGCGATCCTCGAGGCGGGCCGGGTGCGTTTGCGGCCGATCATCATGACCACGGCGACGACGGTGCTCGGTCTCACGCCGCTGGCCCTGGGACTGGGCGCCGGCGCCGACCTGCGGGCGCCGCTGGCGGTAGCAGTGATCGGCGGCCTGATCTCGGCGACGCTGCTCACGCTGATCGTGGTCCCGGTCATCTACGCGACGCTGGAGAGCGTGTTCGGCCTGGCCCGGACCGGCGTGGCGACGGAGGCGCGGGCGTGATCCGGCTGTCGATCAACCGGCCGACCACCATCGCGATGGTCTACATCGCCATCGCCGCGGTGGGCGTCGCCTCGTTCATCGACATCCCGGTCGAGCTGCTCCCCGACGTCGACTACCCGCGCATCAACGTCAACGCCAGCTGGCCCGGCGCCTCGCCCGAGGTGGTGGAGGCGTTCCTCACCGCGCCGCTCGAGGCCGCGGCCCAGCAGGTGAAAGGCGTGCGCAAGATCGAGTCGGAGTCGAGCGAGGGTCGCACCGAGATCACGCTCGAGTTTGCCCGGGGCACCGACATGGACTTCGCGCGGCTCGAGCTTGGCGAGCGGATCCAGTCGAAGCGCGACGACCTGCCGCCCGACGTGCGGCCGGAGATCGAGCCCTACGTGCCGCGCGAGTTTCAGCGTGGCGCCCGCTGGGACCTGAGCTACACGCTGGCCGGCAGCTACACGTTCGAGCGTCTGCGTAAGTACGCCGACGAGGAGCTGCGGCCGCAGCTGGTGGCGGTGGGCGGCGTCGAAGAGGTCATCGTCTTCGGCGGCGAAGAGCGGGAGATCCTGGTCGAGCTGGATCGCCGGCGCATGGAAGCGTTCAGTGTGCGTCCGTACGACGTGGCGCTTGCACTAGATGCTGCCGAACTGGTACGCACGGCCGGCAAGCTGCGCCGCGGCACCAGCGAGTGGGTGGTGACGGTGCGGAACGACGTGCGGTCGGTGGACGACATCGCCGCGCTGATCGTCGTGCCGGACACGCTGGGCACGGGCGAGCTGGTTCGCGTGTCGGACATCGCGCGGGTGCGGGACGCGACGGCGGACCCGATCGCCTTCTTCCGCATCAACGGCCAGCCGGCGGTGACGCTGTCGCTGATCCGCGGCGTCGGCACCAACGCCCTGCGGGTAGCGGACGCGGTAAAGGCGCGGATCGACGAGTTGCGCGCCGAGCTGCCGCCGGGGATGCGGCTGACGCTGGAGTACGACGGCAGCGAGGACGTGCGGCGGCAGCTGACCGACCTGCGGCTGCGGGCGCTGGCGGCGGCGATCGTGATCTTTCTGGTGCTGCTGCTGTTCTTGGGATCGTTCCGCACGGCGGGGATCGTCTTCGCCACCGTGCTCTTCTCGGTGCTGATCGCCGTCAACCTGCTCTACTTCGGCAAGTTCAGCCTGAACGTGCTGACGATGGCGGGGCTGGCGATGGGGTTCGGGCTGATCGTCGACAACGCGATCGTCGTGCTGGAGAACATCTACCGGCGGCGTCGCACCACCGGCGAGGGCGCGGTCGAAGCGGCGGAGCAGGGGACGCGGCAGGTGGCGCTCCCCATCGTCGCCGGCACGCTGACCACGGTGATCGTCTTCGTCCCCTTCCTCTACCTGCAAGGCGAGCTGCGCCTCTACTACCTGCCGTTCGCCTACGCGGTCGGCTTCAGCCTGCTCGCCTCGCTGTTCGTGGCCTTCACCTTCGTGCCCGGCCTGGCCGCCCGGGCGCTGGCCGGGGGCGCCGTGATTCGTTCGGCCGCCGCGACGCGACCGCCGTTCTACGTGCGCTTCTATCGCGGGCTGTTGTCGTTCGCCCTCGACCACCCGGTGCTGATCATCCTGATCACCGTCGGCGCCTTCGTCGGCAGCTACCGGCTGTTCGACAAGCACGTGGTGAAGGGCGCGGTCTGGGGCCGCGGCTGGGGGCAGGAGACGTACATCTCGATCCTGTTCAACATGCCGCGTGGCGCCGAGCTGGAACGCACCGACGAGCTGGTGCGCAGCTTCGAGGCCAAGCTTCGCACCATCCCCGAGATCGAGCGCTTCACCGCGCAGGTGCAGCCGGAGCGCGCTTCAATGCGCGTTACCTTCCCGGACTCGCTCGAGAATACCTACGTGCCGGTCGCCATCAAGGACCAGATGGTCGCTTACTCGTATCTGTTCGCCGGCGCCGAGGTGCGCGTCTACGGCTACGGCCCCTCGTTCTACGGCGGCGGCGGCTCGCCGCCCACCTACACGGTCAAGCTGTTGGGCTACAACTACGAGGTGCTGCGCCGCATCGCCGAGGACATAGCGGGCCGGCTGCGACGCTTCAATCGCGTCCGCGAGGTCGACACCAACGTTAGCGACTGGTGGTGGACCGACAAAGCCTCCGAGTTCTACCTGGCCGTGGACCGGCCGCGCCTGGCCGGCTACGGGCTATCGGTCGAGGAGCTGCTCCGCTTCGTCACCAGCAACGTGCAGGGCCGCGTCGGCTTCAACCGCATCAAGGTGGGCGGCGAGGAGGTGATCTACTCGATCAAGCTGCAGGGCTATCGCGAGTTCGACTTCACCGACCTGCGCGAGCTGCTGGTGCCGACGGCGGGCGGCGAGCAGGTGCGGCTGTCGGACGTGGCGCAGGTGGGGCGGCGCGAGGTGCTGAACCGCATCGTGCGCGAGAACCAGCAGTACCAGCGGCTGGTGGGTTGGGAGTTCCGTGGGCCGCGGCGGCTGGGCGATCGGGTGCGCGACGTGGCGGTGGATGCGACGCGGCTGCCCGCCGGCTACTCGGTGGAAAAAGAGCGGAGCTACTTCTGGACCGAGGAGGAGCAACGGCAGATCTATACGGTGCTCATCTTCGCGGTGGTCCTTATATATATGGTGACGGCGGCGCTGTTCGAGTCGCTGCGGGCGCCGTTCGTGGTGCTGCTTACGCTTCCTCTGGCGCTGATCGGCGTCTTCCTGGTCTTCTTCTACACCGGCGCCTCGTTCACCCGCTCGGCCTACATCGGTGTGATCATGATGGCGGGGATCGTGGTGAACAACGCGATCTTGCTGGTCTATCACATCGGCGAGATACGACGCATGGGCGTGGCGGTGAAGGAGGCGATCATCCAGGGGACGCTGGAGCGCGTGCGCCCCATCCTCATGACCACGCTGACCACGGTGCTGGGGCTCTTGCCGCTCATCCTTTTCACCGAGACGATGGACGCGACGATCTGGAACGCGCTGGCGCTGGCGACGATCGGCGGCCTGATCGCCGCGACGGTGTTCGTGCTCACCTCTATCCCCGTCCTCTATTATCTTTTCGAGCGAAGAACGCGAGGCCGCGACGGGTTAACCGAGTAGTCGCGCGGCGGGAGTCGTTAGCCGGCGAGGTCGAGAGTGGCACCACGATGAAACGCTGGAAGATCTTCCTGTTGGCGGGCATCGCCGTCGTGGCATTGGCCGTCTTCTTTGGCCTATCCAGCTTGGCCCGGTCGGCGCGGCAACGCGGGGTGGAGCGGGTGCCGGTTCCTCGAGCCACGCTGGTCGCGGGAACGCTGGTGGACGCCGACCATGCCGACGCCTATGCGGTGTCGGTGCCGGCGGGGCTGTTCCGAGATGTCACCGCCTTAGCGCAGTACGCGTTCCAGAAGACCGAGCGGGCCGCCCAGACCGATGACGAGGTGATGTATGGCGGTGGCAGCTCGAACCTCACCTATCACGTTTCCTACCTGCTGACCAAGAGAGACGGGGTTCGAGCGACGGTGACGGTCTCCACGACGGTGCGCTACGAGAACTGGCGCGGCCGCGCTTACTTCACCGTCGTCAAACCATTCCACCGCGTGCTGACGCCGTACATGGTTGGCCGGATGGTAGAGCGGGCGACGGCCGAGGCGACCGTCACCCCAGCGCCGTCTTCATGATCTCGACGCCTGCCCGATAGGTGCGCCCGTCGGAGTCGAAAGACGGGTCGTAGGCCGTGATCGCCAGAGCGGCGATAACGAACCGTGCGCTGGCCAGCCGGATGATCTCGGATACCTGCTCTACCGTGAGGCCACCGGGCGCCGCAAGCCGGTTGGCGTGCGCCACCTGGGGATCGAGCACATCGAGATCGATGTGCAGATAGACGCGCCGCGCGCGGTGGCCTAACGCTTCGAGGGGCGTGGCCAGCGCGGCCAGGGGGCCGTCCTCGATGATCGGGCGCGCCGGTATCCAGATGATGTTCGAAGCCTCGACGCGGCGCCGCTCCTCCGGGTCGAGATCGCGCACACCCACCAACAACACGTTGGCCTCCGGCACCGGAACGAAGCCCGGGATCGTCCGGGCGATCCCGGTCCAGCAGTGGCCCACGGCGATGGACAGGGCCATGCCGTCTAGGAAGCCGGTGGTCGAGGTCTCGGGCGTATTGAAGTCGCCGTGGGCGTCGAGCCAGAGGATGCCGATCGGCTCGGCGCCGAGCCCGGCGAGGGTACCGAGGCAGCTGACGCAGTTTCCCGCCAGCACCAGCGGGACACGTCCAGCGTTCACCGCCTCGCGCACCCGCTCGGCCAGAGCGCGGTTGAGCTCGAACGTGGTGCCGACCTCCAGCGTGAGCTCGCCGGCCGCCTCGACCGTACCCAGCGATACGTCGTGTCCGAGATCGGAAAGCTGCTGGGCAAGGCCGCGGTTGACGAAGTGCTCGGGCCCGCCTCCCATGCGGGCGCCGCGGTTGCCAGAGTCGTAGGGCACCTGGATGATCTGGAGGTTCACGGTGTGGGCCTCGCGGTGGACGCGTGCGGTGAAGTCGAGAGTACTCCGGCGCCGACCCAGACCCGACCACTCTGGGCGGCTTGCTAACGCGTGCCGCGCGCCGTCTTTATCGGCCCCCGCGGCGTGAGGATCAACCCACCCAGCGCGCCGGTGTACTCGCCTTTCTCCAGCGTCAGCGCGCCGTTCACCAACAGGTACTCGATGCCGCGCGAATAACAGTGCGGGTCGGCGTAGGTGGCGCACGACTGGATGGTCTGCGGATCGAAGACCACGATGTCCGCCGCCAGCCCCTGCTCGAGCAGACCGCGGTCTTTGATGCCGACGATCTGCTTCGCCAGCCCGGTGGATCGGTAGATCGCGTCGGGCAACGTGATCACGCCCTGCTCCATCACGTAGTGCCGGATGAGCCGGGTGAATGTCCCGTAGGATCGCGGGTGCGGCGTGCCGGCGCCGAAGTAGGGGACGGTGCCGTCGGTGCAGATCGCGGTAAACGGCCAGCGCAGGATCTCCTCCACATCCCGCTCAGACATGTGGTAGCGGGTCACCTGCGCGTCCATCAGTTCGACGGCGATCGCCGCATCCACGACGTCCACCCCCATCGCCTTCGCCGCCTGCGCCAGGTTCAGCCCCACCATGCGCGGGTCGGGCGCCTTCTCGATCACGTGCAGCTCGGGCGCGCGTCGTTCCAGCGCCTCGCGTACGAAACCGCGGATCGAGCTGCGCTTGGCCGAATCTTCCAGCGCCTCACGCAGAGCGAGCTGTCGGTCACCCTCGATCATGTTGTCCACGCCCGAGTTGGCCAGGTCGACGAGCATCTCGCGGGGTAGAGAGGCGAGGAAGTCGGGATCGACCAGACGGCCGAGGAAACCGCCGCCGCGGATGATGGAGACCAGCTCACCTTCGCTCATCCCCTCCATCGCTTTCGCCAGCGCCATGCGCGCCGCCACGACCGACTGATCCGCGCCGGCGACGCGATAGACCACGTCGGGCAAAATGTTCACGTCGATCCCGTCCGACGAGGTCGCCCACGGGTAGGCGTCCACCCAGATCGGTACGCCGTCGGTGCGCGCCGCGGAGATCCGTTCCAGCGCCACCTTCGCCTTGCCGAAGTTGTCCTGACCTGCCGACTTGAAGTGTGTGGCCACCACGGTGACGCCGGTCTCGTCGCCGATGTGGATCGTCTCCTCGACGCTCGCCAGCAACCCGTCGCCCTGGTTGCGCAGGTGCGAGATATAGAAGCCGCCGTACGGTTTGATCTCGGCGGTGAGCGCGATCACCTCCTCGGTCGTGCTGAAGCGGCCCGGCGTGTAGCTCAGCCCGGTGGAGATGCCCCAGGCGCCGCCCTCCATCGCCGCGCGCACCCTCGCCTTCATCCGTTCCAGCTCTGTCGGCGTCGGCTCGCGATCAGCGTTCCCCATCACCTCCTGTCGCACCGTACCGTGTCCGGTGAGCAAGATGGCGTTGAGGGCGAGCCCGCGCGCCGACCAGTTGTCGATGGTCTGTTGGATCGAGCCGCCGATCGGCCAGGCCTGTCGCCCGTCCTGGCCCACGATCACGGTGGTGATCCCCTGGGTCAGGTTGTTGAGGGCGACGTTGAGCCCGGGTCGCGAGAGCGACCAGTCGGCGTGGGAGTGCATGTCGATGAAGCCCGGCGTGACGTAGAGCCCGGTCGCGTCGATCTCCTTGGTTCCCTTCGCCCGGCCCAGGTCGCCGATGGCGGCGATGCGCCCGTCGTGGACGGCGACGTCGGCCACCCGCTCGGGCGCGCCCGTCCCGTCGAGGACGCGGCCGCCGCGGATGATCAGGTCGTAGGTCTGGGCGTCGGCGGGGACGGGGGTGAGCAGGGCGAGGGCGAGTGTGAGCGCGGGAACGAGCGCGGTGTGGGTCCGGGTCATGGCTCCCTCCGGTGTCGCGGTCCTCCGGGAGTTTGTTGGGCGTTGCGGAGGGGACTATGCTACGGCGTGGCCTCGCACGGACGCAAGCGGCTCGGGCGATGACGATCGATTGAGCCCTCGACTTTCCCTTTGCAGACGTTGGATGTCGCAGCGCCCGTGACGGGGCGAAGAAAGGAGGACGGACCATACCCTATGTGTGCCAGCCGTCGAGATCTCGGACAGGTGACAGGCCAGAGGAATCGACCCCCGAGGCTGTTGGATCAGGTTCGGCGTGCCCTGAGGGTCGGTCGTTATAGCCGCCGCACCGAAGAGGCGTATGTGAACTGGATCCGCCGCTACGTGATCTTCAACGGCCGGCGGCATCCTGCGGAGCTCGGCGAAGCCGACGTCTCGCGCTTCCTGACGAGCCTGGCGATGGACGGGCGGGTGAGCGCTTCGACGCAGAGCCAGGCGGCGAGCGCGCTCCTATTTCTCTACCGTAAGGTTCTGCGTGTCGATCTCAAGTGGCTCGACGATGTGGCGCGGGCGTCGCCGGGGCGCCGGCTGCCGGTCGTCCTGACGCGTGAGGAGGTGAGGGCCGTTCTCGATCACCTGGAGGGCCAGAAGCTTTTGGTCGTAATGCTGCTTTACGGATCCGGTCTGCGACTGCTGGAGTGTTTGCGCTTGCGAGTGAAGGACATCGATCTGAAGCGGGGCGAGATTCGGCTCCGGCGTGGGAAGGGAGGCAAGGATCGAATCACGATGCTGGCGCGGGCATTGAGGGAGCCGCTCGCGGCGCATCTCGAGGAGGTTCGCGAGCGGCACCGCGCGGAACTGGCTCGGGGTGGCGGGTACGTGCGGCTTCCGGACGCGCTGGATCGCAAGTATCCCTCGGCGAGTCGGGAGTGGGCGTGGCAGTACGTGTTTCCCGCGTCGCGGACCCAACTCGATCCGCAGAGGGGGAAGAGGTACCGGCATCACTTTCACGAGTCTGGAATCCAGCGAGCGGTCAAGCGCGCGGTGCGGAAGGCCGGGATCAGCAAGCACGCCACCTGTCACACCTTTCGGCACTCGTTCGCGACGCATCTGCTGGAGGATGGCTACGACATCCGGACCGTGCAGGAGCTCCTGGGTCACAAAGACGTCCGCCACACGATGATCTACACCCACGTGTTGAACCGTGGCGGCTATGGCGTACGGAGTCCGATGGACGCGTTGTAGTTCGCCGTTGCGGAGGGCGCTGCCGTTTTGACGCTGCGGTCTCGAAGCAGGGATGTGGAGGATGGACGCTGCGAGCGTTCGCAGTGTTTGCCCGAGCTCAGATTGTGGCTCCACAGGGCGAGCGTCGCTATTATGAATAAGTTAAGGTTGTTTCACCGGCCCCAAGCCGTCAGGCATTAGGCGGCAAGCCGGCGCGGTGTTTTTGTGGGTGGGGCCCCGGGGCTGGCGGTTGAAGAAAGTGTTAGCCAGCGGTCGAGGCCTTCGTGGACGTGAAGCGTAGTACGTTGCAGTTCAAGATCACGCTCGCAGAAGTCCAACCCCTTGTGTGGCGCCGAATCGAGGTCCCCGCCGGCTTCAGCTTCTGGGATCTCCATGTGGCGGTGCAAGATGCGATGGGCTGGCTGGATTACCATCTGCATATGTTCCGGCTGGGGAATCCCGAGTCCAGGGAGATCGAGGAGATCGGTATTCCTAACGAGGACGCCCTCGAGGGCGATGCCGTCTGTCTGCCGGGCTGGGAGATACCCATCGCCCGGTACTTTGATGCGGTCGGCACGTCGGCGAGTTACGAGTATGATTTCGGCGATGGTTGGGTTCATGAGATAGAGCTTGAGGCAGTTGGGCGCCGACAGACGGGCATCAGGTATCCACGTTGTCTCGACGGCCAGCGCGCGTGTCCGCCAGAGGATTGCGGTGGCCCTCACGGCTACGCTCGACTGCTCGAAACCATTGCGGATCCGACCGATGAAGAATACGAGAGCACGATGGAGTGGCTTGGTGGGTCATTTGATCCGGACGC
>JABAOH010036123.1_pt1 | contig 11151 bp, 7 predicted proteins | sample 7062181 | NCBI WGS metagenome assembly JABAOH01 (sample SAMN14538630, study PRJNA623070) | marine sediment metagenome | biome: marine biome [ENVO:00000428]; feature: marine pelagic biome [ENVO:01000023]; material: deep marine sediment [ENVO:00002113]; isolation source: pool of 5 deep marine... | reverse complement strand
GCGCGTTTCATCTAAGTACGGCGGGTGGAGGGGATTTTTTGACAAGCTGCAAGGGGGTAGACCCATTTTTCTTCCTCTCACGCGGGGGAGCGTGAGCGAGGGGTGATCTTGACTCGTGACGCAGACAAACTACAACAGTGCTAATGTAACGGCAGCGGCTGTGTCAGCCCGTGCTATTCGCGATGTACTGGCAGCACTGTCCGGATCGGTGATTTACTGGGCTGGTTGCGAACAAAGCAGGAGTTAAAACAAATGGCGGATGAGGCAGACATTGCGAATGAGGATTTGGAGCGAACACTAACCGCCGCGCTGGAAAAACGAATCCAGTATAAGGGCGAATCTGCCCTTTTTTGCGAAGAATGCGGTGACAAGATACCCGCAGGAAGAAGGAAGATCTTGCCGGGCGTCACGACCTGCGCGGAGTGTCAGACCGTCCGTGAACGCGAGGCCCGTTTGTACGGGGAGCGGGAATAGCCGAGCCGCTAGCATAATGAGTGGCATCGTGACCTCCTCGAGCGCTTGTCCTCGCTGATGACGCATTGAGCCCGCGATGACGCGGTGGTTCTATTCATTGCCAGTTCGACTCATCGCGCGCGCCTTCATGCTGAGCGCGCTGCTGGCGGCAAGCGTGGCCGCATCGGCGCCGCAGACGGGCGCCGACCCCGCCGTAAACCGTCCTTTTGTAGACCCGGAGTTTGAGCAGTGGGTTGCGCGCTTCGAGCGCCCGGGTCGCGAGGTCTATGACAAGCGGCATGAAATTATCGCAGCCACCGGCGTGCGACCGGGGATGGTCGTCGCTGATATCGGTGCGGGTACTGGCTTGTTCGCGCGCTTGTTCTCGGCCGCAGTGGGCCCTTCTGGCAAGGTTATCGCTGTCGATGTTTCACGGGCGTTTATCGACAATATTTTGCGGATCGCGCGCGAACAGGGACAGCGTAACGTGGAAGGGATCGTCAACACGCAGACGGATAGCTTGCTGGCCGGAGGCTCGATCGATCTCGCTTTTCTCTCCGATACCTATCACCATTTCGAGCACCCACGGGCGATGATGAAGTCGATTCACCGGGCCCTGCGCCCCGGCGGTACTTTGGTGGTGATCGACTTTCAAAAGCATGGTCACAGCTCCGATTGGATCAAGGGCCACGTCCGCGCGGGCAGTCAGACTGTCATCGAGGAAATCGGGGCGGCCGGATTCGAGTTTGTCCGCGAGGAGACGTTCCTGCGCGAAAATTACTTCTTGCGCTTTACGCGCAAGTAAGTCCCCCGAGGGGGCGGAACCGCCTCGCGACGCCCGTTGCGTGAGGGGGCCGACGGCCCGACGATAAGGGGCACATGGGGCCCCCGATTCGCGGCGGTCTGTCAGCCGCTTTCTTGCCTGCACGCCTTCGCAAACACGAAATTTGCCCACATGGGTTTGCGCACGGTTGGAACGAAAGTTGCACGTCTTCGCGCATGCACGCCCGTGCGGCGTCGCATCGCCGGCCGTGTGATCGCTAGCGCTCGGCCGGGGCCAGGAGGTCGCGGCAGCAACAGAGCAAGGGGCAATGGACCGCAGCGAACGTTTTTACAAGATCACTCAGATGCTCGGGTCACGAGACGTCGTCTCGCGCGAAGCGCTGCTCGAGGAGCTCGGCGTGTCGCTGGCGACGTTCAAGCGTGATCTGGAATACATGCGTGAGCGGCTGCACGCACCCATCGTTTGGGATCGCGAGCACCGTGGTTACCGGCTGCGCAAGCAAAGCCCGCATGGGGCCCGTTTCCAGTTGCCCGGTATCTGGTTCAACGCCACGGAGGCACACGCGCTGCTGACCATGCAGCACCTGTTGGCATACATCGAGCCCGGGGTGTTGGCGCCGCACATCGAGTCGCTCAAGGGTCGCATCGAGGCGCTCCTGGATCAGGGCGACCACTCGGTCACGGAGCTTCGCAAGCGCATTCGCATTCTGTCGCAAGGTGCGCGCCCGCTTGTGCCACGCCAGTTTGCGGTGATCACGACCGCGCTGTTGTCACGAAAGCGATTGCATATCGTGCACTATAACCGAGAGCGCGACGAGCGAACCGAGCGCGAAATCTCGCCGCAGCGGCTCGTGCATTACCGGGACAACTGGTATCTGGATGCATGGTGCCATTGGCGCGACACTTTGCGGACGTTCGCTGTCGATTCCATCCAGAAAGCTGAGCTGCTGGACAAGAATGCCCCTAACGTCTCTGAAGCTTTTCTCGACGCCCAGCTTGGCAGTGCCTACGGCATCTTCAACGGCGGCAAAACGCAAACAGCGAGGTTGCGCTTTAACCCGAAACGTAGCCGCTGGGTCGCGCATGAGCGCTGGCATCCCGAGCAAGAGGGTGTTTTCGACAGCGACGGATGCTATGTGCTGGAGATTCCTTACGCCGATGATCGCGAGCTTGTGATGGACATCCTTAAGTACGGTTCCGACGTCGAGGTGCTGGCCCCGGAAGACCTACGGGCGCGCGTCGCTGCGGCCCTGCGCAAGGCACTATCACAGTACCGCAACGGCGCATAATCGCTAGCTGATCAATCGACAGCCGCTTGCTGTTGTCGATGCCCTGTTTTCCTATAGACCCCTCGGTTCGGAACCAAGACTGGCGTTTTTGGGGTGCTCCCGCGCGCGTGCAACACCTGTGAGCTGCATGCAGAAGCGACTGTGCGCGGCTGGACTGGGTGGGGGCAAAAAAATCGCCGTGTCGCTTTATGCGCTATGGCTAACGCTATACAATGCTACGGCGGCAACATCGGCGCTGTCCGCCGACATACGTACGATCCCTAGAGCACTGCGACTAAGCCATTGTTGGCGGGCAACTCGAACACGACCCTGCCCGAGGGCTGAAACCGTGCGACCACGACGGCCGTAGTTGCTTGCGCACCCAAGGCGAGGACGGCGCGTCAGTTCTAACGACTAACGGACCTATGATTGTTGAACAGATCTGGACCGCGAACGCGTTTCGCAACTTTAACTATCTGATTGTGTGCCCGCAGACAGGGGAGGCACTGGCGGTTGACCCACTGGATCACCGGAAGTGCCTGGCGACCGCCAAGAGGAACGGCTGGGACATTACGCAGATCCTTAACACCCATGAGCATGGCGACCACACTGGCGGCAATCAGGCGATGATCGCCGCGACCGGGGCGAAGCTCCTAGCCCATGAAAATGCCGGCGCCCGCATTCCCGGCATCGATCGCGGGCTTGCTGCCGGTGATCTCATAAGCGTGGGCAGAACGGTAGAGCTCGAATCGCTCGACACCCCGGGCCACACCATGAGCCATGTATGCTTGCTGTCGCACAGCGACACGCCGGCGCTTTTCTGCGGCGATACCTTGTTTAACGCCGGCGCTGGCAATTGCCACAGTGGTGGACATCCCGAACACCTTTACCAAACATTCGCGAATCAATTGGCCAAGCTGCCGGACGAAACACTGATCTACCCCGGCCACGACTATATCGCTAACAACCTTGGCTTCACCCTCGATCGCGAGCCCGATAATGCACGCGCGGCGGCCTTGCTAGAGGATGTTGGCGATCAGGATCCAAGTAAGGCGCTGGTCACCACGCTCGCGTTGGAAAAAGAGGTCAATACCTTTTTTCGCCTCCACAACCCCTCAGTGATTGCCCGGTTGCGTGAGGCGTTCCCCAATCTTCCGGAAAATCCTGACCCGAAGACCGTATTCCTCAAGCTGCGAGAGCTGCGAAATCACTGGTAGGCAATTCGTGGCCACCTTCTCGGGCTCGCGCATCATGTAAGGGCTGCGAGGCGTAGCTAAGGCCGCGACATCGCCGTTCGTGGTGGGCCAGTGGGCGCGCAAACGGTCTATAGTCTAGGTAGGGCATGAGCACGAGCTACCGGCAGATCCTTGCGCAGTTGCGACAATACTTCCCGCAGCCAGTTTCGGATCGGGTGCACGATGCCTATTTTGTCTTTTCCATACTACGCGCGCTCGATCAGATCGATGCGATGAAATCGCACGTTCCGATTCTGGGCGAGGCTGGGCCGCTGGATTATGCCGGAGCGCTGAAGAGCCGAATTGCCAATGGGCCGTCCACGCCCGAAGAGGTGTCAGCGGAGCTCGTGCGGCAGTTCAACGGCTTACCGATCTGGGGCCACCCGCGTACCCAAGTCAACGTCGTGGCGCCACCCTCGATCCCGAGCATCGTCGGCTCCCTATTGCCCTGCATCTATAATCCGAACCTCGCTTCGGACGAGACCAGTGTAGGCATTGCTGTCGCCGAGGCACGGGTGATGGCGATGGTCGCTGATTTGGTCGGCTTTGATGCCAACAAGGCGGGTGGGGTATTCACCTTCGGTGGTACGGGAACCAATCTCTACGGTGTCAAGCTCGGGATCGAAAAGGCCTTGCCGGGCGCGATGGAGCAGGGCATTCGTGAAGATCTGTTCGTCCTCACTTCTGATCAAAGTCATTACAGCCGCCTCAACATCACCGGGTGGCTCGGCCTCGGTGAGCGTTGCCTGTTGGAGATCCCCACCCACCTCGACAACGACGTGCAGGTGCCGTTGCTTGAGGAGCGGGCGCGCGAGGTGGTTCGGCAGGGGAAGAAAATCGCCGCCTTCATAGTCACATTGGGAACCACTGATGCATTTGGTTTGGACGACCTTGAGGCGATCGTCGCCGTGCGCGACCGCCTGGTCGACGAGTTTGGGCTTGCCTACCGGCCGCACGTGCATGCGGACGCTGTTATCGGCTGGGCCTGGTCAGTGTTTGACGACTATGATTTTGACACCAATCCGCTAGCGTTTCGCCCGCGCACGCTGCGGGCACTCGCGGGTGCGTGCCGGCGGATAGCCAAACTGCAACTGGCCGATTCAATCGGCGTGGACTTCCATAAGACCGGCTTCACGCCATATATATCAAGCCTGTTGCTCGTGCGCGACCGCGCCGACCTAGGCCTGTTGGCGCGCGAACGAAGCAAGATGCCTTATTTGTTTCAAATGGGCGAGAGCCATCCGGCCAAGTTCACTTTGGAGACCTCCCGCACCGGCGGCGGTGTACTCTCGGCCCTGGCCAATCTCACGCTTTTGGGCAAAGACGGCATGCGTGCTCTGCTCGGGCATCTCGTGGAGATGGCCGAGGTGTTACGCGAGAATTTGGAGGGCAATGCTTATACGACAGTTCTAAACGGCGGCAACTTCGGGACAGTCACGCTGTTTCGCGCTTATCCAGACAACGTAGATACTTGGACCATCAAGGAAAGCGAGCACAATGACCGTACGCATAGCGATCAACTACTGGCGCACAACGAATATAATCGCAGTATTTATCGTTATCTGCACGATCAGGCGATGCGCGGGGACGGGGTGTTGTTGTCAATGACCGAATGCTATCGCAAGACTGCCTACGGCGTACCGATCGCCGCATTAAAGTCGTACATCATGTCTCCGTTTATCGACGAGCAACATGTCGAGCTGATCGTCGATAAGGTGCTCGAAGCGCGCGAGCACATTGAAGACCTATAAGCTTGGACCGAGCGGCGCTGGTGCTCAGATCACGTAGGGGCTCTTGTAGCGTTCCAATATCTTGATGTAATTGGCCCGTTCGAATGCCGTTGGGTCAGCGACGTTGCGCTGACTCATCGACCCCTTCATCTGCGCAACCGAGCTGTAGCCTTTCTGCTCCATCCATTCTTTCAGACCGTCTCGAAGTACCGTCAGAAACTCGATCCCGTTCCTGAGCAAGGCCGAGGTCGTCATGACCACATCGGCGCCCGCCATCAGGTACTTTATGACTTCAATGTGGGTCTGCACACCGGTAGTGGCGGCGAGTGACGCCTTGATCCGCCCGTATAGCAGCGCGATCCACAATAACCGCAAGCGAATCTGCATGGCGTTACTCAAGTTCAGATTATGCAAGATCTCCAATCGATCGATGTCAAAGTCTGGTTGCCAGAGCCGGTTAAACAGCACGAGGGCGTCGGCACCGGCATTGTCCAGCTGCTTGGCAAGATGGCCGAAGGAGCTGAAGTAAGCGCCAAGCTTCAGCGCGACCGGTATGGAGACCGAAGCCTTGACGCGTTTGAGTATCTCCACGTAGCGTTGCTCGACCTCTCGGCCGGATAAGGTCGTGTCGGCCGGAATGTAGTAAATATTGAGCTCGATCCCGCTGGCACCTGCCTCCTGCATGTTCTTTGCGTAGTCGATCCAGCCTTCGTTGGTGATCCCGTTCAAGCTGCCTATCACCGGGATATCGACCGCCTGGGATGCGCTATGTAAAAGCTCCAGATAGCGCTCGGAGCCGGCGTGGTATTCGTCGAACTCTGGAAAGTAGCTCAATGCCTCGGCGAAACTTTCCGTTCCGTACTGCATGAAATGTTCCATCGCCGCCGCTTCGTGCTTGAGTTGTTCTTCGAACAAGGAAAACATCACAATGGCGGCCGCGCCGGCGTCTTCCATCCGCCGGATGTTGCCGAGATCTTCGGACAGTGGCGAAGCCGACGCAACGATTGGATGTTGCAATTTCATACCCATATAACGAGTGCGCAGATCCATTTTTCTATCCTCTTACAGTTTTCAAGCGTCGTCGCCCATGCCTCACTCTTCCGCCGCGGCTGGGCCTGTGGCCGCTGCTCTGGGCTGGGTGAAGTGATAATGCGGATCCCCGCGGGTAGCCATCTCTTCATAGATGCTCCATTTCAGATCGACCGTTTCCTGCGCTAACTTCATTAGGTGATCGGCTTGCTGCGGGTTTGTACGTCGCAGCATGCTGTAGCGCAGCTCGCGGTAGGCATACTCCTTGACCGGAATGGTCGGGCGCGGGGAGTCCAGCAAGAAGGGATTGTGTCCGTCACGGCGACGATTGGGGTTATAGCGCATGAGCGGCCAGTAACCGCTCTCGACAGCGAGCTTCTGCTGCCGCAGTACATGCTCCATATTGATGCCATGGGCAATGCAAGGGCTGTAAGCGAGGATGAGTGACGGGCCCTTATAGGTTTCGGCCTCGCGAAACGCCAGCAGCGTCTGCTGAGGATTAGCGCCAAGCGCGATGCGGGCCACGTACACGTTGCCATAGGAGATGGCTTGCAGCGCGAGATCCTTCTTGCCCACAGATTTTCCGCCAACGGCAAATTTAGCCACCGCCCCAAGCGGTGTGGCCTTGGACATCTGACCGCCGGTGTTGGAGTACACCTCGGTGTCCATCACCAGCACATTGATATCGCGATCCATCGATAGCACGTGGTCGAGGCCGCCGGCGCCAATGTCATAGGCCCAACCGTCGCCGCCCACCAACCAGACGCTGCGCCGTACGAGATGATCTGCCAGAGACAACAGATGCCTGGCGCGCTCGTTGTCGAGTGCTGCTAGTCGTGTCTTCAGCTCGCTTACCCGTGCGCGCTGCGCGCGTATTTCGGATTCTTCGTCCTGCGGCGCGGACAGAAGCTCATCGACGAAGTCGGCGCCAAGGCTCGAGTCCAGCTCGTGCAGAAGCTGCTCGGCGATGGCTCGGTGCTTGGCTGTCGTCAATTGGAACCCGAGTCCGAACTCAGCGTTGTCCTCGAACAGCGAGTTCGACCATGCGGGCCCGCGCCCTTCCTGGTTTGCCGCCCACGGTGTCGTCGGCAGGTTGCCGCCGTAAATGGAGGAGCAGCCGGTCGCGTTGGCGATCAGCAAGCGATCCCCAAACAGCTGGGACAACAATTTTAGATAGGGGGTCTCGCCGCAGCCGGCGCAAGCGCCGGAGAACTCGAACAGCGGTTGCAGGTATTGCACGCCGCGCACCGTGCTGAAGTCGATGCGCCCGCGCTCGTTGTCCGACAATTTTTGAAAGAAAGCAATGTTTTCGCGTTCGTCCTCGAGCACAGGCGCCTTGGGACGCATGTTGATCGCCTTGACGCCGCTCCTTTCCTTGCTCTTGGCGGGACAGGCCTCTACACAGAGGGCGCAACCCGTGCAGTCTTCTACATACACTTGCAAGCTGTAATACACATCGGGAAAACCGCGACCGCTTAGCGGCATGGTCTTGAATGATGGTGGCGCCGATGCCAGTGCCGACTTATCGTAGAACTTGGAGCGGATAACGCTGTGCGGGCAGACGAAGCTGCAGTTGCCGCATTGGATGCAGATGTCTGGCTCCCAGACCGGCACAAACATAGAAATGTTGCGCTTCTCCCAGGCCGCCGTGCCAGTCGGATAAGTGCCGTCGTTCGGCAAGGCACTTACGGGCAGCTCATCGCCGCGCCCAGCGATCATCATGGCCGTTACATTGCGCACAAACTCGGGCGCGCTCGCGGGCACAATTTCGTGCATGGCCAGGCGGCTCGTGGGGCGCCCCGGTACCTTGACGGCGTGGAGATGCTCGAGCGTGCGGTCTACTGCCTCGAAGTTCTTGCGCACGATGGCCTGGCCTTTCTTGCTGTAGGTCGCCTCGATGGCCTCCTTGATCTTTGCAATCGCCTCTTCCTTTGGCAACACGCCTGAGATGGCAAAAAAGCAGGTTTGCATGATCGTGTTGATGCGTGTGCCCATACCAGTATCGCGCGCCACTTGGTAAGCGTTGATCACGTAGAACGACAGCTTTTTGTCAATAATCTGTTTCTGCACCGAGCGCGGCAGCTGTTGCCACACCTCATCGGCATCGTAAGGGCTGTTCAACAAGAACGTGCCCCCCGGCATGGCATGTTTGAGCACGTCTACCGATTGCAGGAAATTGAACTGGTGGCAGGCGACGAAGTTGGCCGACTGCACCAGGTAGGTGGAGCGTATAGGATCGGGCCCGAAGCGAAGATGCGAAACGGTCTGTGAGCCCGATTTCTTCGAGTCGTACACGAAGTAGCCCTGGGCGTAGAAGCGCGGGTCTTCGCCGATGATCTTGATGCTGTTTCGATTTGCGCCGACAGTGCCGTCTGCGCCAAGACCAAAGAATAGCGCGCGCACGACCTGGTCGGACTCGATCACGAAATCGGGATCGTAATCGAGGTTGGTGTGGGACAGGTCGTCATTGATCCCGACCGTGAAATGGTTTTTCGGCTTGGGCTTGCGCAGCTCGTCGTAGATGCCTTTCACCATGGCAGGCGTGAATTCTTTCGACGACAGCCCGTAGCGACCACCAACAATCCGGGGCAAGGTGGCAAAGGGCAACGAGCCCTCGGCCAGCGCTTCGGCCAGCGTCGTGACCACGTCCATGTACAACGGCTCGCCCGTGGCGGCCGGGTCCTTAGTGCGATCCAGCACGGCGATAGCTTGGGTCGAGGCTGGTAAAACCTGCAAGAAATGCTGCGCCGAAAACGGCCGATAAAGATGGACATTTATGACGCCTACTTTTTCACCTGCCGCCTGCAAGAACGCCACTGTCTCGCGTACGGCCTCAGCGCCCGACCCCATGAGCACGATAATCCGTTCAGCCGCGCTGTCGCCGTCGTAGTCAAATAAGTGGTACTGCCGTCCCGTGAGCTCGGCGAATGCGTCCATCTTCGTTTGCACGATGTCCGGTGTCTTGCGGTAGAAAGGATTGACCGTCTCACGTGCTTGGAAGTAGACGTCCGGGTTCTGTGCAGTGCCGCGAATAAAAGGATGATCTGGGTTGAGGCCGCGCGCCCGGTGGGCAAGCACGCGGTCGTCGTCGATCATAGCCCTTATCTCCTGGTCGGACAGCAGCGTAATTTTGTTGACTTCGTGTGAGGTCCGAAAGCCGTCAAAGAAATGCACGAACGGCACGCGTGCCTCGAGCGTCGCCGCTTGGACGATCAGCGCCATATCGTGCGCTTCCTGCACTGAGCTCGAGGCGAGCAATGCAAAACCCGTGGGGCGTACCGCCATGACGTCTGAGTGATCGCCGAAGATCGACAGCGCTTGGGCGGCCAGCGAGCGCGCGGCCACGTGAAACACCGTTGGCGTCAGCTCGCCCGCGATCTTGTACATGTTGGGTATCATTAAGAGCAAGCCTTGCGAGGCAGTGAATGTGGTACTGAGGGCGCCGGTCTGCAGGGCGCCGTGGACGGTGCCGGCGGCACCACCCTCGCTTTGCATCTCGACCACGACCGGCACGTTGCCCCAAATGTTGGTTCGTCCCTCGGTGGACCACTGATCGGCCAGCTCGCCCATTGTGGAGGATGGCGTGATCGGATAAATCGCGCAGACTTCGTTGGTCTTGTGGGCGACGTAGGCGACCGCCTCGTTACCGTCGATCGTTAGCTGTTGTCTGCTCATAGAGGTTTCCCAGCTCGTCGCGTGTTGCGCGGGATTGCGGCTGTGCGCAAACGCGTATTTAGGGTTGGCTACCTTCGCTCGCTTGCTGCATGCTGGCTCAGACCGGCTCCGGTGTCATTTCGATAGCATGACAGGGGCATTGTTCGAAACAGACCGCGCAGCCGGTACAGCGGTTGTAGTCGAAGCGATAACGTTTCCCGGTCCCGAGCTTAATCACGGCGTCTTCCGGGCAGGCAGCGTAGCACCCATCGCATTCGAAGCAGTTTCCGCACGACAAGCACCGGCGTGCTTCGTATACGGCCTCCTGTTCCTTTAGACCGCCGACTACCTCATCGAAGCTCGTTTGGCGCCGCTTGATGTCGATATGTTGCTGCGGGCGCTGAGCGGCGTCGGTGAAGTACCACACGTGTAGCTTCTCGTAGTTGGCCAACTCGTGTTTGGGCGACTTGGCGTAGCTCGTGCCCCTCAGGTAGGCGTCAATGTGGCGTGCGGCCTTTTTGCCATGACCGACAGCGACAGTCACCGTTCGCTCGGACGGCACCATATCGCCGCCGGCAAACAGCCCCGGATAGCCACTCATCAGGTTTTCACCCACCACCAAGGTACCGTCTTTCTGGAACACCAGACCGGGAACGTTGCCCAAGAAATCCGTGTCTACATCTTGTCCCAAGGCGAGGATCAGCGAATCGGCTTCCAAGGTTTCGAGCTCGCCGGTTGGTTGTGGCCTGCCATTCTCGTCGATCTGCATAACCTCGACGGTAAAAGTGCTGCGGTCGATTTCTTTGATCGTCCGCAGCCAATGAATTTTCACGCCTTCCGTGAGCGCCTCGTCTGCCTCGAAGTCATGGGCCGGCATGTGCGTACGGTCACGCCGGTAGATGATCAGTGCCTCGTCGATACCGAGCCGTCGTGCCACGCGGGCCGCATCCATCGCCGTATTGCCGCCGCCATAAATCGCCACGCGCCGTCCGAGCTTGG
>JABAOH010003586.1_pt3 | contig 11151 bp, 14 predicted proteins | sample 7062181 | NCBI WGS metagenome assembly JABAOH01 (sample SAMN14538630, study PRJNA623070) | marine sediment metagenome | biome: marine biome [ENVO:00000428]; feature: marine pelagic biome [ENVO:01000023]; material: deep marine sediment [ENVO:00002113]; isolation source: pool of 5 deep marine... | reverse complement strand
ATCGTTTTAGATACTATGCGACATTCAGATACTTACCAAACATTGATTGATCTAAATAGACGTGCTGTGATTGGGGAAACAGACAGGAAAAAAATGACGGATGAACTTGTAACCCATATAAAAGAAGAAAACAAAATGATTGTGCAAGCAGAGAAAATCAGCGGGGTAATAAAAGACAAGAATTTCAAGCAAATTTTAGATCAAATCGTAGAAGATGAGAGAAAACACCATGAAATTCTGCAGAGACTCTTTGAAATAATAAAAAAAGAAGGGGAAGATTGGAACCAATATCTCTATGACATGTTTACGGGCGCTGGAATTCCATAGGAACCCTCGAATTTCGATTACGTTTCAAATTGTATTTTAGTGAGGGAAACATCTACCGATTTTTGAAAATTTCGTGCACTAGACATACATTCAATTAAGATAAAAATAGAAAGTGTTAGACCCAATTTCGGTTTAACAGCTGGTGGAGGGTTTTCAGGTCTTGTGGTTGATTCGCTACTTTTTTGTGTAACTATTTAGTCATCTCATTCGCTTGCACAATCCATTCTGAAATAAGTTTTATTGAGATTCCAGTTTTTTCTGATAGGTCTTTAGCAGAACGTTTTGCCAAGTCAGAAACATTTTTTACGCCTGCAGCTTTCAGTTCTCTAACCCTTTTTGGACCAATTCCCTTGATCTGAGTCAATTCTATCGAAATCTTTGGTTCACCAGGCTTTTTAGTCTCCAATACTTTCTCTACTAACTTTGGTTTAACCGGTTCTTTCTTTCTTCCCGTCTTCGCTAAGCTAAATACCAGCCAAATGACGAAGCCGTATATAACTCCATTTGTGACGTTGTTTATTATTGACGAATATTCCGAAGCTGGAATACTAAGCAAATCATGCACCCATATTCCAGGCGGCAGATCAATAAAAAAGGAGACCAAGGTAAATAACACAAAAAATATTACAAAAACTACTGCTCCTATCATCTTCTCACCAAAACAAGATAAGTGAATTCAGTTTAAAGCTTTACGTGTCTACGCACTATTTTTCCACTCTCTTACAACGGTAACGAAATAAGATTATCGCTTAACCAAACGCGCACAAGACGAAGAATAAGGAAGATGGCAGAACAAACACGTAAATGCAGCATTGAACGGGCAAACTGATTCACAACTGATCAAACTTCATAATCGTTCCCATCAAACTCTAAAATCAAGTTTTTCTTTCTAAAAATTATAAGAAGATGTTCACGTCAGTTCTGATCACTAGTAACCTGATGACAAAAAGTCTTTAAGGGTTATTGTTTACAAAGTTTTAGTACACAAGGAGCAAAAGAAAGCGGTGTCAGCGTTACGGAAGCTAACCGATCCAGAAACGGATCATGAATCCCAAACAACGGTGCATTGGCTCCAAATTCGTGCCGAGGACGTAGTATCCCAAGAGAGGAGGCCAAACTGGATGGAAGGAAGTGACTGCGATGACGAAGACCAACATAGCGAAGCCTACCTCGGCAACAAAATTGAAGGCAAACCTAAGCCAGTCCCTGCTATCATTTTCATTTGATATAGGTGGATTGCTAACCGGGACCCTCCTTGTTCTAAATCTCGGGTTAATAGAAGATGTCCCTTGGGCGCTTATCCTATTCCCAGGCATTCTAAGCGTCAGAGGAGCTATAGGTGGACTTTTCAGTGGTCACCTAAGCACTAGTCTGCACATAGGAACAGTTAAAGCTAGCTATACTAAAAACACCGAGAATTTTCGTCTCCTTCTACAAGCGGTCATCACGCTAGCACTAATAAGCGGCATAACTGTGGGAATAGGAACTTCCATATTTGGCGTGTTTCTTTGGAAAGCTACTGCCTTGGATTTTGTTAGGTTATTGGCAGTAATTACTGCCACAATGGCCCTGTCAGTCATATTTGTTACTCCGATAACAATTGGATTCTCTGTTCTTTCGTTTAGGCGTGGATTGGATCCCGATGTTATAGTCTATCCGATAACATCCACAGCATCTGACATAATTAATACCGCATGTTACATCTTTTGCCTAAAAATTTTCTTTGAACTAGATTATCTTGGACCTTACATAATTGGAATAGTGGACTTGATTTTCTTTTCATTTGTCGTCTACATTTTGGTTAAAAATGCCAGAGAAGAAAAGTTTGCTAAAATGATCAAAGAATTCCTTCTTACTTTGGTATTCGTAACTTTAATTGTTAACGTAACAGGATCTTTTCTTAACAAAATTAGTGCTCGCATGCGTAATGGACCAGAGGTATACGTCGTCTACCCTTCGTTGATAACTACTGTAGGAGGCGTGGGCGCTATAATAGGTTCAACCGCCACCACAAAACTTGCTTTGGGACTAATCAAGCCATCTTTTTCCTCCATCAGGCAACATCTAAATGAAATAGCCGGATCATGGACAGCGTCGATAGGTATGTTTACACTTTACTCCATAGCCTCAGCTCTTACGAGCGAAACGACTACATTAAGTAACGCATTAAAATTTGCGTTCCAACTCTTAACCACAAACATCCTAGCCGTTTCAGCCATGGTTCTTATCGCATATGCTGTAGCGATTTCTACCTACAGACGAGGTTGGGATCCGGACAACTTTGTAATCCCCATTGAAAGCTCTTTGGCAGACAGCATAACAACAATCGCTCTTCTCGTTGCCCTAACTCTTATCGTCTAACGCCTAGACACCCTTAAGATTTCTCAGCGGCAGGTGCACTTGCACCAGAAGCCAATTCTTTGAAATCTTCCTCGCCCTCTGCATAGCCTGATGCAATTAAGACATCGCCCGCTTTAATCAATGTCTCGGGACGAGGACGCAGCCATTTTTTACCTCTTCTGACAACTAATACCCACATACCGGTCTCTTCTTGAATCTGAGCTTCTCGCAGAGTCTTTCCCACTAATGGAGAAGTGCTTGAAACGTATACCCGAGTCACAGTCTCCTCAGCGTCTTCTATTACACGCCTCAATATAGGGTGAGGTTCCAGTCCTCTCAGAACAACGTCAGCAATCTCCATAGCCGCGTCTGCGATTTCTTCTGTGACTACTCCTAACCTAATCAAACCTAGAAAATCTTTGGATTCTTTGGGTTCAAAGCCGCTGGATAAAACGAGTAGCTCAAATTCCGTGTGCAGATCGTCTATCCATTCTTCAAGGGCGTGCACTTCCTCTGCCAGTTCCCGACTGTTAAGAAGAAGCGAGGAGTATGCAAGATCAATCATGAGTTCAGACGTGTCTTTTAGCGACACGAGTTTATTTACGATTTTTCTGAAATGCCCTTTAGTTAACGACAGCGTTGACCTCTCCCTATTCTATTTCTTTGATCTTAGCTTCAGCCAAATCTCTCAGTTCATCGACCCCTAAAGGAGCGCCTCTGGCAATGAGAACGTCGCCTTCCAAAATTGCTTCGTCTTCACTAGGATCGATTATCCATTCCTTCAGTCGACGGATCGCTATTATGTCAACCCCTATCTTGGCGGCTAGCTCCAAATCAACCAGCTTTTTGTTGATTAAAATTGAGGAACGTTTAACTATGGCCTCGTGTCAATTGTTCCTCCACTTTTTCGAAGGCTTCTCGAACGATAGGGTGAATGCCTATTTCTTTGAGCACGATGGTTGCTATGTCAGCGGCGGCATCCGAGATTTTGTTGGTGGCAGCAGCCACGTTTGCTACTCCTATTAGGGCTTCAGCGTCTTCCGCGTCTCTGGCTGCTAGCATGGCATTCATATCTAACATGTAAGCGAGATAGTCTACCCGTTTTTCAAGTTCTAAAACTTCTTCGGCAAGTTCGCGACTGTGGAAAAGAGCAGCAGAGTATGCTAGGTCGATCATTACTTCTGACAGATCTTTCATTTCAGTGAGGGCTTCTCGAACAGAAATGGGTTTATACTCAATTTTCTCTGGTTCCGTCAAGCAGAGAAAACTCCTCTACGTTAGCATTACTACGCTTCATCAATTTTCACGTATAGATAGGTATATGACACTACACAATCTTTTAATCTTATCGCAAACAGCCCCCTAGCTCCAAAACGTAGTTCCAACTATGTTTTAAAGAAGCAAAGTGACCACTATTCCGGAAGCCAGAGGTATAGTTAGGTTATCGCTGATTGGTAGGGGAAGACATTCTACCAGCATTCCTACTGCGGCACCCACAAAGGCTTTCACCGGACAAACAAAGATCATAGCCCCAAGGGAGGCGAAGAGGAAGCCGAAAATTGAGCCCTCCAAGTTCTTTCCTTTGTTGAAGGGAAGGGGGACACTTCCAAATTTTCTTCCAAAAATGTGGGCAAAACCGTCGCCTAACGTGAGTATAGCGATGGATGCATAACTAACTGACGCGGGAAAAAGTGTGAGTGAAAATATTACACCCAAGGCGAAAAAAATTGGCGCTGTGGCAAATTCGTAAAGTTCTGATTTATTGGCTGCTCGCCATGTTATTGCGGAAATTACGGGAAAGTTTGTTCCTAGAAGTCTAGCAAACTCAGACAAGATGTAAAACAAAGTCAGGATGAGTATCAATGAAGATGCCAAATAATTTCCGAATAAATATATGCAAAAAAATGGTAAGAAAAAGCTACTTATATGAATTGTTTCGCGAATTCTCTTGCTTTTTGAAATAGTTGGATTGGAAACTTGCAGTACATTATTTGTTATTATCGGTAGAATTTCTGAGAGGGCATCTTTAACGACGAAGTCCGATTTAGCAGTTAAGAGGAAATCAGGGTTGTACCCAACCCTTAATGTGCAAAGGGGAAACATCGGAAGATTGTTTCGGTCGTCAGCGACAACAACGCAATCTTTGGAGGTTAATCTTTCTTTTTCCATGATTTTCTTCAAAACGATTGCTTTGCCACCGGGTTTTAGAACATCGCCCCCAATCACACCTGTTAAATGCTCGTTGACTACCTCTAGTTCCAAACCAAATGCATAGTCAGCTTTTAGCCTAGCAGCTAGGTCTTTAACAAAGAGGGTGGGAAGTCCTAGACTGATGAGGGCTGTCTTATATCCCGCCTTGGTTAATCTTTCAAAGACTTCCTTCGCACCGGGAATCAAGGGAATCTTCTTGTATAGTTGGAAGACCTCCTCCACCGTGAGCCCTTGGAGCATCATAAAAATTCTTTTAAGTGTGGATTCGAGGGAAAGTAACCCAACTTCGTATAGAAAACCAATTATGATTACTTTAATGAATCCCCAGAGATCCACACTTCGTATTGTCTCAAAAAGTAGGAAACGCCTCTTCGGTATCAAAACCCCTTCTACATCAAAGACGATCAATCGGCTAAACCTCTCTCTATCTGCTTTCCCATTCGGCAATGGAGGCGTGCCCCTAACAGTAATTACCTTTTTGAATTGAATAACTTTCCGCATGTCATGGGGACAGTTCCAGAATGGACAATATTTAATTACGCATTCTTTAACTCCGTCGTCCTTAAGTATGAGCTGGAAAAAACATTATACACTTAAAACTAAATTTGGAGGTGTATTGCACTCACTAAGATTCTGGTCACTTCAGCGTGGCCCTACATCAACTACGTACCTCATTTGGGCAATATTGTAAGTTCCATTCTGTCAGCAGATGTTGTCACCCGATACTATCGGCTAAAGGGAGACGACGTTGTTTATGTAACTGGCTCTGACGAACATGGAACTCCCATTGAGGTCGAAGCCGTCAGACTAGGAATCTCGCCCAAAGAACTTACGGATCAAAACCACGAGAAAGTCGTGGATCTATTTGAAAGGTGGGGTATATCGTTCAGCAACTACACTCGAACAGAAAACGTTTTACATAAGAAGTTTGTGCAGGACCTTTTACTGAAAATTTTCGACAATGGCTATATCTTCACCCAAGAAACAGAACTGCCTTATTGCCCGAAGTGCGACAGATTTTTACCAGATAGATTCGTAGAGGGAATCTGTCCGCACTGTGGTTTTAAACAAGCACGTGGAGACCAGTGTGAGGTCTGTGGAAGGCTCCTCGAACCCGCCAAGCTTGTCCACCCCTACTGTACAATCTGCAGCTCCACACCAATCATAAAAAGCAGCAAGCATTGGTACTTTGACCTCTCGAGATTCAGTGACCAACTTCGCGACTATATTAGAAGCAACAAGCAATTACCTGACAACGCCAGAAACTTCAGTTTGAACATTCTCCAAGAAGGATTAAAACCCAGGCCAGTCACGAGGGATAATAAATGGGGTATTCCAGCACCCTTCCCAGGTGCTGAGAACAAAACTATCTATGTATGGGTTGAAGCCGTTTTAGGATACTTATCAGCCACAATTGAATACTTCAAAAAAAGAGGAGAAGAAGAAAAGTGGAAAGAATACTGGTTCAACAAGGAAGCAAAAACATTATACTTCATAGGAAAGGACAACATTCCCTTCCACACTCTTATTCTTCCAGCCCTGCTCCTTGCCACTAATGAAGACTACAACTTACCATGGAACGTTGACTCCATCGAATTCCTAATGTTTGAAGGCCAAGCTTTTTCTAAGAGCCGAAGAAGAGGCATTTGGATTGACGAGGCGCTAAAGCTATTCCCAGCCGACTACTGGAGATACGCTCTCATATCAATGCGACCCGAAACAAAAGACACCAACTTTTCATGGAAGACCTTCATCGAAAAAGTGAACTCCGACTTAAATGACACTCTAGGTAACTTCATACACAGAACCCTGACCTTCATCAATCAACACTTCAACATGATGGTGCCAAAGCCAAACAAACTCGATGAACACGAAAAAAACACTCTCAAGTCGACTAGAAAACGGGTGGACCAAATCGCACAAAACCTAGAACACTTTAAACTCCAAGGGGCTCTGCGGCAGGTCATAGGTCTCAGTCACCTTGGAAACAGATTCCTTAACGAAAAGGAACCGTGGAAAACCATTAAAACCAGCCCACAATCTGCAGCCAACACCATATATGTTGCCGTCCAAATCGTCAAAAACCTCGCTATAACCATAGAACCCTTCATTCCTTTTACAGCAGAAAAATTACGGAAGCTCCTTAACTTACCGGAAAATGTTCATGAACAAACATGGAACAAAACAAAAAAAGATCTTCCACCCGGCCAAAAAATAAACAAGGCAAAACCACTTTTCAGCAAAATAAGAGCCACCGAAGAAGAACTAGAGGTCATGTTAGAAAAAGCAAGGTCCAAGTAAAATAGTTGTCTAGGTCCAATGTGCGAGTGAGCAAGATGAAGTGAAGAGCTTGAGCCTAAAAATTGACCTTCACGTTCACACATGTTATTCTCGTGATGCTGTTACAACCCTTAAAGAAATTGTTACCTACTCAAAGAAACGAGGTTTAGATGGAATCGCTATCACCGACCACGACACCATTGTCGGAGCAGCTAAGCTCCAAAACAGCGATCTCATCGTCATCTCTGGAATCGAGATAACAACCCTAAATGGTCACCTCCTTGCTCTCAACGTAACTACGCCGATCCCTCCAAAATTAGACATAAACAAGACGATTCAGATAATCCACAAAGCTGGTGGGATCGCTGTCGCCCCCCACCCCACCGCAGTTCATAGATCGGCGCCAAGCCGACAAAGAGCTTCCTACGATGCAATTGAGGTGCTGAATTCAGCGGATATTCCCTTCCAGTTTTTAACTTACCTAAACCAAAAACTTGCTACTCGCCTTGGCCTTCCACAAACCGCTGGAAGTGACTCCCACTATGGTCCTGAAATTGGAGCCGCTTACACGGTTATCGAGGCTGACCCGGATGTGGATGAAATTATTCTGGCAATCAAAAAAGGAGCAACGATTCCTGTGGGAAAATCGATACCGTGGATAATTCGACTCAAAGGAGAAGCGTTAAGCCTGAAAAGAAAGGTATAGATAAAAAAACTATTTTTCGTCTTCAAGTTGGTCTAGATCTAGGTCGATGTGTATTGGTCTTTCTGTTTCTATGTGGGGATCTATGTCAAAGAGACTTAGCACTAAGGTCTCGGGAACAACTTTAGGTGCCTTATGCGCCACTTTGGAACTTACCTCCGGATTCGTAACCTCCAAAACTTTATTCACTATTCTAACCATTGCTCTCTCGTCCCCAAGCCTCTACGTTAAGGAGGTCTCGAACCGCTATTCGAATAGCCTCTGCTCTATTCGGATAAATTCTTCTTTCGTTCACCAACTCATCTAAAGCTCGAATGTACGGCTCGGGTAGATAAAGTGTAATTAGTTTCATTCGCATCCCTCCTGTGAAACAAATGTGCGCAAAAATAGACAAAACCCTGTTTGTAGTTATATAGGTATATATTAAAAAATAAATATGAAACAAATATGAAGAATTTTTTTCCTAATAAGTTTTTCCCTTTCTTTTCTGTAGGTCGCTGTTCCTTTATGTAAAAGAACAACTTCATGGGACCTTTATGATTTTCTTATATAATTAAAATTCCACTAGTTTCAGGTAGGGCATTCTAAAGATTTAATGCGACTGTGAGCAACTGGGCGGAAACTTGATGACTGAAAAACCTAAGCGAGTCTACGTTAAAAGCTTTGGTTGTCCAACAAACCTCGCAGACGGAGAAGTCATTACTGGATGCTTGTCAAAGGCCGGTTTTGAAATCGTTGAAGAAACTCACAACGCAAATATCTTGATTTACAACACGTGTGCAGTGAAATCTCCAACTGAAAATCGGATTATAGACATCTTAAAAAAAGCTCCTAGAGATAAACGACTTATCGTAACAGGTTGTTTGCCTCTGATAAACTATGAACGATTAAAAGCTGAAGTTGACTTTGACGGCGTGATGGGCCCAGCTCCCGGCGCCAAAATCGTTGAAGTTGTACATCGTGTAGATAAAGGAAGAAACGTTGTTGCGTTGGTAAGGAACACCAAACCGAATCTTAGTCTTCCCAAAGTCCCGATAAACAGCGTNNCTTTTGGCGCCAAAGAAATATGGTTAACTTCCCAAGATACGGCTTGTTATGGAAAGGATATCGTGACCAATCTCGGAGATTTAATGAAGCGAATCTGCGAAATTGAGGGAAGATTCTTCGTTCGGATTGGAATGATGACTCCTAACCAAGCGCTGGAAATATTAGATGAATTAATCGAAGCCTACAAAAATAGAAAAATCTTCAAGTTTCTGCATTTACCTGTTCAAAGTGGAGACGATGAAGTCTTAATGCATATGAATCGTTTCTATACAGTAGACGACTTCAAAAGAGTTATCGCCGCTTTCAGAGAAGAAATTCCGAGAATAACCGTTGCAACAGACGTTATATGCGGCTTTCCTGGCGAAAGCAGAGAGGCTTTCGAGCAGACGATGAAACTCATTAAGGAGATTCAGCCTGATGTCGTTAATATATCGAAGTTTTTTCCAAGACCTCATACACTTTCAAGAAAGATGAAACTCCTTCCACCTCAAGAAATAAAAGAAAGGAGTAAAAAGATGGCAGATTTGTCAAGAAGGATTTCATTCGAGAAAAACAAGGCGTGGATAAACTGGAAAGGAATGGTGGTCTTTGACGAAAAAGGGAAAGGAAAGTCGTGGATTGGACGAAACTTCGCCTATAAACCATTAGTAACGAAGGATAACGAATTTTTACTTGGAAAAATTGTGAAGGTTCGGGTTGTTAAAGCTTTTCCAACCTATCTGGAAACGGAGGGCACACAAAGATTTTAGCCTCCGCCCACTGGAGGAAAAATCGCGACCGTGTCTCCCTCTTTTAACTTTGTTTTAAACCCCTGCAATGCAATGATGCCCGTGCCGTTTACGAGGATCTGAATATATTTTTGCACTTCACCCCTCTCGTCATAAAGGTATGACGTGAATTCTTTACCATATTTTTTTGAAAGATGAGCTAATAATTCCTCTACAGTGAAAATGAATGGTGAGTGTATTTCATCTTCCTTCTTGCCAGTTATTTCTCTGAGGGATGTGAAGAACCTTACTTTGATTTTTATTTAAATTCCCTCCATTGTTGCTATCAAGTTGATTTGCGGGGTAGAATTTATCTTATTCTGCGTTGCAGCTTGTTTTAAGAAAGTTTTGACGAGGCTATGATTTGTTTATAATTCTGTTAATTTCTTCTTCCAAGTTGTGGCCATGACAGTAGACTAGAACCTTTTTGATTCCCTTCACCTTTTCAGCTGCTTTTTTAACTTCAAAGGCGAGTTTAAACGCAATTGGGCAAAACGGACTTGAGGGCACAAAATCGACTTTCACAATTCCAGGTTTTTGTTCCTCCACGCTAGTGATCATTTTCATTTGACCAAAAGTTAACCCTGTTTCTGGGTCCACCACCTTCTCCACTTCGTTTCGTACTCTTTCCGCTAGATCCAGCAACTTTTCCACCACTTAAACATCTCATTCGTAAACTACGTAGAAAACGTTTTTCCCCTCCTAATAAAAGGGAAGGCTGTACATTTTTTGAGCTCGATTAAACTTAAATATTGCCACGAATTCTCAGATTAAACGGCGCCGCTTAAACTGTCGATCGAGCCGCCGTAGCTCAGTTAGGTAGAGCAACGGGCTGTTAACCCGTGGGTCGACGGTCCGAGTCCGAAGACGGTGACTACACGTCGCGTCTGGCGAATCCGGCGGCGCCAACTCTTTCCACTTTAAGTATTACCTGGTTCTAGAAACTGCACATGCTATTTGGATCCAAATAGATTGTTCATAAGGAGCGTTTTATATATCTAAGGAGAGCTGATTTTCCGGTGCTAACCCACTATTCGGTTTTGGCCACCACCAAGAAAATGCCTATTGCGATTAAGACTATACTGGCGGCTATGAAAAGGCCTGAAAAGGGTGCAACTACCCCTCCGGGGGGATCATTATATGTAAAATTGATGGTTAACGCTCCTATCAAGATAACTATTAGTCCAAAGAATTTCTCGACGATTGTTAATCCTAAGGGCTTCTCCTCGCTCATTTAAACACCTTCCAAGGCTTAATTTTACAGTCTTTAGGTTTATTCTAAGTTAAGTCTCTTCTGGAACGAATTTATTTTTTGCGAAGTACGATCTAAGGTACTACAGCGTTGTAGTTTGTGCATGCATACATAAAAACGTTGCATAAGTAAATTGCGAAGGAGGTTACATCGGGTCCTTAAGCAACATCCTTCGCGCGCGCTTTTCAGTCTCGAATATATCTGAAAAATTCATATTGTATTAC
>JABAOH010135970.1_pt1 | contig 11153 bp, 7 predicted proteins | sample 7062181 | NCBI WGS metagenome assembly JABAOH01 (sample SAMN14538630, study PRJNA623070) | marine sediment metagenome | biome: marine biome [ENVO:00000428]; feature: marine pelagic biome [ENVO:01000023]; material: deep marine sediment [ENVO:00002113]; isolation source: pool of 5 deep marine... | reverse complement strand
GCAACGTAATAAAGCTGCTCGCCCAGCCGCTTAGTGTAGAGCACTCGGGTCAGGAGAACGCCCGCCGGCGCTATCAGCCAGCGGCCCGGTTCGGCGATGCAGGTCAAGCGGAACTCCGAGGTGAGCTGTTTTGTCGCTCCGGCCACCGCGTGCAGGTCGATTCCCGCCGCCCCGTCATGCGTCAGCCCGAACCCGCCGCCGATGTCCAGATACTCGAGCTGTATGCCGCGGCGCCGGATACCCGCCAGCAGTCCGGCCATGCGACTCAAGGTCCTGAGGTAAGGCTCGCTGGAAAGGATTTGGGAACCGATGTGTGCATCGATGCCTAGAGGTTCTACATGGGTCAGGCGGTCAGCCAGCTCGTAGAGCCGCTCGGCTTCCTCCCACGCAACCCCGAACTTCGTCTTGTAGTGACCCGTTTGTGTGAAGCTGTGGGTGCCAGCTTCGATTCCCGGGTTGATACGAACCGCGATGGGCGCTTTCACCGCCTGGGCCGCCGCCAGCTCCTCGAGCAGGCGGAGCTCTTGCTCGGACTCAACGTTGATGAGCAGTACGCGAGCCGCGAGGGCGGCTTGCAGCTCGTCCACCCGCTTCCCGACTCCACCGAACACAATGTCCCGACCCTGGAATCCGGCGCGTCGCGCCCGGTACAGTTCGCCGATCGAGACCACGTCGACGCCCGCGCCCAGACTGCGCATCAGGCGGAGGACGGACAGGTTGTGGTTCGCCTTTGCTGAATAAAAGACCCGCAGCGGCAGCCCGGACAGCGCCGAGGTGAACGCGGCGTAGCGCCGGCGGATCAACGCCTCGCTGTAAACGTAGCAGGGCGTGCCGACCGCGGCCGCGATGTCAGTTAGACGCACCCCTTCACACCACAGCTCGCCGTCACACTCCTGCAGGCCGGTCGAGTGGGCCAAGACCGAACCCGGCGTCAGGCCGCGCAAGTTATCCTGCATACGGAACTCTGAAGAGGTTGAAGCGACGAGAGGACCTGCACACAAGCTGCGCGCTCCGGCCTCTGCCTGCCAGTGCGGTCAGCGGCCACCGGGCTGGCGCCGCTCGAGCACGTCTCGGACCTTGCTGGCGAGGGAGAGGGGAGAGAACGGTTTCTGCAAGAAGTTAGCTCCCGACTTGAGAATGCTGTCGCGCAAGACGGCATGGTCGGTGTAGCCGGACATGTAGAGTACGTGCATGTTCGGGCGATCGACGAGCAACCGCTCCGCCAGCTCGCGGCCATTCAGTCCGGGCAGCACGACGTCGGTAAGNNCAGCTCGCGGCCATTCAGTCCGGGCAGCACGACGTCGGTAAGCAGCAGGTGAATCGGCTCGGAATGTCTCTCGCTGATCTCTGCCGCCTCTCGCGCATCCCCGGCCTCAAGGACTTGATAGCCTCGTTCTTCGAGAATCTTACAGGCGAGACGGCGAACTGAAGTCTCGTCCTCGACAAGCAGCACAGTTTCCGACCCCCGTTCACGCTTGACGGCCGCGGTCCGGCGCTCTAGCGGCTCCGCTGTCTTGACTATTCGGGGCAGGTAGATCTTGAAAGTCGTCCCCAACCCGGGCTCGCTATGCGCCCAGATGTATCCTCCGCTCTGCTTCACGATCCCATAGACGGTGCTGAGGCCAAGCCCGGTCCCCTTGCTCCGCTGTTTGGTCGTGAAGAACGGCTCGAAGATGCGCTCACGAGTCTCGGCGCTCATGCCGACGCCGTTGTCGCTGACGACCAGCATCACGTAGCGCCCGGGCACGATCGGGTAGTGAGCGCTGGCGAAGGTCTCATCTACGTCGATATTACTCGTTTCAATGGCGAGCTTGCCCCCCTGCGGCAGGGCGTCACGCGCATTTACGGCGAGATTCATGATCATCTGCTCGAGCTGTCCTGGGTCGGCTTCGACCGCCCAGAGCCGCGGATCGAGCAGCGTGATCAGCTCGATGTCTTCGCCGATCAGCCGCCGCAGCATGCTCTCCACGTTCACAACGATCGCGTTGAGGCTCACTACCCTCGGTCGCAGCATCTGCTTGCGGCTGAAGGCGAGCAGTTGCCGCGTCAATGCTGCGGCGCGCTGAGCCGCCTCCTTGATCCCCTGGAGCTCCTCACGCCGAGGGTCCTCTGGCCCGAGCCCGTTCAACAGGATATCCGCGTTGGAGAGGATGACCGTCAGCACGTTGTTGAAGTCGTGGGCCACGCCGCCGGCCAGCTGCCCCACCGCCTCCATCTTCTGCGATTGCCGGAGCTGCTCCTCGAGGCGCCTTTCCTCCGTCATATCGATCGCCATGCCGACAACGCAGCGACGGCCGGCGAAGTTGACCAGTGTCCCGGTGAAAAAGTAGGGTGCTGTGGTTCCGTCTTTACGGACGAGATCGGCCTCCGCACTCGAAGCGCCCTTGACGAGGGCTTCTCTGATCCGCTCCTCGATCAAGCGCTTATCCTCTCCGGCAAAGAAGTCCAGCGCGTGCATGCTGGAGACATCCGAGGACGAGTAGCCAGTGACACGTTCGAGATTACGGTTCCAGCGCAGGAAGCGACCCTGCTCATCGAACAAGTAGAACAGACCCGGGAGACTCTCTAGGGCGGCATCTGAGAATTCTTTCTCCCTTCGCAGGGTTTCTTCCGCCTGCTTGCGCTGGGTGATGTCCCGAATGATGCCCTGGTATCCGAGCACGCTTCCATCGTCGCCGAGCTGTACGCTCGAGCTCAGCAGACAGTGCATGACCGACCGGTCCTTCGCGACGAGCTGGACCTCGTAGTTCTTTACCGATCCCGTTCGTGTGATCGCCTCCTGGAAGTCGCGGCGATCTGCGGCGCGCAGGTAGAGGGCCTCGGCGTTAAGCTCGCGCATCTCCTCGCGCGTGTAGCCGAACAGGTCAAGCATAGATCGATTGAAGTCGAGTAGCACGCCGTCGGTGGAGCTGATGTAGATTGCGTCGCGCGATTCCTCGAACAACCTGCGATACCTGCGTTCGCTTTCCGTTAATGCTTCTTGTACCCGCTTCTCTTCGGTGACATCGAAGGCGACCCCGACCGCGCCGACGATTCGCCCCTGCGACTGGCGCAGCGGCTCCACATGGCACTGGAAGATCCGGTCTTCCCATGTGAACTCGAAGCTGCATTCCTCGCCCCGAAGGGCGCGCCGGTGCGCCGCGATCGGTGCGAACTCTGGATCGACCGTATTGAAATACTCGTAGAGCGATGACCCCACGACCTGATTGGGCTCGAGCCCTAGCGCTGCCAGCGCAGCTCCGAGCGACGAGGTGAACCGCAGGTCCGCGTCCACCGACCACAGGATCCCCGGCATCTGCTCCAGCAGCAGGCGCAGGCCTGTGCCGCTCTCTCGGCCGGCGTGGGTGGTCTGCGAGTGTTCGCTCATAACTGGCGTCCGTCCCCGAACACGAATGGCCGTGCCGTTACCGGCCGGTCGGATCGAAGCGACCGTCGAGTGAGAGATTACAGAGTCTCGAGACCCGGCGTGGGGACTTCCTGGCTCGAGCCGGACGGGACTGGAACGAGCCGTTCTGGCAAGGCGACATGCGCCCGCAACGAGGATTCCCTGGTCAGGGCCGACCGGACGGCCGTCACTTCGCCTGCAAATATGACACAGCGGCCGGCGAGGATCAACGAGGCACCCGTTGTCAGGCCAACCAGGGCGGCGCCGCTGGCTCACTGCCGCGCCATCCTTCGCCTTCACCTCGACGCGGGGTCGGTCCGTGCCTAATGTTGTTGACGACCGGGAGGGTCGCGCGTCAAGGAAGGCTGTTTGCGATGAAAGCGATGGTCCTGAGACGGTTAGCTGACGCCGGGAAGCAAGCGAAGCCGCTGGAGCTCAGCGCTCTGCCCGACCCGACACCGGGGCGCGGGGCGATCCTCGTCAGGGTCAAGGCGTGCGGGGTCTGCCACACCGAGCTCGACGAGATCGAGGGGCGCACCCCGCCGCCGCGGTTGCCGGTCGTTCTCGGTCATCAGATCGTCGGGATCGTCGCCCGACTCGGTGAGAACGCCAGCGCGTTCAACGCCGGCGACCGGGTGGGAATCGGCTGGATTTACTCGTCGTGTGGGGAGTGCAGGTTCTGCAAGCGCGGCGACGAGAACCTGTGCGATGGGTTTCGGGCGACCGGCAGAGACGTAAACGGGGGCTATGCGGAGTACATCTCCGTGCCAGAGGACTTCGCTTACCCGATCCCCGACGTTTTCAGCGATGCGCAGGCAGCGCCGCTGCTGTGCGCCGGAGCGATCGGCTACCGCTCGCTCCGCTTGACCGGCCTGCAAGACGGCCAGCGCCTCGGCCTCACCGGATTCGGCGCGTCTGCTCACCTGGTTCTAAAGATGATGCGGCACCGCTTCCCCGAGGCGAGCGTCTACGTGTTTGCGCGCAGCGAGAGCGAACGGGAGTTCGCCCGGGAACTCGGTGCCGTCTGGGCGGGCGACACCACCGACCGGTCGCCGGACCGCCTTGACGCCATCATCGACACCACCCCCGTGTGGAAGCCGGTCGTCGAGGCGCTCCAGAACCTCGAGCCCGGGGGCAGACTGGTAGTCAACGCCATCCGCAAAGAGGACATCGACAAGGACTATCTGCTGCGACTCGACTACTCCACCCACCTTTGGCTTGAAAGGGAGATTAAGAGTGTAGCCAACGTCGCAAGGCGCGACGTTCGGGAGTTCCTGCAGTTAGCCACCGAGATGCGACTAGCGCCCGAGGTTCAGGAATTCGCGCTGGAGGACGCCAACCAGGCCTTGCTCGAGCTGAAGACAGGTAGAATACGCGGCGCGAAAGTCCTCGTCATCGATTGATGACGGCGGTGGACCTCGAGGCCCTTCCGCGCCGGTCAGTTCCGCCAAGCTGACCCCGCGCGCCCCCACCGGTGGCCTCCGGTGACGCCGGCTCGGGCCGGCACTTGCCCAAAGCCGAGCGGGCAGCAAGATTGCTCGCGGCTGGCCGCGGACATCTCCTGCGAACTCGATCACCGAACTCCGAGGGTCGAGAGACCTCTTGAGGCCCGACGCGAAGCTGATCCCGAAACTTCATCCGGCCGTCGCCGCCCACCCGATCGCCCGCGCCGTAGCCGTCCTGTTCCTCCTCTTCATCTTCATGATGGGAGTGAACGGCCTGGGCGATGGCTTCAAGTCACTCGGGCGAGGGCTCCTGGACGCGTTCTTTTCCGCAACCGAGAATCCCTTCGTGGGTCTGATGGTCGGGATCCTGGCGACGACGCTGGTACAAAGCTCGTCGGTCACGACGTCGCTGATCGTCGGCCTGGTCGCGGCGCCCGCCAACCCGCTGCCCGTGGCCAACGCGGTGCCCATGGTGATGGGCGCCAACATCGGGACCACCGTGACCAACACCATCGTCTCGCTCGCCCACATGGGGCGCAAGCAGGAGTTCTACCGGGCCTTCTCCGTCGCCACCTGTCACGATTTCTTCAACTTCATGGCCGTCGCCCTGCTGCTGCCGCTGGAGATTCTGACCGGCTACTTGCAGCGCGCCGCCACACACCTCTCTACCTTGCTCACGGGGCTTGGGGGAGTGCAGTACGACAGCCCGATTCGTGGCGCGCTCAAGGTCGGGCTCAAGCCGATCAAGGGGGCGATCGCGGCCACCGTCGACTCGGAGCGCTTGCAGGCCGTCATTCTGATCGCGGTCTCGGTGCTCCTCATCTACGCAGCTTTGATGCTGCTGGTGCGCGTGATGCGGCGGACGATGTCTTCGCGCGTCGAGTCGATGGTGTCGCGGGGACTCCACAGAGCGCCGCTCTTCGCGATCCTCGTGGGTATCCTGGTCACCTTCATGGTCCAATCGAGCTCGATCACGACCTCGCTGCTGGTGCCGCTGGCGGGGGCCGGTTTGATCACCCTGGGGCAGGCGTTTCCGATCACCATCGGCGCCAACATCGGGACGACGATCACGGCGCTGCTGGCGGCGCTGGCCGTGACCGGGCCCAACGCACGCTGGGGAATCACGATCGCCGTGGTGCACCTGCTTTTCAATCTGACCGCCACGGTGCTAATCTTTCCAGTAGAGAGAATCCGCAATCTCCCGTTGGCCGCCGCGAGACGGCTCGCTGCCGTCGCTGTGAACTCTAAGCGCTGGGCTCTGCTGTACGTGATTCTCCTCTTCTACGGTCTGCCGGCGCTATTCGCGGTACTGAACAGGCTGATCGGGTAACGGCGGAGGCTGCAATGCTTCGGGAACTGCTCAGCATATTCCGTTCGGACAAGCCGTTGGCCGCCATGGGCGCGAACTTCGCCGAGATGCTCAGGCTGACTTACGACATGACGCTGCAGGCGGGGAACATCTACTTTGGCGAAGCTGAAGCGCCGGACGAGCGGACGAAGATTTACAAACGCGACGTCGCGGTCAACAAACTCGAGCGCACGATCCGCAGACAGGTGATCGCTCACCTCTCCCTCAAGGGCAGCGCCGCTTCCCTGCCCTACTGCCTGCTGCTGATGAGCATGGTGAAGGACGTGGAGCGGCTGGGCGACTACGCGAAGAACCTGTCGGAGGTCCGCGAATACCACCCCGACCCGCTGCCTGACGACGAGATCGTGGGGGAACTCAAGGAGATTCGCTCTGGCGTCGAGGCGGCGTTCGCGGTCACGGCGGAGGTGTTCGCGATGGCCGATCGCGAGCGCGCCCTCACGCTGATCCGCGAGGGGCGTGACATCGCGCACCGTTGCGACACCCTGATCGAGCGGGTGGCCCGCAGCGACTACAGCGCGCGCAACGCCGTGGCGGTGGTCATGGGCACCCGCTTCTACAAGCGGATCGGCGCTCACGTGCTCAACGTGCTGACGAGCGTGGTCATGCCGCTGCACAAGCTCGACTACTACGACGAGGACGAGATTGCGGAAGCCGATTGAGCGGCAGAGCGGCTGGCTTAGTGACGGGCGGCCCGGCCCGGAGACTATGAGGCGATGAAGCAGAAGCCCCGCGGACCTCGCCGCGGGGCTTCTCGACAGCCGGTTGCAACGCCGCATCGCCTTCGGCCGCTCAGAACTCCTGGGCCTCAGGGGCGGCGCCCGCGTCCGGGCTAACTACGACACTTTCTTCGTCGCGTCCTTCCTTACCAGCGCGAAGCCCACGTCATTGAAATTGTAGCTCGCGACTTTCTGGTAGAGCTCCCGCGCCTTCTCAGTGTTCCCCGCCGCCTCGTGGGCCAGCGCGAGGTGATACGTCATGTAGATATTGCCGGGGTCTCCCTGCTGAATGTGGTCGATCGCCTCACGGGCCTTCCCCTGTTTCAGGCTGACATAACCCAACAACTCGTGGGCGGGCTCGTTCTTGCGGGGATTCTGATCCGGCTCCAGCAGCCGCATCGACTCCTCCGCCTTCGACGTGGCCGTCGCGTAGTCGCCCTTACGAGCCGCGAGCCAACCATCAAAGATCGCGATGTTCGCCTGCTGGCCGCGCCGGAACTCGTCTGTGCCGACCTGCTGCGCCTCTTCCATCATCAGCGTGGTCCGCTGTTGCAACGCGTGCTCTGCCTCGGTGAACAGCCCGTGGTGTATTGCGATGATCGCCACGTTGGTGAGCGCGTTGATCTTCAGGCCCGTCGGCTCGGGGATCCCCATGCCGTCGATCTTCTTCGCAAGGTCGTTCAGCTCGTCGATCGCGGCGCGCGGCTGACCGGCGTGCACGCTGACCAGCGCTCGCCATATGCCGTACGCCGCTTTCTCATTGGCCTTGCCTAGGGCGATGGCGGCGTCGTAGTCGGCGCGAGCCTGCGTGTAGTCGTCGAGGAACGAGTTGACGTGGCCGCGTTGCTGAAGCGGTAATCCGTTGGTCGGATCGAGCTCCGCCGCCCGTGTGTAAGCGTCACGAGCCTGTTCAAGCTGGCCGAGCGCGCGATAGGCGTCTCCCAGCAGGTCGTGAGATACCGGCTCCTGCGGCTCGAGCTCGACGACCTTGCTCATGTACTGCTCCGCCTTGGTGAAATCTCGGGGCTCGTTGAACAGGTAGGAGTTGCCCAGCTGCATGTACGCGGGCGCGAACTGTGGGGCCAGCTCGGTCGCCTTCGTCATCGACGCCCGCGCCGCTGCGTGCTGGCCCAACGTCGTCTGCACGCTGGCCAGAGTCAGCCAAGCACGCGGGCTGCCCGGCTCGACTTCCACCAGCCGTTGCGCGAGCTGGCGCTGGCCCTCCACATCGTTCATGAAGCCCTTTTGGGTGATCTCGATCAGCAGCCGCTCGGCTTCGCTGGCGGTCGCCGCGTGCTCGGCTGCACGCTTCAAGTTGGTGCGGAACTCGTCCAACGAGGTGGCCGTATTCGCGACGTTCAGGTAAGCGTGGGCGAAGGTAGGATCTGCTTCGACGGCCTGCTTGAACGCGGTGTTAGCCTCGATGAAGCGGCCCACATCCATGGCTCGCTGCCCACGCATGAAGTGCTGCTTGGCTGCCTCCGATGTGGTGGTGACGGGGAGCATCATCATGGTCTCCACCGTCCCGGCCATCTCCATCCTCGCAGCCTCCTCCCTCTCACAGGCTAACAGCCCGAGGAGGGCCGCAAGGCAAATGGCCGACTTGCTGAGTCTCTGCATCTCACACCTCCTGGTGATTAGTGCGCTCTCTCTTGCCGGTTCGCAGCAAGCGAGTGCGTCCAGAGAAACGCGGCCGTCCGAGACGGGCGGCTGGGCGTTCCGCTAGTAGTTATCAGATTCAGGTTATGGAAACGGGGCTGGGACGCGCAGGGGACACGCGCCCTGCCGCGTATAATGGGAGAGGGATCAACTAAGCCAAACGTCATCAAGAGGCTTCGCGCAGTGGGGCCAAGCTGCCAAGTCCTCGCTTGCTGGTGACAGGCTTCAATATCGGGGTTCGGCGAGCGGAGGGCAACGGGCCATTGCCAAAGCTTGGCAAGCCGTGATGAGGCAGCTGCTAGTTGGATACCGTCCGGCCCAGGAAGGCGGACGGTGAACCCGCCCTGCGGAACGCGCGGCAGGGGCGACGCCGTGGACGGGACGCTTCTTGACGTGGGTGAGCGAGCCACCGAGCTTGCTACCAGTTTTTCCTATGGCGGCTTCTTGTCCGTGCGCCGACAAGCGGCGAGCCCTCGCGCCGGCAAACGGCAGGCGGGCGTTGTGCGGCTTCCTGCTCATCGCAGTGTCCCTTGCGCCAAGAGGGGCCAACGCCCAGGTCCGGGTCGGGGCTGACGTCGCCTACAGCACCCGTTACGTCTGGCGCGGCGTCACGCGAACCAGCCAACCGGTCCTGCAGCCGCAGGTCTATCTCGCGATTCGCAGCGGCGATGCCTTCTTCACCGCCGGCGGCTGGGCTAGCCTGGAGGCGTTCCGGGCCGACTCCACGGACTTGAGCGATAGCGGCGTCGACCGGCGCGGTCTCGGCGAGTTCAACTACTGGGCTGAGTACGCTGGGCGCCGCGCGGGTCTCGAGTTCGCCGTCGGCTGGACGGGTTACCTCTTTGACAACGACGCGAGCCGGGGCGGCCGCTCCCGCGACTTCAACAGCGGCGAGATCTACGGAAATTTGCAGCTCGCTGCTGGCCCTCTGAGACCGAAGGTCGCTCTCTGGTATGACGTCGACCGCGTCAAAGGGGCCTACATTGAGACGAGCTCCGACCTGCGCGTGCCGCTCCTGCCCCTGCGGCTCGGCCCCCTGAGGACCATTCACCTGAGCGGATTGGCGGGCTGGAGCGTCGGCCAGGAGGTGAGCGGCTCGGAATCGCCCGCCGAGGCCAATTTCGCGGCGGGAGGCCTTACGCACGTTGGTTTCTCGATCTGGTCGTCGTTCTTCATCGCCAAAGGCCTGACAGTCGCCCCCGTTCTTCACTTCCAGGTCAACCGTGATGACTTCACAAGGCGGACGAGCGGCGATCCCTCCGACGCTGACGAGAACGTCAAGCTGTGGTTCACGGTGTCGATCAGCTGGTCGCGGGCGCTGAGTGGCGACGAGGGGTACGTGCCGTGACTCCTTCTCCTGCCCGACTCGCTTCCCGATCCACAAGCGGCGTCTCTTCGCTGCTCTGCCTCCTCGTGTCGATCGCCGGCTGCTACCAGTACACCCCCCGTATGCTTCCCGAGGTCCCGTCGCCGTCACCGGTCCCGCCGGTTCAGGCGCCCACCCTAAGGGCTGGCTTCGCGAAGGCGGACATTACGCCACCGCCGGGGGTGGGGCTGTTCGGCTATGGGCCGGAGAGCGTGAGGGCTCGGGGCTATCGGATGCGACTTTACGCACGCAGCCTGGTGCTGGAAGACGCAGCGGGAGAGCGGCTCGCCTTCGTGACCGTCGACCTGGGTGCGGTCTCGCCGCTCCTCCACCGGCTGGCCGCGTCGCGGGTGGTCGANNATGACAAAGGCTCAGGTATCGCCGGCTTCGACACGGTGATGGTCGAGTTTTTGGCCGAGCGCATCGCTCTGGCCATTGGCGACGCAGCCCGCGCGCTCCGGCCAGCGCGGGCCGCTTGGGGCACGGATAGGCTGTGGGGCCACACGCGCAACCGAAGCTACGATGCGTTCCTCCTCAACGATCCGCGGCCTTCCCTGCCGAGCCCGCCCCCACGGCTTGATCTCAGCCTCGAGCAACGCGCTGTGGATCCGACCTGGACGATGCTGCGGGTCGATCTGCTCGATTCTCTCCGCGGCGTCTACGAGCCTGCCGGTGCCTTGAGCATCTTCGCCGTCCATGGCACCGCGAACCCGTCGGCGACCGATCTGTTCGACGCCGACCTGCACGCGTTTCTGGAGCGCGGCCTCGAACGACATATCGACTCGCTCAATGGTCGGGCCGCCGGCTTTCGAGCTCACGCCGTGCACCTCGTGGCCAACGGCACGTCGGGCGACGTTTCACCCGACTGGCCGTCAGGCTCAAGATGTCCTCCGCCCAAGCTACAGCCGCTGTTCCGGCCACGCGGCCCTCGCAGCCCGCCCCCAGCCGAGGCCTGGCTTCCGCCCCCGCCGCGCCGAGTCGCCGCATGCCTGGCCGCTGCCCGCGAGCACGTGGAGCGGGCCGGCGCTGACCTCTCAGCTCGGGCGATCGCGCTCTTTGACCGCCTGGGCGGGGAACTCAACGACGACATGAGCATTGGCCGGGCTTTTCGCGCCGTCGCCCTGCAGGGCGAGTCGGCACCGTCGGGCCTCTGCCCGAAGCCGAAGATGGGTATGGCCGCCCTCGGGGGGGCCGGCGATGGGCATACGCGATA
>JABAOH010095567.1_pt1 | contig 11154 bp, 10 predicted proteins | sample 7062181 | NCBI WGS metagenome assembly JABAOH01 (sample SAMN14538630, study PRJNA623070) | marine sediment metagenome | biome: marine biome [ENVO:00000428]; feature: marine pelagic biome [ENVO:01000023]; material: deep marine sediment [ENVO:00002113]; isolation source: pool of 5 deep marine... | reverse complement strand
GAGAGTTACGGCAATGGACCCGGGCACGTATTTAACCTTGGGCATGGAATTACACCCGATATCGATCCGGAGCATCTTGGCGTTCTCGTCGACGCTGTTCATGAGTTGAGTCCGCAGTATCACGTTTCAGCGGACGCATCGAAATGATGTAAGGTGATCATCACCCGCTTACGCTCCTTTCGGGGAAGGCTGATAACTCGGTAGGATTTTCCGGGCAATAATCCCGGATTCCAGGGACGTCAAATGATAGACAGTGGTGAAATACGAAGCCGCAACCTTGTGATCGAAGGCGTTGTGATCGTGTTGTCCATCCTGCTCGCCTTTACTATCGATGCGTATTGGGAGGAGCGGCGAGAGGCCGCAGACACGCGGCAATCGCTTGAAGTAGTGAGACGCGACCTTGTCGACATGCTTGATCAGCTTGAGGAGTTCGAGCTGTTTTCTACTGAAACGGCGAGTGCATCAATAGAGGCAGCGCGCGCGCTTTCCGGACCGGAGCCGATTGCTGTCGCGGACCGACCGGAAATAGAGGAGCACATTCTTCGTAGTACTGCCCGCAGGACCATGCGCCTTCCCCGCGCCGGATATACCGACTTGCTCAATACAGGCAACCTGGCCGAGATAGATAATCGCGCGCTCAGGGATTCGCTCGTCCAGTTTTACGAAGCTGCTGTCCGGAGCCAGGAGGTTGTCGAAAAGAATTCCGCGATCTTCACAGACCAGATGCTAAAGGACGCAATCATTACACCCGGTCTTCTCATGCCTCTGCCATACCATAAAGGGGCGACAGCATTACAAGAGCGACGAAACGCGCTTATGAGCGAACTCATGGGGCCGGACTTTCCGATACGCCCAGCGAAGCTCTGGCAACTGCCGACGGAATCGCCCGAGCTGGATAGAATCGTCGCCGCCCTGATCCAGAACGCAAGGGGAGCCCTCGTAGGGCAAGTCGTTGCGCGTGATACCCATGTCGAAGCCGCCGAAGTCATCCGTCAAATCGACGAGCACCTTGCCCAATAGTCTTGCCACGGTGGTGAGCGCAATCAATTAATCAGGTCAACTCCCAATACGGAGCATTGATGTCTCAGATTGCGATGAATGGTGATCTCGCGCAAATCTATCGAAAGGCCACGGATGGTGAAGAGTTGGAGCCTGACGAATCTGTCTGTTACACAGCCTGCTTAATGTTGCCAATCATGCGGGCTCGGTCGGTACAATGACTTTTAGCCACTCAATTGGATAATTGACCGTCGGCGAAGACGGGACCTTGGGGGGTCTCTAAAACCAGTTAAGTAGATTCCGGAATTGACTGGCTTCAGTCTGTGCCGAAAACTGGCTGGCTCACGTCGTCAATGGTGCCTGACAATGCTTATGAATCGACATTGGAAGCTAATTACACTCACCCTGCTGGCATCGGCCATGCTCACTGCCTGCGGTGCCAGGGAGTCGGACAAGAACGTCTCGGGGCAAACAGCCGACGAATCCGCGGCCCCCGTTGCAAGAATCGAGAACATCGCCGACATACATTGGGGCGTCGAGGTAGACGATCCCTACCGCTACATGGAAGACCAGGACGACCCTGACGTCGTCGAGTGGTTCAAGGGGCAGGCCGAGTATACGGAGTCAGTGCTCGCTACTTTACCGATGCGGGAGGAGATCTATGAGCGGCTGATCGAGCTTGACCAGGGCGCGCCCTTTACGACTTACGGCGTGCGTCGGCTGGCTAACGGCGGCATGTTCTATTTGCGTCGCAACGCCGGCGAAAATCTGGACAAGCTCTACTATCACCCGGCTGGCAGCGACAGTGCACGGCTTCTTGTTGATCCGGAAACCCTCGGAGCAGAAGGCGAGCAGCACTACTCACTGGGTACCTACATGCCGTCATGGGACGGCAACTACGTAGCCTACGGTCTTGCCCAGGGCGGCTCTGAGCTGACGACGTATCACATTATGGAAGTTGCCTCCGGCAAAGCCGTGGATGCACCAATCGATAATATCGAGACGGCCTACAACAGGCCCATGTGGACCGACAGCGGTGATGGCTTTTTCTATAGTCGACGCCGCGACCTGCCGGCAGATGCTCCCCAAACCGAGATCTATAAGCAGACCATGGTGCGCTATCACGAACTGGGTACGGACCCGGGCGATGATCCCGTGATCGCCGCTTACGAGCTCTCGGATCGCCTGCAAATTCTCGACACCGATTTTCCCAGCATGTGGCTGACCCCGGGTTCAGGGCACGCGGTGCTCAAGGTAAAGCACGGCGACAACAATGAGATTTCACTGTTCACCGCCCCCGTGGACTCCCTGTTGTCAGGTGATATTCCGTGGAAACGAATTTCCGAAGAAGCGGACCTCGTAACCGGCTTTGCGGTGATGGGCGACGACATCTATTTGCTGACCGCGCAGGATGCGCCGCGCTACCAGCTCATCAAGACCAGCCTCGCAGCACCGGACCTTGATAATGCCGACGTGGTCATCGCCCCGGGCGAAATCGTGTTGCGTGAAGTCGTTGCTGCCAGGGACGCGCTTTATGTGGATACCTTACGGGATGGCGTCGCCAAGGTGATTCGCGTCGTGCCATACAAAACGACGGAAATTTTGACCACACCGCGAGCAGGCGCAGGTTACGTTTCGTCCGCCTCACCCGAGGTCGAAGGCATCCTGCTCTATGAAACCTCATGGATCCAGGGGGGTATACGTTACGCCTATGAACCCACAGGGGGCACTTTTACGGACACCGGCATGGTTCCGGTCGGTAAATTCGATAACCTCGAGGGGTTTGTGGCTAAAGAGGTGCTGGTCCCGTCACACGACGGCACCCTGGTTCCGCTCTCAATTCTGCACCGCGCCGATCTCAAAATGGACGGCAGCAATCCCACCATCGTCTACGGCTATGGCAGCTACGGGTTCTCCCAGGACATGTTCTTTTCACCGATACGGCTCGCGTGGCTCGAACGTGGTGGCGTCTTTGCTATTGCCCATGTTCGCGGTGGTGGCGAGTACGGACAGGAATGGCATTACGCGGGTCGTATGGCGAACAAGCCCAACACCTGGCTCGACTTGATTGCCTGTGCCGAATACCTCGTGGATAAAGGCTATACCGAACCGGCGCACATGGCCCCTATGGGCGGCAGCGCTGGCGGTATTCTTGCCGGGCGATCCATGACCACACGGCCCGACCTGTTCGGCGCAGCCGTAATACAGGTCGGCATGCTTGATGCGGTCCGCGCGGAGACCACGACCAATGGCGTACCAAACATCAAGGAGTTCGGTACCGTCACCGAGGAAGAGGGCTTCAAGGGCCTGCTGGCAATGAGCTCGTACCATCACGTCCGGGAAGGCGTGACCTACCCGCCGACGCTACTCACCCATGGCTACAATGACCCACGGGTCAACGTCTGGATGTCAGGCAAGATGGCGGCGAGGCTGCAGGCCGCCAACGGCGAAGATGGCCCGCCGGTTTTATTGCGGGTCGAGTTTGACTCCGGCCATGGCGTTGGCTCTACCCGAGATCAGTTGCTATCCATGTACGCTGACGTCTATTCGTTCCTGTTCTGGCAACTGGATCAGGATCGACACTGAATCACTGCTGAGAAGTTGATTTAGCGAGCGGAATAACCGCGCCGGGAGCATCCGAAGCAGCAAGAGTGTTTGCTCCTGGCCGGTTCCGACTGCCCAGGCTTCATGCGATAGAATGACCGTCTGCTTCCCTTGACGGTCACAAGCCGGAGTTGGAACGGTCTTTATTGGGGGTGTCGACAGTATTGAGTGCGTTCGACGTCTATTCGTATGGAGTAGTGTCACCGAGCACGCTGTACGTGTTCAAAGGTGATTTTCCGGCGCCCGATGGTTATGCCGAAGTCGACGACGTGCAGTACATGGTGGGCGGAGAAGCTGCAAACTCATCGATCGTTCTTTCTCGTCTCGGCGCCAAAGTCAGGTTGGACGGAAACTGGCTCGGTAATGATGATCGGGGAAGGCGAACGAAATCCTTCCTGGATGGCTTCGGTATCGACACCTCGAGAATAGTGTTGAGAGACGATTACCAGGGTGTCATTGAAGCCGTATTTGCTGCGGAAAATACCAGAACGATATTTGGCCGGTACGGGCGACTGTTGGAGCGCGAAGACTGGAACATGCCGGTAGCCGATGACATCCGGCAAGCCAGCATCGTTTGCCTGGACCCGTTCTTCACCGCGGCATCCTTGCGTGCGGCAGAGATCGCCAGCGACTCCGGCATACCTGTCGTAACGGTTGACTGTCTTTTTGATGACCCGCTGTTGCAGCATGCCTCCGCGGTGGTGATATCGCACAACTACCTCCAGTGGAAATATGCCGATCGCAGGCCGGAAGAGCTGTTTCAGGCCTACCTGGGCGCGACCGATGGCCTGGTCGTGTTTACGTTTGGCGACGACGAGACCTGGTATGGCCGACCGGGAACAGCCATTAACAGGAAACCTGCTTTTTCAGTAGACGCCATCGACACGAGCGCCGCCGGCGATTCGTTCAGGGCCGGCATCGTGTTCGGTTTCCTGCAAGGATGGGAAGACTCGAAGACGGTTGAATTTGCCGCGGCGGTTGCAGGTATCGTGTGCACCCGATATCCGGGCGCGCTCAACGCGCCGGCTTATGATGAGGTGATGGACTTCCTGAAGGCCGATTAGTACCGGGCCTGCGCCATACGGGGAGAGCGTTTCCTTAAATTACTTCTTCAGCTCAACCTCGATGACATGGCAGGTCTGGATGACATTTGCCGTGTCGCCGCCATGGGTTTCAGCCGGGGCCCAAACCGGCGTGCCGAACTCGAACGACTCCATGTGCTTGCCGCCGTCGTCGTGTTCCTCGATCCAGGCACATTGATTGACGTACACGACGACGCGGTCGGGCTGAGAGATCAGAGGAATCGTCTCGCCGTTCCGAACCGTGCGCTTGAGCACGCGCACGTCATCGTTCTCGAAAGCCACCTGGTAGACGTGGGGCGCGACGCGCACCGGGTCCATCAAAGAATTCGCCGCGACCGCCGCGGCGGCCAGGCCGAGGAGCACTACACCAACAAATTTATTCATCTGAGTTCCCGGCGAAGAATCTTGCCTACGTTGGTCTTCGGCAGGTCTTCCCGAAACTCGACTTCTCGCGGGCGCTTGTAGTTAGTCAGGTTGCTGTGGCAGTAATCGAGAATGTCCTGCTCGCTGACGTTCGGATCCGTGCGCACGACGAACAGCTTGACTGCTTCGCCCGAGCGCTCATCCGGGACACCAATGGCCGCTGCCTCCAGGACGCCGTCCATTTCGACGACGACGTTTTCTATTTCGTTTGGATACACGTTGAATCCCGAAACAAGAATCATGTCCTTCTTCCGGTCCTCGATATAGACGAACCCGTTGTCGTCCATGCGACCGACGTCGCCGGACTTGAGCCAGCCGCCCGGCAGCATGACATCGGCAGTTTCCTGCGGTCGTTTCCAGTAGCCCTCCATGACTTGCGGGCCCTTGATGCAAATCTCGCCGATTTCACCAATCGGTAACGGATTGCCGTCGTCATCGGAGATCATGACGTCGGTAGACGGCACGGGCAGGCCGATGGAACCCGTGAACTCGCTGCCGACGGGGTTAACGATGGCGACGGGCGAGGTTTCGGTGAGGCCGTAGCCCTGCAGAATCGTGTGGCCCGTCGCCTTTTTCCAGTCCGCGGCAACGGCGGGCTGCACGGCCATGCCGCCACCGATGCAGACGCGCAGCGCGCTGAAGTCGATCTTGTCGAAACCGGGCGCGTTCATCAGCGATGTGAACAGGGTGTTGACACCGGTGAACAGGTTGAACGCGTGTTGTCTGAGTTCGGCGACGAAGCCTTTGGCGTCACGCGGATTGGTGATGAGTACGTTCTGGCCGCCCTGCGACATTACCGTCAGGCAATTACCTTCGAGGCAGAAGATGTGATACAGCGGCAGCGCCGTGATCGCGATGATCTGATCCAGGTCATCGTAAATGTCGCCCTGCCAGACGATGTTCTGCTGAACGTTGCGCACCATATTGCGATGGCTGAGCATGGCGCCTTTTGAGAGGCCCGTCGTTCCGCCCGTATATTGCAGGAAAGCGATGTCTGCGAAGCCGATTTCGACGTGCTTCAGCCCCTGGTGTTCTCCTCGCTTCAGGGCCTGACTGAAACTGATGCTGCCGGGGAGCGAATATTTCGGTATGGCCCTTTTGACATGGCGCAGTACCAGGTTCGTCAGCCAGCCTTTCGGGAAGCGGAGGAGGTCGCCGATTCCCGTCGTAATGACGTGTTCGACGTGCGTTTTTGCAATAACTTTCTCGAGCGTGTGTGCAAAGTTCTCGAGGATGATGATGCACTTCGCGCCGGAGTCCTTAAGCTGATGCTCGAGTTCGCGCGCGGTATACAACGGATTGACATTGACGACGACGAGACCGGCGCGGAATGCGCCACACAGCGCGACGGGATACTGCAGCACGTTGGGCAACATGATTGCGACTCGTTCACCGCGAATGAGCCCGAGAGACTGTTGCAGGTAACAGGCCAAGCGCATCGACATCCCGTCGAGATCCCGGTATGTCAGTGTCGTGCCCATATTGGTGTAGGCGGGTCGTTCAGGGTACTCGTCGAATGCGTGCTCGAACAGCTCACGCACAGATCGCCACGGCGCATCCGGAAGTTCTGCGGGTATGCCCTCCGGATAGGACTTCAGCCAGATTTTTTCCAAGATTACGAGCCCCCCGAGCCTCCAAGTGCTTTATCGATTATCGGCCAGGCATTTTCGAGCAATATCGGCTGCGCCTCGGCGTTGGGGTGTATGCCATCACCTTGCATCAATTCTTCGTTCAAGGCGACTTTTTCCATGAAAAACTCGATCCACTCCACATCGTGGGCGGTAGCTACCTCGCGAAATACGTTTTCGAACGCATCGCGGTAGCGGGGCCCATAATTAGTGGGTATGCGGATGCCGAGCAGCACGACCTCGGCACCGGTTGCCTTGCTGGTTGCGATAATTGTCTCGAGGTTGGCCCTCATCCGTGAAGGCGGGAAGCCCCGCAGGCCGTCGTTGCCGCCGAGTTCCAGGACGATCAGCGCCGGTTTGAAGGACTCGAGGGCCGCTTCGATACGCGCGGCCCCGCCCTCGGTCGTTTCTCCGCTGATGCTGGCGTTGACGACCCGATGTTCGTACCCTTGCTCCTTCAGCCTCGACTGCAACAAAGCGGCCCAGGACTGGTCAACGTCAATACCGTATCCTGCGCTCAGGCTGTCGCCGAATATGAGCACGGTCGGGGCTTCGGCGGCATAGGCGCCGAATCCGGAGAAAACGAACAAAAAGGCAAGAATTTTTCGCATGTCGAATCAATCCAGTGATGTCCTGGCTGCACATGACATCAGTAAACAGGTTAGCAGTCCCGAAGGTACTCTGACCATACTGCGCGACGTCAGTTTCTCCGTTCATGCGGGGGAATCCGTCGCGGTTGTCGGGCCCTCCGGTGCCGGTAAATCGACTTTGCTCGCACTTCTCGCGGGTCTCGATCTTCCGACGAGCGGTCACATTGTCCTGAATGGCGCCAACCTGTGTGAACTCGACGAGGACGGCCGGGCCAGGGTCAGGGCCGACAGCGTGGGTTTCGTGTTCCAGTCGTTTCACCTGGTGCCGTCGCTGAACGCGCTGGAGAATGTGATGCTGCCGCTGGAGCTGGCGAGCCGCGAGGATGCGCGCAAGGTATCGCAGGACATCATCGAGAAAGTCGGGCTCGGCGACCGGTGGAGCCACTACCCGTCGCAATTGTCGGGCGGCGAAAAACAGCGTGTGGCAATAGCGCGGGCTTTCGCAACCGAACCGGCGGTGCTGTTCGCGGACGAACCGACGGGTAATCTCGACAGCAACACCGGCGGCAAGATCATGGAGCTCATGTTCCAGCTGAATCGCAACTCCTCGACAACGCTGGTCCTGGTCACGCACGACCGCGGCCTGGCCGAGCGCTGCGATCGCTTACTGAGCCTCGATTCCGGCCGGCTCGTCTCGGACAGCGGGGGAGGAGGTTGAAAGCCGTCGTTTTTGCGTTGCGCAGCTTCTCCCGGGAGATCCGCTCGGGCGAGGTCATGGTGCTGCTCGCGGCGGTCGCACTGGCGGTCGGCGCGTTGACCGCGGTCGGGTTCCTGACGGACCGGATTGGCAAAGCGGTGGCGCGGCAGGCCAACGAAGTGCTGGCGGCGGACCTGAGGCTGCGCTCGCAGGAGCCGATTCCCGAAGAGTGGCGCCGGAAGGCCGCGAATTATGGCCTGCGCACGGCTGAAACCCGTACGTTTCCCAGCGTCGTGTTCAAAGACGACGCCAGCGCACTGACGACGATCAAGGCGGTCAGCCAAACGTATCCGTTACGCGGTTCCGTGCGCGTGGCTGACGAGTTGTTCGGCGAGCAAAGGACGGTCGACGGCATCCCGTCGCGCGGCGAGGTATGGGCGGACGGCGCACTGCTCGCGAGAGTTGACGCCGATATCGGCGATCGCCTGCTGGTCGGAGACTCGGAGTTGCTGGTCACGGCTGTCCTGACTTACCGGCCGGACCAGTCCATCGGCTTTGCCTCGCTGGCGCCGTCACTGGTCGTCAACATCGACGACCTGCCCGCGACGGGCTTGATCTCCGAGGGCAGCCGCGTGGGCTACGCCTTGCTGGTGGCCGGCGATGACAACGCCGTCAACGAATTCAACGAAGCAATCGCGGATGATCTGCCCGAGTCCGTGCGCGCATCGAACCGCGAGGAAAGTTCGGAGAGCGCCTATAACGCAGCGGATCGTGCACAGCGCTTTTTATCACTGACCGCCGTGATCAGCCTGTTGCTCAGCGCCGTCGCCGTCGCAATGTCGGCGCGTCGTTTCGCGCACCGGCGCATGGATACGGTTGCGTTGATGAAAAGCCTCGGCGCAACCCAGGGCTTCGTGATTTCGGTGTCGGTCGTGCAACTGCTTCTCCTCGGCCTGCTCGGTGTGGCGGCTGGCAGCGTAGTCGGTTATGCGGCCGAAGAAACACTCGCGTTCGTGCTCAGGGACATCATTGCCAGCGATTTGCCGCCGGTCGGCCTCACGCCGGTCGCGTTAGCCAGCGGCAGCGCACTCGTCCTGCTGGTCGGGTTTGCGCTGCCTTCGCTGATTCAGTTGCGTAAAACTCCGCCACTCAGGGTGCTGCGCCACGACGCCATGCCGCCCGCACCGTCGCGGCTGCTGGTCGCAGGCCTGTCGCTGGCGGCCGTCGCGGCGCTCGTCTATCGCTCGGTTGGAGACGCGCGCATGCTCGCGATCCTGCTCGGCGGCATTGTCGTCATCGCGGCGGCGCTGTATTTCGTCGGCCGCGGGCTCGTGCACGTGATGGCCCGGTATCGCTCCGGGGTTGGCGTCGCGTGGCGCTACGGACTTGCCAATATCGCGCGGCGCGGCCGCGCCAGCGCCGTACAGGTGGTTGCCTTCGGGCTGGGACTGACCGTGCTGCTGCTGCTTACGATCGTGCGCACCGACCTGCTCGAGGGTTGGCGGCAGACGCTTGCCGAAGATGCGCCCAACCATTTCATGATCAACATCCAGCCGCACGAGCGAGACTCGGTGGCAAATATCTACGAAGAGGCCGGCATCGCAGCGCCGGACTTCGTGCCGCTCGTGCGCGCGAGGATGTCACACATCAACGGCGAGTCGGTAAAGGATATTGAATACCCGACGCGGGACGGCGAGTGGTTCGCCAATCGCGAAGCGAACCTGTCCTGGGCGGAGACGATGTCTTCGAGCAACGAACTCATTGCAGGCGAATGGTGGCCGGCCGATTACGACGGGCCGCCGCTGGCGTCGATCGAGGAAGAGGTTTCAGTCGAGACAGGCCTCTCGATCGGCGACAGGATCGTCTACCAGATTGCGGGTCGGGAAGTCGAAATGACCATCGCCAGCGTGCGCAAGGTCAACTGGGACTCGTTCCAGCCGAACTTCTTCCTGCTGCTTTCGCCCGGCGCGCTCGACGGCATGCCGACGACCTACATCGCGAGCCTGCGCATCGAGGAGCGGCAAAAACCTGTCCTTGTAACGCTCGTGCGCAAGCATCCGAGCATTTCGGTGATCGACCTCGACTCCATCCTGCAGCAGGTGCGCGGCATCATCGAAAAAGCCACGCTCGCGGTGCAGGCGGTGTTCCTGTTCACGCTGGCAGCCGGAATTGCGGTGCTGTTTGCCGCGGTTCAGTCGACGATAGACGAACGGCGCTTCGAGAGCGCCATGTTGCGCGCCCTGGGCGCCCGCAAGAGCGTTGTCTTTTCGGGCGTCATGGCGGAGTTTGCAGCGCTCGGCATTGCAGCCGGTTTTCTCGCGTCGGCCGGCGCGTCGGTTCTCGCCGCGATCGTTGCCGTGCGCCTGTTCGAACTGCCTTATGAATTCAACCCGGTGATCTGGGTCGCGGGCCTCGTCTCGGGCGTGCTGGTCGTGTGCGCAAGTGGCTTCGTCGCTGCGCGTGGCGCGATCAACGCGCCGCCGATTTCGATACTGAGGGCAGCCTGATGAGCCAGGCCTCTCTTTCTTGCGGCGTTGTGCTTGCCCGTGAGACGGAGGACGGCTGGAAGACGCTGTTGCTCAGGGCATACCGTCACTGGGATTTCCCCAAGGGCCTGCGCGAGGACGGAGAGCAGTCCATGGAAGCCGCGCTGCGCGAGGTCCGGGAAGAAACCAGCATCGACGATGTGACCTTCGACTGGGGCGACCGTTTTACGGAGACCGGACCGTATAGCCGCGGTAAAACGGCGCGCTACTACCTGGGCAAGACTTCGCAGGCCGAGGTCTTCATGGGCCCGTCGCCCGAGACGGGCGAGCCCGAGCACCACGAATGGCGCTGGGTGAGTTTCGATGAGGCCTATGACCTCGCTTCACCACGGGTGCGCGCGGTCGTGACCTGGGCGAGGCAGATTATTGGTGCGTGACGGGGTTTAGTCGGTCAATTACTGAGCGGGATCCGGCGCCTTCAACTTTTCAATGAGCGACTCGACAACTGCGGGGTCGGCCTCGCTACGCTCAAAGTCCAAGCGCAGTCCATCGGGATTGAAGTCGTAAACCAGCGCGTAAATGTTGCGGCTGTATTCTCGCAGGCGCTCGGACCACAGTTGGTTGCCGTCCATGCCGAATGCTTTT
>JABAOH010006501.1_pt1 | contig 11154 bp, 4 predicted proteins | sample 7062181 | NCBI WGS metagenome assembly JABAOH01 (sample SAMN14538630, study PRJNA623070) | marine sediment metagenome | biome: marine biome [ENVO:00000428]; feature: marine pelagic biome [ENVO:01000023]; material: deep marine sediment [ENVO:00002113]; isolation source: pool of 5 deep marine... | reverse complement strand
AATTCAGGAGATTGTGGCTTCTCCCAGCTTCGGAGAGGATAGCACCCTTTTCGCCATCGTGGAGACCAGGCTCTACAAATCCACCGATGGCGGGGAATCGTGGGGCCTGGTCGGTGGTGGCCTCCCTCCTGACGAATGGGTGGTTTCCCTGGCCCTGTCCCCAAACTATGCTGACGACCAGACCCTCTTCGCCGGGGTGTCCTCGGGCCTCACCGGGGGAGGGGTCTACAAATCCACCGATGGCGGGCACTCCTGGCGTCTGGCCTGCCTGGGGCTGAGCGACCTCCTCGTTCAGGGGGTGGCCGTCTCTCCCGATTACGCCGACGATGCCACAGTCTTTGCTCGTTCGTATCATCAGGGGCTTTTCCGCTCTACTGACGGCGGGGCTCACTGGAAAGCCTTGGGGGAGCGCTACGCCGAGGAGCCGGAGGACCGCCGCCTGGCAACGCTGGCCCTTTCCTCCGCCTACGCCACCGATAGCACTCTGTGGGCCGGGATGAGCGGCCTGGACCGCAATGCCCTCCTGGCCTCGACCGACGGTGGGGACACCTGGCAGGAGTTGATGAGCGGAGAGGCCGAGGTCCTGGCTTTGTCACCAGCCTTCGCCGAAGATGGGACGGCCTTTGCCGCCTTTAGAGGGCACGGTCTGCTGCGCACCGCCGACGGAGGGCACACGTGGAAAGCAGCCAACGCCGGTCTGCTTTACAAGAACGCCACTTTCACCGCTCTGGCCCTCTCGCCCTCATTCACCCGAAACCGGACCCTCTATGCTTTGCTTGCCTGGTGGGCCGAAGGCTCTGAGACAGCGCGTCTCTACCGCTCCACTGACGGCGGTGACTCGTGGCAGGGGCTCCAGGCTGGCCTGCCCTCTGAGTCCAGGGTCACAGCCCTGAGCCTACTGGACGATGACTCCCTTCTCCTGGGCACTGAGGATGGGGGCATCTACCGTGTGGCCGTGGATGATCTGGGCTGGGCAGCCTTGGTTGGAAAGGAGGGAATGGTCCAGCCTTACGAGGTGGACGTGAACGCTCTGGCCATCTCACCGGACTATGCCCGAGACCGGACCATCTACGCTGGCAGCGCCGCAGCGGGAGTGTTCCTCTCCACCGACGGGGGTCTGCATTGGCAAGAGAAGGGTTTCCCGGCACGGGGCAGTGACCCCGACCTCTTCCACCTGGCCCTTTCACCGGATTACCCTCAAGATAGAACCCTTTTCGCCACAGCCGGTTGGCGACCCCATCGCTCGACCGACGGCGGGAACACCTGGCAGCTACTGGGGCAGGGGTTGCCGGCCGTCTTCCCCATCTCTGCCCTGGCCATCTCACCGGCCTATGGTCAGGACAGGACCATCTATGCCGGGGGCAACTACCTTGCCCCGCGCATTTTCGTTTCCACCGACGGTGGAGAGAGTTGGCAGGCATCGGGGCAGGGGCTGCCCGAGTCCAGCTCTGGCGTAGATGCCATCGCTTTCTCCCCCAGCTACGCTATGGACCGCACGGCCTACGCCTGGCTGAAGAATCGGGGCCTTTATCGCTCCACCGATGGAGGCGCTTCCTGGGAGCAGGTCTTTGAGGAGGAAGGGTGGTCGGTGCAGTCCCTGGTTCTCTCGCCCCGTTTCCCCACCGATGGGATGCTCTTCGTCGGTGCTCTCTTCGGCCAGTTGCACCAGTCCCTGGATGGTGGCTTCACCTGGCAGGATTTGAGCGCGGGCCTGCCAGCGGGCACGGTCTGGGTCAGGGCTTTGGTCCTCTCGCCGGATTTCGAAAGGGATGGCACCCTTTTCGCTGGTCTCGATGAGGGCGTCATCAAATCCACCGACGGGGGTCGCACCTGGCGGCCGGTCAACGCCGGGCTCCCTCTGAAAGACGATGGCAAACCGCCTTCAGTGCTCTCCCTGGCCATCTCGCCGGACTATGCCAGCGACGGCACCCTCTTCGTGGGGCTGGTGGATTATGGCGTTTATAGGTCAGTTGATGGGGGAGAGAGTTGGGGACGATGAGGTCATTTGTCCAGCGGAGGCCACGTGTTGCCTCAAAATAAAAGCTTACCGGAGGGGTAACGTTGCCTCAATTGAAAGTATTACTCAGAGAAGGCCTCGGAAGTCCTCCGAAGCAAGTCCCTGGCACATGACAATTCCATAATGCAACGAGAGAAAACGGGGCTCCGCCCGCCGATGGGGGCAGGTGTGGCCAGACCGCTTGCTCCCGTATCCTGCGGGCAGTCTGAGTATACCACACACCCGCCTCATCGTCAGAGTGGCGGCTTTGGTTGTTGCTAACTCCTCAGATAATACATTATATCAGGAGATGATATCAAGAGTTTGAGGGGGTTGTCAAGGGGGAAATTCTGGGTAGCTAGATTCGTGCAAAAATGCACAAAGTATTAATAACTCAGAGGCGCAATTTACTAACCCGAAGCTATCAGAAGGATTAATACTTTTTCTAACAATTTTCTGACCATTTATATATTGACAGATAAAAGGTTGTGTGATATAATGAGACATAGTACCATGATCGCTCTGAGGCGCGCTTTGGCCCGTTGCTCAACAACATCAGGCGACGTCGTGGCCTGAGATAAGCGTCTGGATGATGACATTGCAGGTAGACTTTTCTTTTCTTCTGGCGAAAGGGCAAAAGTTTTCACCCGGACGGTCTGACCCATACTGACAATTGTAGAGGAATACCATGTACTCCCACCGAGCTTTCTGGATGTCTTCATCCGGTGACCACACATGCCAACCTACACCGGTCTTGGCCTGGTTTAGTTTGGCATATTTTGTTCCGCCCCATCCAGGCAGGGAGGTGATGGCTATCGAGCGTGTCAGTCCTAGGTAAGGTCGGACTGTCTCAGAGTGAGCATTACCAGTGCTCCGTACGATGACGATGAACATATTGTGGCACCGGGGCCTTCTCCCGGCGTCGTGACGTTCCTGTGGCAATCAGTGCATTCCTGTCGGAACCTGCGATTTATGAGGAGTCGCATGGTGTTGACCCCATGCTGCATATAGGAGAAGGAGTGTGAACAAAAAAATGAGCTTCATAAAAAAAGTCTCTTTAAGAAAACCAGGAGACAGATTTTCTCCACTATCTTTCAAACTCCTGTTGATGATTCTTGCTTTCCTTTTGGTTGTTCCCTTTTCAGTCTTTCGTTCCCAAGCTCAAATTGCTGTTAATGGTAGCATTGAATATCAAGGCGATCAGAAAATTCTTAACCTTTGGGGAACAAACTATGAGAGGGGCTATGCCCATGGCTATCTTTTAGCCGAGGAGATCATGTATGTGTTTGAGGAATATTTCGTCGAAGTGCGTCTCCACAATTCCGAGTCAGAATTCGATCTTTGGGCCGAGAGGACTACTCACTTTCATTTTGCTCCTGAATATGACCAAGAGCTTCAAGGAATGTTGCAGGGAATGATTGACAGCGACAAGGATGTTTACTTTGATCTTAAAAACCGGGATCTCAACCTTTTAGATCTTAAAATGTGGAATGCTCTTCGAGCAATTATTGCCTGTTCAAGCTTTGGTGTTTGGGGTGAAGCTTCCACAACAGGTGAAACAATTGATGCTCGAAGCTTCGATGCTGCCGAAGTGGTATATACATATCTTACTAAGCATACTTTCCTAATGACGGTTGAGACTGCGGATCCCTCGCAGTCTGACTGGGCTGGTGTCACTCACCCAGGCCTTATCGGCCCTGTCTCAGGGGTGAACGAGTATGGAGTAACGGTGACGGCCAATAAGGCTCCTGATGCTGAGGAGCATGTCGGGGGTTATCAATATGTTCCCCCGCTCCTGTTGCTTAGAGGCTCCCTAGACCAAGCAGATGATATAGATCCCATTGGTGATATTTATAACTATTTGGTCAATAGTGAGAAGATGCGTGGTCTGATTATTCATGTTTCCTTTCCTTACCAGGGGGCATCTGATTCTTCTGTGGTTTTCGAGACCGATTATTATGAGACAATTATCCGCTATTCAGACTACGACTTTCCTGAATATGAGCACATCATTGCCACCAATCACTTTGTCGAGCACCAGGGGGTTATTCCGCCTCCCGCAGGAAGTCTCAGTCGGTATAATTTCATTGCCAACAGCTTAATTGACAAATATGGAACCGGTGATGGTAAAGTAGATCCCAGTGAGGCATGGGACATCATCGCCCAGGTAGGAGGACCGACGACACAGCACACGATTCTCTTCCAACCAAATGGAATGAGCTTTGATCTTTCAATTGCCAAAGTAATAAGTGAGGATCCTTTTGAAGCAATCCCTGCCCCTCAGGTGAACCCAGAGCATTATTCTTGGTCTGACCTTTTTCCCAACCATAAAGAAGATATTACTCCTCCAGTTATTTCGAATGTTCAGACTAACAACATTGCTGGCTCAAGTGCAACGATCACTTGGATAACAGATGAGGGAAGCGATAGTCTGGTTAATTACGGACCGAGTACTAGTTTAGGGAGCACCGAGTTTGATCCAACAATGACCACCAACCATTCTATAGTTCTCACAGGACTGGCAGCTCAGACAACCTACTACTATGAAGTTCAGTCGACAGATTCATCTGGAAATACAGCCGTAGATAATAATGGAGGGATATACTATAGCTTTACCACTGTCGAGCCAGATTTGGAGCCTCCGGTAATCACCATTGCCACCGGAAACACCAGCGGAACGACTGGCGAGGCAGTCACCGTTTCTGCCACGATCACTGATAATGTGGGTGTGGTAGCAGCCACAGTTTACTACACTCCGATTGATGGGGTAGAAACAGAGGCTGCTATGACAGAAGGCGCCAGTGATGTTTGGAGTGCAGAAATACCGGTCGCTTCAGATAAGGTGGGGACAATCACTTACTATCTGGTGGGCAGGGATGCTTCGGACAATGAGGCCCGAGACCCAGCCACCGGCACATACGAGATCACAGTGACTGACAATGATACTCCAGTAGCAGAAGCCGGTCCCGATCAATCAGTCTTAGTTGACGAGCTGGTTACATTCGACGGTTCTTCATCCTCTGATAACATTGGCATTACCAGCTACAGTTGGGACTTTGATGCCAGCGATGGTATTCAGGTGGATGCTACTGGTGTCACTGCATCCCATACCTACGAAACGGTGGGAGACTATACCGTGACTCTGACGGTAGACGATGCGGCCGGCAACGGCCCTGTTTCAGATACGCTGATAGTGACTGTAAGTGTAGAACCAGTGGAAACTATAGAGTTTGACGATAGCTTTGAAGACGGAACATTAGATAAATGGGTGCAGGATTTTCAGAACGATTGGTTTGTTTCTACCCAGAGAGCAACAGATGGTTCATACTCAGCCGAGGTTGATGGTAGTGCAACAGATGCCACCCTCAGTTTGGTCAATCCTATTGATTTGACCGGAAAAACCAGCGCCTCACTCACATTCTCCTGGGGGATAGAAAGTGGTCTCGATAGTGGAGAATATCTTTGCCTTGACCTGTATGATGGAACTGATTGGCAGGAATACAAGTGTTTGCAAGGCAATGTTGATCCAGAGAACGTTTGGCATAATGAAAACATTGACCTAAGCGCTTATATGGTAGATAACTTCAAAATCCAGTTCAGGGCAAAAATGTCTTACTATGACGAAGATGCGAATGTTGATGATGTAAATATTACGAGTTACAGAATACCGGTCGAAGATACAACGCCACCAATAGTCATGCTAGAAAGCCCAGCAGATGGAGCCACAGATACTGATGGAGATGTAATATTCGAATATATACCAAATGATGTAGATTCAGGAATAGCTAGTTGTGAGTTAGTAATTAATGGTATTGTTACTTCAACAGAGTATATCATAACAGAGGGAATGATAAATCAATTCCCGAAAACTGGAATGGAAAATGGACAATATACTTGGAATGTTAATTGCACCGATGATTCCCCAAATGCAAATGTAGGTTCGGGAATAGCGAGGACTTTGATTATAAGCACTGATACAGAACCACCCACAATAACAAACGCTACAGGAGATACTTCGAGCACAACTGATGAACCCGTGACAATAGAAGCAATGATAACTGATAATGTGGGTGTTACTAGTGCAACAGTTCATTATACACCAATCGATGGTACAGAGACAGCCACTTTAATGATAGAAGGTGTCAACGATGTCTGGAGTGCAGATATTCCTGTTGCTTCCGATAAGGTTGGGACGATAACATACTACATAACCGCACAGGATGCGGCTGAGAATACCGCAAGAAACCCAGCGACTGGAACGTACAGCATAACAGTAACAGACAACGATGCTCCATCTACGATTACTGATCTGATAGCCACAGCGGTAGCTGGTGGCACGATCGAACTTGTTTGGTCGGCGGCAACGGACAACATCGGCGTAGCCAGTTACAATGTTTACAGAGCCACTGAGGAGATAACGGATTTAGCCGGTTTGTCTCCAATCACCACAGGTGTCATTGATACTTCCTATACTGATGCTGCCACCGAGGACGGGAAGACATACTACTATGCTGTCACCGGGGTAGATGAAGCTAGCAACGAAGGAGCAGTTTCCAACAGTCCGAGTGCTACGGCAGATGCGACAGCACCGACCATATCGGGAGTAACTGCTTCAAACATAGCCGATTCAAGCGCGACCATCACTTGGACGACAGACGAGGCTAGCGACACCACGGTTAGATATGGGACAGACACATCGCTGGGAAGCGAGGCATCAGATGCAACAATGGTCCAGAGCCATTCTGTGACACTCACAGAGCTTTCTGCAGGAACAACGTACTACTACGAGGTAGAGTCAACAGATACAGCCGGAAACACCGCAACTGACGACAATGGTGGAGCATACTTCACCTTCACGACCACATCGCCAGATACAGAGGTGCCGGTGATAACAGGTGCCACAGGAAACACGACTGGCACCACAGGTGAACCCGTAACAATATTCGCAACCATAACCGATAATGTGGATGTTGTCAGTGCAACGGTGCACTACACGCCGATTGATGGGGTAGAAACAGAGGCTGCTATGACAGAAGGCGCCAGTGATGTTTGGAGTGCGGAAATACCGGTCGCTTCAGATAAGGTGGGAACAATCACTTACTATCTGGTGGCCAGGGATGGTGCAGATAATGAGGCCCGGGATCCAGCCACTGGCACATATGAGATCACAGTGACTGACAATGATGCGCCAACTGCAGAAGCCGGTCCCGATCAATCAGTCCTAGTTGACGAGTTGGTTACATTCGATGGTTCTTCATCTTCTGATAACATCGGTATAACAAGCTACAGTTGGGACTTTGATGCCAGCGATGGTATTCAGGTGGATGCTACTGGGGTCACTGCATCCCATACCTACGAAACAGCAGGAGACTATACCGTGACTCTGACGGTAGACGATGCGGCCGGCAATGGTCCCGTTTCAGATACGCTGATAGTGACTGTAAGTGCACAACCAGTGGAAACTATAGAGTTTGACGACAGCTTTGAAGACGGAACACTAGATAAATGGGTGCAGGACTCTCAGAACGATTGGTTTGTTTCTACCCAAAGAGCAACAGATGGTTCATACTCAGCCGAGGTTGATGGTAGTGCAACAGATGCCACCCTCAGTTTGGTCAATCCTATTGATTTAACCGGAAAAACCAGCGCCTCACTCACATTTTCTTGGTTGATAGAACGGGGTCTCGATAGTGGGGAATATCTTTGCCTTGACCTGTATGATGGAACTGATTGGCAGGAATATAAGTGTTTGCAGGGCAATGTTGATCCAGAGAACGTCTGGCATAACGAAAATGTTGACTTGAGTGCTTACATGGTGGCAAACCTCAATATTCGCTTTAGGGCAAAAATGTCTGGCTCTAATGAAGATGCTAACGTTGATCAAGTGACAATTATAAGTGTAAATTGAGCATGAGCTCAGGAAAGAGCAAAGCCACCCAATTATGCCAAGGGTGGCTTTTGTCGTTGCTAACTCTGGAGATAAGAGATATTATCTGGGGAGGTTATATCAAGAGTCCCAGGGAGCGTCAAGGGGAAATTTGAGGAAGAAACTCTGACTCCCCTGAAAGACGATAGCCAACCGCCCTCAGTGCTCTCCCTGGCCCTCTCGCCAGACTATCCCGCCGACAGCACCCTCTTTGTGGGGCTGGTGGACCACGGGGTCTACAGGTCGCTTGATGAGGGAGAGAGTTGGGGGCGGTGAGGTCATTTGCCAGCGTGATGACTATTGACTTTTTTGCTAAGCAGGTGTATAATCTTATTAGCCTATACGAATGGGAATGCCAAATACAACATGTGCTTTCTATGAGCTTAATGTGAATGTCTCTCCTGCTTGCCAAAGTAGGGCAAGGATCACCGAAGACTATCAAGGAAGCCGCCTCCTTGCGCGAACAGAGGCGGCTTCTTAGTGAGCAGGAAGGCTTCATCGGAGCTATCGGCGGTGGGGTGATGTTCTGGCATCTCAGCCCGGCGCGTCGCAGAGCCTGAACCATCCTCTGAGGGCTGAACCCTTACAAAGCCATATGTGGTCCTTGAGACGGGGGGAGGAGGGAATGGCGGATCAATTTCCAGAAAAGTTCGGTAAGTACAAGATCATCGAAGAAGTGGGACGGGGCGGCTTTGCGGATGTTTACAAGGCCATAGACACCACGCTTGACCGCACCGTGGCCCTCAAGTTCCTGGAGCCGCGGCTGTTACTGGAGCCAACTTTTGTAGAGAGGTTTCAGCGCGAGGCCCAACTGGCCGCCAACCTCAAACATTCCAACGTCGTGATTATCCATGAATTTGGCTGGGAGGCGGGCACGGTTTACATGGCCATGGAGTTCCTGGAGGGCCAGCCCCTCCAGGAAGTGATCCTCGAAGAGGGGGCTTTGCATCCGAAGCGCATCGTGAACATCGTAGGGCAGGTTGCCTCGGCGCTGGACTATGCCCATGGGCGCGGGCTGGTGCACCGCGACATCAAGCCCTCCAACATCATGGTGGGGGCCGACGACCACGTGACGGTGATGGACTTTGGCATCGCCAAAGCCGCCACGCTCACTGCTTTGACCACTACAGGTAAGATCTTTGGCACGCCGGAGTACATGTCGCCGGAGCAGGCCGAGGGGGAGGGGGAACTGGATGCTCGTTCCGATGTCTACTCCCTGGGGGTGGTGGTTTACAAGATGTTCACGGGCAAGGTGCCTTTCAGCGGCACGACGCCTCTTTCCATCATGCGCGGCCACGCCGACAAGCCGCCGCCCCGGCCTTCGGAGATCAACCCCGATGTCTCGCCAGCGGTGGAGGCCGTTTTGTTGAAGGCTCTGGCCAAGAAGCGGAAAGAGCGCTACCAGAGTGCGGGAGAGATGGCGGCGGCGCTTGAGCAGGCGGTGAGCGGGGCTGTGGCTGAGCCGGTACCGGCCCCGCCGCCAGCAGAGCCTGCCCGGCCAGCCCTCCCCTGGAAGTGGGTGGCGGGGATTGGGGCCGCTGTCGTGGTGGTTGTGGGACTGATCATCGCACTGGCGAGAGGAGGCGGGCCATCTACACCGACGCCAGAGCCGCCGACGGCCGCAGCGGTGGCACGGGCCACAACCCCGGCTCCGACCGTGGCCCCCACAGTCACGCCCATACCGCCGACTGATACGCCCGTACCTCCCACATCCACACCCATGCCACCAACCGATACGCCACTTCCGCCCACCTTCACTAGTACGCCAACCCCAGTCCGACCTACTGCCACACCGTCGCCCTCGCCAACGTCTATAGCTGTAGTCGCATTACCCACGCCGACTAGCACATCAACACCAACGTTGACAGTCACGGCCACGCCCATCGCCACGCCCACGGCGGCCCCGACGGGTAAAATCGCTTTCACCCTTTGGAATGGAGCCAAATATGATGTCTGGGTGGCCAATGTGGACGGCAGCGGCCGGGCGATGATCATCGGGGAGATGCGCCAGCCAGCTTTCAGCCCCGATGGGTTAAGGATCGCTGTCAACGGTGAGCGCCGCGATCACATGAATCTGCATGTGGCCGACGCGAACGGCAGCAACCTGATAGAGGTGAGTGAACACCTGGAGGACTCACGACCCAACTGGGCACCCGATGGTTACCACATCGTCTTTGACTCCACCATGCACGGCGACAGGAGGTCGCGCATTTATATCCTGGACGATGTCTTCAAGCGGACAGAAGGGCACGTCCTGCGCAGCGCGGGCGGTGACACCCTTGGCCGAGATCCATATTGGCTGCCCGACGGTCGTATCGTCTACAAAGGCTGCGACTACTGGGCTGGCGACGCTAACTGTGGCCTCTACATCGTTCCCTCTGATGGCAGCGCTACCCCCACGCAGTTGACCACCGACAGCAGCGACATGGCCCCGGCCGCTCACGGCAACAAGGTAGCTTTCATGTCCATCCGCGACGGCAACTGGGAAATCTACTCGATCAACACCGATGGCAGCGACCTGAAGCGTCTGACCAATAACGGCGTCAACGATGGCCTGCCCACCTTTTCGCCCAATGGGCAGTTCATCGCTTTCGTCTCCGATGAGGGAGGCAAGTGGGCCATCTGGGCCATGAACGCCGATGGCAGCGGCCGGCGCAAGCTCTTCGACCTCAACGGGGGCTACGGCAGCGGCGAAGAATACGATTGGACCACCGAGCGCATCTCCTGGGCTCCATAGTAGTATGGCTCCGGGAGACGAGACCCCTTCAGTACCATTAAGACAGCCGCTCTCAGAGTGGCTGCTTTTCTTTCGGGAAAACAACGTTGCGACATCATTGACATCTGAGGCAATATGTTTTACAATAGGGGTAGAACGTGCTCATCGAATTGCATGAAGCATTTGGCGATAGGCCATCAGCTATAAGCCATCTAAAGGAGGATTTGATGACGGATAGTTACAAGATCGAGCAGTTGAGGAACGTCGCCCTTATCGCTCACGGTAGCGCTGGCAAGACCTCGCTGGCCGAGGCCATGATCTTCGATACGGGTGCCACCAGCCGGTTGGGTAAAGTAGAAGAGGGGACCACCGTCTCCGACTATGACGCCGAGGAGATCCGGCGCAAGATTTCGCTGAACACCTCGATCATACCTTGTGAGTGGAACGGCCACAAGATCAACGTTTTGGATACCCCTGGCTACATAGACTTTGTGGGCGAGGTTAAGGGGGCAGTCA
>JABAOH010124438.1_pt1 | contig 11156 bp, 12 predicted proteins | sample 7062181 | NCBI WGS metagenome assembly JABAOH01 (sample SAMN14538630, study PRJNA623070) | marine sediment metagenome | biome: marine biome [ENVO:00000428]; feature: marine pelagic biome [ENVO:01000023]; material: deep marine sediment [ENVO:00002113]; isolation source: pool of 5 deep marine... | reverse complement strand
TCTGTAGGAGAAAGTACATCTTGGGCATCCAGATTCATTTTGACAAGGACATTCCTTTACAATGTACATGCTTCTCTCAAGTGCTTTTTCAAATCTGTCATAGAGGGCTTTACTAGCACCACTTCCTCCAATTGCTCCATCATAGATGAAAATCAAGCCTGAAGTGCCTAATGATATGCCTCCCAAATCCTGAGATACTCCTCCTGTAATCATATTACTTCCCTCAATTACAACATGCTCTGTTGCATGATAACCACTTGCTTCAGTGTAATCTTCATCTTCGGCCGTCTCAATTGTTTTGAGAGGTCTTGGAGCATGAAAAACAATTCCTTTTGTGATAAAATCATATTCTAATGGTGTATCAAGTAGAACTTTTTCTCCCTGTGTAATCTCTTGTCCAAGTTCTATGTTGACATAACCATACACTTTCTTTTGGATATGCAGTTTACAAAACGCAACTTCCATCCCATTTGCTATTCTTTTCTCAAAAACTGTCTCAATTGTTGGCCATTCTTCTGTTAGTGCTTTTGTGTAGTATGGATAATCTCTTGGAATTTTCTCTAACTTTGCATAATTTTTTTCTGGATAATCAAACTCTTTTACTTTGTAACGAATACCTGCCAGAAAATAGATTGCGTCTTTATGTAATTCTTCTAGTGCAATAGGTAAAATTCTGTCTCCGACTTTTTTGTTATTTAAGAAAATATCAATAGAGTTTCCTATTCCTCTAATACTGTACTCACTTAACATTGAATTAATTTTATCAAGATTTGGAATGATTCTATTGTTAAATTCTTTAAGATTTTCTTTGATTATGTGATGTTCTATTACTTCTTGATGTTCTTTTAGTTCATGTTTTGATATTGGTCTGTCACATGCCATTGCCAAGACTTGAAACTCTTCTACAAATGGATTCTTTGGGTCGATGTATGTTTTTTCAACATCTTCAAAATAATCATCTGGGTGATTTTTGTAGTATTGTGAAATAGGATCATTTCCCAATGCTAAAAACGCATATCCTCTCTGTCCTTTTCTTGCAGCCCTTCCAATTCTTTGAATCAATCTGTTTACTGGAATGGTAGATGATATGACACCATCCACATTTCCTACATCTATGCCTAATTCAAGCGTGGGAGTGCATGAAATTGCTTGTAAATTATCTTCTTTGAATTGTCTTTCAACTGATGCTCTATAATTTGCCATTAAACCTGCTCTGTGAACTTTGATGTTGACTCTTTGTTTTTTTGCTTGTATTGCTAACAATTCTGAATTGAGATGCGAATTATTAAACACCATTGTCTTGTGATTTTTTTCTGTAAGCTTCTTTGTCAGCTCAACCATTAGTGCTCTTTGAGTTCGAAGTGATGGAAACAACATTGCAAAATCTGTCTGACCTTTTTTTCCAGAACCGTAAATGATCTGCATCTTTTCACCAAATAACTGCTGACAAAATTCCTTTGCATCCTCAAGTGTAGCCGATGCTGCAACAAACTGTAATTTGTTGGTGCATATTCTCTTGAGTCTCTTTATGATATAGTGAACATTTGAACCAAAAATTCCTGAATAGACATGTGCTTCATCCACCACAAGAATTCTAGCTGAAGTAAGTATTGANNTGATGCCATAAATGATAATGTAAAACATCAAAATTTGTTACAAGAATATGAGGAGGATTTTCAATAATGTCTCTTCTTTCTGCCAGTTTTGTATCCCCATCAAAAACTTTAACATCTACTCCTATCTTTTCAGCAAATTTCTGAATCTTTGGAAATTGATCTCGTGATAGTGCTTTTGTTGGATACACAAAAATTGCAAAGACGTTTCCGTCACTTGCATCTTTTTTGATTCTTTGAATTATTGGAATCAAAAATGCTTCTGTCTTTCCTGATGCAGTAGGAGCTTCAATTACAACATTTTCTCCAAAAGCAATTTCTTGAATTGCTTCTTCTTGAAATTTGTAAAACTGTTCTATCTTTAGTTCTTTGAGATGTTCAGTAATTGATTCATCTAATCCTAAATCTTCTACTTTAGAGCCCATTATAGGCTCAGGATTCTTCAAAACTTTGTATTGTGAGACATAATCTTTTTTTGAAAATAGAATTTCTTCTGTAATTTTATCTGGCTTGTTTTTGCCAATCATCTCTTTAATCTCGTTTTCTCCTCTGACTATTCCCTCATCTTTTAGCCCTTCAGAGAGTCCTTTCTCTGTGACTAGCCCTTTGTCATATCTTGAAAGAAATTCCAGAAATACCTCATCAGGATTCTTTGAGAACTCTAAAAGATCTTCTATACCACAATTTCCACACGAAACATGCATCCTTTTGTTGAATGTTTTCTGAATCTCTATCTTTGATTTGCATTTTGGACAGGAAAATTTCAAGATCTCTTTGATAAGAAATGATTAGTGATTTATTGTTAATCTATAGATTTTACCCATGACATTATTAAGCTAGGAAATAATCTTGAATTTAAAAATGAAAAAAATTGAAATTAACAAAATTTACAATCTAAATTGCATTGAAGGAATGAATTCAATTCCTAAAAACAAAATTGATCTGGTTATAACCGATCCTCCTTTTGCTATAAACTTCAAAGCCAAAAAAGCAAATTATAACAGAACACCATCTCGAGTATTATCTGGGTATAGTGAAATCAAACCCGAGGATTACTATGATTTTACCTTTGCATGGATGAGTGAGGTTTTTCGAATTCTAAAAGATTCTGGAAGCATGTATGTTTTTTCTGGATGGAATAATCTCAAAGACATTTTACGAGCACTAGATGATGTTGGATTTATCACAATTAATCACATCATTTGGAAATATCAATTTGGTGTTGTTACTAAAAAGAAATTTGTTACATCTCATTATCACTGTCTTTATGTTTGTAAAGATGATAAGAAAAGAAAATTCTATCCCTTTTCTAGGTTCAAAAAAGATGAAAGGACAAAAGATGGACGAAGCTTACATTACAAAGACAAAGAAGATGTCTGGGATATCAAAAGAGAATATTGGACTGGTGATGAAAAAACTCCAACTAAACTACCCTCAGAAATTATACAAAAATTACTAGAATATTCTAGCCAGAAAAATGATATTGTATTTGATCCATTTCTTGGTTCCGGACAGGTTGCTGTTGTAAGCAAATCTCTTAACAGAAGATATCTTGGATTTGAAATTGTTTCTGATTATTACAAATTTGCAAAAAAACGACTTGACAAAGACTTGTACAGAATAAAGAAATCAAAATAATCTAATTTTTTTCTGCCCCATCAATTCTTTTTTGACCAATTTTTGAAGAGATAATTTTTCGAAGCTCATCATCTGTTTTGTCTTCTGCTTTAACTCCGATTGATTTTGCAATTGTTTCTAACTTTTTTCTTTCAGAGTCAACAGGACCTGAAATTTTTGGTGATTCTTCTGTAGCTTCTTTCACATGATCTTGAATGTCATTTTTTGCTTTGTTGTATTCATTGACTGCTTTTCCAAGTTTTCTTGCAGCACCTGGAAGCTTTCCGGTTCCTAAAATCAAAACTAATGCAACAAAAATTATGATTATCCATTCGCTTCCAGCTACGTTTAATGAATAATCTAGCATATTCTAATATTTCCTAATTTGAAATTAAACGTAATGTCCATGTTTGTGCCTAAAAGTGAATTTTATCTTTGAATATCACGAATGAGAAGCACTTATTGATTTAAATAAATTCAAAATTATTTATCTACATGAAAAAAATTGAAGCAATAGTTAACGAATCAGCTGAAAATGCCGTTATTGAAGCAATGAGAAAGGTCGGCATTAGTGGTGTGACTGTTAGTAAAGTTCAAGGTCAGGGTGCACAAGATCCTCCTTTAGTTGGTCAATACTTTAGTAAAGTGTTGATTGTATGTGTAATTGATGATCCTAAACTAGATGATATCATTGATGCAATTACAAATGCTGCTTGTACTGGTGCTAAAGGGGATGGCAAAGTCTACGTTACTGATGTTTTCGATGCTCTTGATATTTGTACCAAAAAACGTGGCACAATGGATATCTAATACAAGACTTTTTGCGGTTCTAATTTCTTTCTAGAAATTATAGCAAGAAGTGCTACTCCTATTCCTATTACACAAAATACAACATATGGTGCTTGATCTCCAAATAACTGTGTAATTGGACCTCCTGTTGTTGGGCCTATTGCCCAACCAATTCCAAAAACTGTTTCATATGCTCCAATAATTTTTCCTGAAATTCCCTTTCTAGTTTTGCTCAAAATTATTTCCAAAGTTAGAGGGAAGAATATGCTGAATCCAAATCCCATTAAAACCAAAGCTACTGCAAAAACTATGAATGATCCTCCAACAACTGACATTGCTAATCCTGCTGACACTGCAATTGTTGCAGCGATCAAAGTCTGACTTGTTCTTCTTGCAAATTTTCCAGCTAAGGCCAATGAAACAACTCTTGAAATTCCAAAAACAAAAAATAATAACAAAATATCAGTGTCTGTCATTCCATTGTCATTTAGAAATGCTGGATAAATTGTGAGAATTATTCCGAATGAAGATGTACAGAAAATCAATAAAATTATCACTTCAGGAAATCGTTTCATTTCCTTAATTGATGAAAAAGAGAATCTTTCAAAATGTGTTCTGACTCTTTTTCTTGAGACTAGAAGTGCCGTAATTATTGCAGTAGCTAAAATAAACGCTGTAATCTGGAATAAAATTCTGTAGGTGATGTCTAAACTCTCTAGTAACACTGTTCCTAGTAATGGTCCTACCATGAATCCAATTACAAAAAACATTGTAAACCAGGAGATGTTTTTGACTCTGTTTTTTTCCGTACTCTCATTAGCAATAATATCTTGACATGGTGGCCAAAAAAATGCATGAGCCACACCTGTCATTATTCTAAATCCCATTATTTCTGGAACAGATTGTGCAATTGAAAGAAGATAGATTGAAGATGAATTGATTACAGCTCCTAATGCAAGAAGATATCCACTGTTAAATCTGTCAAGTAAAATTCCTACAAAAAGTGGAATGAACATGTAGGGAATGAAATTTGTTAATCCAATTATTCCAAGTTCAGAGTATGTTGCACCAATGATATTTTTTGCAAAGATGGGTAAAATCGGACCATGTAAACCATAAGAAATTCCTATGATTAACCCTGTAATGTTTACTAAAATTAGAACTCGATTCATTTGTATGCTGCAACCATTATTGCTCCGCCCATAAGATCTTTCTCAAATTCTACTTTTGAGAATTTTTCTAACAACAACTCTTCAAGCTTTTTGTTTTGAGGCCATCTCTTGTATGTTCCATAAAGTGTTCCAAACTTCAATCCTAATCTTCCTCCTGCAATAAATGCAAGTATAGGAAGAATGCATCTTAGATAAAATGAAACTCCTGCACGGATGAATGCTTGATCAGGTTTTCCTAGATCAACAATAACAAATCTTCCATCTTTTTTCAAAACTCTGTGAATTTCAGAAATTGCAACTCTCAAATCAATTGCATCTCTTAATGAATATCCACACAAAACTGCATCAAACTCATCATCCCTAAATGGAATATGTTCAAAAACACCATTTGCCATATCAGGTAATTTTTCAAAATGTTCTCCAGTGTTTTTTAGCATTGGTACAAGTGGATCATAAAGCGTGATTGAAATTTTGCCATCAGTTAGTTTTGATGCAGTCTTTGACATGTTACCGAATCCTGATCCTGCATCTAAAATCTTGTTTCCAGGAAATACCCTTTGAGAAATGCCACGATTTCTGTGCTCTACATCTTTACCAAGTGAAATTATGGAATTTACTTTATCATAAACAGGAATAATTTCTCGAAGTACTTCGATCACTTCGCCCCAATAACTTCCTAAGCCACTCATACTCTAACGTCTCTGTATACCTGTTTGAATAGTTTTCAAATCTAAAATTTGTTTTATGGAGCAAACTTTGATGCATTTTGAGAATATTTTTCTAAATCAGATTCAGAAACCTTCTCAAAGATTTTTGCTTCAGATGAAATCTTTGCCATCTTAATGTGGTTGATTCCACTCTTTTGTTCAGCTTTTAGATTAATTGCTGCAATAGCTAATGATGCTGCATCATCTAAACTCATTTCAGAGTTGTAGTGTTTTTCTAAAAATGAATTTACATCATCAGAACCTGCTCCAATAGCAATTGCTGCATATTGAACATAAGTTCCACTGGGATCGGTCACATAGATTGAATTACCTTTTTGGTCAACTCCCGCAATAATCAAAGCAACACCATTTGGTCGTACACCAGAATATTGTGTAAACTGATGAGATTGATCTGCTAAATGTTTTGCAACTGTTGCAACTTCAACTGCTTCATCATATGTCATTTTGTTTCCTTGTGAAAAGAATCTGGCACTATCCACTTGCACACGTGCATCTGGAATGTATCCTGCTGCTGCAACTCCTATATGATGATCTACTTGGAATATTTTCTGTGTGACATTCGTTGTTTGTAATGTTCGAGGTTTTTCTTCTACTGCCATAATAACGCCCTCTTTACTAATTAGACCAATTGCCAATGTTCCTCTTTTTACAGTTTCAATCGCATACTCTACTTGGTAGATTCTGCCATCTGGAGAGTACATTGTAGGAGTCATATCGTAACCACGTGATGCCATCATATCATCACGAGTTTACTCTCAGTCAATTTAAGGGTAATTATCTAGCCTGAATCTGGTAAAGATCTGGAAGAAGTGTTTTAAGCAAAAAAAACATTATTTTCTTTAAAGACATGGCTAATCAACTGCTAGAATTCAAGGAAATTATTAGATCAAAACAAGCTGCTGAAAATAGAAAACCTGACAAGCAGACAAGAAAGCTACTGCTTTACTTATTTACCAGTACTAGAGGAGGATTTACCAGATTACGTATCATCATCAATTTACTTGAAAAGCCATTCAATACTCATCAGTTAGCAAAGGAACTTGATCTTGATTACAAAGCGGTTCAACATCATTTGAAAGTGCTTGAGAAAAACAATATGGTCTCAAGAATTGGTGAAAAATATGGAGCAATCTTTCATTTATCAAACTTCCTTGAAATTAACATAAGTGCTCTTGATGAAGCAATTGATAAACTAGATAGAAAGTTAAATCACAAAAAAGTTTACATATAAACAGCCATTTCCGATCTGAAATTTTTCATTAAACTTAAATTAATGGGTTTATGGAAAAAATCACCCTTGGTAAAGAATGATCCTTTTGCAAATGCAACAAAGCAAGTAAATGATGCATGTGATGTTTTAGGAATCAAAGACAAAGGCATTCGTGAATATTTGGCAATGCCAAACAGAATTTTGAGAGTTAAAATTCCAGTAAAAATGGATAATGGAAAAATTAGAGTATTTACAGGTTTTAGAAGTCAACACAACAATGACAGAGGTCCATACAAAGGTGGTATTCGTTACTTTAACCCTGAAGGCGGTGTTGAATACATGGAACGTGAAGTCATGGCACTTTCATCTTGGATGACATGGAAATGTGCAATTGTTGATATTCCATTAGGGGGAGGAAAAGGTGGAATCTATGTTAATCCTAAAACAGAAAAACTCAGTGAAGGAGAATTAGAAAGATTAACTCGTGGGTTTGCATACAAAATTGCTGAAGTAATAGGTCCTGAAAAAGATGTTCCAGCTCCAGATGTTTACACTACTGGAAGAGAAATGACACAAATCATGGACACATTTAGCAAACTTAACGGTAACCGATATTCTCCCGGAGTAATTACTGGAAAACCAATTTCAATGGGAGGTTCACTTGCAAGAAATGTTGCAACTGGATTAGGTGCAGCATATACTGTAAGAGAAGCTGCAAAAGCAATCAAACTTAATCTTAAAGGCGCAAAAGTTGTTTTACAAGGATTTGGAAATGCATCAACATTTGCAGGTGAATATCTTGAGAAGATGGGTGCTAAAGTTATTGCAGTTAGTGATTCAAAAGGTTCAATCTCAATTCCAAAAGGTGCAAAGACTAGTAAAATTTTAGAGTATAAACAAAAGAAAGGATCTGTTGTTGGCTTTCCTGGAAGTAAAAAAATCTCTACTGAGCAATTACTTACTACAAAATGTGATGTCCTAGTTCCTGGTGCACTTGAGAATCAAATCACTGCAAAAATTGCAAATAAATTACAATGTAAAATTATAGCAGAAGCTGCAAATGGTCCAACATTACCTGAAGCAGATCCAATTATTTACAAGAAGAAAATTTTGGTTATTCCTGATATCTTAGCAAACTCTGGCGGTGTCTGTATTTCATACCTAGAATGGGTTCAAAATAACATGGGTTACTATTGGACATTTGATGAGGTTGCAAACAAGATGGAGAAAAACATCACCAAAGGATTCAAAGATGCTTATGCCCTCTCAAAGAAACACAAAATTGACATGAGAAAAGCAACTATGGCTTTAGCAGTAGAAAGAGTTGTAGAAGCATTTAATCAAAAAGGCATCTGGCCTTAAACCAGATAAGACTCGTAACAAACTAGTTGTTCAACAAACATAATTTTCCCTTTTGTAATTTCTCGTAGTTTTCTTTTAAACGAAAGATCAACTTTTGTTCTTCTTTGTAATAGTTGAATTGTTTTTCCAGTAAGATATCTTCCTTTTTTATCTCTGTCAAAAAGTATTATGATGTTTTCATATTTTGCAACAGAATCTGTAAAATTAACCATTCCACCAAATTTATGAAATTCTAACACTCTACCATAATAACCAAGTTTTCTTAAAGCACCCGAATCTCTTTTTCCTTCAACTACTACTACACTATCTTTCTTAGAATTCAATTGTTCAACAAAATTCTTCAATTCAAAAATTTCTTGTTCAGAAACTAGCACACTGTTTAATTCATTTTAACATATTAAGCGGTTTTGATCAACGAAAACAATGTCTAGCGTTTTACTTGTACAAAATACAAAAATTGAAGGTTCTGGATATTTGGGAGAACTACTTTCCAATGATGGTTTTGAAATTACATCAGTTAGCCCTAAGCATGAACCACTTCCAGACAAGGATTTTTCTCTAGTAATAATTTTAGGCGCACCAGAAAGCGCAAATGATGATTTACCTTATCTTCAAGATGAACAAAAACTTATCAAAAATTGTGTGGAAAAAAACATTCCAGTTCTAGGAATTTGTTTAGGTTCTCAACTAATTGCAAAAACTTTTGGAGGAAAAGTATACCGTGGACCTAAAAAAGAAATTGGGTTTTATAATGATTTGAAAATTTCTAATGATTCCCAACTTTTCTCAGGATTTAACAATCCTTTTACAGTATTTCATTGGCATGGCGATACTTTTGATTTGCCTAGAGGTGCTAAAAGATTAGTCTCATCTGAATACTATCCAAATCAAGCATTTCAATACAAAAGTGCAGTTGGGCTACAATTTCATTTGGAGGTAAATGAGGAGATGGTAAATTTGTGGCTTGATAAAACTGAAGAAAAATTACAAAAAATTCCTGGCATTGATCCACAAAAAATCCGTTCGGATATCACCAAAAATATTTCAATTGTAAAATCCAATATGAAGAATTTTTACAACAATTTCAAATCATCATTTCAACTTTGACCAAAGTTTAATATACTGAGTTTTGATTCGATCGATCGTGTTATGGCTGCAGTAAAGAAAATTTTTAATGAAACAATTCAAACAGATCATAAAGTCATTACCGAAGAAGCATCAAAATCTATTCTCAAAAATTATGGTGTTAAGGTTCCTCCATATGCTCTTGTTACATCAGCAGAAGAAGCAGCAAAACAAGCAAAAAAAGTTGGTTTTCCACTTGTAATGAAAGTTGTTTCCCCACAAATTCTACACAAAACAGATGTTGGTGGAGTTAAAGTTGGAATTGATAATGTCAATGATGTTAAAAAGACTTTCAACGATATGTATGGAAGACTCTCAAAAAAGAAAGGAGTTGAAGTTAAAGGAATTCTTTTGGAAAAGATGGTTCCAAAAGGTGTTGAACTAATTGTAGGTATTCAAAATGATCCACAATTTGGTCCTGTAATTATGGCAGGACTTGGTGGAATAATGACAGAAGTTATGAAAGATGTTGCATTTAGAATGCTTCCAATCACAACTTCTGATGCAAAATCAATGTTAAATGAACTCAAAGGCTCAAAACTTCTCAAAGGATTCAGAGGAAGTGAACCAATTGATCTTAACATGGTTGCATCAATGTTGGTAAATATCGGAAAATTAGGCGTTGAAAATGCTGATTACATTAACAGTATTGACTTTAACCCAGTAATTGTTTATCCAAAATCCCATTATGTAGTTGATGCAAAAATCATTCTTAACAAAGAAATTAAGAAAAATTCCATTTCAAAGGCAAAACCAAACAAAGACAACATGGAGACATTCTTTACTCCAAAATCTGTTGCACTTGTAGGAGCATCTTCATCCCCGGGAAAGATTGGAAACTCTATCTTAGACAGTCTGGTAAATTATGATTTCAAAGGAAAAGTTTACCCAATTAATCCAAAGGCTGACAAAATCTTTGGACAAAAATGCTATCCATCAGTTTCAGCAATTCCAGGCAAAGTTGATCTGGTTGTAATTTCAGTTGATTTGTCTATGACTCCTCCTGTCTTAGAAGATTGTGCAAAGAAAGGAGTTCACAGTGTTGTAATTGTTTCAGGTGGAGGAAAAGAACTTGGTGGAGAAAGAGCAGCATATGAAGCTGAAGTAGCAAGATTATCTAAAAAACACAAAATCAGAATTATTGGTCCTAACTGTATTGGAATGTTCAATGCTGCAAATCGTCTTGATTGTGCATTCCAAGGACAAGAAAGAATGGTACGTTCAAAATTAGGTCCTGTAGCATTTTTCTCACAAAGTGGAACTATGGGAATTAGCATGTTAGAAAGTGCTGATGTGTTTGGTTTATCTAAGATGATTAGTTTTGGTAACCGTTCTGATGTTGATGAAGCAGATATGATTTGGTATGCTGCAAATGATCCTCAAACTAAAGTTATCGGATTATACGTCGAAGGTTTTGGAGATGGAAGAAAATTCATCAATACTGCTAAACGTGTAATGAAGGAAACAAAGAAGCCAATTGTAATTTGGAAGAGTGGAAGAACTGCTGCAGGTGCAAAACAGGCTGCATCGCATACTGGTT
>JABAOH010004853.1_pt1 | contig 11157 bp, 9 predicted proteins | sample 7062181 | NCBI WGS metagenome assembly JABAOH01 (sample SAMN14538630, study PRJNA623070) | marine sediment metagenome | biome: marine biome [ENVO:00000428]; feature: marine pelagic biome [ENVO:01000023]; material: deep marine sediment [ENVO:00002113]; isolation source: pool of 5 deep marine... | reverse complement strand
AAAGGCGCTAGTGGGATCGTCTCAACCCAATTCAGCTAATTTAGAAGGCAGGTTCGTAGGTCTTGCGTAGAAGCATCATGCGACGCCTAGCTTCCTCTCCAGCTTCCTCACGAAGGCCGGTGCAGATTTCAGCGCTAGCGCCATCCACACGAGGCCGATCAACCCCAGTATGATCAGGGCTGAGGCCACTAGGATGACGAACATCGGCCCGTCACCAATTGCGGCCAGGTATCCTAGATAGCCCCAGATGAGTAGGAAGAGGCAGTCGAAGGCCATCCCTACGTAGAGGAACCGGGTCACCGTAGGGTGTATGCTGCCGGACTGGGATGAGCGGGCAGTGTTCAGGTAAGCCGCGAACTTGCCGTTCGGATCTTCCGTCATCATGTTGAGTACGCCGAGGGTCTGCTCACCGAGCGGAGTTAGGTGATACCTCCTTTCCTCGCCCCTCTCTATCAGCCCCTGGAGCAGCCTCAGGTGATAGTTCATCCTCCCCGTGTTGATGTCCAGCTCCCCCGCGATCTCGGTGTACGAGGCGCCGCGCTCCGCCGCTCTGACGACCTTGAGGATGTTCCGCCGCTCCCTGTGCCCAAGAGCCTGGATTATCACATCCTCGATATCTTCCCTACTCCCGTTTTCCACCCATGTCACCGGCTCTTTTTAGTGGAGTAAGCAGATAAAACCGTTTTCGAAAAGGAAATTATGGAAAATATTTTTTCCTATTTTTAAGGGTGTGCGTTGATGATCCCTAGCTTATCTGGGACAGGATCTCTTCTCTCCTGAACAACCTGACGCTCAGCCTGAAAAGAAACAGGTCGGCGACAGCGAACGCCAACGTAAGCGCACCGATGACGAGGGGCCCGAAGATGAGCGCCCCGAACGCCTGGGCGAAGATGAGCATCAGGACGGGGACGATTAGGACGACGCTGATCTGCTGGGCCTCCCTGAAACCCCTCACCCTCGACGAGACCATCACCGTCAGGCCTATGCTCGCGAGGGCGACCGTCGGCGCAAGGCAGAATATCAGCATCGCCCACCCCAGATTTGGGAGGAGGAGCCTCCCGAACATCTTGTGCGCGAGGATGTCCACGGTCGCCGTGTAGAGGACGAACGAGATCGCCGTGACCATCATCGAGGGCACGAAGGAGACGAGTATCTTCCCCATGAAGAGCTCGCCGTCGGTTATGGGGGTGGCGAGGAGCGCCTCGATGGTCCTCCTCTCCTTCTCCCCCGCGAAGCTGTCCGAGGATATCACGCTCGACGCCATCAGCGGGATTATCAGGAAGAACGGTGCGAAGAAGTAGAGCAACATAACGTAGGTCATGACCTGGGTCTCAGAAAGGCCAGCGAGCTGAGCCTTGACGGCGGCGGGGAGGTTCTTGACGATCAGGTCCATGATCTGGCCCGTAGAGGTCATGGGAACGTTGACGATCTCAGGCAAGGCTATGATGGCGGCCGGGAGGGCGACCGTGAAGAGGAGAGGGACCACCAGTATCGGCATGAGGACCTGCCAGTTCCTGCTGATCTCCCACCAGTCCTTCCTGAAGACTAGCAGAACCTTCCGCCACCTCATCCCTCTTCCTCCTCGACCAGCCTCAGGTAAGCCTCCTCCAGGGAAGGCTGCACCTCGTTTACCGACAGGATCATCCCGCCGGCCCGGACCATGCTCCTCACAACCAGCGGTGTCGCCGAGTCAAAGTCGTCAACCCTAACCAGCAGCCGGGGGATCGGAGCGTCCAGCCTGACCTCGGAGACCTGTTCTAGTGCCTCCACGGCCTCGATGACTCTACGCGGCGCCTCCATTAGGCGGACCTCGAGCACGGGGGGCCCTGCGATCTTCCTACTGAGCTCTTCCGGGGAACCCACGATGACACTCGCGCCTCTCTTGATAATCATAACCCGGTCGCAGAGCCTCTCTGCGTCCTCGAGGCGGTGGGTGGAGAGGAGGATGGTCTGCCCCTCCCGCCTGCTCAGCCCCTCCATGAGGTCCCTGATGTCCTTCGAGGAGCTCGGGTCCAGGCCCGCGGTCGGCTCGTCGAGGAACAGTATCTCAGGGCTGTGGACGATGGCCCTGGCGATGGCGAGTTTCTGCCTCATGCCCTTGGAGAAGGTCCCGGCCTTGTCGCCCCTCCTCTCCCAAAGGTCGAAGAACTCGAGGAGCTCCCTTATACGGCCTGATCTATCCGTCGGGTCCTCTAGGCCATAGGCCTCGGCGAAGAATTCCATGTTCTCTTGGGCGGTCAGCCTGTCGTAGAGGCAAGGGTTCTCCGTGAGGATGCCGACGACCTCCCTGACACTGATGGACTCCTTCACGACGTCGTGGCCGCCGACACGGGCAGACCCCTCCGACGGTGATATGAGGCTCCCGAGCATACGGATGGTCGTCGTCTTCCCGGCCCCGTTGGGCCCCAGAAGACCGAAGATCTCACCCTCTTCAATGCTGAAAGACAGGTGATCCACGGCCGTGAGTTCTCCGAACACCTTCGTCAGACTCTCGGCCTCAATGCTAGGCATGTCCCCGCCCCTTTTTCCGATCAAATTTAAGGTCGGTAGAGACTTCTTAAATCTACTCAAAATTGGTTAGAAATAATCTCAAACATGAGGTCAACGGATTCTGTTGAGTTTACTGAAAAATCGGAAATATTTGGTTATATTGTGAGGGAGGGCGAACCCACATAGGACTGATCCAGTACGACCTGAACTATCCCCCTTGGCGCTCCCATTAAAGCATGAGCAGATTTGCGGCATTATCTCCTAATATCTTGGGAAGCCAATCGTCAGGATAACCAAAACCACGAATATCTTCGATGGAATTCTTCTGGCTGTTTCCAGGAAAATCGCTGCCAAACAGTAATCGATCTGGACCAAGTAACTTAGTTATCCAGAGAAACTGTTCATGGAAAGGAGAACCCTTGAAAATGGAACAACTACTGGTAAGATCGAAATAAACGTCCATTTTTAAGAGGGGGGTACCCTTTAAGAAACCAAAAATGAAATAGTCCATAAAACGGTGTATGCCTACATGAGCAAAACAAATTTTGGTGTCAGGACAAGCCAAGGCAATGTTAAATAGTTTGGTATTTTGGGTGGCATCTCGAGCATCGCAAGAGTCTATGAGAACTGGAACTTCTAGTTCAGCTGCTTTCTTGAAGATGTCTGTTACCATAGGCTCTCCCACATCAAAATCTTGGGCAAATGGGTGAAATTTGAATCCTTTCAGTTGTAGGTCTCTAACGCAACGATCCATCTCTTCCAACACGACTTCCCCGTCTAGTGGATGAACTGAACCGAAACCCACGAACCGACTCTCCCCTTGACAAATGGCTGCGAGTCGATCATTCATTTTTCTGGTTTCATCCAACTCTCCTTTCTTTGCCATGAGTATAAGAACTGAATAGTCAATTCCTGCATCATCCATTGATTTTAAGATGACCTTCTCGTCAACGAACTCTGACTTACCAAAAAAATATGCGTCAAGTTTCTGTGCATGTACATGGAAATCTATGACTACCATAAGCCCACTTGGATGAATTACACGAAAATAGGCTGTTAAAAGCTTTACCTCAAGATTTCAATGCAAAAAAGAAGTTCGGTTGCAACAGCACGGGCGGTGGATGGTTAATAACAACCGCACACGAACCTCCATAGACGATTCCTTCAGGTGAGCCGAGCGGACAGACGAATCAACAACAAAACGTGAACGGAACTGATAAAACACCGAAGACTCCACGGAAGACGAAAATACCTGAAACCCTTATGACAAGCCACCGACGCGCTCAGATAAAATGCTAAGGAGGAGACTCGAACCCACGTAGGACTTCCAGCAGGACTTAAACCAACACCTTTGACCATTTTGGCTTTTTAGTATATTTTTTAAGCTGCATAGTTTGTTACCAACGCTCGCAAGAAGAAATAGCTTGGAATGCATGTTTAGTTATTTTAAAGATGTAATTTCCTCGCATGCTTGCCATCGGTAACCTTTCATGATAAACCTGATGAGAGGATAGAGGAAGGCTGCACTCACTGCCATTGTAGTCCGCAGTCTTCGAACTCGTTCTTGACCCTTGCGATGAGCTTCTGGAACTCAGAGCTTGGTTTGTGGAATTGGAGATCATAGCACTCGGTGATCAACTTACCCGGCTCCGGGGTCGGTTTTGCCATGAGCTTCGTGATGATTGGTTCAAACATTTGGTGTACCTCGTCTCGTTTAATCCGGGTCCCCATGGCTGCATCTGAGGCTTCGATCATCAACTCGGCGTCCGCCGTGCGCGCAAATGTGATGTTACAATTACTTGCAATTGTTCAGGACTTGCATGAGCAGGTTCGCGAAGATTATTGATTTAAATTTATCTGATTCTTGAGAATTTTATTTATATAGTATTTTGTTGTCTTCTCCCTCATCGATCACTGTTTCGTTCTTTCTATGAGTGATTAGATTGTTTTTTGAGTGCTGATCCAGCCAGAAGTGGGCTGTAGCGGAGGATCCGGGTGAACCTGTGAACATTCTCCCATCCGTGTAGTTTTTACTGTATTCGTCGGGTTCTTTTATTCGTAGGTCACCCATGTCGTTGCCCTCGACCACGTTGTTGAGGGCTCTAAGGTCGAGTTCCCCAGTCTTCCCGCGTCCCGATATTCTTATTCCGTAATATGCCTCACCTGAGATCCTGTTGTTGGCTACATTGAACTCGTCGCATTTCCTTACGTGTATACCCTCGTATCCGTCTCTCAACTGGATGCGGTTGTTCCTGATTGTGCCACCTATTAGCTTCCCCGCCCCTTCTTGGTCTGTTGATGGGCCGAGGACCTTGATTCCACTATAGTTCACCTTTTCTAGCTTGATGGTGTTTTCCTCTATCTCTACATTGAATCCTGGTGCTGGATAACTAAGGGCACTTTGAGCCAGGATGCCAGCTCCGGCCTCTGGACTCGAAAGGGGATAGGATCCATATATGTCTGATACGACGATGTTGTGTCTTATACGCACGTCCGCTGATGCACGGTGACCGGATGCGGCTATTCCTCTCGCGTTGGCGTTTCGAACGACGTTGTTCTCTATCCTCACTGTTCCTGGCATGCTATTTACTGCAATTCCGAAGCCGATGTAATACTCGTGATTAAAAAGGTCCGGACGATATTCTGGGTCATCTTCAAGCCCACCTCGTGACACGTACCCCCAAAATCCACCAGGGGCTAGGTCGAGATGGTTGCCTTCTATTGTAACTCCGCCTCTGAAACTGGTTTCTTCATCGGATTCAACCCAGATTCCCAAGACAACATCGCCGAAAGCGCCCCACGTCATCCCTCTGCCATAACCTGTAGGGATGGTGATCCTGTTGTTCCTAATGTTCAGGCTGTTACCATGCCGGCCCCTAATGCAGCTGCAATTGAAATCAGTGAATTGTATATTTTCTATCGTGGCGTCGACGCCTTTACCATCCACCAAGAAAACATGATCCCATTCTCTGAACGGGAATCCCCAGCCCTTTTTATATATAGTCGTTTTGGGTATGTCGTTGTCTCGTCCTTCTCCTTTAACTATGACGCTCCTGGTTATCTGAACCGAGGAGGGCCCGAAGTTGAATGTGCCCCTGAGTATCACCTCGTCGTAGTTGTCCACGGCGTCCTGAACCGCTTGGACGTCAATTTCTGCTTTTTCTCGACCTACAACTACAACGCTTTCTGAGGGTTCCACCCTTCTGATAACTCGTCCACGACTTACCTGCGTGATGGGAGCGATTGTCCTCTGTTCGGCCTCATCCCAGTAGTGCAGAAAGAGTTCCCTGCACCATTTGAGAGACGAGGCGTCTGTCGCGGTGAATCCCTTGAAATCGTATTGGCCATCAGGGTTTGGCAGTGCAAGTAAACATCGAGTATCCGACGCAACTAAGTATGCGTTAACCTCACTGACCATTTTCTGATCCACTAATGGGGTGTGCCTTGTACGGCTCAAGGCCTGGGTTTCCTCAGACGTCATAGCATATAGATCGGGGTTGAGTACACGCTCCGTTGGCTCGATGATCCTGAGTTTTACGTCTCGGTCGATTGTCTCGACGATGGTTGAGAGCGAGTTAATGGGGAACTGGTCGACGAGCAGCCAGACATACTCCTTAGATTCTTTCAGGAGATTCTCAGTGTGACGGAAAAAATCCACGGGGTCTCTGATATTATCGCTTTCACTGAGCTCGCCTATGCGTTTGATAAAGCCGGTGGGAATTTTAGAAAGGGTATGAGTCTTGAAATATTCACGATTAGCTGATAGAAATTCAAATTCTTGGAACAGGAGTAGGGACGTTTCGCCATATGGTGTAAGGCGATAGTAGCCTTCGACGTCCCTCTGAATGAGGCCCACTTCTTGAAGCCTAGATATGTGGCGTCTAATCTCGGGGTTATTGAGGTCCATGCCTTTCGCGAGATCGGTGATCCTCAATGCCCTTTTCTGGAGAAGGAGGAGTATTCCATGCCTGTTTTCGTTTGAGATCTCGAAGAGAAGATCGTAGAATTCTTCAGGGGCTGGCAATTGTAGGATCAATCCTCCCTTGAGCGTATCGACTATTTTTTTGGTGTATTGATCTTCCGCAGTTCAGATAATAAGCTTAGTCTCTGCTCGTCGCAGGGTTTGGCTTTAGCGATGCCTGCGGTGAGAGGCTTGGAGCACGCGTTCTCGGTTGAGATGAAGTCCAAGGGATACGTGAAGAGCATCTCCATCTCCGACGAGGCCCGCGACCATGTGCTGTTCGAGGGGAACCTGGGGAAGCTGCTGGAGCTATCCCTTGCGGAGGGGAATGTCTTGGAGTTCGTCGGTGTCAACGGTGTACTTAGAGTGGCCGTCACTGAGGAGCAGCTGCGGAAAGCACTCAGAGTGGCATCGCAAGTCGAGCCTTAGCGCCGAGGTGGGGCGCTATACAAGTACCAAGAAAACAAGAGGTGAAAAAAGGGAATGAAATGTAAAAGGCGCGCGAGTGTTTCTCTGCGTCGTTTGGATGTATGTGTGTTGGCTCATTTAGGAGGTGTCTGATGTTTGTTTCAGTATAGGAGGGCCCTGGCGCAGATTCTAATCATAGTAATTATGATAATTTGGGTCATCTCAGGTGCTGGGATAGGTCATTCTAGTGTGGAAAGGATGGTTAACGTCAATACGGAGCCAGCAAACTATGTGGTGACAGAAGAATATCCCAGATGCATTCTAAGCGTGATATCTGCCTCCGGCAACAGGAAGATAATATACAGCTACCCAAATGTTTCAGAGATTTATGGTCTCGCAATCGATTCTTATGGGAACTTTATAGTCTGCGTGCCTTGGAGAGACAAGCTATCGAAGGTGACACCTGACGGCGTGATGACGGTGATCTACAACTTCACCAAACTCACCGGCCCAACCGGCGTAGCTATTGATTCCTTAGGTAACTATATAGTCACCGAGTATTGGGCTGACAAACTCTCAAAGGTGACACCCGCGGGCGTGAGAAAGGTGATCTACAACTTCACCGCGAACACAAATCCCAGCAACGTGGCTATCGATTCATCGGGGAACTACATAGTCACGGAGGCCGGTCCAAACATGCTCTCGAAGGTGACTCCAGCAGGTGTGAGAACGGTGATATACGATTTCGGCGCGCGTGTTGAAATCAACAACCTTTGGTGCGTGGCGATAGATTCCTCGGGGAACTACATAGTCACGGAGTTCAATGCTGATAAACTATCGAAGGTGACGCCAACAGGCGTCAGAAGCGTGATTTATAACTTTACAAAAGATACAGGACCTCGGGGTGTGACAATTGATTCTCAAGGGAACTATATAGTCACTGAGTTACTCGCCAACGTACTCTCCAAGATAACGCCTGCTGGGGAGAGGACAGTAATATACGACTGGTTTCAATCGCTTGGATTGCACGAACGTCCTGCTGGAGTTGCGATTCTAACGGTGCCTAAGGTTGGAGACCTGAAGGTCACAGTCAATGACAGCACAGGAACCCCGATAAAGGGCGTGGCTATTTCTTCAGATTCTCAGCCCAACGGACAGACGACGTTAGCTGGCACGTCGGGCGATGATGGTTCTGTTGTTTTCACCAGGGTATTGCTTGGCAACTATACTTTGCAAGCTCAGAAGAGTGATTATGTATCCATGACTGGTAAAGTCAGCGTTACTGCTGGTGGTGCCAACGAGTTAACAATGACTCTCCAGTCTCAGCCAAGTGAGGGTATCCCAGGATTCCCGTCGGTGTCTGTAGTTGTAGGCGTGTTTCTCGGCAGCGCTTTTATTTGGTTGTATTTGCGTAGGCCGCGCCTGCGAGGTGTTAGAGAGAATGTTCCAGCGTAGGAGGGCGTTGACTCAGGTTCAAGCCATTGGCGCATTCCGATCCTATGAGACAATGGAGGGAGCGTTCACCTACTCCCACTGAAGCCCGCAGTCTTCGAACTCGCTCTTGACCTTTGCGATGAGCTCCTGATACTCCGGGCTCGGCCTGTGCTTCTGGAGGTCGTAGCACTCCGTGATCAGCTTCCCTGTCTCAGGGGTCGACTCTGTTATGAGTCTGGTTATGATGGGTTTGAACATCGGGTACACCTCATTTCGTTTTATTCGTGTCCTGATGGCCGCGTCTGAGGCCTCTATCATCAGTTCTGCGTCAGCCGGGGTCTGACCGCCGTTTATGCGGCTCCGGCTGACCCGCGGAACGTACAGGTTGGCGCCGTTGACCGTCGCCTCGATGCTCCGCAGGATCAGCTCCTCTAGATGGCTCTCGGTGCAGAGCTCGGAGACGGGGATGGGCCAGTGCATCGGGATCCCGTCGCAGTTGCGGATCGTTGCCTGGTAGACGACGGAGCGGGCGAAGCTGATGGGGAACATGCAGCGCCTGACTCCGCTGACATGGGAGAAGTGCTCTACGCCGTTGTAGTAGAGGTTGTCCCGGTAGACGATCCACGCTACTATGGTCTTCGCTAGTCCCTCTATGATGGCGCCCTCCGGGCCACCGGCGAAGCCCCCGGCTATGCCGAAGCTGCCGCTGATCCCGAAGTAGCCGTGGCTTTGAAGCACAAGCGCCGTCGTAATCAGGTCGTACTGCACCTTGACGTCGGGCAATACGGATAGAAGGACGCCGTCCGTCGGTCTCAGCCCTGCAACTGGATCGATTGCTGCAAGAAAGGAGGAAGCGGCGGTGGAGATGGGATAATAGACTATGGCGGCGCCGGGTCTCCCCGCCTTCCGGAGGCCCTCCCTCAACCATGCGACCTGGCGTTTCGAGGCGTAGGCCTCAAGCGGGGTTCCATAGATCTCATAGCCATCGATCACGGGAAAGTTGAATCCTTCGAGGAAGTCGAGTCTAGGGATCACCGCGAAGTTGTGGATGACCGTGTTCGCCAGGTCCTCCGTGAATGGTGCGTGATGTCCAGGTGCGACGTTGAGGGGCTTGGTGCCCTCGATCTCGTGCTGTCTCCATACCCGGGCGTCTTTCCCTTCACCGATTACGACTTCTTTCTGCATCGAGCGTATTGCTTCCTTGACCTCCTCCTCGGTGAACCTGACGATCCGTTCCCTGTCGAGGCAAAAGCAGCCCACTTCGACGACGAACTCTACCGCGGCTTCCCAGGCGGCGTCAGCCAGGCTGTCATCTGTGTTGATCCAGTCGTGTGGCTCACTGGGACACTTGATATCATACTCCTTAACGAGTTCCGACATCTTCTTGAAGAGGGCCATGTCCCAGTCTTTTGAGGCCATCTTCGGGCCTTTCCGCATCCGGTCGGCGATTTCAACGAGGTTTATCATGATTCTCACACTAACCATCAAGGAATATGTTGCCAATTATGACTACAACGGATGTGTATACATTGAAGAAGGATATCTTCATTCAGTCGTCAACATCCCTTTAGATAAGCAAATTTTCATATTAATATCCGCTTATCCTATGTCTGGTGGAATTAACTTGACTCAAGAAGAGGATATTCTACGTAACTTGTCTGAAGCGGTGTTAAGTTATGACTCCCACGCCGCTGCCGATGCCGCCAGAGCCGCAGTTGCGTCGAACATTGACCCAGTAAGGGCGATCGAGGAGGGGCTCGCCATTGGCCTTAGGGAGGTCGGAGACAGGTTCGAGCGCGGTGAGCTGTGGCTTCCCCACCTGGTGCTCGGCGCGGAGGCGATGGAGGCTGCGATAAAGGTCTTGGAGGAGCAGTTTCCCATGGTGGAACTGGAGGCTGCCAGCAGCGGGACGGTCGTCATAGGGACCGTCGAGGGTGACATGCACGATCTGGGCCTGCGCATCGTCGCTTCGATGCTCAGGGCGAACGGGTTCAAGGTCCACGATTTAGGGTGCGACACGCGCAGCCTTGATTTCATTAAGAAGGCGCAGGAGGTCGGGGCGGACATAATCGCGGCTTCCTCGCTCATGACGACGACGATGCCTTTCATGAAGGATTTGATCGAGGCCCTCGAGTCCGTGGGCGTCCGGGATCGATTCAAGGTGCTGGTTGGGGGTGGGCCGGTCACGGAGGAGTGGGCCAGGAGCATAGGGGCGGATGGGTATGGTAAGGACGCCGCCGAGGCCGTGAGGGTCGCGAAGGAACTAATGGAGAAGAGCGGTGGTTGATTTGACCGCCCCGAGCCTTTGGGAGGTTCTGGACAGGGCCTGTAACACCGGTCCGATAATGGCTGTCAGGGACTTCGACATGAAAGTGTTTGAGGTCGCGTCCAGGCTTGTCAAGGAGTATGGCATAAAATATGATCCGGAAACTCCTGTGCCCTCCGACGACAGCCTGGCCGATGATGCCTGGAGGGCCGGGCTGGAGCTGTTCAGTGAGATAGGGGCGTATTGCGTTAACTCCAGCCGAGCCATCAGGTTTGACGAGTCGGAGATCAAAGAGGGTTTAAGGGCTGTCCGGGGAGAGGCGGTGGTCGGTGAGGGCTCCGAGAGAAGGGTCCTGACCCTGAGGGATTTGGATGACAGGAGGCCGCCATCCATCGTCTGCGGCGGGGTGATCGAGAGCAACTTTCCGGAGGGCGAGCTATTCGTCAAGTTGTATCAATCCATCGCACAGGAACCTGTCATCGACGGCTTCTACGTGGGCCCCCCGCTACAGTCGTCCGAAGGTCGACTGGTCAGGTCCGGGACGCCGCTGGAGGCACACCTGGGAAGATCCATGGCCTCTTGGGTGCGTGAGGCGATA
>JABAOH010012439.1_pt1 | contig 11163 bp, 5 predicted proteins | sample 7062181 | NCBI WGS metagenome assembly JABAOH01 (sample SAMN14538630, study PRJNA623070) | marine sediment metagenome | biome: marine biome [ENVO:00000428]; feature: marine pelagic biome [ENVO:01000023]; material: deep marine sediment [ENVO:00002113]; isolation source: pool of 5 deep marine... | reverse complement strand
AAAGACAGCCTTTCTCTTAAATTGGTGGCTTATCGAAAAGACGATAAGAAATTTTTAACAGCGAAGCTTATAAACCAAACCTGAATGAGAACACAGAGTTGTTATTGAAGTATTCGACCTGCCGCCAGGCATAATCTATTGTAATATTCAACCCGGGTGCAGCATAAGAGAAACCAAAACCCAGCGTGGGACCGAAAATATGTTCATCGATGTCTGATGTCTCGGCAAGCTCGATACCACCTCTGCCAAAAAATTGTAATTTATCCATATTGTAGCCGACTTCGCCACCTATACGGTATCCATCAAGCGCCAGGTTATTATTTGCAAAAGCGCTGTTCAGATTCAAGTTCAGGTTATCGTTAAATTTATACTCATAGGTTAAACCAATTTCCACTAAGGACGGTAACTCATAACTTGCCGCTTCGCTTCTGTAGTGCTGCTCTGGTCGGCGCCCTTCAGATGAAGTGGCTCTACGTAATAAGCCAGTTCCACCAAAGCTAACCTGAGTACCGAAGTTTTTCAAGGCAACACCTAAGTTTAAGCCGGGGATCCCACCGATCCCATGGTATTGCACGCCAAAGTCCAGAGCTACCCCGGAACCGGTTGCACGTCCCATCTTCTCAGAGATTACTTTAATAGTACCTCCGGCAGTGATGGCGTCGGTGAACGCTCGAGCCCAGCTTAGACCGACAGTAATAAAAGAGGGTGAGAATGTCCTGCCTGCGACACCTTCAGGATCGTCATTTGTGGTCAAAGGTATATCGCCGAAGCCCAAAGACCTCACGCTGAGACCTACCATACCGAAGCCACCAAAGGAAACTCCCACCGCGCCATAATTGAGATTAATGTCAGCAATGTAAGACATCGTGGAAAATAGTCCCTCAGCCGAGGTCGCCAGACGTCCGAGACCGGCAGGATTCCAGTGAATCGCCTCAACGCCCTCAGTGATAGCAATGCTCGCTCCTCCCATGGCGAGGTCACGCGCACCAACCGGGATCAGAAGCTCAGTCGCAGCCGCGCTCCCGATCCTTCTGTTTCGTGCCTCCTGCGCATCAAGGCTGCTGACCATCACAGCCATCACCACGCAGAGGAACAATAAAGGAAATATCACTCTATTTTTCATAGTACTTTCTCCTTATACAGTTGTTTAAATCCATTTCAACGTGGCATTAATACACATCAAGCACTTCTTGCTCTTGAATGATTGCCAGCTTTAACACCTTGTTAACTTTACTACCATCTGCGGGCAGTACCATTTCAATATGCGCGATGTACATACCGCTTGCCACCGGAAGAGCATCATGATTTAACAAATCCCAGTTCATGTACTGCGAGTTATTGTCTTTCTCCAGCTTGCGTACTAATTGACCAGCTAAGTTAAAGAGCCTGATCGTCGTTCTTGGTGCTAAATTATTAAAGGTGATGAATCTGGAAAGTTTACTTCTCTCCGCTGGATTAAAGGCATAGTATGGATTTGGGAATACGCCAACCTTATCTGCACTAAGTTCTTGCAGTTCTGCATTTACTATCGGCGCTGGTGTGCTAAATCTGAAGACATCTTCCACTGTGTTTGGCTTTGTGGTGATAAGGCGGAAAATGGTTCCAGTCTCAGGAAGATCCTGATTAAAAGGCGGCGCGGAACCGCCATTCCAGTTTACGAGAACTGATCTGGCTATTACTTCACGATCAATATGATCGCCACTAGTTGCACCCAATGTCATTGCTGCTAAATCCAACGAAGCCACATAAGCATCGTATCCGGATTCACCTGGTGTTTTATCTACTGGAAGTTCCCAGTACACCCAATCGGTAAAGGGATCATTGTCACCACCGGAGGCTGAATGTTCAAGGTCAGCACCCCATTGAGACAGGTCAAATTGGTTATTTACAACACCGCCAATATCTTCTAATAATAAAGGAATTAACCTGTAGTCATCACTGGGATCATCTGGAGTACCCATACCGATGCACCACAATTCAAAGGGGACTTCCACAATTGAATCATCCTCATAGCCTTTGTACGCATAGCTGCCTCTTTCAGTGAAACGCCATTCCCAGTCAAACGGAACCGCTACTTCGAAGTTGTCTTCACGCATACTTCTTTCTTTAAATTTAGCATAAGAACCGCGAGTACCGTTGTCACCAGTATGGATAGCCCATTTACCTTCACCAACTTGCTGATTATCAGTGATATATCCATCTGGATCTACATCTGTCGGTACCGGGAAATCCTGCCACCACAGACCACCAGCTTCAGGTGGATCAAGTGGACCAGCCGCATTCGCCACGCATTGAAAGTTCTTGAAATCCAACGGGGCTCCGACCACCCTCAACTGAAAACCACGCGTGAACAGGTAATCATCATCTCCGCTCTGATTCATTCCACCTTCAATGACCCTTTCTCCAGTGGTTAAATCATCAAGGTTCCATGAAGTCTCACCACCACCGAGATCGTTAAACGTGACCTCATAATCATGGCCGGTTAGTGCAGTTGCATCGATAATAATTGGATAGGCTGCTCCATCGCTTGCGCCTGCCGAGTGACTATGGGGCAACGTATCACCAAGCGCAACTTCATATTCGGTTCCAAACGGCACTTTCGGGACAACGGTGAGGACTATTGGTGATGACTCAAGACTCGCTGGTAAGTATCCGGGTACGGTGGCACGGCTATACGCGGTCACCGCCAAATAATACTCCTGTCCGTTATATATTTGGGAAATATCCAAGAGATAATCTCGATCAAATTCGAAGTAACGGAGTATACCACTGTTCGAACCATATTGAACAGGCAAACTTAGAATCTGACCGGATGCCTGGTCAAATTGCTCGTCCAAAATGACTGTTGGGTCATCGGGTAAATCATAGGTTGCAATACGTTCTGCATCAGCAACCGAGGCCGTTCGAGTAGGAAATTGATACACGTTGTAACCTTCGAACACAAAACCACCGGGTTCGTTCACCGTCGTCTCGATATCCTTAACGGTCGCCATATCACTGCCCCATTCCAGGATTATTTTGCCGTCAAGCTCGACAGCAGTCACGATAGGCGTTTTTGGTGGACTCGGAACCTGGAACAGCGCGTCGTAAGTATTCTGGGCAAAACGATCGTTGAACTTCATTACGGCAACACTGGATAATCTATCCGCACCGAGACCACAGACAACAGCCACAACTACTTCCTGGGTATCTCCTGGAGCTAATTGAAAGGGACCGGTGCTGCAATTGAGGCGGCGGTCGCCTGGAGCAAACGAATCGGGCGTACCCTGCCCATCAAGAAGGCCAGTTCCTTTAGACGGGTCACCAGAATACGGAAATCTATTCGGTTCTACACCAGGAGGAAATGGATAAAAATCCAGAGGTCCATCTAATGGAACATATCCTCTCAGCATTTTATACCAGCGCAACGTCCCTCGAGTATAGTCACGCGGGGGATCAGAGATTGGACTCCCGGCGGAAAACCACGAAAAAGACGTCATGGGCAAATTCTGGTAACCGTCTTTGTACTTCATGTCAAACACTGCTCGATCTCCTGCTTCTCCAAGAACTGCTGGACCTTGCAGAAAGTCATATCCTGCTGAAGGCGGGGGAAGATTAAATTTGACATATTCATTATCATTGGCATTGCCATTATACACATACCCGATACTCAACGTCGTATCACAACCCAAAAGGTCGTCACCGGCTGAGCCTAAATCTGGATCTGACCACTGGGCAACATACATGCTGTCAACCCAGAAAGAACCGATCGTACCAGCCTCATCGACGGCAACACCTCCCTTGTTAACAATCCTTGCTCTGCGGAAATAGAGATTGCCCAATGGATCAGTGCGTTTGTAACCCCAGACAGTGATTTGAGTTTCCATTCCCATCGGTTCAGAACCCTGCAGTGCCAGCGTTTGCTCCCTGTCGAGATCATTGTAGACCGTCCATACCACCTGGTCTGCTGGCGAATTGGGGTCTGCACCAGCGATTCCAGGCTCGTCACAACCTTGAGCGATGAGACTGTCTACGGTGAAGGTATCACTGAATGGTGGCGGCGGGTCGTACACTCCGTTTCCGTTTCTATCAATGAAAGGTGCGCCGTATTCCACCGGCCATTCATTCCAATCTGTCTCGTATTGATCGTAGATTGCCTGAATATCCGCATCAGTTATTGATGAGACGGATGTCTCATAAGTTTCTGCAGCATCACGCGCTATTTCCGCCTGAGACATAGCTGTATAATCTCGACGGATTCTATAAATACGGGAATCATCAGCGCCCGGATCAGCCGGAACTGCAGCAGCGCCGGTGCCAATAATACGCCCTTCCCGATTCCCAGTAAGGTAATTCGTGCCGCCGACTCGAATTTCTTGACCTAACGGAGCGGGCTGCGTCATCGCAGCATCTGAGTAACATTTGCCACCCCACATAATGCCGTCCGTGTAAATGAGCCAGGCTGTACCGCGCGGATAGAATGTCCCGTTATCTCCAAGTGGCGAATGGTTGGAGATACCGTCACTGCGCGTCCAGGTCCAGAGATTATTAATATTGAGAATCTGGTAGCGCGGCTCACCGGTTGGCTTGTGAAGCGAGCGGCTCCAGTCGCGCTTTGTCGCGCCAGGTTCCTCTTTAGCAAAGGAAATCGACGCGACCAGCATACCGAGAAACACGACCGCAGCAACAAGCGATAGAAAAGTAATTGTCTTTTTCCTCATAGTTCATAACTCCTCTTTTTGTTTATAACTACTCTATCCTGAACCGTAGTTGGATGAGGTAGGGAAAGTTGACTGTCACATCAATTGGTGACGGTCAGCTAACCCCATCGCTAAATCAATTATTTGAATTCAAACCTTACGCCAAAGCGTATCTGACGAGGCGTACCATAGATGTCTTGACCCCATATTCCCGTAAATGCATACCGGTTATCGCTGTTGATCGCCTGGTAAAAATCAACATAATTGGGTATGGCATGAAACGGAGCTGCAAGCTCAGCTCTCAACCAGCCATCGTCTTCGGCAGTTCCGGTCATTGGATAAACGTTGGCCACATGTTTTGTGTTGAACAGGTTCAACACATTCATATACACATCGACGTTAAATCTGCCAAAGTAGAACACCTTGTTCAAGTTGAGGTCAACGTTAAAATTCCAGGGCGTCATGGAGCTGTTCAGTGGCTCTTCCGGGTTTCGGAAGCGCGGATCACCCAATGCGCGCACGCCCACATTCCACGGATTTGCCTGACCAAGGTTTTGCGGCTCCTCAATCTTGGTGTAGGCGTGACCGCTGTTAAAGGTCAACAATAGATTGAGTCCTAAACCCTGGAGAATTTTTCCGCCATCACCCCTGTCAAATCGGTAGTCCAGCATCACCGAACCACGATGAGGCTGATGATAGTCGAGTGGATAAATGAGGGTGGGATACTGTGCAATCACTTCGTCGCTGACAACAACCCTTGATTGTCTGGAATCGGAGCCCGTCCCGCGGGTATCAGACCAGGTGTAATTCACCCTCGTAGCCAGCCGTTTCGTACGTCGAAGTTCGAGGGTCAGCTCAATCCCTTTCACCGTTGCAAAATCATTATTAAGACGACCTGCATACTGTATGTCACCTTCTGGATCGTATTCCTCGCCTATTGCTCTAACCACATCCCATCGGAGTTGATCTCGAAGATCCTTATAAAAGCCGGTGATAGTGAACGCAAAATTATAGGTGATCGATTGTCGGATACCCATTTCGTATTGCGTCGTATGCTCTGGCTCCGCAGTAAAACCGACCCAATTTCCAAAGTAACCATAAGGAGAACGCGTGACATCACTTACGCTGTGACTAATTTTCGGAATACCAATAAAGATCGAGCTCAAAGTCGGCATCTGTACGTATTTGCCATATAATGCATAAAATACGGTTTGATCCGTCACCGGGAACGAAAAGGTGACGCGTGGCAGCAGGTAGTCATAGGGATCACTCTCCTCCATTTCATCTTCCACTATCCAGTCAAGTGTCTCGTCAAAAGCTGGCTCCTCCAAGTTTTTAGGTCTCGGAGCATTGATATCAATCCTTTCGAAACGGAGACCGAGGTTGACAATCAAATCGCGGAATTCAAACTTATTCTGGACGTAGAAGGAGCCAAAAAAGGGTGTTCGCGGACCATTGGGAAACTTGTCATTTTCATTCCCATCGATGTCATATCCATAGATAATCGGGCGGAGTCTGGCACCTGTTCTGCCGAGTTTCACCCACCTTAAATACTCAGGAGTAACTCCTAATCGGTTGGCTTCTCCTTCGAAGTCATACGGATGTCTCCCATCTGGACCAAACTCAAACTCCAACAACCGTCTGATATGTCGAATGTTGTAACGACGCATGCTCCACCGATCGAATCGACCACCAGTTTTTAACTCCCAATTTTTCGTCAACTGGGTCGTGAAGTCCAGCGCTGCTCCGATATTCGCCTGGCTATTTTTCTCGTACTGATTGACCGGGAAACCAGGAGGTTCGAACGCAAAATTGTTGATGGTACTATAATCCATTGGACCCAGGAACCTCGTCTGCCATTCCTGACCGTATTTCTCAGCGTAATTCAGGTTTACTGCACTGCTGCTATCTACATAGCTCCTCCAGTTGTCGCCCATTTCCGAATCCCATGTCTTGCCAGAGCGGTGCGTGTAGAAAAGGCTAACTTCATAGAAAGTCGTTGGATTTATAAGATGGGTGGCTCGCAGGCTGGTTAACAGTCTCTTGTCAATTCTTTCTGGCCTTCTATCCATATTGAAATAGTTGTATAGGGATGAATTGAAAGTACGACCCTGATTGAGATTCCTTATGTCGCCATAAGTTCCCGTAAATCGCAATTTGATGTCTTTTGACAGGTCATACACCAATGTACCCTGGATCGAGTTGTCTTTCTGCCAGTTGCCGGGCAGATGATTTTTCTCGTACTTCACAATCCCATTATTCGGTAATGTGTCACCAACTGCTCTGCCCTCATAACCATCATCTGTCAGGATTAATGGCATGCCGGTTTCAGGATTAATGAAGTCGTTAGTATTGAAGGCTTCAATCCAACTTTGATTTCGATTGCGCAAGTAATTGTGCTGACCTGCCACGAAGAACCTGAGTTTTGGGATAACAGGCACAGGTCCACTCAACGTGAGTACGGCGTTACGATAGCCAAAGGATGATGTTCCCAGAAACTGTTCGCCTGAATGCGCAAAGTCGTCCGTGCGGTAATCGATCGTTGCACTGTAAGTGGGACCTCCGGTACGCATGGTCGAGCGGACAACGGCTGAGTTTCCACCTCCTAATTCGGCAGTATATCCTCCGGCCTGCATCTGAACCTCTTCAATTGCTTCCTGGATGATGCTGATATTAGGATCTGCTCCATATTCCGGGTTTTGCGACTGCATACCTCTACCCCCAGTACCGATCTCAACGTAGGGAATTGTCGCTGTTGCGCCATCAATGAAATATGCCGCCTCAAATTCGCGACCGCCTCGTACGTGCAGTACGGCGTCCTGCAGCACCGCACCGGCATTGAGCGCGAGAATATTTTCCAACCCACGAATTGGAACGTTCTGAATATCTTCCTGGGTTGTCATACGAATAGTGTTGGTCGTATTCCGCTGGATCAGCGGCCTTTCAGCAATGATTTCTACTGCTTCTCCTGCGATGGCAGCTGGCGTAAGTGCAAAATCTTGCGTAGTGGTGAGGTTTGCCATCACACGGATGTTGGCGATATCCATTTCCTGGTAGCCCATGTAGGAAGTTCGTACCGTATAAACTCCAGGAGGAACGGCTAACACAATATAAACGCCATTCAAATCAGACGAGGCACCTAATGTGGTTCCATCAATTACCACATTTGCCCCGGGAAGTGGATCACCTGTTTCCTTATCTATCACCACGCCGCGCAACTTACCGTTTTGCGCGAATGCTAAAGCTGGTAGAAGGAATAACAGGATCATTACTAAGGAAAGCTTTCGAAACATTTTCTTCCTCCTAATTTGTTCTCAATATTGCGGTTTGTTTAAAATGACTGCTGTACTAAATAATTTTTTTCTTCTATCACCTCCTTATTCTAAATTTTTAATAGTTATTTTCAAAGAAAAAACTTTAATACTTCTATTCTTTATTCTCTTTTTAAGCCGTTAATAATAATTTCTACAGATTTCAAAGTAGCGAGCACTGATGCTGGATCATAAGCGATGAACAACTGAGGATAGATATTGAACAAACAGATAAAAAATTTTATTTTCAATATTTTTTGAAACTTTTATAAAACTTTACCGTAACAAAAAATGCACAAAAATAAAAGACCCCTTTGTTGGTTTTTACCAATAAAAGTCATCTATTTTTGTGTGCGAAATTATAAGGTCATAAATGGTTGTCTAGGTCCGCCATTTATGGCCTTTTTTTATAATCTATTTTAAGCTGCAAAATTAATACCATTTTATAATAAAATATTTATCAGGCATAACTTCTTTATTTATAATCTAACTATTGGTGTTCACATTTTCGGGCAAACCTTTTAGTGCAATTTCTTGCACCATTTGACTGTGAATAAACTTGCACTGCTTTTCAGTTTTACTTATTCTGTGGAGGTAAAAAGTCACTAACTGTAAATATGGAGATTCCTGCATCCGCAGGAATGACAGCATTTGTTACATTTTAATCCTTAACGAGTATAACTGGTTGATTACTTTCTCTAATTGACATTTATCATGAATAGTTTAAACAATATTATGTAAATTATCCTGTGCATTATAAAAAAGCGCCGCTGCGCCTAAAATAGCTATTTGTGGTTCTTCAGTTGTTTCAATGACAAGACGTTTAATTGTATGTTTATATGGAAAAGATTTGATTCTTCTCCACATTGCTTCTTGAAAAAATGAATATGAATGACTAACGGAACCTCCTAAAATGATTGCTTCTGGATCAACTGCAAATAAAATGGTCATAATGGCATTGCCTAAATGGATTCCGAATTGTTCAAAGATTTTTAAAGACTTTATTTCTCCTTTTTTTGCTCGATCAAACAGGTCACGTCCTTCGATGCCATATTCGTTTTTAAAAAATTGTCCGCTACAATAATACTCATAAATTTGTTCTTTGTATGATATCGAGCCGAATTCACCTGCCCCACAATTAACTCCCGAATAAAGGCGGTTATTAATGATGATGCCTGCTCCCATCCCTGTTCCGATTATCAAACCTACCATATTTTTATAATTTTTACCTTTCCCAAAATACTTTTCACCAATGGCAAAGCAGTTGGCATCGTTATTTACATAAACTGGTCTATGAAAATGATTTTCTAAAATATGTTTTAGAGGCACTTTTTTCCAGGAGGGAATATTTTGCACGTCATAAACAATTCCTTTTTCAACATCCACCAAACTTGGTGCACCAACTCCGATTCCCGCAGTGGTTTGATCAAAAACCTCTTCGATGGCTTGTATAATTTCATCTAATATTTTTTCCTCGCTTGCTTGAGAGGAGACATCAAAGGTAAAATGCTTCATTATCTGTTTTTTTTCAACTTTACCGACACCTATTTTTGTTCCGCCTAAATCAACACCAATAATAGACTTGCTGAACATGCAACTCTCCCTTTAAAATTAATAAATAAAAGTTACATATATGACTAAAGTTACTACGGGCAAAAGTGAAACGTCAGACGAGAAATGTGAGACATAATTGATAAAAGCTTTTTTTCGTCTCACATCTGATATCTCACGTTTCTCACTTACAGCTTCGCTGCGCCAGGTTTTTACTGTTTTTTCTTTTTTATTCGAAATGTTACGTTAACGATCAGTGGCTTTGCCCAAAATCCGATACTTAAAATATAACCCAGCGTGAGATACAAAAATATCATGCCAAAACGTAAGCCAAATAAATCACCCAGCATTCCAACAATCAAAGGCACAACTGCTCCGCCAATAATCGCCGTACACAGGATACCTGAAAATGAACCATGATGTTTTTCGACTGAATTAAGCGCCAGGGAAAAGATGATGGACCACATCACAGATGCAAAAAAACCAACCAATGGAAAAGCATACAAAGACATCATTGCTGATCCGAACAGGGCAATCGAAAGAGTTATGATCGCCGCGCTTGCAAATCCAATTAAAACTTTACGGCTGTCAAAAAGTTTTAGCAGGAGCAGACCGAGTAAACACCCTGCGGTCATTAATCCCCAGAAGTATGAAACCGCATCGGCGCCTACAACCTGTGGATCAAAACCGTGATAGGTCGCGAGGAATTTTGAAATCCAGTTAGCAACTCCCTGTTCCGTGCCGACGTAGGCAAAAATACCAAGAAAGTAAAGAATAACGAATTTGTTTTTGAATAGCTGTTTATATGATTCCCAGGCGCCAGCCCGTTCGTCTTCTTTTAATTCTACTTTAGGCAATCTTGCCGATGCGATGATGACAACCATTATTAAAGCTATAACAGTAAATACCCAATATAGGGAAATCCAGGGAAGATCGGTCGGTACAACCTTTGCCAGGGCGCTGATTACAAAATTTACCTCGCCTACCTGGTTTTGAAGATTTTTAACCAGGTAGGTATAAACTTGTGGACTTATAAACGAGGCAGCACCAAAAATAAGCTGCGCCATAACTGAATTAAAAGCGAAGTGTTCCTCACCGCCAGCCGTTCGTAAGAGTGGATTGATAGCCACCTGTAACATCGCCATTCCGATGCCGATTAAAAACAGAGAAAACATGGCAACTGAAAAGTAAGGAAATGTGGCAAAAAGAAATGAGCCAATAAATGCCAGGATGAAGGAAACGACCATTACAGGTTTTTCTCCATATCTCTCTACCAGCGCTCCAGCGGGAATGGACATTACGCCATAAGCTACAAAAAAAGAGAAGGGAAGAAATCCAGCCAGGGTCAGGCTCAGGATGAAACTATCAATGATATCTGGAATTAGTGGACCCAGGATATTAGTCAAAAAAGATATTACAAAAAAGATCAAGAATATTAATCCAACGATGAAATAATTCCGCTTCATAAAACAAAATCTCCTGTTATTGATTCGCTGTCATTTACGGTCTATTAATTTGGCTTAGTCGCTTTTCACATTCCAGCCACTTAACCTGAAACCAGGCTGCTCATTTTTTAAATCTTCCCTGGAAAATCGGGCACTAATCTCTTTGACCTCACCAGG
>JABAOH010011566.1_pt6 | contig 11164 bp, 11 predicted proteins | sample 7062181 | NCBI WGS metagenome assembly JABAOH01 (sample SAMN14538630, study PRJNA623070) | marine sediment metagenome | biome: marine biome [ENVO:00000428]; feature: marine pelagic biome [ENVO:01000023]; material: deep marine sediment [ENVO:00002113]; isolation source: pool of 5 deep marine... | reverse complement strand
GTGACTATTCGAGCTTTTGACATTCTCTTCTTGAACGGCAGAGAACTGAAGAATCTACCACTTGTAGAGAGAAGGAAATACCTAGTGGAGGTTGTACCAACAGAGTTTCGTGTCGAAGGGAGAGACTGTGAAGACGAGATAGAATTGATGAAATTCTATGAAGAAGCCTTGGAGAAGGGTCGGGAAGGCATAGTCGTGAAGGACCTTCAATCACTCTACGAACCTGGAACGAGAACCCATACGTGGCTCAAACTGAAGCCCGAACGGGACACCATCGACTGCACCATCGTAAAAGCCTTGTATGGAAAGGGTAGGAGAGCAGGACTCTACTCTTCATTTCTTCTGGCTGTCCGAGATCCTCAGAAGAAAGAGCTTTACACCATCGGGAAGGTGTCGAACCTTCCTGAGGATACCATGGAAAGGCTTCGAGACGTGGTGGAGCAGACGCGAATCAGCAAAGACGACGAGGGCGTCTTTGTGAAGCCATCAGTTGTGGTTGAAGCGACCTATCAGGAGATTCAGCAAACCGACGAGTACACGAGTGGCTACGCTTTGAGGGTTCCGAAGATTGTTAGGTTTCGACCAGACAAGAAGGTTGAGGAAGTCGACCACGTTGGGAAGTTGGGCAAGTTGTATGAAATGCAGTATGAGCGCCATCCATTTCAGAGTCTGTAATTCGCTGTGATATCAACATTATGAAAAACGTGGGTAATGATATCTGAGAAAAACCTGTGTTCTCAGTAATCCTAGGGAAAAAAATAATTGAACATCTTCCTTCGTTAGAGTGAGGGTTGTCTGGGGAATCACGTACTCTCTTTCGATGCGTTTCTTGGGACGGTATGCACTGTGCGCGCGCACCGACTTAGACAAAAAATGATGGTTAGCGTTATCCGGATGGGTAACTCTTGGGTAACATTTCGATTTGTAATACAAATTGTAATACAAAATACGCCCATTCTGAGCCTTTTTCTTGATTTAAAGCAAACTTGATGGCTTTTTTCATTCTGCTTTTTTGTGACTTTTAAATTCGTTGCATATGGTCTTTTGTAACACATTTGTCATGGGGTCTTTATACGGCGCAGTAATGATGTTGTTGTGGAAGTCCCAAATAAATAAATACTGAACGCTCATTTGAACGCCTTAAATACCCCCTCTTCTTCAATAAGCGATCCACGTCCTGCACAAGAATTACTTGCCTTTGGAGTGGTGAGCCACACTCGTTCGCGCGCGCGCACGAAATCCAGAGAAATACATAAAAAAATCATAGGCGTCCAAGCTCGTCTTCAATGAAGTCAACTAGTTTGAGAAAGTCTTCGTCTCGCGCTAGATTGGACGTCTTGAGTTCGATCCTCTCCAAGTCTACTTGTCCGAGGCCAATCTCCACGGCCCTTCTAAGTTGATCCTGCTTCTTCACAGCCACTCCAGCTATTCCTGTGGCGTTATGGAACTTCAGAATAGAGGCCCCAACAGCGTCAACAGCCACACGGTCACCTCCAACAATCACAACTCCAGAAGAGACCACGTCACCCTTCGCAGGACCACCTGTGGCAAAGCATTTCATACCATCCAAGACGACCAAATCGGCGCTGTATGCAAGATTAATCTCAGCGATGAGATCACGCATTTTGGGGCTTCGGTGAAGATGGATCCTATCCATAGGGTTTATCACTCCAACCCCGTTCTTCAGACTCATAGTAAAGATGCCTCCGAACTGGTGAGTCTTGAGACAAGCAAGCGAAAGTATTCTTGAAGCCTCATGGACGGTTTTCGCAAGCCTGAACCCCGCCGGCCACGTGGTCGCTTTCTCCGGCTTGACCGTCACCCAATCTTCATCGTCGAAGAAGGAACCCTTCACTCCTAACTCCTCCACGACGCCTAAGGTTCCATTCAACTGCATTGTCTTTTTCGTCGGAAGCCAGTTTGGACCTGACATGTCCCCAACGACAATTTGATCCTTCGCCAACCCCTTTTCCAGTAACATCCGCAAAACTAAACGAAGTGTGTCCGAATGAACACTGCCCGGAAAGGGGTCGTCGCTGTTACAGTTCGGCTTCACTAAGACGTATCCCTCAATCTCTCCGAGCGCTAGGTTGAGACCTCCAACCAAATGTAAAGCTTCCTTTATTCCAGGTACTCTGTCATCAGTACGCACAAGGGCAACCACACTGCGACCATCCTCAACGTAGCGGTTAGGTCTCAATGGACTGCTCTTGACCCTAGGTGCCTTCTCAGCATAGGAAGCAACCCGCCGAAAGATTTCGGCCGATTCACGTTGACCCATGAAGCCCTAGCCTCGATTATCTCTCTCGTTTTCCAGCTATAAACTCTTCAACCCACTGTCTCGCCACATCATCTGAAACCTGAACAGGCGGATGCTTGAAAGCATAGGACGAGATACTCGTCAGTGGCCCGCTGATTCCCCTATCTAGCCCCAACTTCACTGCCCTAACTACGTCAATGACAACTCCGGCGCTGTTAGGGGAATCCTCCACCTCTAGCTTCGCTGTGAGGGTCACTGGTTGATTCCCAAACTTTCGACCGTTGACAAAGACGTAGCAAACTTTTTTGTCACCGAGAAAAGGCACGTAGTCAGATGGTCCAATTCTGGTCGGAACCTTGTAGGGAACCTGACTTGTAACAGCTTCAGTCTTGCTAATCCGTTTGGTCTTCAGACGCTCCTCCACAGTCATATTCTCAAAATCAGTATTCCCCCCAAGATTCAACTGATAGGTCTCTTCAATCTCTACCCCCCTATCAACACACAACTTAACCAAATTGCGATGCAAAATCGTGGCCCCCAATTGACTCTTCACATCATCCCCAGCAATAGGCAAACCTCTAGCCTTGAACGTCTCACTCCACTCCTGACTTGAAGCAACAAACTCCGGAATGCAATTCACAAAAGCACACCCCGCGTCCATGGACGCCTGCGCGTAGAACCGCGTCGCTTTATGACTCCCTACTGGAAGAAAATTGACTAACATTTCAGCGTCAACTTCTCGAAGAACCTCAGACACATCCACAGGCTCCACTTCATCTTCGTTATATACGTGGAAAGAACCCTTCATATGGGAAGCGACACCGTCAAGAACGTTGCTTGGGAGAACCTTCACGCCAAGGGTAGGCACTTCCGCAAACTTGGCACAAGAATTCGGTTCCACAAAAACGGCCTGTCCCAGGTCTCTACCAATCTTTTGCTTGTTCACGTCAAGAGCAGCAACAAACCTCACGTCACGAACGTGGTACCCGCCAAAATTCACGTGCATAAGCCCAGGAACCTTGGCTTCATCCGCCATATTCTTGTAGTACTCGACTCCTTGAACAAGAGCAGACGCACAATTGCCTACTCCGGCAATGGCAACCCTAACTTCTGGCAAACAAACTCCTCCGCAACACTCAACTAGTCTTCAGTGGCTCACAAGCGCTTTACTACCCAAATTCTTATTTAACTTACTCATAATAACTGTTGCAAAAGGGAGGTTTACTCTCGGTGGATGAACCCAAAGTCAGTTACGAACCGTTCAAAGAAATATCGATAATGGAGTATACTCGATTTCCAACTCCAGACGACTTAGCACGGTTTGCCAACATTGCTGCTGGAGGAAAGACGACTGGCATCTATTGGGCAGACGGGGTGGCTTTCATTTATTATCCCTTACCCACAACAACCAATACAGCTGCAAAGTGTGTTATAGAGGAAAAAAAACACTACTGGGCCTTCGTAAGCTTCGCTCTGATGCCCGACTATCGCCCACTAATCGAAACAAAAGAAAAAATCATCGTCCCTGTCATCGACATGTCGACAAGTCGCCTGTTTCAAACGGTTGCCAAATGGCTTAAGAAACAGAAATAACTGCCCCGTTTCACCAAGTTAGTAAACCCTTCTTGAAATAGTCCATATATTGTTCAAAATATCCATTCTTCTTCAAGTAGAGTCCGTAGTCTACGAGCGCGGTCATCGCTCGCGCAGCATCTTCGGGTGAGGAGAAGGAAGGAATCCCAAGCTTGTCGTATCTTGATCTGATAAACAATGCCATCTCAGTTTCACCTATATCACAGGCCACAATGGGTTTCGTGTAGTTTTGGGCAACCTTTGCCACTCTGTCAACAAAATCCTCTTGTAGACCGGGTGTATGATGCATCCCAAGCAATATAACACCGTCAACTGTAGAATCCTCAAAAACTATCTTTGCGCTCAGCTCAAACATTTCAGAGGTCGCCGAACCAGTTAAGTCGACCGGGTTTAGGTTGGATGCAAACCGAGGAATCTTCCCTTCATCCTTTAACCTCTCAAATTTCTGCATACTCTCGTCTGAAAACCTTTTCGTGTTTAGTCCTCGCGACGCGACTTCATCCACTGCCATGATGCCTGGTCCCCCAGCATCAGTGATGACTGCAATATCCTTTCCAGCTGCCGGAGGTTGAAAAGCAAAGGCTTTGCCAACGTCGAAGAACTCTTCCATGTCTTTGACCCTTACGACGCCAACTTGCATGAAGACACCGTCATAGATTCTGTCAGAGCCGGCTATGGCTCCGGTGTGGGACATGGCTGCCCTTGCTCCAGCCTTCGTTTTTCCCAGTTTCAACGCGACTATAGGCTTCTTCTTTGTAACCTCTTCCGTAACTTCCATGAACTCTCTTCCAGCATCTATACTCTCAGCGTACAAGAGGATTACGCGGGTCGTTTCGTCGTGCAAGAGATAGTTGAGCATCTCCGCTTCATTCACATCGCATTTGTTTCCAAAACTCACAAACTTGCTTACACCCAACTGTCTACCAGCCAGATAGTCCATAGCCGAGACCCCGAAAGCGCCACTCTGCGTGACTATGGAGATGCGACCTGGCATCGGACGGGGCGTAACGACCACCTCATCTCCGGTCAACAGAACCTTGGTCTCAGGCAGAAAAAGCGTGTCCACACCAGTCTGCGAGTCGTAGACACCCAAACAATTAGGACCCAAGACTCGAATCCCCGCATCTTTCGCAATCGTTGTTACCTCCCTTTCAAGTTCTTCATTTCCGATCTCAGCGAATCCAGAGGTGATTATCGTAGCAGCCTTAGCGCTCTTAGCGGCGGCGTCTTTCATGATTTTGGGAACGAATTTCGCGGGAACTACGATGACGACTAGTTCGACTTCGCCAATTATCTTGGTTATAGAAGGAAAGCATTTGAATCCGAGAACGTATTCCTCATGGGGATTAACTGGGAACAATTCTCCTTTGAACACGCCTCTCCGTTTGTTCTCTGCGAAGTTCTTGAAGATGACGTGCCCCGCCTTCATGATTTTCCGTGAGGCTCCGACAACCGCCACTGACTTCGGATTGAAGAATGTGTCCATCTGCTCCACAACGGATTTCATGGCATCTCCTCCGAAACATCCATAGCTTTGCAGATTTTATCTGCTTATTTCACTTATGAAGCTTTACAATAACTATAGGTCGATGCTCAATCTTGCTGAGCATGTCCCAAGTCACGTCTGTAAGGGAAACCTTGAATGTTTCCGCCATATCCCAAACTGTTCTTCCAGCCCCGACCCCTCTCGTACGATTGGCGATCTTCGCCATTCCAAGAGCCTCCTCAGCCCCTAAATCAGAACCCGCGATGGCGACTGGCGTGGCGCTCCGCTTCATTTTGAAGAGCCTTCCGACCAAATAGGCTAGAAGTCCCCCAAAAGAATGTATTCCCTTTATCGGCTTTGGACGAGGAGTAAAATGGATTCCCTTAAAGGAGTAGGTCTTATCGGTATCTACTATCATAACGGTGACATCTTTGCCCAGCTCGGATCTGATGCGGCAACGGATGGTCTGTGCTGTTGGTTGAGCGTTCTCCAACGGAAGGCTGACGTAGGAGTAGGGCAGATTGCTTCCATCGATTCCTCCCTCTGATCCTTGCATCAAGGCTTGTAGAAGCCCGGCGTGTCTTAACGCGAGTTGTTTGTGGGCGCTTCCTTCCTCTGGCGGATACATCTTGAACCGTTGGATAGTCGTCTTTCTAAGATGACAAAGAGGTCCGAGAACGTACACCCAGACATACCGCATCCAGTATTTAGCCAGAAAACGGGCAAGCCTGCTCGGATGTATAGCACTTTCATCAACAATGTTACCGAGCGCAGTCGAAATAGCCTTATCAGAGACTGTCACAAGATCTCCATCTTCGACTATATCCTTGACAGAATCAACTATCTGTTGGATATGGTCTTCTCCTGGCTTCCAATATCGCGTAGCGACCGGAACAGCTTCGTAGTCTCTTGTCACACCGCATCACGAAGGTCAATATTACATGTGTGTGGGGTCATAATTATTCCGCAAGCCCACGGATAGTCATACTTTTACTTTCGAAAGCATAAATACAGCAGCATTTCAGGAGTTGGGATGAAGACATGATGGATACTGACGGGATTATGAAGCTAGCCTTGAAGCTTGCAGGATTAAAGGAGATTCCAGAAGACAGTGCCATATACGTAGACGGCGACAACATTGAAACGGTCCTCGTCGGCATAGACGCTGGTGTTCCAGAACTCTTACTTGCGAAACGATTAGGCTGTGATGCAGTGATTGCTCACCATCCACAAGGCGGAACGGCGACCATAAACTTTCATCACGTCTTCAAAAGACACATTCAACAGATGGTTTCAGCTGGAGTTCCCAGAGATGAAGCAGAAAAAACTGTTCAGAAGAAACTGGATGCATTAAAAGTGGAGACGCATACACGCAACTATGGCCACGCAGTCGATGTTGCAAGACTTCTGCGGATACCCTACATGAACATACATACGCCTTTGGACGAGGTTGGAAGAAAGTTAATGACTGACAAAATCAACAGCCGGATCACAAAAGATTCCATAGTGCAAGACGTAGTTTCTGCCTTAGAGGAGCTCCCTGAATTCAAGAACGCAATTACCGAAATCAAGATTAGACTTGGAAAAGCTCAAAACCCCGCTGGAAAAGTTGTGGTGTCCCATGGGGCTGGAACGAATGGTGGTTATGAAATTGCAGGTACATACTTCAAGTATGGCATCGGAACAGTATTGTATATCCACATAAGACCGGGAGACCTAGAGAAACTGAAGGTTGAAAAGAGGGGAAACCTCATTGTAACGGGACACGTTGCAAGCGATTCCTTGGGCATAAACCCCCTAATCCGTGAACTTGAAAAAAGGAATCTTTCTGTAACGAGAATCGGGATTGTTCCTGGCCAGTTTGATCAATCTCCTTTACAATAAGTACTCTGAGTTCTCAATATTCATCATTAATATACGGCGCAAACCATAATTCTCAGAAAGAAAGGCTAGGAGGGGCCAGCAAAATGCCTAGAAAACAGAATAACGGTTCAAGCGTAGATATTCACGAGCTCCTCCTAGAATCGTCTGAAAGGAAGAAGAAAGAGAAGAAAGCCGAGCGCACGCGACTTTTGCAGTCGATGGGAGTACAAGAGCATTTCGAAGAGGGAAAAATAGGGATCAACATGAAAACCTGCAGGGGAGTGGAATGCAAACTATGTATTGAAGTGTGTCCCACCAACGCTTTATACTGGAAAGCAGGAGAAATCGGCATCGTCGAAGACCTATGCGTGTACTGTGCAGCCTGCGTCTTCAGCTGCATCGTAGACGACTGCATTCAAATAACAAGAAAACGACCCAACGGAAAAATCGAGAAATTCAGCTCTCCCAGAGATGTTCTGAAGCTTCTGCGCCACACTAGCTCCGAAAAAACGAGAGACAGAGTGAAATCTGTTTTTCCGACACCTGAATCCTATCTCAAGCGGTACGGCAAGAAAACTTCAGAAAGCTAGCACAGACTAAGGGCGTCATCTCCTGTCTAAAGAGAAAGAAAGTTTCTATTAAACGTTAGAGAATCTAGCTACTCTTTTGGAGGCCAGTTCTCCTTCAAAAACCCTGCTATTCCCGAGGAGTCCCTTGGTCCCACTAGAACGCGCCAGCCTGTTAGGTCCTCTGTCTCCCCACTTAGCCTAGCGGCCATACCAGGGATAATGAGGTACTTGTGCTTAACCTTCTGTTCTACCTCCGACTCTTTAACTGCTTCTGCAGCAGTTTCCGCTGTTAGCAGTCTCCCAGCTATTGAGCTCTCAACGCTGATTCCTCCGGTGTCAGCTACGATTAAGTAGCAGTCTGCGCCTGATGCTTTGATGTCAGCTTCCACTGTGAAGTATGTTAAAGCGTAGTTTGTGGTGAGCATCACCGGCGAGTTCTCATCGGGATTCCCAAAGGTCTTCAATCCAGGTTCTACCGAGACTGGTTTCCTAGGGTCTGTGTATATGTTGAATCTCCACACGAGATTAGGTAGTTGAACCCATCCATCGAGACTGTGCATTATCAGTAGGTCGGCGTATCTGGAGATCAGCATGGAGGCGACGTAGGCTTCCTTCCAAGCCAACAGCTCCTTTGAGGCTTCCTCGTCAATCCAAGCCGTTATAGGCGTTCCTATAAGGGGGAAGCCGAGTAGTTCATCTCCTCTCTTGCACGCACTTCTCCTCACCATCGTGAAGTTGTTGATGGTGTCCAACAGGCCGTCATCAGTGAACGTTCCAGGGTCAAGCACCAAGTCTTCAACCTTGTATTCTATCATCGTCTTAGCGAGGGACTTCAAGAGCTTGAGGTCGTTTGGAGCAAAGATGGCAAGTGGACAGTTGTACATGAGCGCCAGTTCAGCCATGTCTTGCCAATTATCCTTTGTCGCCGCATAGATCAGAGGTCTCCTGTCTTGGACCGCAACCACTCCGGCCTCCATGACGTTGGGGTCGAATGTACATAAGACAAGCGGAAGCTTCGTCGCCTCTGCGACCTTCTCTACAGTCGACTTGAAGACTGTTGGATCATTAGAGGTGGACCTGACGGCGATCATGTCGAGGTTGACTTCGCGCCCGATATATTCGTAAGAGAAGTTCGCAACCTTCTTAACCTTGTCGAGAAGCTGCTCTTCAGGCATCTCATCTGTTATCTCTATTGCTATGGGCGTTGGGTTATTGTAGGTGAACTCGTGGCGGTACATCACGAGTTTGCCACCGATCTTGACTGTTTGGTCGCCGGTGCCGATGGTGACTTCCTTGACCGCTGGCGCCAGCAATTCCCTAAGTTTCTTGTAATTCTTTTCGTGCATTTTCTCCAGAAGAGGAGAGCATTGTTCTATGGTAACTTCTCGGTTAACGAGTTTAGTTGCGAAGGCCATGCAGTTGGCTTCTCCGCATTCTTTGCAGTTCGTTCGGGGAAGCAACATGTAAACATCGATGGGGCTGAGTTCTTTTATGCTCTTCTTGATCTTCCTCTCGCTCACCTATTCAGCCTCCTCATAGCTTCGCAGTGACCCAATCAGCTATCTTCTCTGGCTTCGCCTTGTCTGGGCTCATCAAATGATCGACAACCTCCTTCACGGTTCTGACGGCGGCGGGGTGCATCATCATGAAGAGGTCAACTCCAGCTAGTAGCAGGCCTAGCGCGGTGACTGTCTCCCATATGGGTCCTCGAAGTCCTCTTGGTTCCCACTCCGGTCCCATCTTCATCCATGCCTCCCTCGCAGCCCAGGCATTAGTAGTTCCCGAGAGAACGGGATGCTGAAGCTCCGGGTCACCCATTAGAGCAGCCAGTCGGGCCCGTTCGAAGATGGTGAAGGAGTATTCGAGTCCGTAGCCTAGGGCGGCCGTTGTCAGGTCCATCAGTATGCTATCTTTAGGTAGGAATTCGTAGAGTCTCCTGTTCAATTCCCTCGCCTGATTCAGCTCCAGAGATGTAAATCCGAGCACTATGTGCCCATAATCCTTAGCGGCTTTCGCGACATCGCCAAGAACACCAGCATTGGCCATATCTAACGTGACGGAACTGAGCACAACCCTTTCCCCAGCGGTCACTTCGGCTACCTTCGTGAACAAGGAGGCGTCTTTTCTGGGGTCTCCGCAGCCTCCAACGATAATGGGAACGTCCACAGCTTGCAGTACTTCCTCCACGGTCTTTGCGGCGTCAGCAGGGGATGTATCTTTAATAAGCGGGTCTGTGCTCACCAGATGAACCGTAACCATGTCAGCCCCGAACTTCTCAACTGCGAGTTTAGCCCACGCGGCTGGGTCCTCCATCACCTCCTTTACGTGGATCTTTATGGCCTTCGGGAGCGGTACTTCTGTGTCGAACACGTCTAGGGAGATTATGGGTGGATGTGGAGGTAGCCTCTCAAACGTATAGAACGCCGGTGTGGTTGCGCCTCCAATTACCAGGGTTCTGCCGCGAGACCCGCCCTCACTCTTGGTGGCTCCGAGTGTTGCCTCTTCGATTCGTCCAGGATACTCCTCCACTGGTGGGATGAAATCCGCTTCGAGAAGAGCTGTGGGCTTTAGCTTCGCAGGAGGGACGACTACCCTTGGCGCCGCGGCTACTGCGCCGGGCTGAAACCAGAGTTCCAAGTCTCCGAGCTCGATGTCCACATCTTCAAGTTCCATTTCTTCAAAATCTGTTAGAAAGTTGAGGAGTTTTGGATCAAACTTTAGACCAGCCTTCTTTTCCTCTTCTCGCCCCACGGGTTCTCACCGCTTCTCCTTCTTCTTCATGCTTTTGATGATGACTCGCTCCGCATGGATCTTTGCGTTCTTCAAGATAATTTTGAACCCACCTGCTGTAACTGCCGCAGTGGGGATGGGCGTCAGAGGCACAGTTGGAACCTCTTCTTCCTTCGCCTCAGGTGCAACCTCGGTTGGGAGCTCCTTCCACCGCTGCACAACCGGATGTCCACGTTCCTCAAGGAAAGCCTTTAGCTCGTCGATTGTCTTCACCTCGTTTTCTGTGGCTATTTTGTCAACCACTTCCTTGGGGATGAAATCTTTAACTCGCTCCTTGACGGCTGCGGGCACCCATACAACGCGGTTCCAACCTCCGTCAACTTTTAGGAACTTTGGCGATCGCATGTATTCGATGGATATGCCGTGGAAACCGTCGATCTGTCTTCCTCCTGCCGTGGAGTCCGCCAAGGTCGAGAAAGGTAGACCGTTGACGGTGACGTCCTTGAAGCCGCGATCAACAATTCCTAAGCCTTCCACTTCGGGTATGTAGAAGGCTACGGCCTCGAAGCAGCCGCAGGAGGTGTGTGGATGGTTGAAGGCGGTGTATAACCATACGCGTGGGACCTCGCCGAGGGATTTTTCCTTCAAGACTGCGTTGACTCC
>JABAOH010013800.1_pt1 | contig 11170 bp, 11 predicted proteins | sample 7062181 | NCBI WGS metagenome assembly JABAOH01 (sample SAMN14538630, study PRJNA623070) | marine sediment metagenome | biome: marine biome [ENVO:00000428]; feature: marine pelagic biome [ENVO:01000023]; material: deep marine sediment [ENVO:00002113]; isolation source: pool of 5 deep marine... | reverse complement strand
GCGTTTGGGACGTGTCTTTCATATGATACCTTCGCTCGGGCTTCTCGCCTTCGGCGGAGGATTCTCGCTCGCTCCGCGCAATGGTTCGTCACCCCCACGGAACCTGCCTGTTTGCTTCCGCGCAATGGTTCATCACCCCCACCACACAGCACTCCTTGTTCCCTGCGCGTAACGGTTCGTCACCCCCTCTGAGCCTTCCTGCTTCTCCCCCTGAAGATGCGGCGCTCTCATCACGTAGCTGTAATCTTCAGCCTTGCAGCACGACTAATGGGATATGGCCAGGTCCGGCCGTGCGGAGGCAGCTATGCCCGGTCGGGAATGGGCGCATAACAATTTGCTATATAAGCAGTTGTGAATTCGCTTGACTGGATATCATATTATTGTATTATTATGATATGCTGCCTAGATGACTAGGAAAGTGAGGCCCATTGGGGTCTCTAACCGATGGAGATCTTATGGTATCTTTGAAAGAGATCTTATTGATAGTTGGTGTATTCATCGGCTACATCGTTATGATGACTGTGTTATTGCCGAAGCTCGGCGTTCACACCTGAGTGAGCGCTTTGAAAGATGCGTCAGGTCGACGCAAAGGGCAACGCTGCGGAACCGGAATTGAGAAAGATGAGTGAGCACACTCAGGAGCAGTTTTTCAAAGCGGCGAGGCTGCTCAAATCCCTCGCCCATCCGCTGCGTTTAGCAATTGCATGTGGGCTGAGAAATCAACCCTGCACACAAACCTATATGGCCGACGTGTTGGAGATCCCGCAATCAACCGTTGCCCAGCATTTGAAAGTGCTCCGCTCGGAAGGGATTGTGAAGTGCGAGCGGAGGGGGCTCGAGGTGATCTTTTCACTGGCCGACCCATGCGTGCCCATGATTCTCGACACGCTGTGCCGGCGGGAGGATCGAGGCGAAGGCAGCGGGTATTCATGGGATGAGCTGGCATGGCTCGAAAAGGAACGACGTGTATCGGGCCTGTGGTAGGCCCTCATTATATATGGTAAAGATATAAGGTGGAGCATCATGCCGATCTATGAGTACAAATGCGAAAAATGTGGTACGATATTTTCTGAATTGAGAAAAATCTCCGAGCGCAGCGAGCCCATCTCGTGCCCGGAATGCAAGGGGGATGCACACGTTATCTTGAGCCCGTTTGCGCATGTGTCGAGCAGTACGGACAGTTCGTGTCCAAGCTCTTGCGACGCTAGATTCACTTGAGGCAAATAGGAGACGCGGCGTGACCGCGCCACTAGAATCGCGTTTCAAATCGATTTTCAAAGCCCTCCTTCCGATCGCTGTGATCATGTTGGTGGGTTTTTCTTTTGGTTGGCTTCTGGAAATCCTCTCATCCAACAGGGCGGATGCGGCTGGGAGGCTCATCAGCGGAAAAACGATCAAGGTCGAAAATGCCGTTGTCGTCGCGGCCGATTCGATTGCCGCACGCGTCGGCATAGAGGTTCTATTACGTGGGGGAAATGCCGTTGATGCCGCGGTTGCCGTCGGTTTCGCTCTGGCCGTCACGTACCCGCGCGCAGGTAACATTGGCGGCGGCGGATTTCTTCTTGTCCGGCAATCCACCGGAGGCACTCGATTCATTGATTACCGGGAGAAAGCGGCGCTCAAAGCGCACCGCGACATGTTTCTCGATGTGGAAGGCAACGTGATCGAGGACGCGAGCACGAAAAGCCACCTCGCCTCAGGTGTTCCGGGAACAGTTGCCGGTCTGTGGCTCGCCCACCAGACGTTCGGAACAATTCCATGGAAGGATCTTCTCGAACCGGCATGCCGTCTGGCGCGCGATGGATTTCCGGTGCCGCCTGCGCTCGTCGAATCAATCGAAAAGTATCGGGATCCGCTATCGTCCAACGAAGCATCCAGGCGCATTTTTCTCGAGCCCTTGTTGGAACCCGGTGATCTGTTTGTTCAATCGGAACTGGCCGCTACCCTCGAACGAATCCGCGCCGAGGGCCCGGCGGGCTTCTATCATGGAGAAACAGCACGGTACATCGTTTCGGAAATGGAAGCAAACGGCGGACTTATTACAGAAGACGATCTTTCCGCTTATCAGGCGGTATTCAGGAAGCCGGTCAAGTTCATGTACCGTGGATATGAATTGATCGGTGCGCCGCTTCCGTCCTCGGGCGGGATCATGATTGCTCAAGTGCTGCAGTCGTTGGAACCGCTCAAGCTGTCCGAGTTATCGTTTCATTCTCCCGAACATGTTCACTCGATGGCCGAAGCAGAAAAAATCGTTTACCGCATACGGGCGGTTTTCCTCGGTGACAGCGATTTTTATCCAACTCCGTGGCGGTCACTGATCGAATGGCCGTACATCCAGAGGCTTCAGAAAATGATATCGCCCTCGAAGGCTCTCACGGTATCGGAGATTGAATCGTTGGACTTGGTGCCTCCCAACTGGAGGGAACCGGAGCGCATGGAAGAAGGTCAACGGGAACCGGGGCGAATGATAGAAGGCGGGCACGAGCCCACGGGTGGGCGCGGCTACGATCAGGCTCCCTCTACAGAGGTGTCGCGGTACTATGAACATGATCATACGACTCATTTCTCGATTGTCGATCGATGGGGGAATGCCGTTGCGAACACGTACACGCTGAACGACAGTTACGGTTCGGGAGTGACCGTGCCGGGTGCCGGTTTTTTATTGAATAACGAGATGGATGATTTCAGAATTAAACCGGGGCATCCCAATATTTACGGGCTTGTGGGGGGTGAGGCGAATGCGATCGAGCCGGGGAAGCGGATGCTGAGCTCGATGTCCCCAACGATCGTTCTCGATCGCGGGCGGCTGTTTCTCGTGCTCGGCACACCCGGTGGATCCCGCATTCCAACGAGCGTGTTCCAGGTGATATCGAATGTGATCGATTTCGGTATGCCCCTCGATGAGGCTGTTGCAGCACCGAGGGTGCACGCGCAGTACCTGCCCGATGAGATACGGATCGAGAAAGGCGCACTCAGCCCGGAAGTGATTGCGGCGCTCGAAGCGATGGGTCACAATGTGGTGATTAAGAAACCTATAGGCATTATCCAAGCTATCCACATCGATCGTGGACACTTTATAGGTGCGTCTGACCCTCGCGGAAGCGGGCGGGCGATCGGGTATTGATCCTATCCTTCTATAAATTTCTCCGCCGCATATAGCGGTTCGATGTCAATCGGAAGCGTTTCGAATTTTTTCAGGATTTTCTCCACCTCCGGAGGCATGGTGCCGTATGTCTCGATCATCTTCTTTGCAGCCTCGTAATCCCCGAGCGCTTGGATCATCAATACTTGGCTCGTGAGCGCTTTTACCGCAGCAGGCATTTTGTCCAGGTGCACGTGATAGGTCTCCGTCGCGGGATCGAAGGTGATGGCACCTTTTTCTTTCATGAAGTTGAACTGGATCATGTTCGCCCGGCCGTGCGCTGCGTGAACGCCGAAGCGGATCGCCCGGAAACATCCCGGGAGTTTTGTCACGTACGCCTTTACCAGCTGGTCTTTCTGGAAAAATCCCTCTTTGGCAAGGAGCGCCGTATTATAGAGACCGGTGATGTCCGCTTTCGTCTCCTCGATGGCGGAGTACGCTTCTTGCAATTCCAAGCTGACCGTCGTTTCGCGGCCGTCGGGGAGCGTGATCTTGCCGGGACCGAGGCCGTGGGCAAATTCGTGCATCAGCGTGTTGTTGAAGAACGATTCGAATTCGACGTTGTCCAGTTGAGTGGGATCGAGAACGATCTTCGCAATGGGCATCAGTATCTTGTCGAATTTTGCCTTCGAGATGTTCTTGAGCATGACTTTCTTGCTGCCCTTTGCTTCGCGCACCCGCTCGTCATTCGGAAGGTTGAAGGCGATCGTTTGCACGCCGGCTTTGGTATCACCGGCGGCGAAGACCACATCGACGACGCTGATAGGCGACTCGCTCCCGCGGTTCGGATTTTTGTGCTCGTCCGGGATCGGAAGATTGTTCTCCATCGCCTGTAGATACCCCTTGAGCCCATCCAGCTTCTTGCTGTCCGCGGGATGGCGGATGGCGATGAACGCTTCAAAAGCGGCTTTGTAGCCGAAGAGGACGTCTTCGTACACCTCGTATGGGCCGATGGTGACGTCGATGATGTTGTTCTCCACATCCATCCAATCCATGTCGCTTTGGAAGTAATCGTTTGATGCGTAGGCATCGGCACGACTGTTCAGGAACTTTGCGAGCGTTGTGTAGTCCACGCCTTTTGGAAGCTTGCTTTTGTTCGCGGGATCCGTGAGGATATCGGCGGCTTCTTTTTGAAGCTTTGCCGCTTTTGCGAGCAGTGATTTGTACGCTGTGCTGTAGGGAACGGCTTTGAGCCGGCCTCCTTCTCGCTCGATCTTGGTAAAATAGCCGCGAAAGGCTTCGGCGTCGCCGGGATTTGCTTCGAGATGCTTTTCGAATTCTTCCTTGGTGATGTCTGTTGGGTAGTAACCGGCGCCTTTTGGCTTTACTGTTGAGCCGAAAAAGATCTCATCGTCATTGATCCGGTCCCAGGGACCGAAATTGATGCGGTAGAAATGATAGAGGTCCTGCATGTATTCCAGCTGCTTTTCCGATACGCCGGGCTCTTGGACTTGTTTGAGTGCTGCTCTTAGCATCTCGCGTGTCTCGGGATTTTTCTCCCATACCTGTTTCAAGAAAAGCTCATCCATTATGTGCGCGGCCTGGACGAGCTTTTTCAGAGCGGCTTTTTCGGGTTCGCTCAAGATCGATTCATCGTATGAAGCCTCCACCGGGGCATACATCTCGAGACATTTTTTTAGCTTTTCGTGTGAGATGGCACCGGGAGGTAGGTCTGATTTCTGTGCCATTTCTATCTGAGCGTATGAGATGAAGGGCGTTGAGATGATTGCGAGGATTAGGACGATGAATGAGATGGCGGCCAATTTCGCAGGGAAAGTGGTTCTTCGCAACATGATAAAGGCTCCTTTTGCTTTGGCTTAATGGGGAAACGAAGATTTGCAGCCCCGATCGGTGCAGAGCAGTTTATCCAGGCCGTGCAGGGCGGATGTCCGGTTGGTCTGATGCAACCACGCCAGCAATTATGCGTCAAATTGGTATCTCAGTAAAGTGGGGAATAGTGGGCCCTGCGGGGCCTGTGGAGTCGCCGGTGGCGGGGATCATGCGAGCGGGCTGCTGGATGAGTGTCATTGGGATTCTGGAGAACGTGGTGTTGGCTGGATTTGCTCTGGATTTAGAAGGGCAGGAACTCGAAGGTTAACTGTAACAGATTGAAATAAAAGATAGTTTCGCGGTTGACAAGAGGCAAAAATGCGATTAATATACTTAATTGATACGCGGGGGCTTGGAGGCTGTGAAGCCTTCAGGCCTCCGGGTGTCGGTTTCGTGCGGTTTTTGGAAACCGCGATAAACATTGCGCACAGCGATATACAGAGTTCTTGTTATCCACGCTCCTCAGTAGCTCAATTGGTAGAGCATGCGGCTGTTAACCGCAGGGTTGTAGGTTCGAGTCCTACCTGGGGAGCCAGATGTTTTGGGGTGGGAACTGGGGCCCTTCGGTTAACAGGTTTCTTGTCCTCAGATGCGTTTTGGGCTTTGTATATGTGCAAGAATTCAAGGGATTTGCGAGCTCAGCGAATTGGCGGTGTTCTCTGTTTTGAAGAGGGTGTCAAACGGGGCCCGGTTTTCAGCCTCGAATAGGCACAGCACAGTCTCAGAGTCTCAGATTCGGAGCATCAATGGTTAATCCGGTTAACACTGCATATCTGCCTCAATCCGAAGGACTTTGTTGAGATAATGGCTGATTTGACCCTCTACTTCTTTCTCCAAATCCTCGGAAAAATTCCTCTGGATTTCTTTCCATGCTTTGTGTAAGCTTTGATCCGTATCGAAATTTAATTCGTGCATGGGTGTATCCTCCTTTAGGGTTTTAGTGTTCCGGGGAGAATACACCCTATTTCTTTTTCCCTCACCTTCTTCTCAAATTTGCGCACTCTATGTTACATAACCCGATTCCCCCGATTCCCCATAGTTGTTGTAAATAATAAGTGATTATGTTATAATATATTGTACATTCCATGACAAATCTATCGGAGCAATCATCCTTTCTATGCTCAAGGGAACTGTTTCGATTTTACCTCTAAACGGGAGGCGTGCTATGAGAAAAGCTGTCGTTTTTGTCGTGGCGTTTTTTCTGCTCCTGCCGTCCGTAGCTCCCGCCTTTGAGCCGCTATTTTATGCTTCCCTATCATTCGACACTGGAAGTTATCCAAATTCAATTTGTTCAGGTGATTTTGATGGTGATAATGACCTGGATCTGGTAACTGCAAATTCCGCCGATGACAATGTTACCATCCTTCTAAATAGCGGAGATGGAACTTTCACCACAGGCGGGTACTACGCTACTGGAGATAAAGCTCGGTCTGTTTGCGCGGGTGATTTCGATGATGATGGCGACTTGGATCTGGTTGTCGCTAATTGGGACGATGACAATATTAGCATCCTTTTAAACAATGGAGATGGTACATTCGCAGCGGCCACTCACTACAGTACGGGCAGAGAACCGGGTGCAGTATGCATTGGAGACTTCGACGGCGATTATGATTTGGATCTAGCAGTAGCGGATGAATATGGTTTTAATATTCTTACTCTTCTAGGTACCGGCGACGGTACCTTCACACCCGCTACAAACCATGATCTTGGCTTCCCTACCCACTCGATGTGCGCTACGGATGTTAACGGCGATGACAACCTGGATCTTGCCATTGTAAATGCACGTCATTCCGCGATTTCTATTCTTCTGGGCAATGGTACCGGCAATTTTGCAGCCGCAGTGGATTATGGTGTTGTTGATCAACCCACATCAATCTGTGCTGGGGATCTAGACGCTGACAATGATATCGACCTTGTGGTGACAGAATATTACATCGAAAGCGTTGCGATTCTTCTGGGTAACGGAGATGGATCTTTTACTTCTGCCGAGAATTACAGTACAGGTGATGGACCTGTTTCAGCCAGTATTGGAGATGTGAACAGTGACAACATACCGGATGTCGCGGTTGCGAATTGGTTCGATAAGAGTGTTGCTATCCTGATTGGGAACGGTGATGGCTCGTTTACGACCACCGAACATTACACAGCGGGAAGTGGTCCTAGTTCCATATGCGCGGGAGACCTCGACAGTGACAATGACCTGGATATTGCAGTTACGAACGAGTGGGGCGAAACAGCTACCGTTCTGATTGGAAAAGGAGACGGCACATATATAAGCGTAATGAGCTATTCTTCCGGTGAGGAGCCCCGTTCCATATGCACTGGTGATCTAAATGGAGATGACAATCAGGATATCGTAACTGCGAACTATGGAGATGATACGATTTCGATTCTGTTTGGCAATGGCGACGGCAGCTTTGCGTCAGCAGTACACTGCAGTACGGGTGTCGGGCCATCTGCAGTATGCATGGATTATTTAAACGCTGACGATGACATGGATCTAGTGGTAGTAAACTATTATGAAGACAATATTTCAATCTTTATTGGCCGAGGAGACGGCACTTTTTTCCCGGAGGATACTTGCGGCGCTGGTGATGGCCCCACTGCAGTATGTTCTGGGGATTTAGACAGCGACAACGATATTGATCTCTTAGTCGCAAACGGGGATGGTGATGATGTTTCCGTTCTTCAAAACAACGGTATCGGAATCTTCACACATGTTGCGAATTACAGCGTCGGAGACATGCCACTTTCAGTATGCTCAGGGGATTTGGACGGTGATAATGACCTGGATTTCGCAGTTGCGAATGCTTTGACTTTTAACGTTTTTGTTTTTCTGAACTACGGAGACGGCACCTTTGCGCCCCCCGTGATTTATGGTACGGATTATATTTCCTCAGCAGTCGTCGCGAAAGATCTTGACGGAGATGATGATTTAGACCTCATAGTGGCGAATCAGGCCCGAAGTGTTTCGATTCTCCTTAACCACGGAGACGGCACATTTGTGCCTGCTGTGAATTACGATGTTGGTGATAGCCCCATTTCCGTCTGTGTTGGGGACCTGGACGGAGACAGCAACTTAGATCTCACCATCGGTAACTATGGCAATTTTTATATCTCAATCCTTCTTGGGAACGGCGATGGCACTTTCATTGCCGACGCGAACTATAGTTCGGGTTATTACCCGAGTGCGGTCTGTTGTTCTGATCTAGATGGTGACAACGATTTAGATATAGTAGCGGCAAATTACTATGGCCATAACATTTCAATTCTGATCAACCGTTACGATGAAATGACCGGGATAGAATTAAACTCAGCCGACATTCCAATATCTCGCCGGCTGGTAAATTACCCAAATCCATTCAATCCCTTCACCACACTTCGGTTCACAATCGCCCAACGGGGATTGGTTCGGATCGATTTATATGACGTTTCCGGCCGGCGGATTCGCACCCTCACCAACCGAATCTATCCGCAGGGAGAATTCGAGGTATTGTGGGACGGCAGGAACAGCCGGGGAGAGTCGGTAGGATCTGGAATCTATTTCGCGCGCCTGGTCACGAGTGCTTATACCGCCCGGTGCAAGGTTGTTCTTTTGCGCTGAAACAAAAATCTGTTATTCACCCCGAAGCAATTCGGTCATCAGATTTCCCAGGGCGCGAGATGCTTGTCCTTTCTAAAAATTCCCGTAGGGTGAATTAATTCAGCCGATATCCAACTAGCAATCCCCAAGTCTCCTCGCTGAATATCTGTAGGCTGGGAAAGCGTATTACTAATCATCTCTTATCGTTTCCTTCCATAACTTGTACTGCTCCTTCCAAATAGGGAGCTTGGTGAGTGACCGGACTGCGCGCTCTGGCACGTCTACCTGTGCTCGGCGGTTCGACAAGACGAGAATGTGTTCCTGGATTTCAGGAGCCAAGTAAAGAAGGTCCGTTATCTGGCTGACCCGTGCCCGGCTGATTCCCATCAAAGACGCGATCTCTGAGTAGCTACCGACGACACCTTCATCGATCAAGCGGTTCCAGCGATGCGCTAGAGCAAGTAGTCGTGTGAGTCTGGGTAGGTCCTCATTAGGACAAACCGGTTCTTTAGAGCTAGCCCCTTTTCTCAAATGCTTACGTCCACGTTGACCTGTCCGGAAATGGACCTGAAATTCAACGCGTGGAAGGTTCTGACCGCCAATCTGCTGACTCATTTCTTATTCTCGTTTATGGTTGTGGCCTCAGCTACTAGAGCTTTGATCCCTGACGGTTGGAAAGTAATCCCCATAGTTCCCGATTCCCCATTAAAGTCCACTTGTTGAATGAGCAGGCGGACAACTCTTGTCCTTTCACGAGGGAGAAGGACGTCCCAAATAGGATCGAATTTAGCGACGGCGGTTGTTAGGTCCTCGGCGTCGATTTCCTGATCCTGAAGATCGGAGAGCTGACGCTGAAGCAAAGAAAGGCGTGAGCTTGCCGATTCCATTTCTTCCGCCACCTGATCCAACCGCTCAGCAGCCTTCGATGCAACTGAGCCTCCCTGAGAAATGGATTCCAGTAGAGTTTGTTTCTCTTCCTGAAGTCCGTTCAGCTGTTGTTTTGTGATCCGGATCTCGGCCTCAAGCTGGATTGTTTGTTCTGCGATCTGTTTCTTGGCAGCCCGAATTGTGTCCATCACAAGAGCAGGGTCGGACCCGATAGCCCTGATGCGCTCGTANNTTGTTTCTCCTCTTGAAATCGACTCAGCTGCCGCTTTGTAATCCGGATCTCAGCCTTGAGATGGGTGATTTGTTCGGCGATATGTGTTCGAGCAGCCCCGATCGTCTCCTCCACAAGTGCGGGATCAGATCCGATAGCCCTGATGCGCTCGTATATGCACCGCTCAATTTCTTCAGCTGGTATCGATTTTGTGGGACAGCTCGCCCAGCCTGTTCTCTGGGCCTTGCCGCAAACGTAGTACCGGTAGCTCCGGCCGTTCTTCTTAATGAATGTGTGGACCATTGCAGCGTTACAGGGGGCGCAGCGGAGGATACCCTTGAGAAGTGCACCGTGACGATTGCGGACATCCCGTCCACCGTTAGAGCCGTTCCTTTTGAGGATTCGTTGGGTCCGCTCATAGATATCAAGATCAACGATCCCTTCGTGTTCGCCATCATATATCTGGCCTTGGTGGAAAACCTTCCCAATGTAGACAGGGTTTGTAAGCAACCGGCGAAGGGAAGCCTTCTGGAACGGCTTGCCTTTGCGATAGAAACCTCGCTTGGTGGTCCAGGATTTATTTGTCCAAGTCCATTCAGTCATTTTAGACAGCGTCGCTGTGAGGGATTCGTGCTTCAGGTATAAATCGAATATGGTCCGGACACGAACCGCCTCGTCACGGTTGATGATAAGCTTTCCGTCTAAAGTGTCGTATCCCAGCGGTGGAATGCCACCTGTCCATTTCCCTTTCCGTCTCGCTGCCACCATCTTCTCTCTTGTGCGCTCAGCGATCATCTCCCGCTCGAACTGAGCGAAGGAAAGGAGGATGTTCAACGTCAGCTTGCCCATTGAGTTCGAGGTGTCAAATTGTTGAGTCACGGAGACGAAGCTCACGCCATGGCGATCGAGGATGTCGACGATGCGGGCAAAGTCAAGCAGGGAGCGGGAGAGTCGGTCAATCTTGGTAACGACGATGCAATCGACCATTCCATCTTGAGCATCCTTCAAGAGTCGATCCAGCGCCGGTCGATCCATTGTGCCACCGGAGAATCCTCGGTCATCGTATCGTCCATCTAAAGCAACCCAACCTTGGCCCGCCTGTGACTGGATATATGCTTCGGCCATTTCCCGCTGGTTGTCTAGGGAAGTGAAGTCACCCTCAGCCTGCTCGGGGGTTGAGACCCGCGTGTAAATGGCGCAGCGGATGGTTCCAGCTTCAACGGCCATTGCCATTGCCTCTTTTCTTCAGACCAAAAAACAAGTAGCCGTTCCACTGAGTGCCCGTGATCGCCCGGGCGATGCCGCTCAACGAACGGTATACCTTTCCGTCGTACTCGAATCCCTTTTCCAAAACAATGACCTGATGGACTTCACCACGGTACTCACGCGTGAGGATCGTGCCGGGTGCTGGGTGCAATCCCACGGGCTGGACATGTATGGGCAGAATCTCATGAGGGCGATCTTTGCCGTTCTTGAGCTTTCTAGGTGGCAGTATCCGGGCATCGAGGTCGTTGGC
>JABAOH010150873.1_pt2 | contig 11171 bp, 13 predicted proteins | sample 7062181 | NCBI WGS metagenome assembly JABAOH01 (sample SAMN14538630, study PRJNA623070) | marine sediment metagenome | biome: marine biome [ENVO:00000428]; feature: marine pelagic biome [ENVO:01000023]; material: deep marine sediment [ENVO:00002113]; isolation source: pool of 5 deep marine... | reverse complement strand
GCACCCCACATCGAGTGCGCGGCCAGCGTGTCCCGATTGTAGTGAATGAGCTGAATTCCCAGGGCGAGCACGAGCGCGCCGACGACGGCAACCCTGCTTTTGGACACCCTCGCGCGCCGCTCGTCCTCGTCATAATCGGTCGATTCGGGCTCCCAGGGCGGCACGAATTGCGGGTCGTAGTCGATCAGCGGATCCGCCTGCAGATTAGCCTCATCGCCGCCGANNATCGCCGCCGAACACGTCGCTCGTCTCTGCGACGGTCTCGTTATCGTCGTCCCGCGCGTCAGACTCGGCATTCGGTTCCCGATCGGCGAAAGCGCTCAGCTCGTCGGCCGAGCCCAGGACGACGACGGGCCCGAAGTCTTCGTCTTCGTCCGTTACGCCATCATCCTCGGGCGACAGTTCGGACAGAAAATGCGCCCATTCGTCCTTGTCCGCGGTCTCCGTATCGAGCGAACGCTGAGCGAACTCTGATGACTCAGCGGGCTCTTCTGCTGCGTCGAACGCGCTTTCTGCGGCATCCACGCCGGCGTGCAGGAGGCCGTCGCCGGGCTCCGCCTCGTCGACAGCCGGTTCGATGCCCGTGTCGTCGTCGTATGCCGCTTCGCCGCCCTCCAGCGGCGCGTCCCCGCGTTCGGTGGGAACCCCCAAGCCGAGATCGCCGGGCGTGTCCGGCGCCCGGCCGTCAGCTTCCGCTGGCGGTTCGGCGTCGATGCAATGCTCGTCCGTCGGTGCCGTGTCCTGCGAGGACGAGTCGTCGCGCCCGGTCGCGATCGGCTCCAGCACGACCGCGTCCGTCAGCTCGGGCAGTTCTTCCGTCAACGCCGTCAGCGCGTTAAACGCCTGATGGCACGAGCCGCAGCTGACCTCGCCGAGCGCGGCGCGCAGCTGTGCGGCGGTGACGCGAAAAATCGTCGAGCATTCGGGGCAGCGCGTATACATCCGATCGAGTGAACCTGCTAGATAACCTTGCCCGCCAGCAGCGCCCAGCCGTCGCGCTTGATCGGTCCATCGAACCTCGTCCAGCCGCGATAGGCATCCAAAACGGGTGCCGCCTGCTCCGTCAGGATACCGCTCAGAGCGATGAGCGTGCCAGCGCGACTGTGACGATGCAGCGTTGGCGCGAGGTCGATCAGCGTCGCGCTCAGGATGTTCGCGACGATGATATCGAACGGCGCCGCATCGTCGAGCTCGTCCGCGGCGACGACCCGAAGACGCCCTCCGCCGCCATTTCGGCGCGCATTTTCCCGGGTCGCGATCAGCGCCTGCGCGTCGATGTCGACCGCGGTGACCTGCGTCGCGCCCAGTCCGAGGCCCGCGATGCCGAGAATTCCCGATCCGCAACCGTAATCGAGCATCGTGCGGCCCGCCGGTGGATGCGCCGCGAGCCAGTCCATGCACAAAGACGTCGTCGGATGCGTTCCGGTCCCGAACGCGAGGCCCGGCTCCATCGTGATGACCGTGCCGCGAGGATCTGGGCAGGTCTTGCCGGGTGGGCAAACCCAGAGATTCGCGCCGAACCGCAATGGAACCAGTTCCTCGCGAAGCTTTGTCACCCAGTCCTCATCCTCGACGACGTCGAAGCTGATCGGCGGCAGCGCGCCGGGTTCGGTCATGCCGGCCACCACGAGGCGGATGCGCGTGTCGTCGGTCGTCGGCTCGAACAGCGCGGTTAGCCGCACGCGCTCCCAGAGCGGTGTCGCATCCGGCGCCGGCTCCAGAATGGCCTCGTCATCCGCCGCCGCGAGTTGGATGGCGACGGCGCCGACTGCGGTCAGCGCGGTCTCCAGCGGTTCCACGCGGGCCGCGGCGACGTCGACCTGCATCCGCAGCCAGGTCATGGCCGGCGAATGGGGTCAGACCCCGATGTCGATGCCTGGGATCGGTTATTTTGCACGGTGTTCAGGCGAAATCGGGGTCTGACCGCGTCGATCGCTACAAGCCAAGGCGTTTCTCGAGATAGTGGATGTTCGTGCCGCCCGCGCGAAATGCGCCATGCTGGCAGATCTCGAGATGCAGCGGGATGTTGGTCTTGATGCCGTCGACCACCATTTCCGACAACGCGATCATCATCCTCGAAATCGCCGACTCACGCGTGTCGCCGTAAGCGATAACCTTGCCGATCATCGAATCGTAATAGGGCGGGACCATGTAGCCGCTGTACATATGGCTGTCTACACGGATTCCGGGGCCGCCGGGCGGATGCCACAGTTCGACGCGCCCCGGCGAAGGCGTGAAAGTCTTCGGATCCTCGGCGTTGATTCTGCATTCGATCGCGTGGCCGCGCAGCGTGATGTCCTCCTGCTCGAAGCTCAGTCTGCGCCCAGCAGCGATCAGCAATTGCTGCTTGACGAGGTCGATGCCGGTGATCATTTCCGTGACCGGATGCTCGACCTGCAGTCGGGTATTCATTTCGATGAAGTAGAACTCGCCGTCCTGGTAGAGGAATTCGAACGTGCCGGCATTCTGGTAACCGATGTTGCGGCAGGCCTGCACGCAGCGGTTCCCGATCTCGGCGCGTTGCTCGGGGGTAATGCCCGGCGCGGGCGCCTCTTCGATGACCTTCTGGTGGCGGCGCTGCATCGAGCAGTCGCGTTCGAACATGTATACGACGTTGCCGTGGTGGTCCGCGAGGACCTGAAATTCGATGTGCCGCGGATTGTCGAGAAATTTCTCCATGTAAACCCTGTCGTCGCCGAAGGCCGCCAGGGCTTCCGCACGAGTCACCGTAATCGCACCCGTGAGCGAAGCCTCGGTGTGCACCACGCGCATTCCGCGTCCGCCGCCACCGGCCGCGGCCTTGATGATGATGGGGTAACCGATTCCCCGCGCGAGGCGCAGGTTCTCTTCGGTATCGTCGCCCAGGGGGTCTTCGGAACCGGGCACGCAGGGGACGCCCGCGGCCTTCATCGCCTTGATGGCCTCGACCTTGTCGCCCATCGTGCGGATCACGTGTGGAGGTGGGCCGATGAAGATGAAGCCGCTGTCCTGCACNNGAGAGGAATCCGTAGCCTGGGTGAATCGCACCGGCATCGGTGACCTCGGCGGCGCTGATGATTGCCGGCATGTTCAGATAGCTGTCGGCGGATGCCGGCGGACCGATGCAGACGGTTTCGTCGGCGAGCAGCACGTGCTTCTGACTGCTGTCGGCGGTGGAATGTACCGCGACCGTCTTGATGCCCAGCTCCCGGCAGGCCCGCTGGATCCTGAGCGCGATCTCACCGCGGTTCGCGATTACGATTTTATCGATCATCGATTTGTCGCGAACGCCTCAGTTGATGACAAACAGCACCTGCCCAAATTCCACCGGTTCGCCGTTCTTCACCTGAATAGCAGCGATGCGTCCCGCGACCTCGGCCTCGATCTGGTTCATCATCTTCATGGCCTCGATGATGCACAACGTATCGCCCACCGCGACCTGGTCGCCGACCTTGACGAATGGTTCCGCGTCCGGCGATGAGGCGGCGTAGAAAGTGCCGACCATCGGGGCCTCGACACGCGTCCCCTCTGCCGCCTCGGCGATTTCGACCGGGGCCTCGGCTGCTGACGGTGCCGCGGGCGTCGGAGCGGGCGCCGCCGGCGGGGGCGCGGCAGCCGTGGGAGGTGCATAGACCGCGGACCCCAACGGCGCTCGGCTGATGCGCACGGACTCCTCACCCTCGGTGATCTCCAGTTCCGCAATCCCGGAAGATTCCAGCAATTCGATCAGTTTCTTGACCTTGCGAATGTCCATCAGTGGCCCTCGATGGGTATCAGTTGTCGTGGGTTCGGGTCTGTTCGTGCGCCGAAAGCAGCGCGAGTTCGTAGCCCTGCGGACCGAGCCCGATGATCGTGCCGACGGCGATATCGGAAAAATAGGAATGCTGCCGAAAATCTTCGCGCGCATGCACGTTACTGATGTGGATTTCGATAAACGGGATGGCAACGGCCAGAAGTGCGTCGCGCAACGCGACGCTGGTATGCGTGAACGCGCCCGGGTTGAAGATGATGAAATCGACCTTGCCGCCGGACTGCTGAATGCGGTCGACCAGTTCGGCCTCCGAATTGCTCTGCATCGTCGCCAGCGTGTCGCCGAGCTGCCGTGCCACGCCGGCGAGCTTCTGCTCGATTTCGGTCAGCGTCGTGCTGCCATAGACCCCGGGTTCGCGCGTGCCGAGCAGGTTCAGGTTGGGGCCGTTCAACAACAGGATATTCGCCATGCCGGGATCATGCCTGCGCGTAGATGCGCGCAAGTTTATACATTTTCGCGGCAATTTCCAGAAAATTCGCCGCAAAAAAGCGATGGTTGGCCTTGGGCGCTCGGTCGTCAGTCCGCCAGCCGCGATCGGGCTTCCGCGAGCGGGATGACGCCGGCCGACACGTCGTCGAGGAGCGCGAGGATCCGGTCCACCTCGTCGCGATGCAGTTCCCCCGAGTACACGCCGGCGACGCGACCGCCCGCCGCGGCAAATACGGTGTACGGCAGCCCGGCGAATGCCGGCCCGAACGCCTCGGCGGCCTCCATGGCGGCGGACTGTCCGACCAGTATGGGATAGGTGACCCCGGTCTGCTCGAGGTACGAATCGATGGCCGCACGACGGTCGACCGCGATGCCGATGATCGTTAGCGACCTCTCCCTGTGCCGCTGCCAGACGGATTCGAGCATCGGCATCTCGCGCAGGCACGGCGCACACCAGGTTGCCCAGAAATTGATCACTAGCGGGCCATTCGACCATTCGCGAATCGAGCGCATTTCGCCGTTCAGGTCTTCCAGCCGTATCTCGGGGAGAATCTCGGGCAGGCCGGTGGCCGCCTCGGCCGTGCCGGGGACCGTCACGGCGGTCGCGGCGCCGGTCAGCAATTGGGGCGTGATCGCCGGCGAACGTTCATCCGGAGAATAGACGTACTTGCCGGCGTAGTAGCCGGCGATCATGCAGACGCCGAAAAGGGACGCGTATCGGACGATCCGGAGCAGCCGAACCTTCACCTCGCACTGTCACTCAGGGTGTGTTCGCTGAGCCGGGTCGTGTCGGACACGTCTTCGCCGAACGCGGCAGCGACATGCGCGGAGAATTCCTCGGCCGGCATGAAGCCGACGATACGATAGTTCGCCCGCTCGCGGCCGAGCTGATCGAAGAACATGATCGTCGGCGGCCCGAAGATTCCGAAGCGATTCAGCAGAGCCTGGTCCAGTTCGTCATTCGCGGTGACATCGGCTTGCAGCAACAGCGTATCGCTGAGCCGCGCCTGCACCGTCGCATCGGTGAATGTGTAATGCTCCATTTCCTTGCACGATACGCACCAGTCCGCGTAGAAATCCAGCATCGCTGTTCGGCCGGTCGCCGCGGCCTCCTGCAGCTCGCGCTCGAGGTCAGCGACGGACTTGATGCGCTTGAAATCGAGGCTGGCGACAGCGCTTTCGGCGCCGCCGAAACGCAGTGGCTGCAGCGGATTGTTCTGGCCACCCAATGCCCCGAGCAGAATCGCGGCGCCGTACAGCGAGGCCAGCAGTCCCGCGCCTTTACTCAACTTGCGCACCGGCGTCGCGTCGACCGGCAACGGCTGGAAGGCCCCGAGAAAGACGCCCGCCATGAAAACCAGCGCTGCCCACATGGCCATCGTCGCCGGTCCGGGCAGGATGCGCTCGAGCATCCAGACCGCGAGGCCGATCATCATGAAGCCGAATGCACCCTTGACCTTGTCCATCCATGGGCCCGCCTTCGGCAGCAGCCGGCCGGCGGAAGTGCCTACGATCAGCAATGGGATACCCATGCCGATGCTCATCGCGAACAGCGCCACCGCACCACGCACGACGTCCCCGGCCTGCGCGATGACCGTCATCGACGCCACCAGCGGCGGCGCGACACAGGTCGTGACGATCAGCGCGGACAGCGCGCCCATGATCGCGGTGCCCGCGAAAGTGCCTGCCTTCTGGCGGTTGCTGACTGCCGACAGCCGGGTCTGCAGCGCCGCCGGCACCTGAATTTCGTAGAACCCGAACATTGACATGGCCAGTGCGACGAACAGCCCGGCCACGCCGACGATAATCCACGGCTTCTGCAGGGCCGCCTGGACTTGTCCCCCCATCGCGCCGAATGCGGCGCCCGCGGCGGTGTACGTCAGCGCCATGCCGAGCACGTACGTCAGCGAAAGCGCGAAGGCTCTGCCCGTCGTGACGTCCTTGCCCTGGCCGGCGATGATGCCCGACAGTATCGGCACCATCGGTAACACACAGGGCGTGAACGCGAGCAGCAGGCCCAGTCCGCCGAACGTGGCGAGCACGACGAACAGGTGCGCGTTCAGGATCATGCGCGACAGCCGATCCTGTTCGGAGACCATCTCTCGCGCCGGCGAGCCGCCCGCCGCCGAGATGGACCGTGGCCGGTCGCTGGCACTCGCGGTCGGCAGCTCGGCGACCAAATCGACCTTCAGCGGCGGATAGCAGATGCTGTCGGTCTTGCACCCCTGGTACTCGAGTACGATCGGCAGCGCAAACGGCTCGGGCGTAGAGCGCGACAGCGGCACATCGAACGACACGCCGGAATAGAACACCTGGGTCTCGCCGAAATGCTCGTCCCACGTTGTCGTGCCGACCGGAAGGACCGGCACGCCGAGTGCGGCGTAATCACCGGATGTGGAGATGCCGAGGCTGTCCCGATAAAGGTAATAACCCTCCGCGATCGTCCAGTCGACGCGGAGGTTGAACGGGTCGACGATGCTCACGCGGGGGCGAAACGCCTGCTCCGGCGGCAGCGGTTCATCGCTCGACCGGCGCGTCGGCCCGCCCGACATCAGGCGCGTCAGCGGGCCGGGTCCGGAGCCGGTCGCGGNNCAGCCCTGCGAGCGCAATTCGAGTTCCAGTGTGTCTGCGCCCGCCGCACGAGCGACGATCGGGATGCGAACCTCTGCCGCGTTCCGATAGATATGCATGTCGCCGAAGAATTCGTCGGTGTACGGCTTGCCGGCCGGCAACAGCGCCTCGCCCAGGGTCACGCCGTCGCTGCGGCTCGCGTAACTCATCCGCTCCTTGTACAGATAATGCTCCGGAGCGATGGTCCACTCCACGACGACCTCGTCGCCTTCTACGGTGACATCGTAGCGAAACGCCTGTTCGGGTTTGAGGATTTCCTTTTTCCCCATGGCGGGCCCGGCCGTGACGAGGGTCGCGGCACCCGCCGCGAACAGGACGGCGACGAGCTTGCAGGCGCGACGCATCAGGCGACGGACTCCGTGACCCAATCCAGGTAGCGCTTCGACCCGGCCACGATGGGAAGACCGATGATCTCGGGCACGTCGTGCGGGTGGAGCGCGTGGATCGTCGACTCGAGGCGGTCGTAGCACGCGGTCGTGGTCTTGATGATCAGCAGCACCTCGTCGTCTTTCTTGATCTTGCCCTCCCAGCGGTATATCGACGTCAGGCCGGGGACGCGATTAACGCATGCGGCCAGTCGCTCCTCGAGCAGCGCCGTCGCGAGCGCATCGGCGTCGTGGAGCGTCGGGCATGTACACAGAACTACAAGCTGATCAGTAGCCATCGCAGATTCGGACACAGCCGTGGGGCAGTGGTTCCCGGGGGCGCTTCCGGCACGGCTCTCCCGCAAGAATAACGGTGGTCCTCCGCGCTGTCATGGGCACGGCGCTCATTCTGCAAGCATACCGCCGGATTTTATGTTGCAACGCGAAAATCGACTGCCAGCTGACGGAACCCCCTTGAAATTGGGGATTTCGCCGCTATGATTGGCACTCCTTTACGGCGAGTGCTAACAGGTACTCGACCCAGATCGGGGTCAAGAATTCAAAATCAGGAGGTTTTTTCCATGAAGATCAGACCGCTTCATGACCGGGTCATCATCCGTCGGATGGAAGAGGAGCGCACGTCACCGGGTGGCATCGTCATTCCCGACAGCGCCGCGGAGAAGCCGATCAAGGGCGAGGTTATCGCCGTCGGCAACGGTAAGGTGCTGGATTCGGGCGAGCTTCGCGCGCTGGACCTGAAGGCGGGCGACAAGGTGCTGTTCGGCAAGTACAGCGGCACCGAGGTGAAGGTCGAAGGCGAAGAGCTGCTCGTCATGAAAGAAGACGAGGTCATGGCCGTCATCGAAGGCTAGGAATTCACCACTAACAGAATATCCAGAGAGGAGAGCAGGCAAATGGCTGCGAAAGAAGTCAAATTCAGCGACGATGCGCGTCAGCGCATGTTCGCCGGGGTCAATATCCTGGCGAATTCCGTCAAGGTAACGCTGGGGCCGAAGGGCCGCAACGTCATCCTCGACAAGAGCTTCGGCGCACCGACCGTCACCAAGGACGGCGTCACGGTCGCGAAGGAGATCGAACTCGAGGACAAGTTCGAGAACATGGGCGCGCAGATGGTCAAGGAAGTGGCGTCGCACACGTCCGATGTCGCGGGCGATGGCACGACCACTGCGACCGTGCTCGCGCAGGCCGTGCTGCGCGAGGGCCTGAAGTCCGTCGCCGCAGGCATGAATCCGATGGACCTGAAGCGCGGTGTCGACAAGGCCTCGGCAATCATCGTGGAGGAGCTCGGCAAACTGTCGAAGCCGTGCGAGGACGACACGGCCATTGCGCAGGTCGGGACTATCTCCGCCAACTCCGACGAGCAGGTCGGCTCGATCATCGCCGACGCGATGGACAAAGTCGGCAAGGAAGGCGTCATCACCGTCGAGGAAGGCTCGGGCCTGGAGAACGAGCTCGAGGTCGTGGAGGGCATGCAGTTCGATCGCGGCTACCTGTCGCCGTACTTCATCAACACCGCCGACACGCAGAGCGCCGAACTCGAGGACCCGTTCGTCCTGCTGTTCGACAAGAAGATCTCGAACATCCGCGATCTGCTGCCGCTGCTGGAGGGCGTCGCGAAGTCGGGCAAGCCGCTGCTGATCATCGCGGAAGACGTCGAAGGCGAGGCGCTGGCCACGCTGGTCGTCAACAACATCCGCGGCATCGTCAAGGTCGCCGCCGTCAAGGCGCCGGGCTTCGGCGATCGGCGCAAGGCCATGCTGCAGGATATCGCCATCCTGACCGGCGGCCAGGTGATCTCCGAGGAAGTCGGTCTGAGCCTCGAGAAGGCGACGCTGGACGACCTCGGTAACGCCAAGAAGATCCAGATCACGAAAGAGAACACGACGATCATCGACGGCGCAGGTTCCGCCAACGATATCAAGGCGCGCGTCGAGCAGATCCAGAAGGAGATCGAGGAATCGTCGAGCGACTACGATCGCGAGAAGCTCCAGGAACGCGTCGCGAAGCTGTCCGGCGGCGTTGCCGTGATCAAGGTCGGCGCCGCGACCGAGATCGAGATGAAGGAGAAGAAAGCCCGCGTCGAGGACGCGCTGCACGCGACTCGTGCCGCCGTCGAAGAAGGCGTCGTGCCCGGCGGCGGCGTGGCGCTGATACGCGCGATGTCGGCTCTCGACGGTGTGACCGGTGCCAACGACGATCAAAACGTCGGCATCCACATCCTGCGACGCGNNGGTCATCCTGAACAAGGTCAAGGAGGGCGAGGGTGACTTCGGCTACGATGCGTCGACCGGCGAGTTCGGCCAGCTGATCAGCCTCGGCATCATCGACCCGACCAAGGTCACCCGCGCGGCGCTGCAGAACGCGACTTCGATCGCCGGTCTGCTGCTGACCACCGAAGCCATGGTCACCGAGGCGCCCAGGGAAGAGTCGGCCCCGCCGATGCCCGACATGGGCGGCATGGGCGGCATGATGTAAGTCATCGCCAGCCGATTCGGAGTTTCGCTCCGGCGAAAAGCCCCGCTCCGGCGGGGCTTTTTTGTGAAACCTGACTAGACTCGGTCCGGTGTCAGTCCAGGTCCAGCCCGCCCAGCACGAGCAGGTAATAGCTGACCATACCGATCACCTCGTCGTTTTCGATCACGGGCGCATGATTGATGCCGAACCGTTCGAACAGGCGCGCGCAATGCCGGATGCTCATACCGGGCCGCACCGCGACGACCGGTTTCGCCATGATCTCGAACACGTTGACGCGCTCCGGCGCGCGGTCCTTGGCGATGACCTGTTTGGCGATATCCGAGAACAGCAACATGCCGTACTCGTCGCCCTCATAGCGCCGCTTTACGATGAGCGACGTAGCACTGACCTTCTTCATGATGCGCATCGCCTCCATCAGGTCGATGCTGCCGTCGACCTCGGTCACGTCGCGCCGCATGACCTCGCGGACCTGGACATCCTTTCGCTCCTTCATAGATGGTCCTCGACAATTTCTGTCAGTTCTTCAACCTGGCGGATGACGCCCATCGCGTCCTCCACATCGATCTGTATGGCGATCCCGGTTCCCGGTTTCTCGTCGAACTCTCCGACCTCCGCGATGTGCTCGAGAATGCTGCGGCTCAGGTGCTCCTCGACCAGCATCAGCAGAACGTCTCGCTGCGTCGTCAGGCCGAGTCCGAGGAAGGTCCTGGGCTTCTCCAGACCCTCGCCGCGGGCGTTATTGATCACCGTGCAGCCGGTGGCGCCGCACTCTCTCGCCGCTTGCATGACGACGTCGGTCTTGCTGTCCTCGACGAAGGCGATGATGAGCTTGAAGTGCATGTCGGTTCTCCCCCAGTCAGTCTAGCGCATCGCCGTGCGACGCGCGCTCGGTGGNNGGAGCGCGGTTAATTGCGCATAGGCGAGCACACTCATGATGGGAAATAAAGAAGCAAACGCGATCAGTCCGAAGCCGTCCAGCAGCGGGTTCCGGCCGGGCACGTGCTCCGCGAGCCCCAGTCCCAGCGCCGTCACGAGGGGCACCGTCACGGTGGAGGTCGTGACGCCACCAGAATCGTAAGCCAGCGGCACGATCAGCCGCGGACAGCTGGCAGTCTGGACGACGACGACCGCGTATCCGGCGATGATGTACCAGTGCAATGGCGTTCCGGTCACGATGCGGAAACAACCGAGCGAGACCCCGACCGCGACCCCGAGGGCGACGGCCACGCGCAGGCCCCAAGAGTGGATCGCACCGCCCGATACTTCCTGGGCCTTGAGGGCGACCGCGAGCAGCGACGGTTCCGCCACCGTCGTGCCGAATCCGACCATGAAGGCGAAGACATACACCCAGTAGTAGTCCGCCCAATGCGGCGGCAAGCCGTTCTGACCGGCCGCGCTCACCGTCGTCAATTGTTCGGCCATCAGCCGTCCGAGCGGAAACAGACCACGCTCGAGGCCGA
>JABAOH010085712.1_pt1 | contig 11171 bp, 11 predicted proteins | sample 7062181 | NCBI WGS metagenome assembly JABAOH01 (sample SAMN14538630, study PRJNA623070) | marine sediment metagenome | biome: marine biome [ENVO:00000428]; feature: marine pelagic biome [ENVO:01000023]; material: deep marine sediment [ENVO:00002113]; isolation source: pool of 5 deep marine... | reverse complement strand
TGATGGCGTCCGACAGCAGATCGAGGTGGGCGCTCAGTCGCCGGTGGGTGCCCTCCTCGTCGGCGCCCGTGAGACGGCTGTAGCCGGCGACGTCGGCATAGAGGATCGCGGCCAGCTTGCGCGCCAGGCGGTCTTCGGACACGGCGAACTTGTCGAGAAGGGCAATGGAGCCAATCGTACTACAGGGGCTTTGGGACGGTCGCTTCGCAACCGAGTGCATTAGGATTTCCTAATGCTCGGTTTCGCTAATCCCAGTAGCGATCACATTGTTGCGGCGCACAAGGCCTCTGGATCGCCGAGAAAGCAAAACTCCCGCCCAGGATTTGGGTTCGAGCCCGCTCGCTTCACCCCAAAAAGAAACCGCCCCGGAGGGCGGCTTCTCGGCCGGTCAGTGACCATGCCGCTGCTACTCGAAGCGGTGCTCCGAATATCCGGGATACGTCTCAGTCCGGGTGTCGGCGTGCTGGGTCCAGTCGAAACGCCCGTTGGTGGACCCATCGGTCGTGTACAGGGGCCGGTCGTCGGTGGCTTGGCCGAGCAGTCGCAGACATTCGCCGAGCCACTCGCCGCGTCCCATCCACAATTTCGGGTTTGGCGTCTGATGCAGCATGGTGTCGCCCTCCTGCGTGATCGTCGCGATCATCGTCTCAGATGCACACGGCTGCGTCTGTGAAAAACGTCACGCAGAACAAGAAAGGCCCGGCGCCATCTTTACCCAGAATATCTTCGAGCGCAGGCTTTCGGGCGATGCGGTGGCTACGTGCTCAGCGCTAGTCATCGACGAGGGATGGATCGACGAGTGCTTCGACAAGTTCGAGGGTAGCCTCGACGACACCGCCAAGGCGTCTCGTGCCTAGTCCGGCAGCCCGGCTGCGCGAAGATCGTTGCGCAGGCGCTCGCGGGCGCCCCCGTCGTCGATCGGACCGCGGAACAGATCGTCGAAGGTCAGATCCGGCACCAGCATCTCGATCTGATCGACTTCCCATTCTGCGTCGTCCTGTCGCCCGAGCCGCACGTAGCTGGCGGCGAGCCACAGGCGCGGCAAGTAGTTCTCCTCGTTGCGCTCGACGGCATCTTTGAGCACGGCCACCGCTTTCGCGTACTCGCCGAGATTGTAATAGGCACGACCTACGTTATAGGGATAGTCCCAGGTCGCGTGTGGGTTGAGCTCCCACGCCCGAGTCGCCCATTCGAGCGCCTCCTGTCCCCGTCCGAGATAGTTGTTAATCAGTGCGAGCAGCAGGTAAGCGTCCGCATAGCTCGGCGAGAGCTCGATGGATTTTCGTGCCGCCGCGCGCGCCTCGTCGAAGCGAGCCATATGCAGATTCGCGAAGCCGAGCGCCCACTGGACCTGTGCCGATGCGGCATCGATGGCCACCGCCGTGCGGGCGAGCGCCATCCCGCGCTCGCGATGCTCGACCGGGGCGTCGGAGCCGCCGCTGAACGCGAGACGCACGTAGGTGGTCGCGAGCGCACCGTAGGCGCGGGCAAATTCCGGATCCAGATCGATGGCGCGGCGGTAGTCCTCTATGGCCTGCTTGAAACCCTCCACGGTCTGGCGACTGAAGTTCCGACGGCCCTGGAGAAAGGAATCGTACGCTTCGAAGTTGCCCTTAGTGACCCGCGTCAGGTCTCGATCCTCCTCCCTTCGCAGCCTGACGGACAACGCGTCGACAATGCGGCGTTTGATGTCATCCTGAAGAGCGAAGATATCGCCCTGCAGGCGGTCGTAACGCTCTGCCCACAGGTGGTGGCCGCTGGCCGTATCGATCAGCTGCGCGGTGATGCGGATTCGGCCGCCAGCCTTTCGGACGCTTCCTTCGAGAAGATATCCGACACCCAGATCCTTGCCGATGTCCGTCGCCGTGACCGTTTGGCCCTTGTAAGCAAACGACGACTGCCGCGCAATCACAGCGAGACCCGTGAGCCGGGAGAGGTCCGTAATAATGTCTTCGGAGATACCGTCGCTGAAGTAGTCCTGCTCGGGATCACCGCTCATGTTGGCAAAAGGCAACACCGCAATCGACGGCTTGTCCGGCAGCGGATACGCCATGCGCTCCACCGACGCCGGCTCCTCCCGTGGCACCCACGGCTGGAACCAGACGAGCCCACCGGCGATGATGACCGCGAACAGGACCGCAGCAGCGGCGAACCACTTGTGCCTGTTTCTCCCGGAGCGTTCCGGCAGGGGGATGGCCTGTCCCGGTGTCAGCCTGACTGCAAACGCCCGAACCGGCTGCTCAAAGCCCTTGACGATCTGCTCGCCCAGCGGCTCGAAGGCGAAAGGCAGCTGACTCGGTATGGTCTCGTAAGCCGCGCCCTGAATACACACGCCATCCGCCTCGGCGAGCTGCTCCAGACGCTGCGCCAGCACCACACCCGCCCCGGTCAGCGTGTTGTCCGCGATCACCACCTCGCCCATGCCGATACCGACCCGCAGCTGCGGGCGAATCTCGTCGTCGAGAGCGGCGTTGTGCTTTACATTGCCGGACTGAAAAGCAAGGGCNNGCGATCACCACCTCGCCCATGCCGATACCGACCCGCAGCTGTGGGCGAATCTCGTCGTCGAGAGCGGCGTTGTGCTTTACATTGCCGGACTGAAAAGCGAGGGCGGCGCAGACGGCGGCCGAGGCCCGGTCGAACTCGGCGACGAGCGCGTCGCCCCGCAGCTCGTGCGCTACGCCGCCGTAGGCCCGGATCGTCTCCGAGAAGCGGCCAAAGGCGTCTCGTATGCGATCGTGGGCGAGCGCTTGGTTCTTCTGTACGAGGGCCGTGGAGCCGACCACGTCGGCGTGAAGGATGGCGGCCAGCTTCTGGGGTCGACGCTCTTCCACCGGGCCTCTCGTGGCGAGACGTGTGGGTCCTGAGGATGTTAGCGCGAGATCGCTCCGCTGGCGACCGAATGGGGCAAATCGAGGTCCGGGCAGGCGTTCGATTCACAGAATTTCCCGCTCTGCGGTAGTCTCAAATGAAGTGCCCGGGCGCGGCCGCTTGAAAATGGCGCGGTTCTCCCAAAAGCGATCGCATTGCTGCGTCGCAAAATCCCCCGGCGCGCTGAGGAAAGCGAAACATCGCCCTCCCTTGCGTTTCGATTTTGAAGCATGTGCTGCCCCCAGACCGAAACCGTGCCGGAAGACGGTTCCTATGGAGCGCTACTGTACGGCTTGGACGACATAGTGCGGCTTATGGGCCCTCTTCAATAATGTATCAGAACAGCGTGTAGACGAACGGCGCGACAACAGGAACGGCCTGTAGCAGCACGAAGACTATCGCGAACGGAAGTAAGATCACGATGACAGGAATCAGCCACCAGTTGCGACCACGGCTCAACCCGCGGAGCAACTCCAGCACGGTGCTGAATGCCGAGCCCAACCTACGAAACAGGATCATGATGACACCAACCTCCGCTCCGAAAAAAGAAAGCCTCGATCAACTTCATCAGAATTATAATCGGCTTTGTGTCATAGAATCGCAAACAACGTCCTTTCGAGTGTGGAACCGGCTCATGGCAACGTGAACGGGCGTCTGATAGGCACGATTCATGTCCGTGATTACCCGTAAACTTTTCACGAGGGAGTTTGTCCGCCAGCCTTTGTTCTGACGGGGCTATGACCGATGTCAATTGACCTCTCCGCCTTAATGGCGTGTCCACGTTGCGCGGCCGACGTGACGCCCGAGTTCAAATGCAAGGACTGCGACTGGCAGGCTGCCTGGCGCGGCGGCATCATCGAGACGGTCGACGAGCAATCTGTTCATGTTTGCGGCAGCAAGGTAAAAAGCTTCTATGGCAAGAGCCCGTTCCCCGGTTATGCCGACAGTGAGGACGCTATCTCGCTGCTCGACAAGGGGCTCGCCAATCCTTTTATACGGGCCTTGGATGCGATCATTCCCCACAATGCAAGCGTCATCGATGTTGGCACGGGCACCGGGCAGATTGCCAGCATACTGGCCTTTCGCGGTGAGAAACGAACCGTGGTGGGTGTCGATTTGACACTGGAACAGTTGCAGGAGGCTGAGCGATTCCGGGAAAAGGCAGCCATGCAACACCCCTTCCTGGTTCGCAGCGATCTTTTCGCACTGCCTTTCAAATCGGCCAGCTTTGATGTCGTCATCAGCCGCGGCGTGGTACACCATACTCAGGATCCCGAGGAGGCGATACGACGCATCGCACGGCACGTCAAACCCGGAGGGATCGTCATTCTGGGCTACTACGATGGGATCGGACGTCTGACCCACCGCATACGCCGCGCTGTCGCCAAGATAGTCGGCCACCCAGTCGTCGCACTTGATCCGGTGCTCGGACGGGACGATCTCGATGCCGAAAAGAAAGCAAACTGGATTGCCGACCAGTACAACCATCCCGTGGAACACCAGATGGGATTGTTTCAGGTGAAGCGTTGCTTGGAAGAGACCGGGCTGACGTGGGTGCGTAGCGTTCCCCCGTTCCCCGAGAGCGGCAATCTTGCGGAGAACACGCCCGACCCGGGCCGACTGCGCGCATGGTTCATTCAACTCGGCTGGATGCTGCGGGTCACGGACCAGGATGCGGGCCTGGTCTGCGTGGTTATGCGTCAGGCGGAATCGTAAACCCTGTTTTCGACCACTACGCAGTCAAGTGCGCTTCGGTGCAACATGCTCACGGCGTCGTCCTCGCCCCTCACGATGGGCTCACCACGTCGATTCAGAGACGTATTCAGCAGCACTGGCACGCCGGTATGCCTTCCGAACTCCGTCAACAGGCGGTGAAACAGGGGGTTGGTATCTGCCGTCACGCGTTGGACCCGCGCGCTGTTGTCGACGTGCAGTGCGGCGGGCACTTCGTCCATTCCTTTCTGGGTGGCACCCACGGACAGCAGCATGAATCGCGATGGCGATTCACCGCCATCGGGCAGATTAAAATAATCGTTCGCACGCTCTGCAATGACCGCCGGCGCGAACGGCCTGAAACTTTCTCTTTGTTTCACGATTAAATTGATATGGTCCTTCATTTCGACGCGCCGGGGATCGGCAATAAGTGAACGATGGCCCAGGGCGCGAGGCCCCCATTCGAACCGGCCATGAACCCAACCGACTGTCTTTCCATCAAGCAGGCGTTTCACTGTTTCTTCGACTATGGCGTCTTCGTCTGGCAGCAACTTCGCTCCCGCGGGAGGTTCATCACTCAACCTCGGCGTCTCTCCGAGGAAGGCGTGGTCCTGGACGTAACACCTCGGATTGCCAAGAAACTGATGATAAATGTACTGGGCGGCACCCAGGGCGCCCCCGGCATCACCCGGCGCGGGCTGCACGAACAGATTATCGAACGGCCCCTCCTGCAACAGCCGCGTATTGGCCAGCACATTCAAGGCCACGCCGCCCGCGAGGCAGAGATTGCTCGACGGCACCTCCCGGTGCAACGCCTTTACAAGGGATAAAAGCGCTTCTTCGAGCACCACCTGCAGACTCATGGCAATGTCGGCATGGCGCCCTCCCTCGCGACTCTTGAGATCGATGGGGGAACTGGGCTTTCGTGGATCACCCAACAGCTTAACCAGGGTTTCGCCGAAACTGCGCTCGGGATCGAAAGGGTAGGCAAACGCAGACGTGTCGAGAACAAAGCTTCCGTCATCTTTTACGTCGATCAGGGATCTCAGCTGCGAAGCGAACCTGGGTTCGCCGTATGCAGCCAGGCCCATGACTTTCTGCTCACCTTCATTTACCTCGAATCCCAGAAACGCCGTGATCACCGAGTAGAACAGACCGAGCGAATGGGGAAAATGTATCTCTCTCGACAGCTCTATACGGCCCGCTTTGCCATGGCTGAAAGTCGTCGTAGCCCATTCCCCGACACCGTCCACAGTTAACACGGCCGCTTCCGCGAACGGAGATGGAAAAAACGCGCTGGCGGCATGGGACTGGTGATGCTCGACAAATAAAATCCGATTCGAGTCGATGCCAAGCTCCGAGGCAATGCGGTTCTTCATCCACAAGCGGTCGCCCAGCCACAGGAACATCGCCCGTGAAAAGGCCTTTGCAGAGCGAGGAAAATGCTGCATGTGGGTAGACAGGATACGTTCGAACTTGCGAAGCGGTTTCTCGTAGAAAACGACCCAGTCGAGTTCCTCCACCGTGATGTCGCCCTCGCGTAGGCAATGGCGTATCGCCCGCTTCGGGAACGCAGGATCGTGCTTGCGGCGGGTGAAACGTTCCTCTTGCGCCGCTGTGATGGGAAAACCGTCTCTCAGCAGGGCTGCAGATGCGTCGTGATAGAACGCAGAGATGCCAAGGATATTCATTGATATACGCCGCTGAATCTACAACGGATCAGAACTGGGACGTGACCGAACTCTTGCCTTTGAACGGGGCCGCATCCGACCATCCCGTCCTTGCCTTCGTGCAACGACCGAGGAGACCGAAAGGAACAAGAAGAGTGAAATAAGTCAGATACATTACCGCCACGCCGAATTTCGCACCGGACTGGACGCCCAGTCTTTTCAACGCGCCGATGATGCGTGAACCCCTTGCGGCGGAAAGCGCATTGCGGACCTCTCTCCCGCGACCGCGCTCTCGGCACTGCCGAAGATAATGTCCGGTGTAGGCCACATGATACTTCTCATCCCGAAGCGCAGTGTCGAAAACGGCCTTGGTTGCAGGATCGTCCGTCAAAAGAGCGCTATGAATCTTAAATATGGCGGCCGCACGCTTTTCCGCCACATGCAGCATGGCAACGTAGGGAATCTCGCCAACGACCTCAAGTCGATCGGCGGAGAAAAAACCATGGGCATCGGTGTTCTGATTGTCGCGCGCGTGGATTAAGTCGTACATTTTATCCGACTCCATCTCCTCCGCCATCAAATTGGGTGTTTTTTCGGAGAGTTCCCGAGCCCGCTGGCGGAACAATTCCCCATGCCGGATTTCCTCTGCTGCGTGACGCAGGAAATGTTTCTTCAGTTTCTTATCGACGACGTATTTTGCGGCTGCTGCGATATTTTCGCCGCCGTCGATTTCGGTCTGTGCAAAACTCTGCAGAGTGCGAATCTTTCGGATCGGATCCTGCCACAAGGACCGGCTTCGCAGCTTAATCGCGTAATTGCCAATACTTATCATGGACTTTCCTCGCGCTATCAACTCAACAAGGCAATCGTTGGGGCGCCAGAGTTCAATCTGCCCTTTGAAGTGACTCGGCGGATTGTCGCACGAATCCCCCCGGCGACGGCGCCCTCAGCTTGTCAAAATAACGTTGGAGCTCCCGCGCTGCGAGCTGATTTCCCGCAATGTTCCAGTGCGTATCGTTCGGTTTATAAAGAGCTTTGTTACGACCCTGTTCGATCATCACTTGGGTAAGATCCAGATAGTCTATACCACTGGCTTTGAGGTGCCCTTCCAAGATCCGGTTGGGACGATCAAAGTCATAGTATGCAGCGGTGGTTCCGCTATATTCAATCACCTGTGCGCGAACCTCAGGATCAATCTGCATGGAATCGGGAATGATCAAGACGAGCAGTTTTATGTCATTTTTATCGCATACTCGCTTCACATTGCCGATATAATGCATTGCGTCGCCGGCAAGCCTGTCGAACTTCTCATTGTCACTCTCGAACTGAAACAGCCGGCTGGCCTGAATCCTGAGAAATTCGAGATCCGAGAGAGTCGGCTTCTCATCTACGTAGATCTCGTTTTGGTGGATGATCAGACCCTTGTACTCTTCGCGAGTTTTTGTCAGGAAACGCACGAGACTCGCCAGATACGAATAGGTATGCAGTTGGCGATGACGTTTACTGGCGAGAAAGGCATTGCCTATGAAGAAATTGATGATCACCATGTCGGGATTGAACTGAAGACCTTCGTTCACCAATACAGAGCCGTAGCGGTTTGGCCCGATGCCCGGAATTCCCATGTTGATGACTTCGACCGCAACACCCTCTTCGTTCAAATGCTGTTCGAGCACAGTGAGGTAATTTTGAAAGTAGGGGACTACACCGAAGGCAAATGAGGCGCCAACAGCAAGAACGCGAAAGGTTCCATCGGGTTTACTCAGCTGGTATTCAGCATCCTTGAATCCAAGCGAGTTGAGTTGAAACCCGTAGTCCATTGACAGCGGCTTGGCGCGAAAACGATTGTAGGACTGATCGTAGTAAATGAAGCTCGGTCTGAAGTAGTGGTAAATCCTTAACTGCAGTTCTGCGCTGGCGAGAACAAGAATCGTGCCGGCAACAATGATTGCGATCGTGCGTTTTTTCGACCACTTTTTGTTCTGACCTATCATCGCTCACCCCTTCGATCTGGCCGAGTCAATACAAGCAAATCGACCTCAGCTTCGCTCTTTTCCAACCGAAGACCCGCCGCGAAGACTGACCGGGGTGCACATTGCGACATTCGAAGGCCCGATTCGCTGGCACGTCACACGCGCGCCGGATAGAGCACGGCCGGATTCTTCCTCCGGGGTGGCATGGGCATCTCCATGGCTGCAGGGACGTGCGCAAGAACGGTCTCAGGGAATTCGTTTGGGATCGACAGCGTAGAGCGTGGAAATTGCTGTGGGCAGCTCGCGGTGGGAACTGAGCGACAGGCTGGGGTCCATGAGGGCGGCTTCGCTCACAGGAGGCAATTCGCCGAGGTCCACATCTTGCTCGGCAAAGACCCCTGTGCATTCTGACCCAACCCCGTCTCCTCGAGCCAGCCCGCAGGATCAAACATCAGGCATCGCCACGCCCGTACCGCAGCGCAATTACTCCCCCGGGCCACCAACCGTCGGGCAGTCGTCCTGTCCACGCACGCCGGCAGCCGCCGACACCCCGGCACGTAAAGCAAAAGCTGCCAGAGTTATTGCGGTTGGGTCACAGTCAATGGCACGCCACTTTCCCCGACTTGAAAGACGACGAAACGTGCCCCTTCGGTAGCGCTGGCATTCCGGCCGATCATCGCCTTATTCGGTGTCTCGTAGAGACTTTGCCCCGCAGATACGCGAATCGGTTCTTCACCATCCAAACTGATCTCGATCGCACCCTCCACAACATAGAGAAATATATGCCCTGGATGCATGTGACGTTCGGTTTGGAAGCCGGGCCCGACCTCTATGTGCAAGATATTCACTTCCAGGCCGTCGGTGCCGGAAAGCACCTGTTTCAGCAGAGGGGTTACCGTCTCGCCCGGGTGCTGCTGGGCGATAGCGACACCACCGATTCCAAATGCGGCCAACGCGGCTACGAGCAGTGCTTTCATTACTTTCTCCCTTGAGCGAACCCGGAGGGATTCTAGCGGGCGTTGTCAGGATTGTCACTCCTGGTGAATCGCCCGATTGACTGTCATGGGATGTTATCGACGCCCCTGTTGTTGTCTTGCGCCGAACACCGAGCCGGGAATGAAATTAAATCGTGATACGCATGATCACGTGGGACAGAGACAAAGGTTATGTAACTCTCCCGCAGGGCTTCACAAGGTGTTTTTCCGACATGTGCACCGCGGGGTCACGAGAAGTTATGAAAGCGTTCTCATTCCGCCGATTGAGTGTTCGGATTTTCATCGACGATCGGCGCCGATCTGCCCCCCCCTGCAGATTGGCGTTTCTCTTGAAACATGACTGACTTCGGCGCATTCACGGGGTCAGAAATCGGTGCTTAAGTACAGTCGGCAAAGCGCCCTCCGCTAGCCGGTTCGTTCCGCCACGCTCCCACGAGCGATCTCTTCGATTGCCGACAGATCGACTTGAACCAAATGGAACTCACCGCCAATGATCGAGTCTAGATCGAGAGTAATGTAGTAAATGCCATAGAGCAGGTGCGTGGCGATGGCCACGGCAATGAGCCCGAGAGCCCCGGGAATGAACAAGGCAATAAGGATCAGGTAGATCAACACCGCTTGGTGCAGCAGGTCGTTGTACGCCTGCGGTGTTCTCCCCCGGCCTATCCCGAGAATAAACGCGGCATCACCGGAGAGCTCTGAATGCAGAACGGAGATCGGGCCGGGCTGCTTCTCTATAGAGCCCGTGAAATCAAGAAGCGTCTCATTGGCCGATTGAAACTTTTCGGTGTTCGTTGTTTTCTCGTTGAACAATTCGATGAACAGTCGCGCCCAGGTTTGAACGGCGTCCCTGCCTCTGTCCAACTCGTCCGAGTGCCGTTCGAGCAGCGCCTGGAGATGAAGCAACCTTCCTCGAATGCGTAGCACAACCTCGTTGATACGGAGGTATTTTTGATATGTCGCTCCGAGCTTGAGGCTGAGAACAATACCGATGCTCAGCCCGAAGACCGTAAACAGGTTTCCGAGCGAGGGACCCTCGATCCAGAGGCCTGCATTCTCGAGAAACCAGATCGTCAGCTTCAACGCCACGAACATCAGCACCACCGGCGCGATCTTCTCCAGGATCGTGCCGCGGAACCGAAACAGGGACATGTAACGAAACTCGGGCACGAGCTTGAGCAAACGCACGGCGCGCAACGTGCGCAGCGCGGTGGCATCGGCCAGGCCGACGAGACCTGGGGCGACCGCCATCAGGTCGATGACGTTGTAGGGATTTCTGAAGAACCCGCCTCGCTTGGGACTGGAGTACCAGCGCAGCATGAGCTCGATGGTGAAGGTCCCCAGTATGGCCCGGTCGATGGCGACGAGCAGGGCCTCGTGGCGCATGTAAGTGGCGGGATGGAAGTACTCGATCGCAACGAGAGCCGCCGTGACGACTATCAGGAGGACGATGAAGTAGCGAAATGCCAGCGCATGCAGCGTCGCGGGCTCTTCCAGGAAAACGTGTATTGTTTCTTTCGCGCCTTTCGCGCTCACGGAAAAGACCCCTCAATAAACCACGGGAACACCCGCATCTACGCCGACACGCCTTTACAACGGCCTTGACTTCGACGTCGGATCATATGTCTTGCACACGCTCGTAAGGCATCGGGTCAGCTGTCAGAGGCTCGACGCCAGCAATGAACGCACCCCCGTACACCTGCCAGATTCCTCGCAAGGTTTGAAGTTCGTGTTTTCTCGGCAACGTCGATAGTAAAGCGAATCGGGCCGACGTACTACTTTATATAGCCTCACTTTGCACGGACATTTTCCCCAGACAGTCCAGGAACCCGCCTCCTACGCGATCTCAGCGCCCCCTGCAGCCGTAGCCGGGCGTATCAACGCCCGGGACCCCAAAAAGAAACCGCCCCGGAGGGCGGTTCGCACTGCTTTCGAGCAAAAAACGTTCCTGG